>Ga0310811_10003172_pt1 | contig 20662 bp, 19 predicted proteins | sample YCmetagenome_FD_207642 | JGI IMG/M metagenome (GOLD analysis project Ga0310811, IMG submission 207642) | Soil microbial communities from experimental microcosm in Duke University, North Carolina, United States - YC | ecosystem: Engineered > Artificial ecosystem > Soil microcosm > Unclassified ...
TCGCGGTCGGTGGAGGGTGTCCGGGAGGATGCTCGGGGGCGGTCGTTTCCAGCGTCAACAGCTGTCTGCTCACGCTGGATTACGTACTGTCCGACGATCGGCTCGCGCCCGACGGGCGGGCCGGCGGTGGGGACGGGGAACGGTGGCGCATCCTCGTGACGTGACCGTAGGATCGGCGCACTGCTCTGTGCTTAGCCGCGCCACTTATCAGTGATCGTATTCCTGCGGCGGATCCGTCCTCGCCGGCCGCCTCGAGCCCAACCGGAGTGCATCGGATGTCGTCGGACCAGTGGGGACCGGGACCGTGGGGGCAGGCGCCACAGCCGTCGCAGCACAAGGATGCGTGGCCGGAGCAGGGCGATCTGTGGGGGAAGCAGCAGGGGTATCGGAGTCAGCCACAGAGCCCGGGATTGGACTGGGGAGAGCAGCCGCAGGCTCCGGTACAGAACGCGCAACCGCAGCAACAAGAGTATGCGCAGCAGGAGTACTCACAGCCGCAGTACGTGCAGCCGGAGTCCCAGCAGGAGCCGCAGTATTCGCAGCCGGTGCCTCAGCCTCTGCCCCAGCCTCAGTACGTGCAGCCGCAGCAGGAGTACGCGCAACAGCCTCAGGAGTACTCGCAGCTGCAGTACATCCCGCAGGAGCCGCAACCCCAGACACCGCCCCAACCACAATCCCAACCACAGCCCTACCCGCAGGTGCAGTACGGCTCGCCGGAGTACGGGTCGTATGAGCCGTCGCTGTCGCAGCCACCGCTGCCGCAGCCATCTCAACCGCAGTCGCAACCGCAGTCGCAACCGCAGCCGCCCCAGCCGGCCCCAGCACCGCACCTCTCCGGCGAGTTCGCCGGTCAGCAGCCGAAGCCCACGAACAGCTTCGCGGTCGTGGGCGCCATCGCGTCCACCATTCCGCTGCTCGGCCTGGTGTTCTCGATAGTCGGGCTGGCGAGAGCCAAAACCCGCGGCGTGGGGCGCGGTGTCGCGCTTCTCGGGATCGTGCTTTCGCTGCTGTTCACGGCGGCGTGGGGCGCCGGCGGTTACTACGTCTTCAAGTCCGCGCATTCGACGACCGCTGATCCGGGGTGTGCCAGCGCCGACGCGGATTACCTGCGCTACAACGCTCAGATGGAACAGGATGCTGCGGCGATGACGAAGGGCGGGGTGGGCTCGCCCGTGTTCACCGCTGCCGTGAAGACGTATCAGACCGATCTGAGCACACTGATCGGCAATTTCACCAACGACGCAGTCAAGGCGAGGCATCCGAATCTCCAGGCCGCGATTCAGGGCGTGACCTCGGACCTCGAACAGCTCAACGCGGATCTCGCCGACCTGGCCAGCGGCGACTATGCCGGCGCCTCGCATGTCATGGACCTCAACTCCAAGCTCCTGACGGATTTCCAGCACATGGAGAGCCTGTGCAACAGCCTGTCGAACGGCTGACGCCTTCGTCCGGCGGCGGCGTCGTCTACGCAGGGCTGCCCTTCGACGGCGTGCCTCGGGCGCGACGTAATCCGGTGGCGATCGCCGGTGCAGCGCTGTCGGTGGTGCCGCTGCTGGGCACGATTCTTTCGATCCTCGGGCTGGTCAGATCGCAGAGCCGCGGCGGCGCTGGCCGCACCGTCGCCACCGTCGGGCTGGTGCTGTCGGTGGCGTTCACTGCCGGCGAGGCCTACGCGGCGTTCCAGCTCGGCAGGTCCGCTCCCAACGATCCTGCGTGCGTGGCGACGAAGGCGGACGTCGACATCGCCCAGATCCGGCTGTCGGCCGACGCGACAACGCTGTCGCGAGCCGTCGCCGCCGACGACACGACCGCAGCCTCCGCCACGGAGACCGCACTGGTGACGGACTTGCGCATGGTTGAATCCACGTTGCAGCGCAACGCCAGTCTCGCCACGCACGCGAACGTGCGCGTCGGCATCCGCGCCTTAGACGCCGACCTCGGCACGCTGATCTCCGCAGTACGCCAGCTCGAGAGCGGCGATCAGGCGGCCATGGGACAACTGCAGTCGGCTATGGGCCGGTTGCGCACGGACGGGCAGAGCGTCGACGTGCTCTGCGGCGCCCCGGCTGCCTGAGCCCGGGCACAGCACGGCCACAGCCTGGCTACAGCCCTCACTACCGGACCGCGCGGCCCCTCGATGTCCACTCCCGCCACGACGTGCCTGATTCCTTTGATCCGCCGTTGCATTCGGTGCATCGGCATTTGCATCAGAACAATGGTCTGACGCTGCCCCGTTGACGCCGCCGATACCGGGTCCGACAATGCCTTCGACACGGTCCGGTTCCCGTCAGGGAGGAGGGTCGAGGATGTCGGCCTGGAATGAGGCCACTGATATTCATGATCTCGGTGTCTCCTTTCGGCGCAGCGGTCGCCGCGTCGAGGCCGTGACCTGCTTCGAACACTCCGCCACGTTGTTCCACGCGATCGGCCGGGCCGCGAGCGAAGGTAATTCCCGGCATGCCCTGGCCGACGAACTGCATCTGCTCGGGGATCACCCGGAGGCCGCGGTCCAGTATTCGCGTGCTTATGATCTCTGGATTCGGGCGGGACATATCAGGGACGCGGCGGTGGCCATGCTCAACGCCGGTGCCGAACTGTGCGAACTGTCGCGGTACGCGGGGGCCGTGGACTGCCTCGAGGTGGCCGCCAGCCTCTCGCACGCGATCGGCGACCAGGACCTGCGCTCCCGCTGCCTGATCAATCTCGGGATCTGCCGCCAGAGCCGCGGCTGAGCGGGGTGCGTTGCCGCGCGGACCGCGGAGGGGAGGCTGTCAGGGCTCAACGATGCCGTGCTGGTAGGCGAAACGCACGGCCTGGGCGCGGTCTCGGGCGCCGGTCTTCGCGAAGACGTGGTTGATGTGCGTCTTCACCGTCGCCTCGGAGACGAACAGCTCCCTGGCGATCTCCGGGTTGGATCGTCCGGCGGCGATCAGTCGCAGCACGTCGACCTCGCGGGCCGTCAGCCCCGCGGGCGGCACAGAGGACTGCGCTGGGGGCTGCGCGGAAATCTGTGCGGAAGGTTGTCCTGCGTGGGTGGCGGCTGACGCTGTTCCTGTCCGCCAGGCCGGTCCTGCACCCGACGGCACACCGCCGGCCTCGCCCGGCACCCCGCCAGACATGCCAGCCGCGCCACCAGGCGCACCGGCCGCCACGCCGCCGCCCGCGGGCGCTCCCGTGCCGATGGCCGCGATCAGCCGCCGCTGCACCGCCTCGTCGAGCACCGACTGGCCGTTCGCCGCCGCCTGGACCGCACGCGCGATCTGCACCCGGTCCGCGTCCTTGGTCAGATAGCCCAACGCCCCGGCACGCAGCGCCCCCTGGATCGTGGCGTCGTCGGCGTATGTGGTGAGCACGACGACGCGGGTGTCCGGGTATTCGCGGGTGATCTGTTCGGTGGCCGTGATGCCGTCGGTTCCGGGCATGTGCAGGTCCATCAGCACCACGTCGGGCGAGCGTTCACCGACGAGCTGCACCGCCTGGGCGCCGTCGCGCGCCTCGCCGACGACCTCGATCCCGGCTGTGAGATCGAGCAGCGTGGCCAGGCCCTCCCTGACCGCTGCCTGGTCGTCTGCCACCAAGACCCGAATCGACTCGCCTGCCATGCAGCCGAGGATATCCGCCGCGACGATCAGCCGCGCGGACGCGGTCTGCCCTTCCCGCGCCGATCAGCCACGCAGCCGCAGCGTCACCTGCCAGCCACCGTCGCCCGCCCACGCATCGGCCGCCGGGCCGCCACTCGCCGAGCCACTGCTACCAGTCCCAGTCCCGATCCCGGCTCCCTTTCCGGCTCCCGCTCCAGCTCCCGTGCCCGCCTCACCCGGTTCCGCACGTCGCGGCCCGGCCTCCAGGCTGCCGCCGATCAGCTCGGCCCGCTCCTTGAGCCCGGCCAGCCCGTACCCGCCGCCCGATTCGGCCAGTTCGCTCCGCGGCTCGGTCGGGGCGCCGTTGGCGACCGTGAGCACTACCTCCCCGTCACCGAACACTATGGTCAGCCACACTGGCGCACCCGGCGCGTGCTTGCGCACGTTGGTCAGTGATTCCTGTGCCGCGCGATACACCGTCAGTCCCGCATCGGCGCGCAGCGGCCGGGGCAGACCCTCCACCCGCACCTCGGCCTCCGCCCCTGTGTCTCCGCGATACGCGTCGGCCAGTGCGTAGAGCAACTCCGGCAGCGGTGGCGCGTCCTCCCGCAGCGCAGCGATCGCCCGACGCGTCTCGACCAAGCCCTCGCGGGCGATGCGCCGCGACTTCTTCACATAGTCGTGCGCCTTCGCCACGCCGGTCTCCGAGCCGGCCTCGAGCAGTGCGTCGGCCGCCTCCAACTGCACGGTCAGCGCGGCCAGCGAGTGTGCGAGGACGTCGTGGATCTCCCGCGCGATCCGACCGCGCTCGGCCAGCGCCGCCGCGTGCGCCTCCTCGTGGTTGGCCCGCTCGGTCTCCTGCAGCAGCTTCTCCGCGCTCTGGGCGCGCAGGATGTAGGAGCGTCGGCCGACGCCGAGGCCGTACATGCCGGCGAGCAGGCCGCCGTAGCCGAGGCCGGTGGTGGCAAACTGGTGCCAGCCCTGCGTTGCGGCAGTGACCAGCAGAACCAGCTCGAACCAGCCGATGATCAGCGCGGCGCGCCCGGACGGCCAGCGCGACGAGATGACGACGGAGGCGATGGCCGGGAAGACCGGGCTGACCCCGACGTCCTTCTGCAGCAGTCCGGTCAGCAGCGCGCCGCCGGTGCCGAGGATCAGCAGCCCGGTCAGCGCCAGATACGGGCCGCGACGCCAGGGCAATGCCCAGCCCAGTACCCAGCAGGCCCAGCCGAGGAGGCACACGACGCTGACGATCCCGGCGAGCAGGCCGGCGCCGTGCCAGCCCATCCGGTTCAGCGTGCCGAACTGCGCCAGCGCCAGCAGCAGCAACGCCACGAACCGGCCGGTGAACTCGCGCGGCCGCGACTCGCGGCCGGTCGGCGCGATGCCGATCCCGTCCCTCGGCAGTGTCTCGGCCAGCGGGATCATCACCCCGCGGTCACCCCGGAACAGGTCGCTCAGCAGCCCCACGGCGCCGCTCCCGTCCTCCTCGCTCGCATGGCATCGACCTTAAGACCTGTCCGCACTCCCCGGATCCACCCGCGGGTGGATCCGGGGTGGAGTGCCCAGCCCCGCGTTGCCGTCGATGCCGCCGTCACCGCCGCTGTCATCGCCGCCAGGGCAGCCGCGGCACGCCGACGAACCCCTCGGCCCGCGCGTACGCCAGCCCGATCCGCGGCAGGTCCGCCGAGCGTGCGTAGAGCACGAACCGCGGCTCCCAGATCGGCCGGTACTTCGCGTTCGCCCGGTACAGCGACTCGATCTGCCACCACCGCGAGAAGAACAGCAGCACGCCGCGCCACAGCCGCAGCACCGGTCCGGCGCCGAGCCGGGAGCCGCGCTCGAAGACGGCGCGGAACATGGCGAAGTTCAGCGAGACGCGTTCGACGCCGTACTCCGCGGCGTGCTCCAGCAGTTCGATGACCATGAACTCGACCAGGCCGTTGTCGCTCTCCTTGTCCCGGCGCATCAGGTCGAGCGAGAGCCCGCTCTTGCCCCAGGGCACGTATGACAGCAGCGCGCGCAGCCGGTTGTCCGCGTCGAAGCACTCGATCATCAGACAATCGCCGTCCGCCGGGTCGCCGAGCCGGTTGAGCGCCATGGAGAATCCGCGCTCCGGCTGGCCGTAGCGCCAGTGATCGGCGTTTGCCTGCAGCCGGGCCATCTCGCCCGGCGGGATCTCGCTGTGCCGGCGGATGCGCGCCGTGTAGCCGGCGCGCTTGACCTTGTTCACCGCCTGCCGGACCGTGCGCATCGCCCGGCCCTCCAGCGTGAAGTCGGCGATCTCGACGATCGCCTCGTCGCCGAGTTCGAGCGCGGTCAGGCCGTGGCGGGTGAAGATCTCCCCGGCCTGCTCGCTCGCCCCGGCCACAGCCGGCGCCCAGGCGTGCTCCGCGGCCTCGCGCAGCCACAGTTCGATCGCGCCCGGCCATGCCTCCGGGTCGCCGAGCGGATCGCCCGAGGCCAGCGACACGCCGCCGACCGTGCGGTAGGTGATCGCCGCCTTTCCGCTCGGCGAGAAGATCACCGCCTTGTCCCGACGCAGCGCGAAGTAGCCGAGCGAGTCCGGCTCCGGCTGCTTGGCCAGCAGCGCGCGCAGTCGCGCCTCGTCCTCCTCGCTGCGCCGCACTCGGCCGCGCGGGGAACGGAAGAAGACGTAGACGACCGCCAGGAACAGCACCAGGCTCATCGCGTTGATCAGCACGTCCAGCCAGTGCGGGCTGGAGATGCCGAGGGTGGAGACGTTGTGCTTGTCCACGGTCATCAGCCGCAGCAGGGTGTACTCGACGCGCGCGCCGTACGAGCTGTTCTCGACCGTGCCGAACCAGGTCAGCAGCGCCACGCCGACGCCGGTGGCCGCCGCCGCCCCGCCGAGCGCCACGATCAGTGCGGTCTTCGGGTTGGACGCCTCGCCCTTGGCGTAGAAGTCGCGGCGGCTGAGAAGCAGGCACAGCAGCAGCCCGATGGTCAGCGCCGCAGCGGCCCAGTTGAACCAGTGTCTGCGGTAGGCGTGTTCGGTCAGCCAGTAGACGTCGGCGAGGCTGGTGAAGCCGACCAGGCAGGTGGTGACCAGCCAGGCGATGCGCTTGCGCCGGCGCAGCATGATCGCCAGGAACGCGGCGAGCGCGGCGGAGGGCAGGGACGCGGTCAGCAGGAACGGGGTGAAGTAGTGGCTGCCGACGGCGCCGTGCTGGTGCTGGTGTACCTGCCGCCCGAAGGAGTAGGAGAGGACGCCGAGCAGGTCGAGCAGCGCGATCAGGCGCAGATACCAGACGCCTGTCTTGCCGAGCACGCCAAGCGGGCACGGACCGCGGTTCGCCGCGGCGAACTCCGTCGTCGTACCCGCTGTCATGTCCTCGTTCTTCCGTAGCCCGTCGCCGCCCGCCCGAGCACTATCGTGCGGCATATCGGGCACGGAGGGCGAATCGGCTGCTCCGGAGGAGGAATGGGGGCAGCCGATCCGCCCGGTTCAGTGCCGGACCGTTGCGCGGCGGACCGCGCCGGTGGCTACTGGTGGTGCCAGGTGATCGAGAAGTTGCCGCCGGACAGCGAGCCGGTGGCCGCCTTCACCGTGCCGGAGGCGCTGCCGGTGGTGGTCATGTTCATGCTGGTCGGGTTGAACGAGGAGAGCGAGGAGCCGTTCACCGTCGAGCCGCTGAAGTTGACCGTGCCGAAGTTGGCCAGCGGGAGCACCCCGCCGCTGTACGGGGCCTCGGCGATGACCTCGGCCGAGGACCGGCTGTAGCTGCCGGTCTTGTTGGTGGTGTGGCTCCAGCCGCGCGTGGTGTCGGCGAGGTAGAGCTGGTACGTGTTGGAGCCCGTGAAGGTGACCCGCTCCACGATCGTGTCGCCGGGGCGGACCGTGTCGCTGTAGTTGACCGGGTACGCGGGGTACATCTCGTACCACGCCGAGTACTCGGCGGTGCGCCCGACGCAGTCGGCCTCGGTGCCGGTCTGCTCCACGGAGCTTGAGCTGTAGCCGTCGAGGCCCACCCAGAAGCTCGAGTACTGGTCGCCGGAGGAGCAGCTCACCGCGGGCTGCACGAAGGTGGTGCCCACGCTGGTGAAGGCGCCGCTGCCGCCGGTCGCGGCGTAGCCGGCCCAGTTCGTGCTGGTGGTGCTGGGGTGGCGCAGGCCGCCGCCGTGGGAGATGAAGAACGGGGTGCTGCTGCCCGCGCCGTGCTGCATGGGCGCGAAGACGGCGGGGGCCGCGGCGGTGGCGGCGGCCGCGGCGGGGACGGCGGCGGGCAGGACGAGCGCGGCCGCGGCTATGGCGGCGCGCAGGGATCGCTGGAAGGACACGGGTCTCCTTGGTGAAGCGAACCGAGTGGGTAAGTGGGTACGCGGCTGGTGGCCGCACATGGTGGAGTCAAAGGTCGGATTCGCCCCGCCGCAAGAGTCGAGCCGGTAGATCTTTGGCAAAAGGGGTTTTTCCGCCCGTCGGTCCACGCCCCCTGCCGGAGCCGGGCGAACCCGACAACCGTTGTCATTATCATATCTCAAGGTGCTGTCATTCCTCCGGTACACTCGCCCGTATGGCACACGGAGGCGGGCACGGGGACGGCGGGCGCGAGCACGCCGAGGGCCACGGCCACGAGCACGGCGCCGCGGTGACCGCGGACACCGACCGCCGGATGCTCCTCGGCGCGCTCGCGCTGATCGCCGGCTTCATGCTGGTCGAGGTGATCGTCGGCGCGGCGGCCGACTCGCTGGCCCTGATCTCCGACGCCGGGCACATGCTTACCGACGCCTTCTCGCTGGTCCTCGCGCTCGTCGCGATGCGCCTGGCGGCCCGTCCGGCGCACGGCCGGTGGACGTTCGGGTTCAAGCGCGCCGAGATCCTCTCCGCGCAGGCCAACGGGATCACGCTGCTGGTGCTGGTCGGCGTTTTCGTCTACGAGGCGGTGCAGCGGCTGATCAGCCCGCCCGCGGTCGACGGCGCCCTGGTCATCGCGACCGCGCTGGTCGGGATCGCGGTGAACGCGGCGGCCGCGCTGCTGATCAGCCGGGCGAACCGGGACAGCCTGAACGTCGAGGGCGCCTTCCAGCACATCCTCAACGACGCCTGGGCCTTCCTGGCCACCGCGGCCTCCGGCATCGTGGTGGTCACCAGCGGCTTCGACCGGGCGGACGCGGTGGCCACGCTGGTGGTGGCGGCGCTGATGGCCAGGGCCGGCTACGGGCTGGTGCGCGAGTCCTGGAAGATCTTCCTGGAGGCCGCGCCGGAGGGCGTGGACCCGGCTGCCCTCGGCACCCGGCTGCTGAAGTCCGACGGCGTGGTCCAGGTGCACGACCTGCACGTGTGGACGATCACCTCGGGCTTCCCCGCGCTGTCCGCGCACGTGCTGGTCGCTCCCGGACGCGACTGCCATGCGGTACGGCAGGACCTGGAGAAGCTGCTGCACAGCGAGTACGACATCGAGCACACCACGCTGCAGGTGGACCACGCGCCCTCGGAGATACTGACCATCGGCCGCGCGCCGGGCACGGACGGCAAGTCGGAACCGCCCGGACCGCCGCATTGCTCCTGAGGCGCCGCGCCACCGTGTCCGTCCGGGCACACCCCGTCGTCTGACGCGGCGTCAAAATCACGAAACGATAACTGTCGCGCCCTGGTGTTGCCCGGGTGGGGATCATTGAGGGACAGTCGCTTCACCGGCCTTGGGACGAGTTGTCCGTGTTCGCCGGGCGGCAGGACCTGGCCTAGCCTGAGGGAGGGTGCGCAGCGTGATGGAGTTCCCCGAGGACCCGCGTAACGATTCGCACACGCCCGATGCCCATTCGCCACGGGCGGAGGACGTCGAAGCCGAGGCCTGGCTCCGCCGCGAGCTCGCGTTCCTCTACGGCGTGGAGCGGCGCATCCAGCGCCGTGCCCGGCTGCGCCGGGAGGGCTGGCGGGCCGCCGCCGTCGCGCTCATCCTCGCCGTGTTCGCCTGCTGCTGGTACCTCGCCGCGCTCAGCAGCGAAGGCGCGACGCGCGACGCCTGCCCGGCCAAGAGCGCCACCACGTCCGCCGGTTCGCCGACGACCGGCGACTCCACCGCCGCGCACGCGCAGACCGTCGGCACGGTCGGCGCCACGGCCTCCCGATGCTCCACCTGAGCCCGCACATCGACGGCACTGCGCGCCGGCCCCGTGCCGGTATAGCAGGGTCTTCCTGAGCCGTTCGAGTGCGTAGACGTTGCGATAGTCACTCGTATGGGCGCCTGACAGGACTAGCGGCGCTCGCGTAAGGTCATCGAGGTTAGTGAGGGTCGACGAGGCGTGATGATCGCCCATGGCGGTTAAACTGACCTCGTATCAGTGCAACTGCACGTGCAGAATCCAATTGCATAAGGGTGCCGGTGCTGTGGAACTCGGTCGCCGAGCGTGACGGCACGGTGTGGCAAGGCCGCTGGGGAAGGCGAACCTCGTCCGTACGCCGTGTGTGAAACGTAGTCAGTGACCTAAGGAGTCCCGCCGTGCCCACCCGCCACACCCGTGGAGTGCTGTACATCCACTCGGCGCCCCGCGCGCTGTGCCCACACGTCGAATGGGCCGTCGCCGGGGTCCTCGGCGTGCGCGTGAGCCTGGACTGGACCCGGCAGCCCGCATCGCCCGCCCTGTGGCGCGCCGAGCTGCCCTGGCAGGCCGACCCCGGCACCGCCACCCGGCTGACCTCCGCGCTGCGCGGCTGGGAGCAGCTGCGCTTCGAGGTGACCGAGGAGCCGTCACCGGGCGCCGAGGGGGAACGTTACTCCTCCACGCCGGATCTCGGGGTGTTCCACGCGGTGACCGGTGTGCACGGAGACATCATGGTGACCGAGGACCGGCTGCGCACCGCGATGCTGCACGCCGCGCGCGGCGCCGACCTCGCCGACGAGCTCAACGTGCTGCTCGGCCGCCCCTGGGACGACGAGCTCGAGCCGTTCCGCTGCGCCGGCGACGGCGCGCCGGTGCGCTGGCTGCACCAGGTGGGCTGACCGGCGGGGCGGGCGGCGTGTCGGCCGAGGGCGCGCCGGATCCCCCTGTCGCGCAACGTACGTACGACGTCTCACACACACGGTCCCGCACGGCCCCGGACGAGGTGACGCGACGTCAGACGGCGTGCCCGCGCGTGGGTGCGGCAGCGCGCCGCAGCGCGCGCTACCTGACCGTCAGCCGCGCGCCGCGCCCGGAGAGGCGCTGCCCGCGCTCGGCGAGCGTCTGCGCCGCGGCCGGGGACACGCCGAGCAACTCGGCGAGCTCGGCGTAGGTCAACCGGTCGAACCGCCGCGCGTCGGTCAGTTCCGCGGCGGCCAGCGCCTGGTACGCGGCGGCGCGTTCGGCGGCGGCGCGGAACGCGTCGGTCAGCTCGGTGGCCCGCTGCAGCAGTTCTTCCGGGTCGGCGATCTCGTCCAGCCCGAAGAACCTGGCCTGCTCGGCCTCGGACACCTCGGGCTCGAACAGCAGGGGCACGGGGCTCATCTTGGGCTGCTGCTTCACCCGTCCACAGTCTCACGGCCGGGCCGCACGGTTCAACGACGGCGGTGTGAACTCCGCTGCGCACGCCCGGCCCGCCGCTTCGCCGCGGTCGCGGCGGAACGCCCCGCCGCAGGTCAGCCCAGCAGCCGGCGGATCAGTCCGGGCACCTCGTCGGGCCGGTCGAGCACCAGGTCGCAGAGCCCGGCGAGCGGATCGCCCTCCGGATTGGCCACCGCCACCCGCATCGCGGCGAACGCCGGGGGCCGCGCGGCCCGCTCGGAAAGCGCCGCGAAGGCCGGGCGGTCGCCCAGGTCGTCGCCGAAGAACCAGCCGCCGACCAGCTCGGGCCGCGCTTTGAGCACCTCCCGCACCACGTGCCCCTTGTCAAGCTCCACCGGCGGCTTGAGCTCCACCACCATCCGGCCGCGCTGCACCTTGAGCCCGTGCCCGGCGGCGTAGTCGGCCGCCCAGGAGTCCACGGCCTCGGCGAGTTCGGGCGCGGTGCGGTAATGCACCGCGCAGGAGAGCCCCTTGTGCTCGATCAGTGCTCCCGGCAGGTCCGCCGCGGCCGCGCGGGCCGCCGCGTCGATCACCGGGCGGTACGGCGCGGCCTCCGGCAGCGTCGCGACCGTGGCGCCGCCGTCCGCGGAGTGCTCGAGGCCGTAGAGGCCGTGCAGCACCAACCCGGGCACCGCGTGCAGTTGGCGCGCCAGGAACTGCACCGGCCGGGCCGAGACGACGGCGCAGTAGCCGGCCCGCCCGACCAGCGCGGCCAGCGCCTCCGGCGCGTCGTCCACAGGCCCGACCTTCTCGGGGTCGGGCCCGATCGCGCTGAGCGTGCCGTCGAAGTCGAAGAAGAACGCGGTGCGGTCCAGTTGTGCGGCGTCCATCGGGTCCCTCGTCGTCCAATCGGGTGCCGGTCGCTGTCGCTGTCGCTGTGCCGGCGTCGGTGTCTCGTTCACGTCCACTGGGTACCCCGTTTCCTCAGCCGAGATCGCGTAGGGCCAGCGCGGTCATCAGAAGGGCGACGCCGCGCGGCGTGGAGGGGTCGAGGCCGGTGAGCTCGGTGGTCCTGGCGAGCCGGTTGTCCACCGTGTTCGGGTGCAGCGACAGCCGTTGCGCGGCGCGCCGCCTGTCGTAGTTCTCCTCCAGGTAGACCCGCAGGGTCTCGAGCAGTTCGGGGCGCTCGGCCAGCGGCGCGAGCAGCGCGTCGAGCAGTTCGGCGCTCTCGTCGCGCCGGGTCAGGTGGTATTCCAGCAGCACGTCGGCGAGCCGGTACGCGCCGGCCGGGCGGCCGAGCCGGCCGGCCAGCCTGAGCACCTCGCTCGCGGTGCGGGAGGCAGCGGGGATGGCGGCGGAGGAGTGCGCATGGGCGGCGGCGACCCGGGCAGAAGGGCGGATCTCGGCGATCCGGGCAGCGATCTCGTCCAGGGCCGGACCCTGTGGGTCGGGCATCAGCGTGTGCGGGACGAGCACGTGTCCGCCGTCGACTTCCAGCAGCATCGGTAGCGCGCGCCCGAAATGCCGCTCGATCGCCCACTGAACTGCGCCCGTTTCCGGCATGGTCGCCGCCTCGGCGAAGCCCACCGCGATGACGACAGCGCCACCATCGAGCTTGAGCTCCCCCAGAAGCGACGGCCGTGCAGGGGTGATCCCGGCGAGCAGGTCTCGCACCAGCGCCCGATTGGCCTGCCGGGCATCGGTCTGCCGAGAACCGAGGGCGGCCAGCTCACTCTGATAGGAACGCGCGGCGTCATTGATGATCTGCGCGTTCGCGAGCATCAGGCGCGATGTCAGATCGAGCAGCGCCGTCTGCTCATGCGGTTGGCTGCTCTCACGCAGAGCCTCGAAAATCACACGACCGCAGATCGCGTACGCAGCCAAAAGCGGGGCGAGAGGTTGTCCTTCTTCGACCTGCCGGGCAGCGAGCGCTCGCAGCTCCCGACGGTGGTCGTCAGCCGGGAGTTCGCCCCGAACCGTGGCCAGGAGCGTCTTGATCGCCGGGAGCGCTGCGTGGCTGTGCTCGAGGCTGTGCTCGAGTTCCCGCACGCCCGGCAGTGACGCGGCGTCCGGAATTTCGGCCCGCCAGGCGCGCACCGCGGTTCGGGCGAGCTCCTCCGCCCGCCGCTCGACCCGGGCGGCGAGGGCCGCTTCCGGGTCGGGGTGCGCCACGGCCATCGCTCTCCTCCCGTCCCCGCGCTGGACCGGCAGCCTGTGACTGGTCACAGAACCCTCTGGGATCAAGTGTGCCTATTTCGCCTGGTCCAGGCCAATCTGCAGGTCAGTGAGTGTGCGAGAGCTCAATATCGACCATGGTCGGTGTCGATCACAAGAGGCTTGTCACCGCCCATATGGCCGCGGGTCCGCCCCTCGTCGCAGCGCCTCGCGTCGCGGCGCCGACCCGGACCGCCGTCGGCAAAGGCGGCCGGTCAGTCCTGTCCGCCGAACACCTTCGCGGCAGCCTGCTTCGGCAGCGTGCGCAGTAGGGCGCGCGCCACCGGGTTCCGCACCAGCTGGGCGGGCGAGGTGCGGCCGCGGCAGAAGTCGGTGAACATCTTCCAGGCGACCGGCACCAGCGTCACCACGCGGTGGAAGAACACCGGATGCCGTTCGAACAGCTTCAGCATCTGCCGGCCCGCGTGCATCTCCGGACCGAGCAGTTCCTGCACGGCGGCCGTGTAGCCGCCGTCGCCCAGTGTGGCCACGTCCTCGAGCGAAGCGGCGCCGGAGGCCTCGGCGCGCCGGGCCAGCGCCACCGCGCTCGCACCCGCCAGCGCCCCGGAGCGCAGGGCGAACGAGATGCCCTCGCGCGTCCACGGCTCGAGCAAACCGGCCGCGTCGCCCGCGACCAGCACCCGGCCGCGCGCGAGCGGAGAGTCGGCCTCCCGGCAGCGGGTCAGGTGGCCCGAGTCGGACACGGTGGGGAACTCGGCCAGCCCGAGCCGCGCGATGAAGTCCCGGTAGTACTTCCGGGTCGCCTCGCCGTCGCCGCGGGCCGAGATGACACCGACGGTCAGCACGTCGCCCTTCGGGAACACCCAGCCGTAGGAGCCGGGCAGCGGACCCCAGTCCACCAGCACCCGGTGCGCCCACTGCCGCGCGACCGGCGGCGGCACCTGGATCTCCGCCTCGAGGCCGAGGTCCACCTGCCGGCAGCGCACGCCCACGTAGCGCCCCACCCGGCTGGCCGAGCCGTCCGCGCCGACGACCGTGCCCGCGGTGATCTGCTCGCCGTCCGCGAGGGTCAGCACCGCGCGGCCCGTCTCGTCGTGGTCCACGGTGTTCACCGCGCAGCCGGTGCGCAGCACGGCCCCGGCGTCCACCGCCGCCTTGGCCAGCGCCAGATCGAACTCGGTCCGGTTGACCAGCGCCAGCAGGTCGCCCTCCCGGTCCCGGCGGGTGCGCTCGCGCCGCCCGTTCACGGTGAAGGTGATCGCGTCGATCCGCTGGCGCACCGGGATCTCGAAGCCCGGCGGCAGCGACCTGCGCGAATAGCCGATCAGCCCGCCGCCGCAGGTCTTGTAGCGGGGCAGCTCCGACTTCTCCAGCAGCAGCACCCGGGCGCCCGCCTCGGCGGCCGCCCGGGCCGCGCTCGAGCCGGCCGGCCCCGCGCCCACGACCACCACCTCCCACGCGGCAGCGTCCGGCGGGGTACTGGGGTTCTTCGCTGCTTCGATCACGGGTGAAGGGTAATGGCCATCGGCGAGGTGCGCAGCTCGACGACCACCCGTCAGTTAGGGTTGCCGGGTGTGACGATGTCCCCGGCGGCCAGGGCGGTGTGGCGATATGTCCGGTGCGCCCCGGCCACCTTCGCCTGGCTGATCGTGCTTACCGTCACCACCATCCTCATCAGCCGGATCACGCCCGAGCTGCGCGATCGCTTCCTGCGGCAGCGCTCCACCAACCTGCACGAGCTGACCAACCATCCGATCAGGGTATTGATCAGCAGCGCCTTGTGGATCGACGGCGGCGGACTGTGGGTGTACTACATCCTCTACAACGTCTTCCACGTACCGGTGGAGCGTATGCTCGGCACCTCGCGCTGGTTCGCGGTGGTCGTCGCGGCGCACGTCGGGGCCACCTATCTGAGCGAGGGCGCGGTCTACTGGGAGGTGCGGCACGGCTACCTCCCGCGCAGCGCGATCTACACCCTCGACGTAGGGGTCAGCTATGCGCTCGCCGGCGTAGAGGCCGTACTCGCGTATCTGATCGCGTCTCCGTGGAGCTACTTCTACGCGGCCGCACTGGTGCTGTACTACGGCTATCGCCTGGTGTTCGGCAACACCTTCACCGACCTCGGACACTTCAGTGCCCTGATGATCGGCTTCGCGTGCTTCCCGCTCACCCGGGTGTACGAGGGGCGCTGGGATCCACGCGAGACGTGGCAGTTGGTCCGCCGGAGGCACGCATGGGGGCGCCGGCCAATGTGACCCGTGCTCCCGGTCCGCGCAGATCTCCGCCGCAGTCCTCTGTAAGGCGCGTTCCGCGTCGTCTACCCTGACGTGGTGGGTTCTGGTCTTGTTTCCCGGCGTTCCGCCGGACTGCTGTGCGGCGTCGCGTCGTCACTGAGCTTCAGCGCCTCGGGCACCTTCGCCAAGGCGCTCACGGACGCGGGCTTCAGCGCGTTGCAGGCGGTGTGGGTGCGCATCGCCGGCGCCTGCGTGATCCTGCTCGCGGCGACCCTGGCGCTGCGCGGCCCCGGTGCGTTCCGGGCGCTGCTGGGCAATCGCGCCGCGTTGCGCGGGGTGTTCCTGTTCGGCCTGGTCGCGGTCGCACTTTGTCAGGCCATGTACTTCGTCGCGGCCTCCCGGCTGCCGGTGGGCGTCGCGATCCTGCTGGAGTTCGCCGGCCCGGCGTTGGTCGTCATCTACCAGCGGCTGGTGTTGCGCCGGACCGTGCGGCGCACCGCGTTCCTCGGCATCGCGATGGCCATGGTGGGCCTGTGCTGCGTCACGGAGATCTGGAGCGGCGGCGGTCTGGACGCGCTGGGGCTGGTCTGCGGCGTGGGCACCGCCGTCGGCAACGCAGGGTACTTCCTCATCATCGACCGGCTCACCGGCGACGCCGACCCGCTGATGATCAGCGCCGGCGGGATGACGATCGCGATGGTGCTGCTCGTGCCGCTCGCGCTGCCGTGGAACACGCCGTGGCACGCACTCGCCTCCCCGGTCGCGCTCGCCCACTTCTCCGTGCCCGGATGGCTCGTGGCTCTGGCGCTCGTGTTGCTGAGCACCGTGATCTCGTACGTGCTCGGCGGGATGGCGGTGCAACGACTGTCCGCGCCCGTCGCCGCGGCACTGGCGTACGTGGAGCCGATCTCGGCCTGCGTGATCGCGTGGGTGCTACTCGGACAGAGCCTGAGCGCCCTGCAGATCCTCGGCGGTCTGGTCGTGCTGCTCGGTGCCTACACAGCGCAGCGATCGGCCGCTCCTCAACCTGTCGGCGAGCCGGTCGGGTCCGCGGTAACGGTGCCGTCGGCCGACTACCGGACGCCTAACGGGCGACCGTCTCAGCCCACTGAGCCAGCAGGTCCGCGAGCGGGGTGAGGCGGGCCAGCGTCTCGGCGGCGGAGTCGTCCTGGTTGTAGCCGGACCTGCCGGCCGCGCCGCGCACCGCGGTCACGATCGCCTGCGCGCCGAGCCAGCTGTACTTGGCGACGGCGCAGACGGCGATCGCGGCACGTGCCTCGTCCGCGGAGCCACGCCAGCCGCCGTCGGCCAGACCCTTGATATAGCTGGTCGTGACCGCGTCGGCGACGGCGGGCAGTAGCGCGATGTCCATCAGGCCGTCGGTGACACTGTCGATGATCAGGTTCGCAGGGTCCTCACCGACCGAACCCTCGCCTACGAACGCCCAGTCGATAAGCACAGAGGCGCCGGCCGCGTCCTCGATGAGGTTGGCCGGCCAGACGTCGAGGTGGCAGAGCGTGCGCGGGAACGCTTCGGCGGCAGCGAGAACCCGGAAGCGCGACTCCCACAGGCTCCGCAGCGCACGCCGAGTCTCCACGGACCAGACCGTGGCGGCCGGAGCGTCCCAAGCGGCGTCGTCGATGCGGACGTTGGCGCCCGGTCCGTTGTGGAGGTACTGGGCAAGCCAACGCCGGGAGAGCCAGGGCAGCTCGGCAGGCGGCGGAACACGCCCGACCCAACGCGTCTGACCGGCGCCGAGCTCGTAGCCGAAGCGGCCGAGGCGCTCGGGGGACAGGTCGAAGCCCGACGGGCCCGCCACGTCCTCGAGCCAGAGTTCGATGCAGCCGTCGTCGCGGGTGTCGACGGACAGCAGGCGGGGCGGGCGGATACCGGCGTCGGCGAACGCGGCGTCGGCGAATCCGGATTCGTAGGCTTCGACCTCGCGCCGCCAGTAGTTGAAGTGGTCGGGGGCGCTGCTGGTCTGCCAGGCGGAGGTGGCGGCGCGTGAGCCGGCCTCCGGCGGAAGCGTCGGCGGACGCGCGATCTTCAGAACTCTGCTTTCGGCGGAAGCGCCGCCGCTCACGCGGAAGATGCCGTCCGTGGCGGCGTTCCCCTCGTTGTGCAGTAACGGAATCCGCTCTTCCTTATCAGTCACCGTCGCCCGCCCCGTTCGTGCTTGTGTCCGTGTCCGGATCAGTTTTTTCTTGCCCGTCTCCGCCGCGCAGTCCCTGTACGAGCTCTTCGACAGTCACGTCCTCCCGGCCCTTCATCGCCGCCCAGCGCTCGAACGCCGCCGACGCCAGTTCGGCCGTGTCTCCGGGCACGCCCACCGCGGCGCACGCGGCGGCGATCTCCGCCATCTCCGGCGCCCACCGCCACGCCCGCGGCCCCGCGCTCGTGACCTGCCGCGGGCGGGCGAGCAGCGTACCGGGTACGGCGTGTGCGGCGAGCGTGAGCAGTTCGTCGAGGACGCCGTGTCCCGACGCGAGGGCGTAGGACTGTGCGGCGAGAAGATGAGAGATCTTATTGAAGGACGCGAACGAGAGCTTGAGTGCCGAGGCCTGCCCGATCGGTCCATCGAGCACATGCGGCTCCAGCGCGGTCTCGGCGAACAGCGCGCGCACCTCCTCCACGGCGGCGGAGTCGGGCCCGGACAGGTACAGCCGCGTCGCACCCTCACCGCGTTGCCGCGGCGGTCCGCCGACGATCCCGCCGTCCACCACCCGAGCCCTCCCGTTGAAGAGTGCTGCGACATCGACGGCGTGCTCGGGGCTGATCGCGTTGGCGTCCACGTAGATGCCGGAGAAGGACGTGGCCGCGACGGCGCGCGCCACATCGAGTGCGGACGCGGGCGGGCAGACGCTGAGGATGATCCCGCAGACGTCGGCCAGCGCTTCGAGCGACCCGGCGTCGCGTAGTCCGGCCGCCTCCGCCCGTGCCCGTGACTGCGCGCTGCGCCCCGCACCGACCCACCACACCTCCACCCCGCCTGCCGCTGCGGCGGTGACAGAAGCAGTGGGGGTGACAGAAGCAGTGGCGGTGGCCGAAGCAGCGGCTGAGGCGGTCAGCTGCGCCCCGACCTGCGCCCCCATCGCCCCCGGATGAAGAATCCCGACGCCTCGCAGACTCAGCCGATCCATGCCCGCCATCGTACCCAGCGCCGTTCCTCACTCAGTCGGGTGATACGCCCGCCGGTCAGCTATCCAGGTGCGCGATGGTGCTGGATCATTCCGTTTCGAGGCTGTTTGCCCATGCTCCGAACAGGAACGGATGGACGTCTTATGAGCACAACGCGACGGCGGGCCCTGGGTGCGGCCCTTGCGGCGCCCCTGCTGGCCCGTTTCACCGGTACGGCATCCGCCGACGCTCAGCCGGGCAGGCTGGGCACGATCTCCGACGGGTGGGTCGAAGTCCGTTGGACGCCCGAAGTCCAGGCGCAGCTGGACCGGTTCGGCGCGGCGGTGGAAGCGGTGGCGCCGGCGAGCATGGTGACCGGGACTGGGAGCGGGCCCGGGGCCAGGGGACCGGCGGTGCGGTTCCCCGTCCAGTCCGGAAGCGGGGATCCGTCGCTGGCCGCGCTGACGAACGCGCAGGGCAGCGGCGGACTCGACGGCGGGATCGTGGTCCGCGCGGCCACCGGCACCGTCCGCCTGACCGACTTGCGCAGCGATCTTCAGAGCGAATTGGCGTCGGGGCAGTGCAAGGTCAACGGCATCAACGCCGACCACGCATCCGCGTTCCGATGCGGATTGGCCGAAGCCACGCTGACCGCCGACAGCGCGCCGCCCGGAACGCCGATGAAGCTGCGTCTCGCCGAGGTCCCACTGCGGCCCACCACCGAACTGCTGGAGGCGTACACCGCATCGTTCGGCACCGCGCCGTTCACCACCGACACGGTGCTGGCGTATCTGACTGCCGAGGGCGTTTACCACCCGCCGACAGCGTGAGCAGCGCGGCCGGCCCGGATCCGCTCAGCCGATCCGGGCCGGCCCGGCTACGGCGGCGGGCTCGGCGGGCTCGACGGGCTGCTCGGAGCGATCGGCGTGGCCGTCCAGGTCGCCCCCGAAACTGCGGTGGCGTTGCCCATAGATCGTGACGGCGCGATGCAGTTTGGCCAGACCGAAATCCGGCCAGGGCGTGGGATCGAAGACCAATTCCGCATAGGCGAGATGCCATGGCAGGAAGTTGCTGATCCGTTGCTCGCCGGAGGTGCGGATCAGCAGATCGACGTCAGGTAGGTCGCGGAGATAGAGATGCCGCGCGAGGTCGGCGGGTCCGATCTCCTCGGGGCGGATCGTGCCGGTGACCGCCTCGGCCGCCAGCGCGCGAGCCGCCGCGGCCAACTCCTCTCGTCCGCCATAGTCGACGCACATGGTCAGCGTCAGCACGGAATTGTTCGACGTCATGCTCTCGAGCAGCGCCATCAGGGCGACGAGCGACGGATCAAGGCGATCCCGCCGTCCGCTCCAGCAGACCCGCACGCCGAGTTCGTGAAGCCACTCGCCGCCTCGGGCGATGACGTCGGCCAGGGCCTCGAACAGAGCGGCAAGCTCGTCCGGGGAGCGACTCCAGTTCTCGGTGGAGAACGCGTATACAGTCAGGTGCCGTACGCCCAAACGCAGTGCCGCGTACACCGTCCGCGCCATAGCCCACCCGCCCGCACGATGCCCCTGCGTGGCCGGCAGACCGCGGTGTGCGGCCCATCGCCGGTTGCCATCCATGATCACCGCAACGTGGTCGGGCACCGAGTCCACGCCGAGCAGCGGCGGCACACAACGTCGAGAGCTGACAGAGGACGGCAGAGGCGTGATTCCTTCGGACAACGCCCGGGAACGCAGGAACTCGACCTCGTCGAACTGCACCTGTGCGCCGAGAATCACCGTCTGCAGAAACGTCTGGTACTCGGCTTCCACGATCTCGATCGCCGGGATGGCTTGATCGAGGAGTTCGCGGCCGTAAGCCAGCTGGATCCCCATCAGCTCGTCCAGCGTTTCGCGACGCTCGCCACGGAGCAGGTCGGCGACATCCAGGCCGAGCCGTCGCAGGTCGGCTCGCGGCAGATAACACCGGCCCGCCTTGAGATCAATCGGAAGGTCCTCGAGGACGTCGACAAGCTGGAAAAGCTCACCCACCACGGATAACGACGCCGCGGCAGCCGCGCGCAGCCCCAGCAGCGGTGCCCACAGCTCGGCGATCGTTCCACTGACGCCGCGCAGATAGCGCCGTGCG
>Ga0310811_10003173_pt1 | contig 20657 bp, 20 predicted proteins | sample YCmetagenome_FD_207642 | JGI IMG/M metagenome (GOLD analysis project Ga0310811, IMG submission 207642) | Soil microbial communities from experimental microcosm in Duke University, North Carolina, United States - YC | ecosystem: Engineered > Artificial ecosystem > Soil microcosm > Unclassified ...
ATCCCGGTCGGATGCCATGCGAACGATTTCGAAATCGTCCATGTTTTCGCTGCTCGGCCAGCAGAGGCGGAAATAGGCGTCGCGGTCGATCCGGTTGTCGATAGGGCTGGAGAAATGGAAATCTTCGGCGATCAACTGCTCGATCGCCTCGCGATCCTTGTCGACATAGGCTTGCAGGATGCCGCGGACGACATCTTGGTCGGAGATCATGGATAGCTCCCATCGCGTCACGGGCAAAACGCGAGGGCTAGCGGGGCGTTCCCGCGTTAGGCGCTCCGGATCGCCGCCAGGATCTGTTCGCGCAGCCAGTCGCCGTCGCCGGGCCGCGCGAAGCTGTGGCTATCGCTATCGCGACGATGGATCGGATCGGCGTCGTGCCAGGCATGCTCGAAGCGGATGGCGGTATTGTCGCGCTGGGCAAGCAGGATCGTGCGCGGCGTATCGACCATCGCCACCGCCATCTGTCCGGCGACAGGGTTGGTTGGTTCCTTAGATTTGGAAGAAGCCTTGCGTAACCCTTTGATTGCTTTTGCGATGTTTATTCCTCCGGACAGAGCGCGGAGCCATTGGCGGGGATCGCGCAGGCGATCGGCATAATGCGATCGGATCGCCGAAGCCGGGGGCAGTGCATCCTCCTCGTCCCCGACCCAGGGGTTGGCGAGCACAAGGGCATCGATCCCGGCATCGCGGTGGAACAAGGCGAGGGCAGTCGCGGCGTCGCAATTGCCCAAAGCGACGACACGCGTCATGTGCGGCGCGAGCATGCGGAATTTGCGCGTGGCGGCGGCGATGTCGGGACCACTATCCTGATAACCGCGATTGGCGCCGTCCGAATCGCCGATTCCGCGCCGATCGAACCGGAACACCGGAATGCCCGCGGCGGCGAGATCAGCGGCGAGCAGCGCCATGCCGCGATGCGCACCGCAGCGCAGTTCGTTACCTCCCGACACGATCAGCAGCCCGGTCGTGCCCAGCGCGCCGTCGAACGTGCCGATCAGTGTGTGGCCGTCGCAGGGGAACGCGGTCAGTTCGCGCATTGCGCAATCCAGTCGGCGATATCGTCCGCGAGCAGGTCGGCGAGCGCGGGATCGTCGCCGGGCTCGCTCTGGCGCCATAACGGCGCGCCGGCGACCTTGCGGTCGGCCACCGCGGGATCGGTGTCGAGCCGGACGACGCGGACCGCGCCCTCTCGGACGCAATCGGCGGCGTTGAGATCGCGGAGCAATGTTCGCGACAAAGCGTTGCCCGCGATCGTCACCGGGCCGCCCTCGTCATTGTAATTGCCCAGGTCGATGTCGATCCGCGCGCCGGCCGCTGCGCTCGTGCGGAGAAGTTCACGCACCAGCGCCTCGCCTTTGGCGGGGGCGAGTTGCCAGCGCGATGCCGCCTTGACGTCATGATCGAGCAACGCGCCGCCGCGAAAGGATAAAATATGGACCGGGCGCTCGCCTGCGGCTGCCGTCGCGGCGGACGCGAGCGCCGTTCGCCAGCCGGCGAGCATGGCATTTTCGGTCGGTACCAGGCTTTCGCCTTGCCCGGGAAGGTCGGGAAGCGCGCCAGCGATATCGCGCGCGGCCAGACGGCGCAGCATGCCGCTGACGAAGGTGCGCGTGCGATTGGCTTCCTCGAGCAAGGGCAGCACCGCAACCACGACCGGGCCCGTGGCAGGCCCGAAGCGGATCATCGCCTCGCGCCCTCCAGCCCAGTCGTAATGATCGATCATGTGCCTTTCTTAGCGCCAACCTTGGCTTCGGCGAAACGGCGGAGCGCACCGAAGCTCTCAAGCATCTCTCCGTCCACCTCATCGTCCTCGATCAGGATATGGAGACGGTCCTCGATTTCGGTCAGCACGCCGGCGACCGCCATCGAATCGAGCTCGGGCAGCGCGCCGAACAAGGCGGTATCGTCGTCGAACGCGGCGACGCGGTCGGCGTCGAGCGCCAGGACATCCTTGAGGACGGCGCGCACGGTCTGGTCGACCGTCGACGGAGCAGGGTGCGTGGTCATCGTTTCGGCGCGTTACCGACAGGGAGGCGGCTTGGGAAGGGTGACGACCGACGATAGCACCGCATCGATCAGCGCATGCCTCCAAGACTTTTCGCGCCGAGCTCGAATGGGTGGAAAGCGGACGCTAACGCTTGCCTTGATATGCCGTTGAGAGGAGGTCTTGCATGGCGTTCATTCTGGCAGCAAATTTCGCCCCGCAATACACGCAGTGGGTTGTGCCCGATCCCGATAAAGCCGAGCTTTTCCGCCGAGCGCAGGCTTACAACCACAAGACGGCTTACTGGCCGGTGCAGCTGTCGCACCGCGGAATCAGACTGCCACGCGAGTTATTTCCCGATAGCGGCCGGATCCCGGGCCGCGCAAAAAACCCGCCGCATATCATCAGCATGCACATGTTTCCCGGCGTGTCCGAGATCGTGCGTGATCTGATCGAAGAGTTCGAGCCTGACGTGCATCAATTCGTTGAAATACCAGTGATGCTGAAATCTGGCGAGCCGGCGCCGCATCGCTACAGCGCGCTGAATATCCTCAATATCGTCGATAATTACGTCGACTTCGACAGGACAGAGCTAGCGAGCAAGGATTATCCGGGGATGGGGCGCAAGCTGTTGCCGGTTTCAGCCTTCGAGAAACGCCCGATCTACGTTGACAAAAAGGCGATCGGGCGCCGTCATCTTTGGCGAAGTCCCGAAATCTCGTTCGCCATCACCGTCTCCGACGCTCTTTGCACGCGCATGCAAGCAGCAAAGGTGTTTGGTTATAACTTCATCAAATGCGTCGAGCTGTAATTCCGATTTGACGCTAAGCTCACAGAAGGTCGCAATTGCTTCGCTTGCCGATAGGCCGTTCCGCAAGGACAGGAGCGGGCCAACCGAGCCGTCTCCGCAACGCGATAGGGAAGCCTTGGGATAAGCCCCTTCGCTCGCTATCAAGGCGCCATGATCCCGCTCGATCCCGTGCCGCGGCCGCTCGATCACCTGACCCTACGCGGGCGACCCGGCGATCCGGCGCTTGCGACGCGCGAGGGCGTGCTCGACGTCGCCGCATTGGAGGCGGCGGTCGGCGCGTTGGCCGGCTGGCTGGCGGAGCAGGGGCTCGATCGCGGTGATCGCGTCGCGACCTGGCTGCCCAAGACGCGGTTGGCCTGCCTCATGCCGCTCGCGGCAGCGCGCGCGGGCTTCGTACACGTCCCCGTAAATCCGCTGCTCAAACATTTGCAAGTACAGCATATTCTTTCCGACAGCGGGGCGCGGCTGCTGATCACCCAAGCGGCGCGCGCCGGGTCACTGGAAGCGGCTGACGTGCGGATCGTGACCGAGGATCCGCCGCTCGACGGTGCCTCGCTGCCACCATCCAGCGCCGATCCGGACAGCCTGGCGGCGCTTCTCTATACGTCCGGTTCGACCGGGCGACCCAAGGGCGTGATGCTCAGCCATGCCAATCTCTGGCTCGGCGCGATCAGCGTGGCGCATTATCTCGGGCTCGGTCCTGCCGATCGCGTGCTCGGCGTGCTGCCGCTCAGCTTCGATTACGGGCAGAACCAGCTCTTCTCGACTTGGGCAGCGGGTGCCTGTGTGGTGCCGTTCGACTATCTGCTGCCACGCGACGTCTATCGGGCGATCGAGCGCGAGCGGATCACGACGCTGGCCGGCGTGCCGCCGCTCTGGGCGCAGTTACTTGATATCGAACCTCAAGATATCGACACACGCTCTCTGAAAAGAATAACGAATTCGGGCGGCGCGCTGACCCGGCCACTGATCGACGGGCTGCGTGGGCGCTTCCCTCAGGCCGATATCTATCCGATGTACGGCCTGACCGAGGCGTTTCGCTCGACCTATCTCGATCCCGCCCTGGTCGCCGAGCGCCCGGACTCAATCGGTCGGGCGATCCCGTTCGCCGAAATCATGATCGTACGGCCCGACGGAAAGCCCGCGGCAGCAGATGAGCCCGGCGAGCTCGTCCATGCCGGCCCGCTGGTCGCGCAAGGCTATTGGCAGGACCCTGAACGAACCGCCGCGCGCTTCCGGCCCGCGCCGGAATGGTCGCAATCGGGCGGCACGGCGGTCTGGTCGGGAGACACGGCAGTCGCGGACGCCGACGGCCTGTTGCGTTTCGTCGGTCGCGATGACGAGATGATCAAATCGTCCGGTAACCGCATCAGTCCCAACGAAATCGAGGAAGCGATAACCGCTGGCGGCGAGACCAGCGAGGCCGTCGCGATCGGCGTGCCCGACGAGCGGCAAGGCCAGGCGATCGTGGTGGTGGCGAAGGGCGACGGTTCTGCGGAGCCAGGCTTGCGGGAGCGCCTCCGCCGCGATTTGCCCAACTTCATGCAGCCGGCACGCTATGTCTGGCTGGCGGAGCTGCCGCGCAATGCCAACGGCAAGCTCGATCGCGCAGCATTGAGGGGGATGACGTCATGAAGCCGATGGGCGCGATCCCGCCGGAGTTCCGATCGCTTCCGCTGGCGATTGGCGGCCGATCTGTGGAGCAATTGCTCAGCTCGTCGCCGGTCTTCGTCTATGACGCCGCCGTGGTGCGGAGCCGGATCACGCGGTTCCGCGCGGCGTTTCCCGGCGTCGACCTGCATTACGCGGTAAAGGCCAATCCGTTCGCGCCGTTGCTCGCCGCGATGGCGCCACTGGTCGACGGTTTCGACGTCGCGTCGGCGGGCGAACTGGTGCGCGTGGCCATGCTAGGCAAAGCGATCAGCTTCGCCGGGCCGGGCAAGACCGATGCCGAACTCGAAACCGCGATCGCAACGGGGGTGACGATCAACCTGGAGAGCGAAGGAGAGGCCGACCGCTCGTTAGCGGTAGCCGATCGGTTGGGGCGAACGCCGCGGCTCGCCGTCAGGGTGAATCCCGAATTCGAGCTGCGCGGATCGGGCATGCGCATGGGCGGGCGCGCCTCGCCATTCGGGGTCGACGCCGAATGCGCGCCGGCGCTGGTGAAGCGGATCGTGGCTGCAGGCGCTGAGTGGCGTGGTTTCCACATCTTCGCCGGGTCGCAAGCGCTCGATCCGGCGGCAATCATCGACAGTCAGGCACATACGCTCGACCTCGCCGCGCGGCTGGCCGAGGCTGCCGGGTCGTCGCCGCCGCTCGTCAATCTCGGCGGCGGGTTCGGCATTCCCTATTTTCCAGGCGAGCAAGCGCTTGATATCGAAGCGATCGGTGCCGCGCTGACGCCACGGCTCGATGCCTTGCCAAAAACCAGGTTCGCGATCGAGCTGGGCCGCTGGCTGGTGGGAGAGGCCGGCGTCTATCTGACCCGCATCGTCGATCGCAAGGAAAGCCGGGGCGAGACGTTCCTGGTGTGCGATGGCGGCCTCAACCATCAGCTTGCCGCCACGGGCAATCTCGGCACCGTCGTGCGCCGCAACTATCCCGTCGCCGTCGCCACGGCATCCCCGGACGCGCCGCGCGAGACGGTGAGCGTCGTCGGTCCGCTCTGCACGCCGCTAGACCGTCTCGCCGATCAGGTCGAGTTGCCCGTGGCCGGTCCGGGTGACGTCATCGCCGTCTTCATGGCGGGAGCTTATGGACTTACCGCCAGTCCTTGGGAGTTCCTCGGCCACCCCAGACCCGCGGAAATCCTGGTCTGATCTTTTACTCCTAACGCAATATTTACCCCCTCGACCCCATAGCCAAGCCCGAAGTCTGCGTGTGCCGGAGTGACGTCACCGGTCCAGCCGTGCGCAGACGGGAGGCTGATTATGAGTTTCGTGAAGTTTTCCAAGGCCTTGATGCTCGTTGGCGCGAGCGCCAGCGTGCTGACGGGATGCGCCGGCGGCGGTGGCCCGCAATTGCCGCCCGCGTCGTTCGTCGGAACGCGCGAACAGCCGAGCGAGGAATATGTGATTGGTCCTATGGACCAGCTCAACATCTTCGTGTGGCGCAATCCGGAATTGTCGGCGAAGGTCCAGGTGCGCCCCGACGGCCGCATCACCACGCCATTGGTCAACGACATGCCCGCGGTCGGCAAGACCCCGGCGATGCTCGCCGACGACATGAAGATCGCGCTGTCGACCTATATCAAGGATCCGATCGTCTCGGTCATCGTCGAGAGTCCGCAGAGCACCTATAGCCAGTCGATCCGCATCGTCGGCGCGACCGAAAAGCCGGCGTCGATCCCGTATCGTGCCAACATGACCCTGCTCGACGCGATGATCGCGGTCGGCGGGCTCAACCAATATGCCGCGGGCAACCGCGCGCGGCTGGTGCGCCAGGATCGCGCTACCGGTCAGCAGCGCCAGTATAACGTCAAGCTCGGCAAGCTGCTCAAGGACGGCGACCCGTCGGCGAACGTCAAGCTCGAGCCGGGCGACGTCATCATCATCCCCGAATCGATGTTCTGACGGAGGCCTGAAACCGTGAACGGCCTCTATGACGAAGTTCGCATCGCGCTCCACGCGATCTGGAACCGCCGCTGGATCGCGCTGGCGGCGGCCTGGGTCGTCGCGATCCTGGGCTGGCTGGCGGTCAGCCAGATGCCCAACCGCTACGAATCGAAAGCGCGTGTCTTCGTCCAGATGGGCCAGGTGCTGCCGTCCAAGATCGGCATCAGTGCCGCGGAGCAGCAGAACGACGTCGACACGATCCGCCAGACGCTGACCAGCGCGGTCAACCTGGAAAAGGTTGTGCGCGGCACCGACCTCGCCAACACGGTCTCGACTCCGCAGGAAATCGCCGACCGCGTCGCGGGGCTGCAGCAGAACGTCAAGATCGTCGCCCAGCAGAACAATCTGTTCGAGATCAGCGTGACCGCGTCGAGCCCCAAACTCGCCGCACAGATCAATCAGAAGCTGATCTCGATCTTCGTCGACCAGAACCTGGCCGACGATCGCAACGACACCCAGACCACGTTGCGCTTCCTCGACAGCCAGGTCGAGGATCTGCAGCGGCGCCTGAGCGATGCCGATGCCAAGCGTGCGCAGTTCCAGACGCAATATCTGGGATCGCTGCCGGGCACCGGGTCGCTGTCCGACCGCATGTCGGCTGCGCGCACTCAGATGGCGCAGATCGACGGCGATCTTGCTGCCGCGCAGACCAGCCTGGCGTCGATCAACGGCCAGATGGCGGGCACCACGCCAACCATTCCGGGCGTCGGCGGGGCCGGCAGCGCAGGGCCGGCGCGCGCGCGTCTTGCGGCGATCGAGGGCCAGCTCGCCGACGCGCGGGCCAAGGGCTATACCGAGAACCATCCGGACGTCGTCGCGCTCAAGAGCCAGCTCGGCGCCGCACGTGCCGCCGCTGCACGCGAGCCGGCGGTGGGCAGCTATGCCGGCAACGGCCAGCCCAATCCGCAATATCTGTCGCTCAAGTCGATGCAGGTGGACAAACAGTCGCAAGTCGCTGCCTTTATGGCGCGCAAGCAGCAACTCCAGCACGACATGGACGCGATCACCGGCAAGCTGAACGGCGATCCCGCCGCGGCCAACGAGCAAAGCCAGATCGACCGCGATTATCAGGTGCTCAAGGCGCAATATGACAAATTGCTGAGCGACCGCGAGGATGTCCGCGTCCGCGCCCAGGCGCAGGCACAGACCGATTCGATCAAGTTCAAGGTCATCGATCCGCCGCGCGCGCCGCGCGCGCCGACCGCGCCCAATCGCCCGTTGTTGCTGACCGGCGTGCTGCTCGCCGCGATCTTCGCCGGGATCGGCGGGGCCTTCGCGCTGTCGCAGCTCAAGGCGACCTATGCCACCGCCGGACGGCTCGAAAAGGCGACCGGTTTGCCGGTGATCGGGTCGATCAGCGAGCGCGTATCGCGGGCGGAAGCCGAATTCAGGAAACGCAAGCTGCGCATGTTCGCGGGCGCCGCGGCCGCATTGCCGGTCGCGTTCGTCGGCCTGCTCGGCGTGGAGATGCTGATGCGGGGGCTCGCGGCATGAACAAGCCGATCATCACCAAGAAGGGGTCGCTGCTCGAGCGTGCTGCGGAAGTCTATGACTTCTCGGCGCGGCTCAACGCACGCGCGATTCCGGAAAGCGACTTGCAGGCGCCACCGGTCCGCACGCCGGTCGCGTCCGTTCCGGTCGTCGAGACGCCGCAGCCGGTGGAAATGCCGAGGGCTGTCGCGGCACCGGTCGAAATGCCCGCCGCGCCGATCGCTCGACCGGTGCCCGTGCCGCCGGCGGCTTTGCCGGTGCCGGGCCGCCAGGCCAATATCGATCGCGATCTGCTGGCGGAAAACCAGTTGCTCATCCCGAGCGCGCCGATCGGCGTGCTGGCCGAGGAATTCCGCCTCGCCAAGCGCCAGCTGCTGCTCACCGCGCGCCAGCTCAACCAGCATGAGCCCGACAAGGCGCGGACGATCCTGGTCTGCTCGGCCAAGCCCGGCGACGGCAAGACCTATTGCGCGATCAACCTGGCAATCTCGATGGCGGCCGAGCGCGACACCCGCGTGCTGCTGGTCGACGCCGATTTCGCCAAGCCGGGGATCATGGCGCGCCTCGGAGTCGCCGACGGCCCGGGCCTGCTCGACGCCCTTGCCGATCCCGCGATCGATGTCGAGAAGTGCGTGGTCGGCACCGACATCCCTAATCTCAGCCTGTTGCCCGCCGGCGCACAGACCAATGCCGATGTCGAACTTATCGCCAGCGGCCGCACGCCCGCGCTCATCGCCCGGCTGCTCGCCGCCGATCCGGGCCGTGTGGTGATTTTCGATTCACCGCCTGCCTTGTCGGCATCGCCCGCCTCGGTACTGGCGCTGCATGTCGGCCAGGTCATGCTCGTCGTCCGCGCCGACAAAACGTCGGAAGGCGAGATCCGCGACACCGTGCAGCGGCTCGAGGGCTGCGAGCACATCCAGCTTTTGTTGAACAGCGTTGCGTTCGCCCCGGGGGGGGCTCGTTTCGGCAGTTATTACGGCCAGGAGGACGAGGGCCAATGATGCGGTGTATTTCCGCGGGGGTCGCGCTCGCGACGCTGCTGGCGGCAATGCCGGCGGCGGCGCAGGACGACCGCGGGGGCGGGGGCAAGGACCGCAGGGTCTCCGTCGCGCCCTATATCGAACTCAGCCAGGTGCTCACCGCCGATGTACAGTCGGGCGATGTGCTGACCTACAGCTCGGCCGCCGCCGGCGTCGATGCCGCGGTCGAGACGCGGCGCGTGTCGGTCAATCTGTCGGCGCGGTACGAGCATCAATTCGCCTGGGACAAGAATAGCGGCGACGCCGATGTCGTCACCGGTCTGGCCAACGCCCAAGTGCGCGTGACGCGCGGGCTGTCGCTCGACGCGGGTGGCATCGCCACGCGCTCGCGCAACGACATTCGCGGCGCCGCGCCGGTGTTTTTCGGCAACGACCGCGCCAATGTCAGCAACGTCTATTCGGGCTATGTCGGCCCGACACTCACCACCGGCAGCGGTCCGGTCGCGATCAACGCGGCCTATCGCTTCGCCTATACCAAGGTGACCGAGCCGGGTCCGACCGGGGTCGCTCCGGGCAGCCCGCGGCTCGACTATTTCGACGATTCGAAGACCCAGATCGCGACCGCCTCGGTCGGCTTCAAGTCGGGCACTGTCCTGCCGGTCGGGCTGACCGCCAGCGGCGGCTGGACGCGCGACGATCAGAGCCAGCTCGGCGGACGTTTCGACGATCTCTACGGCCGCGTCGATGCGGTGCTGCCTTTGTCGGGCTACGTCGCGGTCGTCGGCGGCGTCGGCTATGAAAAGCTGACCTCCAGCGGCCGCGATCCGTTGCTCGATGTCGGCGGCGTGCCGGTCACCGACAGCCGTGGCCGGTTCGTCACCGATCCCAATTCCCCGCGCCGCATCGCGTACAAGACCGACGGCATTTATTGGGACGCCGGCGTCGTCTGGCGCCCGAGCCCGCGCACCGCGCTCGAAGCCCATGTCGGCCGGCGTTATGGTTCGTGGAGCTATACCGGCTCGCTCAGCTACGCCCCGAGCAGGAGCGTCGGCGTCCAGGTCGGCGTCTATGACACGGTCGAGACTTTCGGCAGCCAGTTGCAGCGCAGCTTGCGCGGGCTTCCGGCCCAGTTCACCGCGACGCGCGATTTGCTGGCCCAGCAATTCTCCGGATGCACTTTTGGCACAACCGGCGGCGGCGCCGCGGGCGCATGCATGAACTCGGTGTTCCAGTCGGTATCGACCGCGACCTATCGCTCGCGCGGGGTGGACGCGGTGGCCACCCTGACTCGCGGCACGTCGACACTGGGCTTCGGCGTGGGCTATTCGAACCGCAAATTCTATGCGCCCAACAGCCCGGGCGTAGTGATCATCGGCACCAGCGACGAGAGCTATTACGCGCAGCTCTTCTACTCGACCTCGATCGGCGAGCACACGTCGTTCAATGCCGATCTGTTCGCCAATTATTTCGACAGCGGCCTTGCGCCGGGGATCTACAGTCTGGGGGCGACCGGGTCGGTCTCGCGCAGCTTCGGCCGCCTCGGCACGACCGTCTCGCTTGGCGCCTATACCTTCAGCCAGAAGGGGCAGGAGGACCAGACCACCGCGCAGGCGCTTCTTGGAGCCCGTTACCAGTTCTGACCGCAGAGGCGGAGCAATCCGCCCGGAGATGAAGACGATGTATGACGACCATTACGGATTGAGCGGACGCCCGTTCGCGCTGACGCCCGATCCCAAATTCTGGTTCGATACCGCCACGCACCGCAAGGCGATGGCGTATCTCGGCTATGGCCTGAGCCAGGGCGAGGGCTTCATCGTCATCACCGGCGATGTCGGTGCGGGCAAGACAACGTTGGTCGGCCATCTGATGGCGACGATCGATCGGGAGCGGCTGCACGTGATCAAAGTCGTGTCGAGCCAGGTCGACGGCGACGATCTGCTACGCATCGTCGCGACCGGGCTGGGGGTTGAGACCGCCGGCCTGATGAAGGCGCAATTGCTCGTTGCGATCGAACGCGGCCTGCATTCGGTCGCACGCTCGGGTCGCCGCACCTTGCTGATCGTCGATGAGGCGCAGGCGCTGCACACCGGAGCGCTCGAAGAATTGCGCATGCTGTCCAATTTCCAGGCCGGCGGCCACGCGCTGCTGCAGATCTTCCTGCTCGGCCAGCCCGAATTCCGTGCCGCACTGCATGGCAGCGACCGGCTCGAACAGCTTCGCCAGCGCGTGATTGCCATGCATCACCTCGATCCGATGGGCACCGAAGAAGTCGAGCCGTACGTGCTGCACCGCATGTCGCTGGTCGGCTGGAACGGCCGCCCCAAATTTACACCCGATGCGTTCGCCGCGCTTTATCGCGGGTCGGACGGCGTGCCGCGCCGGCTCAACCAACTTGCCGGCCGCGTCTTGTTGTTCGGCGCGATCGAGCAGATCGACGTGATCGACGCCAAGGTGGTCGACGCGGTGATCGCCGACATCACCGGCGACATGCCCGCGCCCAGCGCGCCCGCGCCGCGGCCGGTCGTTGCCGCACCCGAGCCCACGCCCGAGCCCGCAATCGTCACGGCCCATGAGCCGATCAAGGCCCCCGAACCGGTCGCGATGCGCGAGCCGATCGCGGCGGTCGAGCCCGCCGCACCGGCCAACGATGCCAAGCCCGCGCCGATCGAGATCGCGCAGGATCGCTTCGCCGCGATCGAGGCGCGGCTCGAGGAACAGGATGCGGCGTTGCGCCGCGTGCTGGCATTGCTGGTCGACTGGGTCGAGGGTAACGAGGCCGCGGCAGCGCGCGGTGGCCGCGCGGCCTGACGCGCGGCAGGAGCGGCAAGATGCGCAACGGCCTGTCGGTCGACGTCGAGGAGTGGTTCCAGGTCGGCGCTTTCGAACGCGTGATCGACAAGGCCGATTGGGACGGTCTGGACAGCCGCGTCGCCTACAATACCGGCAAGGTGCTCGATCTGTTCGGTGAGACGGGGGTCAAGGCAACCTTCTTCACCCTGGGCTGGGTGGCCGAGCGAAATCCCGCGCTGATCCGCCGCATCGCGGACGAGGGCCATGAGGTCGCCAGCCATGGCTGGGATCATGATCGCGTGTTCACGATGACTGCCGAGGCGTTCCGCGCCGATCTCAAGCGCGCGCGCATCGCGCTGGAGGATGCATCCGGCCAGCGCGTGATCGGTTATCGCGCGCCGAGCTTTTCGATCGATCAGCGCACGCCCTGGGCGCACCAGGTGCTGGCCGAGGAAGGCTATAGCTATTCGTCGAGCGTCGCGCCGCTGGTCCACGACCATTACGGCTGGGCCGAGGCGCCGAAATATGCTTATCGCCCGGTGGCCGGATCGGATCTGATCGAACTGCCGATCACGCTCGCCGATGTCGCGGGGCGCAAGATCACCACCGGCGGCGGATTCTTCCGACTGTTTCCGGCGGCGATAACCGATCGCGCGGTGGTGCGCTCCAATCGCGATGGGGGTCGGCCGGCGGTTTTCTATTTCCACCCTTGGGAAATCGATCCTGAACAGCCGCGCGTCACCCGCGCGCCGCTCAAATCGCGCCTGCGCCATTATAGCCGGTTGGGAGCGATGGCGGGCAAATTGCGCGGGCTGGTGCGGCGCCACGATTGGGGGCGCGTCGATACCGTCGTCGCGGCCGAAGCGGAGCGCCTGCAGTGACGATGCCCCTGGTCTCGACCCCGGTGGCGATCAATGCCGCCGACCTGGCCGATCGGGGCGAGCGCGCGCAGATCGATGCCTATGTCCGCGCGCATCCCGATGCGACGCCGTTCCACCTGACTGGCTGGAACGTCGCAGTCGCCCGCGCATGCGGCCAGACCGCGCATTGCCTGATCGCTGAACATGCCGATGGCAGCCTGGCGGGTGTGCTGCCGCTGACCGAAATCCGCTCACCGCTGTTCGGCAAGGCTTTGGTCTCGGCCGGGTTCGCCGTCGATGGCGGCATTCTGACCGATCGCGGCCCTGTGGCTGACGCTCTTGCCGCCTCGGCCTGGGCGATGGCCGAACGGTTGGGCTGCCCCAGCCTCGAGCTGCGCGGCGGGCCGGCGCCGGGCGAGGGGTGGATCGTCGACGAGACGACGTATCTCGGCTTCTCGCGCGATCTGGCCAAGGACGACGAGGCCGAATTGCTCGCTATTCCGCGCAAGCAGCGCGCCGATGTCCGCAAGTCGCTCGACGCGGATTTGGACATCGCGATTGGCAGCACCGCGCGCGACCTCGCGATGCATTATGCGGTGTTCTCGGAGTCGGTCCGTAATCTCGGCACGCCGGTCTTCCCGGCCAAGCTGTTTCGCGAGGTTGCTGCCGAGCTCGGCGAGCATGCAGACATCGTCACCGTGCTCAAGGAGGGCAAGCCGCACGCCAGCGTGTTCAGCCTGTATCTGAACGGCACCGTCTATCCGTTCTGGGGCGGCGGCACGCGCGAGGCGCGCGCGCTCAAGGCCAATGACCGGCTCTATTACGAACTCATGCGCCATGCCCGTGGACGCGGCTGCACGCGCTACGATTTCGGCCGGTCGAAAGCGGGTACCGGCGTCGCCGCGTTCAAGAAGAATTGGGGATTCGAGGGCGTGCCGCTGCGTTACGCGAAGCGCGTGGCGCCCGGCGAGACGCCGCGCGAAATGAACCCGATGAGTCCGAAGTATCGCCTGCAAGTGGCGGTGTGGAAGAAGCTGCCTTTGTGGCTTGCCAATGCGATGGGACCGGCGATCGCCAAAGGTCTCGGCTGATGGGTGACTTGTTGTTCCTCGCGCATCGATCGCCATTCCCGCCGGATCGCGGCGACAAGATCCGCGCGTTCAACGTCCTCAAGCACCTAGCCGCGAACCATCGCGTGCATCTGCTCGCGTTCGCCGACGATCCGCGCGACCTCGACGCTAAGGACGGATTGGCGCCGTTCACCGCAAGCCGGATGACCCTGTGGCGCGGCAAGTCGCGACTACGGGCGCTGGTCGAGGCGCTGGTCCAGCGCCGTCCGGCGTCGCTGACCGCATTCGACGATCATGCCATGCGCGATGCCGTCGCCGACGTTCTCGAGCACGAGTCCATCGATACGATCTACGTCTTCTCCGGCCAGATGGCGCAATATCTGCCGGCCAAGACGCCGGCGCGCGTGATCATGGACTTTTGCGACATGGATTCGCTCAAGTTCGCCGACTACGCGAAAGGCTCGCGCGGACCCATGCGCTGGCTGATGCGGCGCGAGGCGAGACTGCTGTTCGAGTTCGAACGCCGGGTTGCGCAGCGCGTCGATGCCAGCCTGTTCGTGAGCGAGGCCGAGGCCGATCAGTTCCGGACGCGCTCCGGCGCCGCCAACGTCCAGGCGGTCGAGAACGGCATCGACACCGACTTTTTCGATCCGGCCACTGCGTTCGAACGGATCGACACGCCCGGCAAGCTGATCGTCTTCACCGGCCAGATGGATTATCGCCCCAATGCCGAGGCGGTGACCTGGTTTGCCGAGGCCGTGCTGCCGCACATCCGTACCACCCATCCCGACGCCGATTTCGTCATCGTCGGTCGCAACCCGACCGATGCGGTCATCGCGCTGGCGTGGCGGGACGGCGTACAGGTGACAGGCGAAGTGGCCGACGTCCGCCCGTGGCTCGATGCCGCGGCGTGCGTGGTCGCGCCGCTCAAGATCGCGCGCGGTATCCAGAACAAGGTGCTCGAAGCCATGGCGATGGCGCGTCCGGTGGTGGCGAGTGGCCCCGCCGCTGAGGGGATCGATCATGACGGGACGATCCTGAGCGGCGACACGGTCGCCGAGGTAGCGGATGCTGTGAACGGCCTGCTGTCGGACGCAACGGGCGCGGCTGCGATGGGGCGCAACGCGCGTGAGCGGGTCAAGGCGCGTTATGGCTGGAGCGCGCGGCTCGCCCCGCTCGACGCGCTGATCCGGTCAGACGCTAAGGACGCCAGTCCGGTAGCAAAGGGGCGAGTGGCTGCATGACCAGTGTCGCCAGTGCGCCGCCGCATGCCGGCGTCATGATCTTACCCGCATGGCGCCGGCCGTTGGCCGCGCTTGCCGCGGCGATGGCGATCATCCTGTTGATGTTCCGGCACGATGTAGCGGCGCTGGCCGAGCTCTATTGGACCAACACGACGTTCGGGCATTGCCTGTTCATCGCACCGGTCGTCGGCTGGCTGGTGTGGATCCGGCGCGGCGAGCTCGCGCAACTGACGCCCCAGGCTTGGGCGCCCGGACTCGCACTGGTCGCGGCCGGAGGATTTGGCTGGCTGCTCGGCGACGCCGGGGGCGTGTCGTTTGCGCGGCACCTCGGCGTCGTAATGATGCTGCAGGGCGCGGTGGTGACGATCCTCGGCCCCAATGTCGCGCGCGGGCTGCTCTTCCCGATCGGCTATGCGCTGTTCCTGGTGCCGTTCGGCGAATTCCTCGAACCGCCGCTCCAGACGATCACCGTGTGGATCACGATGCATCTGCTGCACGTGGTCGGCGTCGCGGCGACGGTCGACGGCGTGCTGATCACGGCGGGCGACAAATATTTCGAAGTGGCGGAGGCGTGCTCGGGCTCCAAGTTCGTGATCGCGATGATCGCTTATGGCGTGCTTGTCGCCAACCTCTGTTACCGCACCTGGCCGCGGCGGATCGCCTTCATGACGATGGCGATCATCGTGCCGGTGCTGGCCAACGGCGTCCGCGCATTCGGGACGATCTATGCCGCAGTGCTGACCAGTGTCGAACAGGCGACCGGGTATGATCATATCGTGTTCGGCTGGGTGTTCTTCGGCCTCGTGATGGCGGCGGTGCTGGCGATCGGCTGGAAATGGTTCGACCGCGCCCCCGACGCGCCGGCGTTCGACCCGGCGCGGTTACAGGGTGCGGTGCGCTGGCCCCTCGATACCATCGTCGCCGCATTGCTGGTGCTTGCGGTCGCTGCCGCCTTTCCCGGCTGGTCGGCGGCGATAGCCGGCCGCGCGCAGACCTTGCCGCAGCATATCGACTTGCCGCAAGTCGCCGGCTGGACCCGCGCCCCGGTCAGCACGCGCGCGCCTTGGGCGCCGACCTATCCGGGCGCCGATCATCAACTGTTCGGCCGCTATGTCGACGGTGAAGGCAATGCTGTCGACCTCGCCATCGCGGTCTATGGCAGCCAGCATCAGGGCAAGGAGATGGTCGGCTTCGGTATCGGCGTCATGCAGCAGGATGACCGCTGGGTGCGGGTCGAGGATCTCGACGACCTCGATGGCGGCACGGTCATGCGCATCACCGCGCCGGGACCGGTGGAGCGACAGGTCGCGACGTGGTACCGGATCGGCGATGTCCTCACGTCCGACCCCAAAATCGTGAAACTCCAAACGCTCAAGGCCAAGCTGCTGGGCGGGCCGCAGCGCGCGGTCGCGATCCATGTTTCGGCCGAAACGCTGCCGGGACACGACCCGCGCGCGGCAATGGCGAAATTCCTCGCAGCTTTGGGGCCGCTCGACCGGTTGGCGGATCGTTCGGCGGGAATGGTGCAGTGACATCTTCCGTCATCCCAGCGAAAGCTGGGATCTCAAGCCGTGTAGGGACTAGGCGCGAGACCCCAGCTTTCGCTGCGGTGACGGCAGTGGAATTCGGGAGCAGCTAACAAAATGTGCGGCATCGCCGGGATCTATCACCCCGGAACCCCCAAGCCTGTCGACCGTGCGCGCGTATTGGCGATGGCCGATGCCCAGGCGCATCGCGGTCCCGACGGCGCTGGCGTGTGGACCGGGTCGGGCGTCGGCCTGTCGCACCGCCGCCTGGCGATCATCGATGTCGCTGGCAGTCCGCAGCCGATGCAAGACGGCGACCTGACCGTCACTTACAATGGCGAGATTTACAATTTCGCCGAGGTCCGCGCCGAGCTGCAGGCGATGGGCGCGAAATTCGTCACCAATGGCGATACCGAGGTTTTGCTCCATGGCTGGCGGCAATGGGGCCCGGCGATGCTCGACCGGCTCAATGGCATGTTCGTCTTCGCGTTGCACGATGCCGGGCGGCAATGCCTGTTCCTGGCACGCGACCGGCTGGGGGTGAAGCCGCTCCATTATGTCGTGCTGTCGGACGGATCGGTCGCCTTCGCGTCGGAATTGAAGGGACTGCTCGCGCACCCGCTGCTTCGCCGCGCGCCCGATCTCTCCGCGATCGAGGATTTCATGGGGCTGGGCTACGTGCCCGACGATGCCAGCGTGGTCGCTGGCGTGAAGAAACTGCCCGCCGCGCATTATCTGTTGCTCGAACGCGGTCGGCCGGTGCCGGCGCCGCGCCGCTGGTGGGATCTCGACTTTACCGGTCGCGCGAGCGGGTCGCTCAAGGACCTCGAAGCCGAATTGGTCGACCGGATGCGCGCGGCGGTGAAGTTGCGCATGGTCTCCGACGTGCCGGTCGGAGCCTTCCTGTCCGGCGGCGTTGACAGCTCGGCGGTGGTCGCGCTGATGGCCGAATTGTCGAAAGGCGCGGTCAAGACCTGCACGATCGGCTTCCACGAAGCCGGGCATGACGAGCGCGACTATGCCGAGGCGATCGCGGCGCGCTATCATACCGATCACCGCGAGCGTGTCGTCGCCGCCGACGATTTCGGACTGATCGACCGGCTGACCAGCGCGTTCGACGAGCCGTTCGCCGATGCGTCGGCGCTCGCCACCTTCCGCGTCTGCGAGCTGGCCCGCGAGCAGGTGACGGTGGCGCTGTCGGGCGACGGCGCGGACGAGGCGTTCGCCGGCTATCGCCGATACAAGTTCCAGGCGGCCGAGGAGCGCATCCGGTCGCTCTTGCCGCGAGAGATGTCGGCCAACGTGTTCGGCACGCTCGGGCGGTTCTATCCCAAGGCCGACTGGGCGCCGCGTCCCCTGCGCGCCAAGACGACCTTACTCGCCCTGGCCGAGGATGGCGCGACCGCTTATGCCCGTTCGGTCGGGGTGACGACGCCGGCGCTGCGCGAGAAATTGTTCACCGCCGAGGCTTGGCGCCAGCTCGGCGGCCATCGTGCCGAGAACCGCTATATCGCCACGATGCGCGACGCGCCGGCGCGCGATGCGCTCGACCGCGCGCAATATGCCGATATCCAGCATTGGCTGACCGGCGACATCCTGACCAAGGTCGACCGCACCAGCATGGCGGTCAGCCTGGAAGCGCGCGAGCCATTGCTCGACTATCGGTTGATGGAATTCGCCGCCACCTTGCCGGTGTCGATGCGGTTGCGGCGGGGGCAGGGCAAATGGCTGATGAAGAAGGCGATGGAGCGTTATCTGCCCGATGACATCCTCTATCGGCCGAAGATGGGGTTCGTGACGCCGATCAGCACCTGGTTCCGCGGCGCGCTGGCCAACGAGGCCGCTGGTTTAGCGCGCTCGCCGCGGCTGCTGCAATGGTTCGACGGTCAGGCGATCGAGCGGATCGCGGCGGAGCACAAGGCCGGTCGCGCCGAGCATGGGCGGACCTTGTGGCAGCTGGTCACCCTGGATCGAAGTCTGGCGCGGTTGTTCGGCTGAACAATTCCCCTCCCGTTTAAGGGAGGGGCTAGGGGAGGGCGTGTCGCGAATAAGTCGCTCTCCCAATAACAGACCCTCCCCCAACCCCTCCCGCGAGCGGGAGGGGAGCAAAAGCGCCTACCGCAATTTGGCGATCGACAGTCCGTCTTCTTTGGCCCGCTGTTTGACCGATTCCTCGCTCCGCGTCAGCGCCTTGGAGATCGCCTTCAGCGCCATGCCTTTCTTGGCCAGCGTATGGAGCTTCTGCACTTCGTCCTGCCGCCAGGGCTGACGATGGCGCTCGAACTTCTCAGCCATGGAACACCGCCATCGCGGCATGCAGCGTCAGGGCGGCCAGGACCAAAGTCGACAGCACGAAGATCGAAAATCGGATCGCGATCTTGTTGGCGGTCGCCTGGACGATCGAGTGGATGATCCTGAGGCCGACATAGGCCCAGGCGAGATAGGCGTTGAAGCCGTTGCCGGTTCCGGCGAGCGCGATCGTCAGCGCGACTGCGTAGAACAGGGTCGGCTGTTCCATCAGGTGATTGTAATTATGCGCGGGCCATTGCGCCTGTTCGGGCACCATACCGTCGAGGATGCCGGGGCGGCCGCCGCGCGCCTTGGACATGTCGATCCCGGCTTTCTTGAGCGCGGGCATCCGCACTGCCATCATCCAGACGCACATGACGAGCGTCCATGCGATCAGGACGACGACCGGCTTCAGGATTTCGTAGTGCATGAACAGCCTCCCCAGACATTATGTCCGGCGACGCTGCATCAATCGGTTCGGAAATGCAACGGATCGCGGCGGGCGATAGTCAGGCCGCGGACCGTGAGTCGAATTCGGCGCGAGCCGCTTCGATCCGATCGAGATTGTCCTTCGCCCAGATCCACACGCCGCAAAACGCCTCGCCCAGCGTCAGGCCGAGATCGGTCAGGCGATACTCGACGCGTGGCGGGATCACCGGGTGGACGGTGCGCACGACTAGCCCGTCGCGCTCCATCTGGCGCAGCGTCTGGGTCAGCATCTTCTGGCTGATCCCGGGAACTTCGCGACCGATCCGGGTGAAGCGCAATTCGCCCTGCTCGGCGAGCACATCAAGGATCAGCATCGTCCACTTGTCCGCGACGCGGCCGATTACTTCGGTCACCAACGCCTCGACACGCGGGTCGATATGCGCAGGCCAGGGCAGGTCTCGAACGGGCCGTGCGCTCATCGGTCACTCTCTTTCGGGTAAGTATAAATCTTTCTGGTGCCTTCTTTCACCGGGAGAGTATCGGCGTACATCGCTCCCATCAACCCCAAGGAAGGAGCGATCCGATGAAAAGCAGCGGCAACACCATCCTCATTACCGGCGGCGGTTCCGGCATCGGCGAGGCGCTTGCCCACCGATTCCATGACGCCGGCAATATCGTGATCATTGCTGGGCGACGCCAGGACGCGCTCGACGCCGCAGCGGCGGGCCGGCCCGATATCCATACGATGACGCTCGACATCGAAAGTGGGCAGGGCGTCACCGATTTCGCGGCACGGCTGCTCGCAGCTTTCCCGGCGCTCAACGTCCTGATCAACAATGCCGGGATCATGCGGCTCGAGCCGCTCGATCGGTCGCGTGACCTCGCCGATGCCGAAGCGACGGTCACCACCAACCTGCTCGGCCCGATCCGGTTGACCAACGCGCTGATCGATCATCTGGTCGCGCGGCCAGATTCCGCGATCGTCAACGTCACCTCCGGTTTGGCGTTCGTACCGTTGGTCGAAACGCCGACCTACAATGCGACCAAGGCGGCGATCCATTCTTACACCATCGCGATGCGCGACGCGCTGGCGGGCAAGGTGGAAGTGATCGAACTGGCGCCGCCGGCGGTGCAGACGGGCCTAACACCGGGCCAGGAAACGCGCGAAGGCTATCAGCCCCTCGACGAATTCGCCGACGAAGTGATGACGCTGTTCGGGCAGCAGCCGACGCCCTCGGAAATTCTGGTCCAGCGCGTCAATTTCCTGCGCAACGCCGAGCGCGAAGGGCGGTTCGACGCGGCGTTCCAGCAAATGAACCACCTCGTCCGTCAGGCACGCGCCGGCCAGCAACAAGGATAGATTCCATGCCGTTTGCGAATTTCAAACTACCCGAAGCCGCGCTCTCCACCGCGCAAAAGGCCGACCTCGCGCATCGCACGACCGAGCTGTTGGTCGGATATTTCGGCGAACATGCCCGAGCGCACACGATGGTCTTGATCGAGGAGGTGCGCGATGGCGGCTACACACGCGCCGATGAGGTGTTCGTCGTGCCCGAGGCGTACCGC
>Ga0310811_10003174_pt1 | contig 20653 bp, 27 predicted proteins | sample YCmetagenome_FD_207642 | JGI IMG/M metagenome (GOLD analysis project Ga0310811, IMG submission 207642) | Soil microbial communities from experimental microcosm in Duke University, North Carolina, United States - YC | ecosystem: Engineered > Artificial ecosystem > Soil microcosm > Unclassified ...
CCGTCTTTCTGCTGTGGCAGCGGAGCGAGGGAACGCTTTCGATCCATCATGTCACGACGCGGCGCCGCGAAGCCTTCTACTGGCTCACCGTCTGCGCCACCTTTGCCCTTGGCACCGCTGCGGGAGATCTAACGGCGGCGACCCTTGGTCTTGGATTCCTGCTCTCCGGCTTCCTCTTTCTCGCGCTATTCCTTGCACCGGTGATTGGATTCCGCGCCTTCGGCCTGAATGGCATCTTTGCCTTCTGGTTCTCCTACATCATGACCCGACCGCTCGGCGCCTCCTTTGCGGATTGGGCTGGCAAACCCGTGCAGATGCACGGCGAGGGCCTCGGAACCGGATGGGTGTCGATCGTCCTCGCTGCCTGCGCGCTCGTCCTCGTGATCTTCCTCGGTAGCCCCCAGCGGAACGCAGAGGCTCTCGAAACGCACGACTCCATGACTTCGAACGAGAATGGATGAGGTCCTTTGTGATTGAACTGGCCCGGGTTTCCGGAGGCCAAAGATCTTGAGTAGAGTGAGGTCATGACAAAGAAGACAACCCCGCCTTTCCCTGCCGAGGTGCGCGAGCGCACGGTGCGTATGGTCCTGGAGCACGGGGAAGAGCACCCGACGCAGTGGGCCGCGATCACATCAGTTGCGGGCAAAATCGGCTGAACCGGCGAGACGCTGCGCAACTGGGTGCGGCGGGCTGAGCGCGATCAGGGCCTGCGGAGGGGGCCGACGACGTCGGAGACTGGCAATAAGGCAGCGATGAATGCGGATGATCGATTGCAGGAGCTTCGGTCGATAGGTGGTGGCGCTGAATGTCCGCTTCTGGAATAGGTTCTGGGGTCCGCCTATGGCCTGAAAGGGTCGACAGCCGTCGATCTGGCATCGTCAAGAGATGACCTTTAGGGCCGGACAAGCAGGCATCTGTCGATAGCTTAGCCGACCCTTTCAGCGATCAGATCGTCTTTTTCAAGGCAGGCGAAACCTTGAACCGCACTGTCTTGCCGGCTTTGACTTTGACCGGCTCACCGGTGCGGGGATTGAGTGCCTTGCGGGCCTTTGTCTTTTTCACGGTAAAGGTTCCGAAGCTGGGAAGCGTGAACTTCCCGTTCTGCTTTAGCTCGTGGACGATCGCATCGATGACCGCGGCGGCAGCCCGGTTGGCGGCGACCCCAGTGCTTTCAACCGACTCCTGAATGACCTGCGCGATGAACGCCTTCGACATGGGTGCTCCCATTTAAATTCGTGCCGATATGGCCCGCGGGATTGCGGCCGAATCGAACAGCGACATCTTAGCCGAGAGGTCCGGTAGCCGCGACAGGATCAGGGGGTCTGTGCGCCTGAGCCTGACTTGCTTGCCAGAATCACATCGGCCGTGACAGTCGCCATGACGTCTTGGGGATCGGTGGTGGAGATGGGACGGGCCATCCCCGCCATCACCATCACGGGCCTCGGCCGCTCGAAGACAGGGATCGGGCCGCTGGACAAGTCGATGGACTGATAGCCTGCGATGGGTAGTCCCAGTGTCGTCGCTGCGCCGGCAGCCTCCTGGCGCAGCGATGAAAGGGCGGGCAAAAGCTTGATCACGCGCCCGTTACCTTCCGCGAGCCCTGACCAAAAGCAGCAAGGATGCATTGGTCCATACGGCTCACTTAGACGGCGTAGCCACGGACGCCCCAGGGCGTAGCCGGGGCGTAACGGCGGCGTAAGCCGAAGCTCAGCGCGGTCGCGCGAGCGAAGAAATCACAGAGAGGTGATTCCAGGAAAAGGGATGCCGTTCGCATCCGCAGGCGCCAGCCTGCGCGCATGAGCACCGACGACACCCCCATCCGTTTTCCGAAGAAGCGCCTCGTAGCCTATCGCGGCCGTGGTCAGCTTTACAGCTGGCTGCGGGCGCACCGAGAGACCATTGCGAAGGGCATCGCCGCGGGAAGGCTGACTTGGCCGAGCATCTGCGCGGAAGCTGTGCGTCACGGGATCAAGAGCCGCGACGCAATGGAACCTAGCCAGCGAGCGGCGGCGAAAGCGTGGCAGACGGTCATCCAGGATCTGGCGGCGGCTGGGCTCAAGCCGACAGATAAGGTCGAGAGGCCGGTCTACCCGTCGCGAATGGCGAAGTGGACGCCGCCGGCCATCCTGGAGGCGATCGCGGCAGGAAATCCTGCGGTGACCGGCGGTGCGCCCTTAGGTGCGGCGGACGCCAATGCAGCTCCCGTGAAAGCCGAGCAGAGCCTGCCACAGCGCCAGTCGACGCCACCCTCGCTTCCGCCACCCAAGCCGCCGGCGGATCAGCCGCTCAGCCGCTTCGCGAAGCCTGACGATTCCCCGCGCGTGAAAGCCGCGATGGCCTCCATCGAGGCACAGCTGGACCGGGCGGATTGGTACCTCATGACCGGAAGACCTACGAAAAGGAGAACTGAGTGATGCCTGATGGACAGATGAGGCCGGTGGGCCGGCTCCCGATCTTGCTGGTCGCCCTGGGGCGCCAGCGGGTCGGCAAGACCGCTCTGTTGAACACGGCGGTCCAGTATTTCCGTGCGCAGGGCAACCCGATCAGGGTCTGGAACGCGGATCAGCAGAACCGGAGCCACACCCTCTCGACCTTCTTCGCGGACGTGGAAGAGGTGCCGAACGGGGGCATCGAGGATGGCAAGGCCTGGATCGAGGACCGGATCGGGGACCTGATCAGACACCGCTATGACGCCGTGTTGGATGTGGGCGGCGGCGCGACGGGGTTTTCTCGGCTGGTGCAGGAGGTGCCGGTTCTGGATGCGATGGAGGGGAGCGCGGTCCGCGTGGTCGGGCTCTTCTGCATCGGACCGGAAAAGGCCGATCTCGATTACCTCGAGCAGTTCGCGGAGGTGGACGGGTTCATGCCGGCGGCTTCCGCCATCGTGCTGAACAGCGGCCTGGTCCTGTCTGGCCGATCGGCCGGAGGTGCGTTCAAGCCTGTCCTGGAGCATCGCGCGATCCGCAATGCGCTGGACCGGGACGCTCAGGTGGCGATGATGCCCGCACTCAGCTGCATGGCCCAGGTCACTGACCGCGGACTGACCTTCGCCGAGGCCATGAATGGTGCAACCGGGTCGAGCAGCGAGCCTCTGTCGCTCTTCGATCGGGCGCGAGTGAACAAGTGGTGGACGCGGGAGGTGCCCGCGTTTTTTGGCGCATTGCCGCAGGAGTGGTTGCCGCTCCCGACGGGTGCTGCGGCCACGCGTGACGACGAGCGCGCTTGATGGACGGCGTGGGGGCTGGATCGGCTGGCGCCCCGGATGACGGGGGGCCGAAAGACTGGGTTGCGGAGCTTCGCCGGCAGATGGAGGAGATCCGCAAGGCCGGCGACGAGTGGGCGATCCGATGGCAGGAGCCGGAGGGTCGCTTCGTCTCCGCGCTCCTCGGCGCGATCGAAATCGTCGGCCGGCTGACCGTCACGGTGCAGACGTCGATTGATGAATCGGCGCGGGACAGTCGAGCGGCGGCGGAAGCTGAACTGGCCAAAGCGAAGGCGCTGCATCAGGCGGCGCAGACGGCGCTGCTGCAGGTTCGGAATCTGGAGCTGGCGGCGACGGCCGAGCAGGAGAACCTGACGGTGCGAATGATCGACCAGACCTTGCCGCTCTTCATTGAGCGGCTGGAGAAGGTCCTGGTCATTCGCGAGCAGGCCTGGAACCAGGGGGTGAAGCTACGCCGCTACGCGATCGCGGCCGCGGCGACGCTTGGCATCTTCCTGGCGGGGTTTGGGCTGTCATGGTGGCAGGACGGTGGACGGCTGGCGGCGATAGAGGTTTGCTTGACGAATCCGGTCCAGGCGGCGGGACATACTTACTGCCGCATCGACGGGTTGACCGGGGGTCAGGTGCCGCAATGATTCAGCCGCGCCGTTCGCATCGAAATGCACGAGGCTTTGTCCGCTCAAGCGGAGGGCGGGCATGCAGATGATAGGGAGAGCTGGGCGCATTGTGCGCCTTGGGTTGTGTTCGAGATCGACGCTGCTTGCGGCTGCGGTGGCGAGCGGGGCTTCGCCGGCGTGGTCACAGGTGTCGCAGACGATCAGCGGACCACCGGTTCAGGTGACGCCATTCGTTTCCGAGCCGGGTGTGCCGTTGGTGACGATCAATCCTGGGACGGTCGGCCCGGTTCAGGACGGCGACGGTACGGGAACGGGCGATAGCGGAGGCGGAACGAGCTCGGCGAGCGGCAGTGACGCGCTCAACACGTTGCTGGCCCAAAGTTGGGGAGCGACAGCCATCAACGAGGCGGAGGCTCTTGGAGTGAACCCTTCGGCTCTAGCGGCGACCTGTGTTGTCGAGAGCGGATGTCAGAATGTCGGCGCGTCCAGCGGGTCGAGCGCGACTGGGGCCTTTCAGATGCAGCCAGGAGGGTTCCAGGATGGTTTGAACACGGCGCTGGCCGCCAATCCCTCCTTGGCGTCCCAGATCGTGCAGGGATCGGCTGGAATGATTGATCCGGCAACCGAGGCGATTGCGGCGTCCGGCTATCTGATGGGAGCGAACACAGCCCTTCAAGCGGTGGGTGTGAGTAATCCGACGGTGGTTCAAGCACGCGCGTATTACAATTTTGGCCCAACCGCCGGAACCGCACTGGCGACAGCAGACCCGAGCGAGACAGTAGCCGCAACGATGCCCAATGTCTCGTCGACAACACTTGCCAGAAATGGTGTCACACCCGGGGAGACCGTAGGCCAATGGGAAGCAGCACAAGCGTCAAAAATCGGCAATGCTGCGACCGCGTCTATCCTAAGCTGAGGAGAAAGTGATGTTGAAGATAGAGTTGGCGACTGTGGCTGTGTGCTTGATGGCTTTAGTGGGGCCAGCCGAAGCCCAGGCAAGCGGCCGGCGGCTTCCGGGTTATGAGTGTATGATGCTCAACATCACAGAGCAGCAAGCGATGGATCCGAATTTTCACGTCGAGGTTAAGGCTCAGCCATTGGCGGCTAGTTCGACAATCGGATGGCAGCCTGGGGTTGTGATCGTGAAGGAACCAGCTGTTCCCAACCGCGGCTACCTCCAGGTCCTTCGAGCCAATGGACAGAAAGGGTGGATCAAGGCCAGCCTCGTTAAGCCCTATCGCGCCGAAGCTGATCCGACAGCCAGGTGCGCGCCGGAAATACTGCCGAATGGCTTGATCGGTAGCGGTCCTGGCTAGAGCGGCGATGGTGTTGGTTTGGAAGCGAGGGCGGGCACGTCGACCGATCAAGCTCAGCACGATCGGAAAGCGGCTCCGCCCCTCCTCGCCCTTTATCTGGCTGATCCTCGGCGCCGGGCTATTCCTAGTGGGTGCGGCGAGTTTCAGCGGTCATGGGGCGCGACATCTGGCTGAGATTGGCGTGGTCGGGGCGGTGATGGCGCTCGCGGTGATCGCAGCCTTCTTGCTCTGATCGGGCGATGGATGGAGATGCGAAGGGGCCTACCCGGATGGGCCGGCCCTTTCTGCGTCGTGCATCGGGGAGCGTGGCCGATGCCGTTCGCATTCCGGTGGCCCAGAGTTCCGGTGAAGAGGAGCGGATGGGATCGGAGGAGGTAATCGGGGCTTGGCTCGCGCGGCGTATCACCTGGTCGAGGCCACGGGCTTCGCCGCTTTGCCGCCGGCGGTCATGGAAGCGCGGAGTCTTCAGGCTTGGCGCATGAACGAGGGAGAGGCGTCAGGGGTCGTTACCTGAGGAGGCGAAGATCCGAAGGGGCTTCGTGAAGCTTAGCGCGCAGCGCTTAGCGGAATAGGACCCGGAGCGAAGCGACGGAGGACGCCGGCCCCGGTTTGAAGCACGGGTGCGCGAGGCGACATCCTCCGCCGCCCCCGGCAGCCCTAGCCTTCTGGAAGTTCCGCGAAGTCGATGCCTTCGTAGATTTCCGCGACAGGGATTTCGACGCCGATTTCGGGCAGGAGGAGGATGTCTTCTCCGGTGAGGACGGTGGTTTGCCAGATCTGATCCGGTGAGGATCGCTGCAGGACCGTGAGCCCGACGGTGGAGGATTCAAGAATGACGTAGCGGCGGATCGACGGAACGGCCGCGTATTCGCGGACTTTGGTGATGCGGTCGTCTGCCCCGGAGGATGAGCTGAGGACTTCGAAGATGATGACGACGCCCGGGACGCGGTGTGCTGTTCCCTCGACTTTGGAGCACGTGACGAGGGCGTCCGGGTAACGGACGGCATTGTTGACTGTGGCGACGCCTGCGTCTGGGCCGAGGGGTTCGCACGGGCCTTTACCACGGGGAAGGCGGCGATCGAGGGCGCGATGGAGGCCCCACATGACACGGTTGTGGTTGACGGTCCCGCCGGTCATCGCGACGGGTTCAAATCCGTCGAACTCATAGCGGCCTGTCTGCCGTTCGGCCCAGGAGAAGAACTCGTCCTGTGTCCAGGCTTTGCGGAGCGGTGCGTTCATGGTGGCTTTGATAGCACGGTTGGGCATGGTTTTCTTCCTTTTCGGTATCTGACGCGCGGAGCGCGGGCATGCGCGGGAGCGGTGCCGGCCTGCGGAGGCGGCGGGGCCTACGGCCCTGCCGGCGAGCGGGCCTGGCGCTGCGAAGCCGGGCATGCCGTCTTCCCTGGTCGTGTCCGCTTTCCTTTTTTTCCGTCTTTGTCGGGAGAACGCGGAGAGGCGGGAGCCTGGGGGGCTCCCGCCTGGTGGGTGCCGCCGGCAGCTCAGCCGAGGGCGTCGAGTTCGGTGGAGGCGGCCTGGCGGCCGACGCTGCGGGAGGGGGCAGCGGGAGCGTCGTAGGGCTTCCAGTCTTCGCCGGTGAGTTCGGCGTAGGCGTGGACGGCGCCGGTGGCGGCGGCGAGGAGGGCGAAGGCGGTGAGGCCGGCGGAGGCTGCGAATTCGCGGGCGCGGGCAGCGCGGGTGTCGAAGCCGAGGACGCCGTCGCGGTCCTCGTCGCGGTCCTCGTTGGCAAGCTTCATGGTGAGCTCGCGGGCGGCGGTGACCTTGGAGCTGTAGAAGGTTCCGGCGCCGTGGGCGGAGCTGACGTAGGCGCCGACGATGCGCTGAAGGTGGATGCGGAGCGCGGTCTCGTGGAGGGTGGGCTGGAGGGCTTTGGCGGAAAGGGCGATCTGCTCTTCGGTGGCTTCGCGGATGCCGTCGAAGTCGACGGGGTCAAGGGCGAAGGTGGTGCTGATCTTCTCGGCCTGGATGGCGGTGGGGACGAAGCTGGCGGCGAGGTCGAGGGTGATTGCCTGGCGGACCTTGGGGGCGCGAGCGGTCTGGGGAGCGGCGTTCCGAGCGTTCTTGAAGGCCATCTTTCTGATCTCTCTACAAAGGCCGGGGGATTGCGGGACCCGATGCCCTGCTCCGCCTCGGTGCGGTTCGATCAGGCTGGGCAAGCTGATGGGCGCACCCCTGAGGACGGCAGTGGTGCGGGAGCGCAGCGACACGGTGCTGTCCGAACCGGAGGCGCTTCGCCGTCATCACAGGCGCGTCGGCGCCTGGACGGCGAAGCGGGGGTTGCGGCCGGAAGCGCCCAGCCTAGAACCGCACAAACCGAGGCAGAGCGGTGTTGAGGGACAGCCCCCCACCGAGCCGCTGAGAGATCGAGAGGTGGCCTGGGACGCTCGGGGCCACCCGCCTGACCACGCCGCCCCGGCCCGCCTGGGCATCACCCCCTCGCCGGAGGGGCCCCCCCGCTTCCCTGGCCGGAAGCAGCACGCGCAGCCCGCAGCCCCGTCGACCGGCAGACCATCCGAAGCCACGAAGAGCGACGCCCGAGCCGAAGCCCCAGCCAACACAAGAGGCCCCGAAGCACGACCGACAGGCACCGTTGGTCCGACTACAGCCGCCACGGGGGCAGCGCCTCCCTGGCTCCAGGTCCCCGCCCCCCGGGCTCAGAGCCGCAACCGGGACCGACGTGTGGACTCTTGCGGGCGTCTCGCACAGACACAAGCCGTCCTCCGAGCGGCACAGCCCAGGGCGGCTCGACCGCCTGCCCTCTCGCAGACTGAGGCATCCACACGCAGAGCGAACGGGACCACGAGGATGCCGGCCCGAGGCCCCTGCCCGCTTCGTGGCTCACTGCCTGGCTGACGCAGTTCACCCCGCCCGGTGGGTGGGGTTGCGGGGCCGGCCAGGCGGCCCCCCCATCCGCCATCTGCCATCTGCCATCTGCCATCCACCAACGGCAGGGCGAGCGGTAGAGGCGGGATCGTGCACGGATGCGCAGAGAGAGCGGCGCGGCCGGGGCCGCGCCGGGAAGTGGCTGCTCAGGCGTGGCGGCCGCGGCGCGGGCGCAGATACTTGTCGTGGGCCTTCATTCCGAAGTCCTTCTTGTAGTGGGCCTCCATCTTGAAGAAGGGCGGGATGGCAACAGTGATGGCGAGGGTGAGTTCGGCTTTCCGGGTCAGGCGGTTGAACAGCCTGTGGAAGCGGGCAGCAACGTGGCGGCTCAGAGTGGCGAGGGCTTCAAACGTCGTAGTCATGATCGGCTCCTTTGGGTGATTGCGAACTGCGGAGGCGATCAGCGGGACGGAGGAGCGGGAGGCACCCGAAGGGGCGCAACGGAGAGGAGCACCGCGCAGCGGTTGCCGCCCGTGAGCCGTGTCGCAGCCTCTCTGCTTAGAGTTCGCCGGTCTCCCAAAGGCGTTGATCAGGACGATGCAGACCTCGTTACTCTGAGCCGCCGCGTCTTCTACCAGCGGCCGAAGTGCAATCGCCTAAACCGGCAAGTAAAACATATCACCCCACAATATTTCTTAGTTTTAATCTAGACCTTTCTCAAGATATAGTAGGAACCTATCAAAAGGAGGGCATTCAGATGCTGACCGATGATGTCTCTCGCGCGAGCAATATCGTGCGCTTTCCGGTTGAAGAGGTGGGTCAGCCGACGCTGGAGCTGATGCGGGCGCTGGCGCCGGATTTGCGGACCGTCGACATGGTCGCGGAGACCTATGGTCTTGAACTGCCCGAGCCCGACTTCCGGGACCGGGTCGATGCGGAGGCTGCCGAGCACATCCTCAACCATGTCGATGAAGATCCTGGCGCGCATCGCCTGCAGCAGCTGAATGCCATGCTGGAGCCGGTGGTGCGGGCGGCGGTGGACGCCGCGCGGGCATCGCGGCGGGCGTGGGGTGTGGTGACTGAAGGCCGGCGGCAGTTTGCACGCGCGAAGCGCGACGGTGGCTTCTGGCTTGAAGCGCTCGAGCAGCAACTCGATGCGCAGGAGCGGCACGCGGCGGAGGCGACAGTCACGGCGCATCTGCGTGCCGAGGAAGCCGAAGGGGCTGCGCGCGCGGTCAGCCTGGCGCGCAGCGGCCAGGCCTGGAGCCCGCGCAACGTTGTGGCCGAGATGGATGTGCTGTTGGGCCACGAAGCAGCTGCGCGCGCCATCGTCTAACAGGCGCGCCATTCGCAGCCTTGCGTGCGAAGACCTCCCATTCTCGATGACAATGCGGAGGTCTTCGCATTCTCAGAGCAGCACTCGAGCGCGAGGTCGCGGGCGCCCAGTTTCTCGACCCGTCGGACGATCGAAAGGCTGCGTGCGGCCTTCGGTTGCTTTGGCGGCACAGCGGCCCCCAAGAGCCGATACCATCCCGATCGTGCGCCGCTTGCAGACTACGGATCGCGGCTTCTGGATATTGTGCGACTGCTGGCCAGCGTCGGAAAGGCTGCCGGCACTCGTGCCGGTTGAAGAGACATTCCTGCGTCGGCACGTCACGGACGATTGGCCGCAGCACATGCCGAGTTGCGAGTTCTATCGCGAGCCGGCCGAGCTGGTGGAGATCTCAGTGAGCTACAGGCTTCTGCCGAAACCGCAGGTGCCGCTGCGGTCATTCGAGATTTCGGCGCTGCGCAGTTGGAGCGCCGCTAGACTTCTGCGCTTGCTAACCGGCGACCTTAGCTCGCGCGGCTCCTGGGGCGGTTGCTGACGGAGGGCGGTCGGCAGCGGGTCGCCGTTTGCCGAGAGGCCCACGGGGTCCGCCTCGACATCTGCGACTGTATCATGGAGGCTCCAGGTAGAGCGGCGATGCGCTCGCGCATCGCCGGCATGTTCACCGAGCAGGCAAGCCGCTGAGTCTGTGCTGAGAGGTTTGCGAATAGAAAGCGCGGCAATGTTTCGGCCTCGCGGCGCCAGGCGGCGTTGCTCGCGAGGCAGGACTTCCGGGTCGGGCGCGGAGTACTCATGATTCGACCATCATGAGCAGTTCCTCGGCTCCATAGACGCCAGGTTCCCCGCAGGCCTCGCATTCACGGCGCCGCGCGTCGGGCTCGACGCCATCGGCTTCCGCGCCGCATTTGACACGGAACCCCGGATTGTCGAGCGTGGCGTGGCTTCGTTCGACAGCGTCGACGATACGTGTCACCATGATTGTCGGATGCGTCTTCATGATTGAACGCCGACCAGTTGCTGGCAGATGCCAAACATGCCCTTGTGTGCCGATTTGCAGGAGGGGGCGCGGTCTGAGAACTGATCGGCAATCTGCGGCAAGTCGTCGGGTGTTCAAAACCGCTCGACAGCGGTTCTTGATCCCTGGCGCAAGATCAGTGCGGCGCGGCGAAGATCATCGGAGGCCCCGGCGAGGGAAGAAAGCCCTTTGCTCAGGCTCGGCAGCAACGCCTGATGTGACTCGGTTGTCGGACTGGTTGCGGACATAACGGCCTCCGATAGAGAAAACGCTTGCTGCACCCCGACGAGATCGGGGTGCAGCAACGGGACTGGTGTTCAGTCGAAAAACGCGAGCTCAGAACGGGATATCGTCGTCCAGGTCGCCGGGGGAACCGGCGGGCCTTGAGCCTTGGGGGCGCTCGTCGCCATGGCCACCGCCGTTGCGACGGCTCTCGAGCATCATCAGCTTGCCGTTGTACGGCTGCAGCACGACCTCAGTGGAATAGCGGTCCTGACCGGTTTGATCCTGCCACTTCCGGGTCTGCAGCTTGCCTTCGATGTAGACCTTATCGCCTTTCTGCAGATACTTATCCGCGATATCGGCGAGGCCATTGCTGAAGATCACGACGCGGCTCCACTCTGTGCTTTCGCGCCGTTCACCGCTGCGCTTATCCGTCCAGCTCTCGCTTGTTGCGATCGAGAGGCTGACAATCTTGTCGCCGCCCTGGGTGCTACGCACTTCGGGATCGCGGCCAAGGTTGCCAATCAGGATCACCTTGTTCACTGAACCGGCCATTGTCTCATTCCTTTTCATTCCTGAGAGGGTACCCGGCACCGCGCCGGGCTTCATCCTCTCGGAGGCGGTCTGAGAAAACCGGAGCTGGGCTCGCCCGCCCCCGAGTGGTGCGGCTTGGTGCGGGAGCGAACAAAGTGAGCGACACGGCAGCGCCACGAGCCGAAGGCGCAACGCCCCTGCGTTGCGGGGATGCGGCAGCGGGAACGGTCCTGGTTTAGACCGCGCTTATTCGAGAGGGGAAGGAAGCCCACGGGGCTGCTGGGATTCGCGACGCACTTTCCTCCTTCTTCCTTCCTTGGATTTTTCAAAGGTTCCAATTTCGGTTTCTTTTAGACTTAGACGGCGTCTATCCCGCCGTGTCCCGCCACGGATCGCTCACCCTGATTTCGAGGCCGACAAAATGGCGGACGTTTCCCGTGGCGAGTGTCGCCTTGTTGGCGATGGCGATTCCAGCGATCAATGTATCCCGGAAGTCGACCGATCTTCCCGCGGCGGTGCGCCTCGCCGTGAGGATTCCGGCGGCCTCGGCGGCGGCATGGTCCAGTGGAGCGACACGCCCTTCGAGATCCTCGCGGATGAGGGCGTCGAAGGCCTCCTCGAGTTGACGGGTCTTACGGCCGTCTACGCGGCGCGCCAGACCGTAGCGGATCTCGAACACGTTGACGGAGGTCGTCCAGACCAGGGCGGGGTCCAAGCGGTCTAGCCAGCGCACGACGACCGGGTCCGGCTCGGTCAGCATGAGGGCCGAAAGGACATTCGTGTCGAGCAGGATCATTCGCCGAATTGCGCCGGTCGAGCGGCCTCGCCTCGCAGTTCCGGAACCGCTTCCGTCAGGCCGAGGCCCGCGAAGCGCCGCGCAATCCGACTGCCAAGCGGAGCCGCTGGAGAGGCGGGCGCGAGGGCCGCCGCCCGCAGAATTTCCCGGACCTCGGCTTCCAGGCTGTGCTTACGTACCTCGGCGCGCTTTTGCAGCCGCCGCTTTATGTCGTCATCCAGACCTCGCACGACAAGCTGCGCCATAAGTCTCTCCTGTTGATATCATGATATCATCTCCCCTGGCCGTATGCAATGACAGGGGAGGAGCTAGCCATCCCGCCCCGCCCAGACGCCGAGGCGAGCGCCGGGAGTATCTCAGCCGAACATCGATCCATGCTTCGTGGCGTTCATCTGCGGATTGGTTGGTGGCGGAGAGAGCTTCGCGTTGAGGCATTCCGGTGGGCAGAGCGTGCTTTCGGGGCTGTAGCCATCTTCACCGCGATAGATCGCAACACTCTCCGGTTGTCGGGTGGCGGACGTAGCACAAGGTCGGTAGCGCGTCGGCTGCATTATTGTTGGAAGTCATGACGGGGGCTCCAATGCCAAGGCGCGCGGCCACGCAGTGGCAGCGCGCCTTCTCTCCTCGCCGTTCATCTCCCGCTCTCCTAAACGGCAGACGCTTCAAGGAAGCGGTACAGGCTGAGCCGCAACGGTCTCTGAAGTCTCCCATGAGACGGCTTCCCTCGGGACGTAGGAGACCGAGGCGCCGACCCCCGTCGACCATGCCAAGGAGTTGGGGCCACCCGACACATGAAGCGATGCCCGTTCGACGGTATAGTCGAACTCTTCGAGAGCGCGCTTGAGCTGGGATGTTCGGCGCGACGGCGGTCTTCAGCGCGTCTCGCAGGGTTCGGATGTAGGTCACCGTACGCCTCCGTGATCGCATGGAGATCCGATCCCGACATTTTCGGTATCGTCAGAGGGCGGTGAGGCCTGCAGTTCCGCGACAAGGTCTTGGGCTTTCTGTCAGCAGGGAACATCCCAGCCGCCCTTAAAGCCGGCCCATCCCATGAGACTGTTCAGCACCCGCGGCAGCGCAGGGGCCTTGCAGATCAACTGCACATTGGCCCCGGTGATCGGGCAGATAGTCCCGAAATGCTTCCAACCGGCGATGCTGGCGACCTCGCCAGGGCGGCGTTGATCTCGTAGACGTAATATTCCGGCGTTTCGGTGCCGGCGAGCGTCCAGGATTCCGGAGCGTTCATGTCGCTCCTCCATCGAGAAGGTTCAATGAGAGAAAGCAGGCGAGGATCAGGCCGAGACCTTGAAGGGCTGCTCGTCCTATTGGTCGGCCGTAGTGACCCGATCGCGTCTAACTCGGGCTGGCGCCCCTCATTGCGTAGTCGGGATGGAAGCTCAGAAGATAGTCGGCGATGCGTTGAGCATCGGCCGCCGCTCTGAAGATTTCCTTCTTGTCACCTCGAAGCTTCTTGAGCCAATGCGCTAGGTAAGCGGCACCATTGGTGAAGTCGCAATCTCTGATACCAAGCTCGGCGCAGATCATCATCTGTGCCAGTTCCACGCGTAACTCTTCTTGCGAATAAACTCTGGAGCCGAACCGACCAGACATGTCGCGGTTCAGTCTGTGGGCCGCTCCACTCCAATGTCCAAGCTCGTGCAGCTGGACACTCGACCAAGCTGCGGGAGACCTAAACGCATGCTGGGGTGGCATCTGCACATGGTCCGTCAAGGTCGAGTAGAATGCGCGATCCCCGCCGACGCGGACCTCGGCGCGACTGTTGCGGACGATCGTCTCCGCGGCGTCGGGTGCGCGCCATGGCGCTTCTTCGATGTCTGGCGGACAATAGTCCGGCACGCCATCGATCTGGCTGGCATGAAAGAGGGTGAAGGATCGCAGCAACGGGAACCATTTACCGCCTTCACCCCCATCACCGGCGGGGTCCCCCTCTCCGCGATCGATCTCGATCCGCCTGTAGAAAAAGCCCGTAACCCCGCGCGCACCTTTGCGCACCTGCCATTTGCGCTCCTGAGCTTGCTTGTACGTCGCCCAACGTGGATCGCTGGTGGCGAAGGCGAGTGGTGACATACCAAGTGTGAGCACGTTGATGCCGCGATACCGGGCTCCGGTGACGATGTTTTGCGGCATGCTCGGGCCGCCGGCCTTGGCATTGTCCCAGGGCTGCCGCCAGGGTGGTGTGCCCGCTTCAAGGGCGGCAATGATCTGGTCGGTGGTCTCGGCGTAATGGTCGCGCGGATTTCGGGTCTCGCTGCGCATTGGGAGGTTTCCGATGGTTGTGGAACACCCCTTCCCCGCACGGCGCCCTGGCCGGCCGGGGCAAGGGCGCGCGTAGCGCGAGGCCGAAGGCCTTGACCCTTGCGGCGGTCGCGCCACGGCGCGGTAGCGAGTCCTTCTCCCCGCTCCTACTTCTTTCAGTTTCGCTGCTCACCTTTCTGACGCGTGATCTTTGCCGTTTTGCCAGCTTGGCTCGAAGGCCGACAACGACCTGATTATCACTGCGCCCCAAGACATCGGCGACAATGCTTGCGGTATGGACAGGATGAGGTCGGACGACCGGGCGGCGAGACGTTCGAAGTCGTTGTCTTTTGACGATCCAGATGTTCGAATCGGCGATCTTAAGTCTCCGGCAGACTAGCGCGCGCTACCACATCTGCAGCGCTGTTCGCGGTCAAAAGACCCGGCGAAAGCATGCGGCCGCGCTATCGTCACCTCATTGTTTGCTCACAATGGGGTAAGGGCACGAAGGTGAATTCATAACCATTCCGCTCGGCCGCCTACGACCCACCTACGGCATTGAGCAAAAGAACCACTGTGTTGGATTTCGGGCCGACAGGAGGCCGGCAACTTTCCTGTACGCGAAGGCCGAAGCGGTCCCTCTTGGCTGCGGTTCCCTGCGAGCGATTCTCTCAGATTGTCCCAAACGTTCGGTCATCGATCTAACCTCGCCGTAGCCTCAGCGCAAAGGACTTTCAGAAAGCGCACACTGTATGCTCGTCGCTAAGAGGTTGGTCTGGGCCGCGGGCGCAAAAACAAGATGTTTGCATCAAACCTAAAGTGCTGATGCTATTGTGATTTTTGATGCATGTGGGCGCGCGTCGACACGGACATTCTGGTCGGCAAGTTTACAAACCCGCCGGCCTCGCCGGCGCCAGCAGCGCCGCCTTCAAGAGCTGCCAGCCCAGGCCGTCACGGGATCAAGCGTCGCGGGTGGCTGTCAAGATCAGAAATCGTATTTGAAAAATGCGATGTCTTTTGCGTAGATCTCGCGTACAGCCTCAACCGTGTCCTGGTCCGTGTAATAGCTCCGATAATCCTGATCCTCGCGGTTTAGGCTCCGGTTGAGATGCATGTTCCGAATCGCTATATTCCGTCGTTCACGCAGATGCAACAAATCCGCTTCCATAGTCTCGCGGCGGCCCACGAAGTCGACGAGCGAGTCTCCGTCCGGAGAATGCGTAAAATAAGCCTGGGTCCACAGGGTTGTATCTAACTCCATCAGCTGCTCTCGCCGCTTCCAAAGCCAGCTACAGACAAAGTCATCAAAGCTCATGTCCAGAAGATCGCTGTATTTTTGGGGGCTCCAGACCCTGACATACTCCGTGTGACCCCGCCTCAACAAATGATAGGCGGAGACCAAACGATCCCAGGGATTGCGCACGAAGGTGAACTTAAAGCACTGCGAGAAGAACGCCTGATCGATGGCCCTATAATAAGCCGCTGAATGGTGGTCTGTCTTCTGGCCGTACAAGGCTATGGCGATCGATGTGCCTCCTGTCCTTGGCACGTGAATGAAAAGGATTTTCTTCGACCTGACATCATCGGGGATATCAACACCTGCAATATAGGAAATGTAACGGGCCGCCGAAGGATTTGAATTTCTGAATACTGTCTCCTTTAGAAGAAATACGTCGCTCTCTTTGAGGGTCTTCCGTATAGTCCGCCGGACCTGCGTGGTCGCAATCAGGCGAGCCCGCCCTATTAGCCGCATATAGGCTGGCCTGAGGTCGGAGCACAAAAAAGCAAGTTGCCCGGAGCAGGAGACCGCACGAGCATGCGGGCTTTCCACGTGCCCCTCCCTGATCCCGACATGAGCTACCTCTTGATCTCTTGACAGATTGCGAATGGACAACAAGTACGGTCTGCGCACGACCTTCATCTTCCGAGGCAATATCGCTGCAACCTGCCATTCGCAACAAAGCCTTAAGGAGTATGCGTGCCTGGCCTCAAGTTAAGAACTAAGCTCCAGGACCCATGATCTTGGCCAAAAGATTACGGTGATAGCGATGCAAATCGCCGACATGAACGTGTGGGTGCGGCGATCCGTCGGGTGTGGATGGGCCGCAAGTCTCTGAGCCTCCCGAACATGATCTCGATGCGATGACGCTGGCGCAAAGGACGAGATCTTCTTTCGCCCGATCACCTAGGAAATCTGAGCCCCCGACGCACCACCGTTGTATGGGGCAGAGCCGGTTCGGATGCGAGGGCCTATCGGAGGCTCGACGGTAGCGAAGGGGGCGCCGCTGCTTGCCGCGGCGTCTCCCTACGCGTAGTCCAGCGTCAATTTTCGTCCGCAGACTCGTCCCATTGCCCGAAATCGGCCAACGGCAGCTTCTTTGTTGGTGTATCACTCTGCGCGCAGCAAGCTGCCATTCCCTTTTCTGCAGCGGCGGAGGCACTGCCAGCAGGTCGAGGGATTTGTGCTTGCAGATATGATCGCTGTAGAGCGCTCGGACAAGCTTGGTCTTGTGCCTGTTGCGCCAGAGCGGGGCCAGATTCGCTGAACAGAAGCACGGTGAGGATCATACCGCATCGAAAGTTTCTCATGGCTTTTCTCGCATCGGTAGGTGAGTCGCAACACTGTCCCGTGCTGCAGGTTCCAATACGAGCGCGCTGCCCGCTTTTTGCGTGGGCTCCGCGGGATGCTGTGATGCACCGGGCGCTGGAGCGTTTCGCGCTCGCTTGCCGCGGACGCTCCCGTCTCTCGATGTGTGCGCTATGCCTCCGACCGGATCGGCAACAGCCGCGTCGGCAGCGAGGTCAGAAAAAGCAAGATGCAGACGGCAAGAAGGACGACGTCCTTGTACAGGAACTCACCCGCGAGGTTCCAAGCTATGGGATCGGTAGAGAAGCTCCACCTCACCACCCCGGGCGTCGTGAAGAAGAACGACCAGGTTATCAGAAAGGTCACGATACCCATCCAAGATCCGATCAGCGAGAAAATCGGCTTCCATCCGCCCGCGGCGAGTAAAACCGCAGTCAGAAGTTCGACAACGCCGAGGCAATAGGCCTCGCCACGCAAGCCAAGAATCGACAGCCACCATACGAACGGGCTGTTCAAAATGTAGACCGCGATGCCGTGCGCAGACTGTGGCGTAAATTTCTGGACCCCGAAGGAGACGAAGATCAGCACCATGACCCATCGGAGGATCGCAAGCGGGCGGTATGACCCGCGTCCGTCCTCCGAACGGTGACAGGCGCCAGCTAGCGTCTTAAGAAATACTTTCATTATTTGTGCTTTCGACAATTGCGATTTTTTTCGCCAGACAGAAGAGCTTGCGCCTTCTCTTGTTCTCAAGATGATCGCTCTACTGTATTGGATTGACGTATCTTTGCCCGCCTAGATGGCTCCATCCCACCGAGCTTGCCCTGATTATCACCACCGGAGCATGCGCCGACCGATCGCCCAGCCGATCGCCACGAGGAGCAGGGTCGCGAGGCCATACCAGGAGGCGACGAACAGATAACTGTTCTCCGGACAGTGGAAGGCGTAAAAAAACCCGGAGATGCCGCTGGCCAGGAGCCCCGAGACCGCGCCGGCTCGCCCTGGTGACCGCGGCGCCCCCCGCTTCATCGCGAGGAGGATCGCAAGCAGCGGCAGAAGACCCATCGCGAGCATGAGTCCGACGCAGGAACCTGCCGTATGACCGAGCCATTGAGTACGCCATGAGGAGATCGGCGTCTCGGAGCAGTTGAGGACCAGAGCAGTCGTGCCGATCAAAGCGGGTGCCGCCCAGATCCAACGCCGGCTGGATGTGCCGGGGTGGACGTCTGCCCGGAGCGCCATGACGGCGCATGCGGAAATCGAGAACTCGACGAGGAATTTGACGAAGAATTTCCAGGTGCCGGTTGCCTGCGCGATATCCTCTCTCACACCGATGAAGCACAGCAAAAGAAAAGCGGCCGATGCGGTGGCCGCGCACATCGCTCGGCGAAACCATATTCCGCTCAGCTGGGCCGCCATTTGATCCTTCGCAAGCAGGTTTATCAGGTCTGCCGTTTTCATAAGCTATCGCTCCGCAGAAGGTCGGATAGGGATTTCAGTCCACGATGCAGAGCGACCCGCACGGCGCCTTCGGTGGTCCCGAGAATGCCGGCGGCTTCACGCGCCGATGCGCCCTCAAGCCACACCGTGATGATCGCCTGACGCTGGACCGGCTTCACGCGTTTCAGCAGACGTTCGATATCCAGCCGCGATGCGCCCGCATCCGCATCTTCACTTCCTTGGATCTCGCCGATCTCCTCCAGTGGGATCGGCGCGTGGATGCGCCTGCGTCGCGCCACGTCAATCAGCTTGTTCCGTGCGATCGCGTAGATCCAGGGGCCAATCGGCCGGCTCTTGTCCCAGCTGCCACGCTTGAGATGAAGCGAGAGCAGCGTTTCCTGGACAAGATCCTCCGCGCTGTCGAGCGGCAAGCCGTGCTGCACGCAGCCGCGCCTTACCATTCTGCGCAAGGAGTGGCTGACCGATTCGAGGAAATGGCGGTACGCGACCTCATCACCGCTCATCGCGCGCTGCATGAGAGACGACCACGCGCACTCCTGTTCGGAGAGGGTCACGCCGCCATTCAATTCTGAGGGAATCCTAATCGCATGCGGTGCTATACGGGCGGGTGGGGCAAAGCGTTACCGGGACAGATCGCGCGCCTCTCATATGGGAAACGCTTCGGCTTCTCTTGACGGAGCGGCGGACACAGCGCACCTCGTTGGTCAAGTCTCGCTCAGTTCCCCGGTCGCGCGATGAACGCTTAACGATGGTTCAAAGAGAATGATGATCTTGTGGCATACACAATCGTCACCCTTCGCTCGCAAGGTGCGGGTGGTGGCAGCCGAACTTGGCTATGCTGAGCAGATCACCCTCCGGCAGGTCGATCCTTGGCGAAACGAAGCCCTGCGCGCGCTCAACCCATTGGCGAAGGTACCGACGCTGGTTCTGCAAGACGGCTCCTGTTTGTTCGAATCGGCCGTGATCTGCGACTATCTTGATGCGCTCGGCTCGGCGAGACGCCTCATCCCGGCTACCGGTCCCGCTCGGTGGGATACCCTTTTGCGCCCAGGGGCTCGCCGATGGCGCAATGATGGCGGCCGGGCGCCTCTTCTCCGAGGAGCAAAAGCCCGCCGATCTTCAGCCCGTGGCGATGATGGAGCGCTTCCGCCAGGCGAGAGATGCAGCCCTCAATAGGTTCGAGAAACAAGAGCTTCGGCACAGCCCGCTCGTAGGGGAGATAGCAATCGGCTGCTTCCTCGCCTATCTTGACTTCAGGTGGCCGTATCGTGACTGGAGAGGTGGGCGGCCGAACCTATCGCGCTGGTTTACAGCTTTCGCCGAGCGGGCGGCGATGACTGCAACGGCTCATCCAACGAGCAGGACCTCGGGGTTTCAGCGTGCCTCACCGGGGTCCAACCCCTATCACCAGTGAACTGGAGCTGCGCCGTTCACCCTGAAATTTGCGATTAATGTCTTCGCAATGCGAGAGGATGGGAGTTTACGCCCAGGAAGCCTCGCCATCAACGTCCATACCGTCCTCTGTATCGCCGCAGCCAGTCTGCTACTAGTTATTAGTCCTGACCCTAGTTTGCGCGGGGCGTCAGGGGGTGAGCAACAGCCTTGAGCGAAGGGGGCCCGCCCCCTCTTCACTAGGCTCGGACCACGGCGTTGCGAAGACTTTGGCACTTTCTCCGCTGGCGATAACCAGCGTAGGTGCCACCACGCGATGGGGGGTGCTGATTTCATCGAGCATGCACCAAAAGTGTGTGATCAACGCTTCGAGACCTTTGCAAATGTCGGCTTCGCTCGCTGCCGGGACGAAAAAGCAGCGGCTCCGTCGCAATCGTGCCGTCTGGAAAGGCTATGCGCTCATCCCGCGCATGGCCTGCCCACCCGTGGACATCCTGCAAGAGCTAATGGTGGATTGCCTTCAGATGGGCTGCATCGAAGGTGCGCGGGATGCTAAGGTTTAGCAGATGCTCGGTCTGGCGCGCGACCACAGGTTCGACCTCAAGACTTTCGAGCTCGTCGTGGGAGCGAGCGCCGAGCTAGTTCTTGAGCGTCTTGCCGGCGGCGAGGGTGTAATCCGGCATGGCCCTGCGTCACCGCAAGCCGTGCCTTCAATCGCTCTATGATGATCTCGGTATGGAATTCGCCCTGGATGAAGGCATCGAAAATTGCTGACATGTGAGCGCGTCACGCGAAGGACGTCAGACGGGATCGCACGCCCGTCTGACGCCGTTGATCCTGCCATCCGTCGACACGGTTGGCCTCGGGAATGTCCTCCAGGAAGGCCGAGGGCGTGGCTGCGCCACGTCGGAAGCTGGCGTGGGTGATCGTAACCCCGTTCATTCCGCGCGTGACGCCGACATAGGCCAGCCGGCGTTCCTCGTTGTGGTCGCCGTAAAGGGGCGGCATGATTCCGTTCTCCCAGGCGACCAGGAAGACATGCGGGAATTCGAGCCCCTTCGCG
>Ga0310811_10003175_pt1 | contig 20647 bp, 19 predicted proteins | sample YCmetagenome_FD_207642 | JGI IMG/M metagenome (GOLD analysis project Ga0310811, IMG submission 207642) | Soil microbial communities from experimental microcosm in Duke University, North Carolina, United States - YC | ecosystem: Engineered > Artificial ecosystem > Soil microcosm > Unclassified ...
CATAGGCTGGGCAGTGATACTCGATGAAGTGATAAGAAACATCATCAGTATCATACAACGTTATAAGGAAACGAATCGTAAGAATTCGGGTCATTCAAACGATCGGTACTTCTGGCCATCCGGCTAAGCGGAGTGAATCGCGCTTATCTAAACGAGCGTTAAGGCTCCAATTAAACCAGTTTTATTAGTACTTATGGTAAGCCCGGTTCCGCGCATAGACCGGGCTTTCTTTTTTCCGCACTTGCCAATGTCCCTTTCTTTTTAGTAAATTTTTTTTGCCAATCATATCCGTTTTCATCCGGGAGTCCTACGAACTGAAGCTAATGACCCGTTAACTCAGCAATCACCTTTTTGGCGTTATCATTTTGCGGGTTCAGTTCCAGCGATCGTTTATAGTTGATCAAACTATTGGGCTTGTCCCCGGCTTCAGGCAGGCCTGGCTGAGGCTGTCGAAGACGCTGGCCAAATCGGGAAATACTTGAACGATCAGCCTGAAGATTTTCAGCGCATATACGAGGAGGCCGGATTTAAACTGATATTTCCCCCTGGGTCACGCGAAATCGAACGATCCCTGTTCGGTTTCATTACAATGATCTGTTCTTTGGCCCATTCAACACGCTAATTATTAGCCCGTTGAGTCTTTGGAACATGAATTGTACGTACATTGCATCTTGAAGGACTACATTTCCCATACTGATGTTTATGACTTCTTCGTTACAGGAGCCATATTCGTTTCACTGACTTTCGCCTCATTATTATGGTTCGGCAAAAGCAGGCTGCGCCCGGCAAACAGGTTTCTCGCCGGTCTGCTGCTTATTGGCGCATTATGGAGATGGCTGCCCATCCAATTTTTATTCGCTCCCGGCCCGCTGATCTACTTTTATGTGCTTAAAATGACAAGGCTTGCCTACAAGTTCCGGCCTAAGGATCTTTGGCACTTTAGCCCCTTATTGTTAGGGTTAGCTTTTCAAACGCTGATCCCTTTTTTATACCTGTTGCTATTTGCTTCGGTTATTTTTTACTTATACTATTGCCACGCACTGATCGGGAAATTCTACCGGCGGCTTGAATTTAATGACGGCGACCGGAACCTGAACCAGTTGTGCTGGCTGCATAACTTGCTGAAAATTTCCGGGCTGCTGTTGCTGCTCCGGATACTGGTTAGCGCTACCGATTATTTTCTCTTCCACGGACGGTTGAATGTACCGGCTTATTACCTCCTAAACCTGTCCCTGATGACAACAATCATCTGGATAGGGGCGAAGGCCCATTTGATCAGTACCCCCGGCGCCGGGCCAACCACCATACCGGCTTTAAAGCCACTATTACCAGCTGAACTGAAGCAAAAAGGCAAGTGGCTGAAGAATGAGGTCAAAGAAAACGGTTATTACCTCGATCCCGATTTAAGCCTGAACTCACTTGCCGAAAAGCTCGGTATGCACAGTCATGAATTATCGCGGATCGTCAACGCTGTGCTTAAGAAAAGCTTCAGCGATTTTATTAATGAATACCGGGTCCGGGACATCACCCGAAAAATGCAGGACCCGGCTTTTGAACGGTTGACCTTGCTAGGGATCGCGTTTGAATCCGGATTTAATTCAAGAACCAATTTTCACCGCACTTTTAAACAAATGACCGGCAAAAGTCCTGCAGATTACAAGGCGATGCTGAAAAAAGAGATCCCGTATTATAATCCGGAACATATTTCCGCACCGCCAGCGGTAATTTGGCGTCACGAAACCGTTCCAATCTGGTCTTGTGAACAGTTAAACCGCAATTATATGTTTAAAAACTATTTGAAAACAGCGTGGCGCAATCTGGTGAAGGATAAAGTCTTTTCATTTATCAATATCCTCGGCCTGTCCATCGGCATCGCCGTTTGCATGATGATCTTCCTGTTTATCATGAACGAGTTCAGTTTTGACCGTTTTCATAAACAGGGTGACCGGATCTACCGCGTAACGCGCGGGTTCAATGAAAATGGCAAGGAATCTTATGTCTCCTACCTTTCATGGCCGTATGGCCCGGCGCTCCTGAACGACTTTAAAAGCGAGATCCTGAAAGCGGTGCGCGTGAACCCGAATGACGACCTGGTCAAAGCTAATAACAAATCGTTCCACGAGATGCACGTGCTGGATGTCGATTCCGACTTTTTCAGCCTGTTTTCATTTCCCTTGCTCAGGGGTGATGCTGCTGGTGTATTGAAACAACCGAACAATGTGGTGCTGACCGAGACCACCGCCAAAAAATACTTTGGCAATATCGACGATGCCATGGGGAAAACGATCCTGATGGATAAAACCCTGTCGCTGAAAGTAACGGGCATCGCCAAAGATGTTCCGTCCGATTCACATCTTACCTTTGATGTGGTCATCCCGTTGCAGACCCCTAAAACCACCCCGACCACAAGCCAGTGGATCAGCAACGGGCTATTCACCTATGTACTGCTGGGCAAGAATGTCTCAGCGCAAAACGTTCAGCGCCGCCTGCCCCAGTTCGTTGGCAAATACCTGGCTGAAGCCGCTAACAAATACGGCTATAAAGTAACCTTGTCCCTGGTGCCTCTGAAGGACGTCTATTTTGAAAATATAAAGTTCGACGGCGGCGACATCAGGCACGGTGAAAAGACGGTGGTTTATATCTTTATTTCCATTGCCGCCTTTATCCTGCTGATCGCCTGTATCAACTTCATGAACCTGTCTACCATACGAGCGGTCGACCGCTCGAAAGAAGTAGGACTGCGCAAAGTGCTTGGCGCCCTGCGGAATAACCTGGTCCGGCAATTCATCGGTGAATCGGTGCTCATGGCCGCCATTTCATGCGCGCTGGCGGTGGGCCTGATGCTGCTGGCCATGCCGTGGTATAACCAGCTCCTGGGCTACACGCTCACTGTGCCCTGGACGAGCTGGCCGGTTTACGTATTTCTCGCGGGCGTTATCCTGGTCGTGGGATTTTTGGCAGGCAGCTACCCGGCATTATTTATGTCTGCGTTTTCGCCCATACAGGCGCTGAAAGGGAAGCTCAAACTGGGTAAGGGCGGCGCCATGTTCCGCCAAGGGCTGGTGGTCGTGCAGTTCAGCATTTCCATCCTGCTTATTGTGGGCACCCTCATCATCACCCGGCAAATGAGCTATGTGAAAAACAAACAGCTTGGCTATGATAAAGAGCAAACGCTGCTCGTCCGTATTGACAATAACGATATCTTCAACCACATGCAATCCTTTAAGACTAACCTGCAAAACTCAGGCGAGGTCAGGTCGGTATCGCTGATGTCGGGTGAACCCGGCGGCTTTTTTGATACCCAGTTGTTCGATGTGGAGGGGCAGACCGGCAAGTGGAGCGCCAATACCGAGTACGCCGATTTTCAGTTTGTGCCGACTTTTGGCCTGAAGATCGTCGCCGGGAGGGATCTTTCCCCGCAATTTCCAAGTGATACCCTGCAGGCGGTCCTGCTCAACCGCACCGCTGCCGCCAAACTGGGCTGGACACCGCAGCAGGCGCTTGGCAGATGGATTAGAAATTCTTTCCGCGACAGCCTGCGCCGGTACGTGGTAGGGGTGGTGGAGGACTTTAATTTTCTTTCGCTGAAACAAGGCATGGCGCCGCTGGTGATCTCGCCGGCTCCCGACCGGCGGGTCATCGCCATTAAACTGCGCGCAGGGCATGTAGAGGGCGGCATCGAGGCCACCCGCCAGGAGTACATGCGGCAGGCGGGTGCCTACCCATTTGAATACCGGTTCCTCGATGAGCAGTTTGGCAAGCTGTACCAAACCGACATCCGCCAGCAAACCATCTTAACTGTTTTTGCCGGCCTCGCCATATTTGTGGCCTGCCTCGGACTCTTTGGCCTGGCGTCATTTGCCGCCACCAAGCGTTTTAAGGAGATCGGGGTGCGCAAGGTACTGGGCTCTTCGGTTCGGTCAATCGTTGTACTGCTGTCCCGTGATCTGTTGAAACCAGTGCTGATTTCTGCGCTGATTGCCCTTCCTGCCGGCTATTACGCTATGAATAAATGGCTGGAGGGCTTTGCCTATAAGACCACGCTTAGCTGGTGGATATTTGCGCTGGCGGCTGTGATCACGTTTGCCATCGCGCTGATCACCGTGAGCATTAAGGCTATTAAAGCCGCCCTGGCAAGCCCGGTGAAAAGTTTACGGTCAGAATAAGGACACCAATCTGAAATGATACCTTTAGGATCAAAGCCGCGGGATATCCTCGCGGCTTTGATCCTAGGAAGGGGAGAGGCGCCTTTACCAGATCTTTACGCGTTGCTCTTCCGGTTTGTAATTCTTTTCACCCGGTTTTACGTCAAAAGCCCGGTAAAACGGTTCAAAATTCATTAAGGGACCATTGACCCGCCACATGGCCGGCGAATGCGGGTTCGTGTTCACGTAGTTACGCAAAAACGCATCCCTGGTTTTAACGCGCCAGATCCTCGCTATCGAAAGAAAAAAACGCTGGTCAGGCGTAAAACCATCGATCTTTTGAGTGCTTTGCCCTTGCGGCGTCATTTTAAAGGCATCATAGGCAATGGCGATACCGCCGTTGTCGGCCGTGTTTTCCCCCAGCGTCAACTCACCCTTAATATGAACAGTATCAAGCACGGTAAAAGAACTGTACAAAGTGGCTAGTTTTTGGGTTCTTTCATTAAATTTTTGAAAATCTTCCTTTGTCCACCAGTTTTTTACGTTACCGTCTTTATCAAAGCGTGCCCCCTGGTCATCAAAAGCATGCGTCATCTCATGACCGATTACCATCCCGATGCCCCCATAAATAATAGCATCATCCGCTGCAAAATCAAAATAAGGGTATTGCAAGATACCTGCCGGGAATACGATCTTGTTAACCGAAGGATTATAATAGGCCGTAACCGTAGCCGGGTCCAGGCCCCATTCTGTCTTATCAACGGGCTTACCCAGCTTGGCTAACTGGAACTGGTAATCGTTTTGGTTCAGCGCGATAATGTTCTCAAAGTATTGCGTCCTTTTGATCTGCACCCTGGAATAATCGCGCCATTTATCCGGATAACCAATATTTTTGATGATCGCGTAGAGTTTTTCTTTGGCCTTTTGTTTGGTGCTATCAGACATCCAGTCCAAATGATTGACCCTGTTCTCAAAGGCCTTCTGGAGATTGTTAACGAGCGAGAGCACCCTTCTTTTGGCGTCCTCGTTAAAATAACGTTTGACATAGAGTTGTCCCAGCGCTTCGCCCAAATAGCTGTCTACCTGCTCGGTCATGATCTGCCTCCGCGGCTTTTGCGCGGCCTGCCCGGTCAGATCTTTATTAAACTCAAAGGCAGCATCCACAAAAGGTTTGCTCAATGCTTCTGCATAGCTTTCCAGCGTATTGGCTTTTAAATAAATTTTCCATTTGTCCAGGCTTACCGTAGTGAGCAGCGTGTCTAGCTTGTTATAGTAAGCGGTTTGCGCCATATCAATCGAATCTGTTGCGGCACCTAACCCTGAAAGAAGGTTTGCCCAGCTTAAATCGGGCTGTGTTTTGGCAATCGCCGCAATCGCCAATTTATGGTAATTGGCATCCACGTCCCTAAGCTCGATATTCGTTTTATGCGAAGCGGCAAGCTGCTTCTCGAGATCGTATACGACGTCGGCATCTTTCATGGCTTCAGCTTTACTGCTTCCTGTCAATTGGAACAATTTGCTGACATAATCTTTGTATGCCTGCTGGATGTGCAGGGTGGCCGAATCGGTTTTGAAATAATAGTCCCTGTCCGGCAGGCCAATGCCCGCCTGGTAGACATGGGCGATATTGACCGCGCTGTTTTTATTATCCGGCCCGATGCCAAAACTGATCATTGAGCGGTTTCCGGATTTGTATTCGGTAACAATGAATTGCAGTAAGGATGGAATATTGCTGATTGTATTGATCCTGGTCAATATTGGTTTTACGGGCTGGTAACCCCGGCGCTCTATCATAGCCAGGTCCATGCCCGATTCATAAAAATCACCCACTTGCTGTTCGATGCTGCCCGCAGTATTACTCGCCTTCGAAACACTGTCCAGGATACTTTGCAATAGCTTTTTTTGTGGGATATTCAAAAAAGAGTAGGAGCCTACGCCCGATTGATCGCTCGCAATCTTTACGGTGTCGTACCAGCGCCCGTTCACATAACGGAAGAAATTGTCACCGGGCTTTGTCTGGGGATCCAAACCAGGGACATCGACGAAGGTCTTTTGCTGAGCGTTTGCACGGAGCCCAATACTCAAGATTATTGCTGTCAGGCAAAGGGTTATCAGTTTATTCATGAACAAAGATTTGGCTAAAGGTATAACCATAAAAACAAAGTGGAGAAAAAAATGTAAAAACAATTAGGAAAATGCTAAAAATATTAGCATAAATTTATACCCCCGAAATTGAGATAAAAATGGCAGCGACAAAACAGGAAATCATCGACAAACTCCGGCAGGACCTGCGCGCCTGGGAAGGCTTCCGGCCACCCAAAACCGGCGACACCGAAAACTTCGGACTTGGCCCCATCGAAAAGAATTTCCCCGGCGGCGTATTTCCGACCGGGGTGCTGCACGAATTTATCTCCACCGGCCCGGAACAGACCGCGGCTATCGGCGGCTTTCTGGCCGGCCTGATGCAAACCCTGCTTAAAAACGGGGGCATTTGTATCTGGGCCAGCTATACCCGGCGCATTTACTCGCCCGCGCTCAAACGCTTTGGCGTGAGTCCGGACCGCATTATTTTTATTGATGTACAGCGAGAGAAAGATGTGTTGTGGGTCACCGAAGAGGCGCTGAAATGCAAGGGCATTGCCGCGGTGATCTGCGAAACTGGAAGGCTGGACTTTCAGCAATCGCGGCGCCTGCAGCTCGCTATCGAACAAAGCCAGGTCACGGGCTTTATCCTGCGTAAAGACGCGGGGCATATTCCCAACAGCGTCTGTATGGCGCGCTGGAGCATTCGCCCGCTCAAAACCAAGCTGCGCTCCGGCCTGCCCGGCGTCGGCCATCCCCGCTGGCGGGTGGAATTGTTGCGCGTCAAAAACGGCCAGCCGGGTTGCTGGGTGCTGGAATGGAAGAAAAAGATGTTTTGGCATATTACTGAGGAAGTTGTTGCAAAAACTGTTTTGGAAAAATATGCCTGAGCGTTTTGTGTCCATATGGTTCCGTTACCTGCTGACCGACTGGAAAACCGTTAAGGACAGGTCGCTCCGGGAAACGCAGCTTGCTTTTACGCAACCGGATCACGGCCGTATGCTGATTTGCGCGCAGAATAGCCATGCTGAAAAATGCGGCGTACGACCGGGTATGACCGTGGCTGATGCGAAGATCGTTGCGCCGGGCCTGCTGCTTTTTGAAGATAAGCCGGGGCATAACTTAAGGCTGCTGAAAAACCTGGCCGAATGGTTCCTGCGCTATACGCCTTCCGTGATGATCGACCCGCCGGACGGGCTTTTATTGAATGTGACGGGTTGTACGCATTTAAAGGGCGGTGAGGCGGAGTATTTGAACGATATTGTCAGTAGGTTAAAATCTTTGGGTTATACGGTCCGTCCCGGTATAGCCGATACCATCGGCTGCGCCTGGGCCGTTGCGCATTGTGCAGATGAAGGGTTCATCGTTGGGGAAGGGGCACAACGCAATGCCTTGATGCCCTTACCGCCTGCGGCGCTAAGGCTGAACAACGAGATACTTATCAAGTTAAACCAGTTGGGCTTTTACCTGATCAGCGACTTTATCCATATGCCGAGATCCGTCATACGCAGACGCTTTGGCAATGATCTCGTGTTACGCCTGTACCAGGCGCTGGGGCAGGAGCCGGAATTCTTAATCCCTTTGGCTGAACCCGTGCCTTACAGCGAACGTTACCCGATGCTTGAACCGATCCGGACGCGTGAGGCGATTGAGGTAGCGGTCCATGAACTCATCGACCGTTTGTGTAAACGATTGTACGGCGAAGGTCTTGGCCTGCGCAGCGCCGTACTGACCTACCTGCGCGTCGACGGCAAATCCGGCCAGTTGACCATTGGTACCAACCACCCCAGCCAGCGGACGGATCATCTGTTTAAACTCTTCAGCCAGCACTTTGATCAGGTCGCACCGGGGCTCGGTATCGAGCTGTTCATCCTCGATGCGACCAAAACGGAGGCGGCAATCAATAAGCAAAGCCTGCTTTGGAGCGGCAGGCCGGACAGTAAAAGCGAACTCGTGGCGGAATTGCTTGATAATATCGCCGCCAGGGTCGGCGCTTCCAATATTCACCGTTACCTGCCGGACGAGCATTACATGCCGGAAGGGGTTGCCAAAAATACACGGGACCTGGCCGCCGTCCCGGAAAGCGCCTGGCGGGAAGATAAACCCAGGCCGCTGCAATTGCTGGATCCGCCGGAGCCGATCGAGGCCATGGCGCTTACGCCGGATTACCCGCCCAAACAATTTATGTACCGCAAGAACAGGCATATCATTGCCAGTGCGGACGGCCCGGAACGCATAGAATGCGAATGGTGGGAACGGGAGGAGGGGTACCGGGATTATTTTATCGTAGAGGACGAAGAAGGGAGCAGGTACTGGATATTTTGTAACGCGGCCGGGTACTGGTACCTGCACGGGTATTTGCCATGACTTATGCCGAACTGCAGGTCACCAGTAATTTCAGCTTCCGCCGGGGCGGGAGCCACCCTGAGGAACTGGTCGATACCGCCGCCGACCTGGGCTATTCCGCAATCGCATTAGCGGACCGCAATACTTTCGCGGGCGTCGTCCGCGCCTATGTCGTTGCCAAGGAACGCGGCATTAAGTTTATCCCTGCTGTGCGCTTAGATTTATTGGACGGGCCGAGCTTATTGGCGTATCCTGGGGATCAATCTGCATATAGTAGGTTATCGAATCTACTAACTATCGGCAACCTGCGCGCGGAAAAGGAGAAATGCTATCTCTATAAAAAAGATGTTTACGAATACCAGGAAGGCAGCATCTTTGTCATTGTACCGCCCGATGAGATCACTGACGAATTTGAGCTTTCAGAAAGCTTTAAGCAGGAGGTTGCGGAATACCGCCGGCATTTGGATCAATTATATATTGCGCTGACCCGTTACTACACCGGCCAGGACAACAAACGGCTGTTCTTATTGTCTGAACTGGGCGTCCCGCTGGTCGCTATGAACGACGTGCACTACCATAGCCCGGAACGCCGGGAACTACAGGACGCCCTGACCTGTGTCCGCGAGAAATGCACCATCTTCAATGCCGGCTATAAGCTGCATCAAAACGCGGAAAGGTTCTTAAAACCGGTTGGTGAAATGGAGCGCCTTTTTGCGGCTTATCCTTCGGCGATGGAGAATGTTCAGCTCATTGCTGACCAATGCCATTTTGATTTAAAGAGCCTCAAGTACGAATACCCGGATGAGTTCATCCCGAAAGGGCTGACGCCCGACAGTTATCTCCGGCAGTTAACCTTTGAGGGAGCTAAAACTTATTTCGGTAATGATCTGCCGACGAAGCTGGTGAAGCTGCTCAACTTTGAGCTGGACTTCGTCAAGCGCCGGGACTACGCTAAATACTTCCTGACGGTGCATGATTATGTCAGTTGGGCGAGGGGGCAGGGTATCCTTTGCCAGGGCAGGGGATCGGCTGCGAACTCGGCTATGTGTTATTGCCTGGGTATCACGCCGGTCAACCCCATTAAATATAAACTACTTTTCTCGCGCTTCATGTCGGATGCCCGCCCAGAACCGCCTGACATTGACGTCGACTTCGAACACGAACGCCGCGAAGAGGTGATGCAATATGTTTTTAACCGTTTCGGCAGAGACCATGCCGCTATCCTGCCGACGGTCACCGTTCTGCAAAGCAAAGGCGCGATCCGTGATATCGGCCGTGTTATGGGCCTGAAAGAAGATACGATTACCAAGCTCTCCGAACGGTTCGGCGACCTAATGGATGAACATATTGATGAGGAGTCGATCCGGCAGCTGGGGCTGAATCCCCGCGACCCGCAATTGCGTAAGGTGATCCGGCTCACCAGCCAACTCATTGGCTTCCCGCGCCAATTAGGACAGCACACCGGCGGCTTTGTCATCACCCAGGGCAAGCTAAGCGATCTCTGCCCGATCTTCCACGCCCGCATGATCAATCGCACCAATATCGAATGGAATAAGGATGATATTGACGCGCTGGGTTTTATGAAGGTCGACCTGCTTTCGCTGGGTATGCTGACCGCCATTCGCAAAGGCTTCGACCTGGTCAAAAAACATTATGGCAAGACGCTTACCCTCGCGAATATCCCGCAGGATGACCCGGAAGTTTTCAAAATGGTCACGGCTGCGGACACCATGGGAGCCTTCCAGGTAGAGAGCCGCGCGCAAATGGTGATGTCTCCGCAGTTCCGGGCAGAGAACTTTTATGACCTGGCCATACAGGTGGCGCTGGTGCGGCCCGGCCCGATACAAGGCAACATGGTGCACCCTTATCTCCGCCGCAGGATGGGCAAAGAGCCAGTAACCTATCCGTCGGAGGAAATTAAAAAGATCCTGGAACGCACGCTCGGTATCCCATTGTTTCAAGAGCAAGCGATGGAGATCGCCATTGTCGCCGCGAGCTTCAGCCCGGACGAAGCTGATCTGTTAAGGCGCAGCATGGCCACGTTCAAGTTCAACGGCCTGGTCAGCAAGTTCGAACACAAACTTATCCAGGGCATGATCGCCCGCGGTTATTCCCGTGAGTTCGCCGAAAGCATCTTTAAGCAACTGGAGGGTTTCGGCAGCTACGGTTTCCCCGAGAGCCATGCTATTGCCTTTGCGCACCTGGTGTATGTCTCCTGCTTCCTGAAACGTTATTACCCGGATGTATTCGCAGCCTGTATCCTCAATAGCCAGCCGATGGGCTTTTACCAGCCGGCTCAGCTGATCCGCGACGCCGAAAAGCATGGCGTAAAGCTGAAACCTATCGACATCAATTATTCGGATTGGGATTATACCCTGGAAGAAAGAATAGCGGCTTTTTGCCCGCTGCGCCTGGGTTTCCGGCAAATCAAAGGGCTAAGAGAAGAAGACGTCCACTTTTTGCTTGCAGGAAGGAAAAAACCTTATACCGATATTCATCAGCTGGCAGAAGCCGGGGTATCCCAGTCGGGTATTGTCTCACTGGCCAATGCGGATGCCTTACGTTCCATCGGGCTGGACTGCAGGCAGGCCTTATGGGAGGCTGAAGCGCTTAAGGACCGGCCCATTGGCCTTTTCGCCGGACAAGCCTCCAACAGCCGGTTTGAACCGCAATTACAACTGCCCTTCATGAATCCATCGGAGCATGTATTGCAGGATTATGCAACAACGGGCGTGTCTATTAAGGCGCACCCGATGAGTTTCCTGCGGGCACAACTGGAAAAGATGCGCGCATGGACAACTGCACAGGTCAAAGCGGCACAGCACGGGCAATATGTACGCCTGGCCGGGATCATGCTTTTCTGCCAACGACCCGGCACGGCTAAAGGGGTTTGCTTTATTACGCTGGAAGACGAGAAAGATACTTGCAACCTTGTTGTTTTCAAGCAAACGTTCCAGAAATACCGAAAGGAGATATTAGCATCAGACATTCTTTGCGTCGAAGGACGTGTGCAGAAAGAGGGTGAAGTAACGCACATCATCGTCAGCAAATGCTATGATTATTCGGCCTTGCTGAAACTCCTGATACCGTCGGCTGCCGATCGCGCGCGACACTTAAAGAACTCCACCGCCGCCAAAAAGATCGATCCGTATGCGGAGGCGTATTTCGAAGAGGTGGGTGAGAGCGATGGGAAAAGACCCTTTCCGAAGAGCCGGAATTTTCGCTGATTGGTATTCCTTAAAACCACTTTTGCGCAGCGCTGTTACTATCTATATACCAAACGAATACAACCTATGGCAACAAGAGGATCAAAAGTGGAAAGGAATTCGGTCTCGAACCAGCCACATGAAATTAAGTATGAGGCGCACAAAGAAGGTGTCAGCGCGGAAGAAATAAGGAAAGCAAAAAAATTGACCGGCAACCAGCGCAAAAACATCGAAAAGAAAGTATAAACAGCTTATCAAATCAGACCACGGCCCCGTTCAGCGGGGCTTTGTCGTCTATAATCAAAAAGATCATGAGCAGGGCATTTGTAAAAGAGGGTGACAGCGATCAGTTAAAAGATGTAGCGCCGAATATGGCTTCTTTGCTGCTTTTCCTCAGAAGGGAGAGCGGGGGACCGGTACGCGAGCTGACTACAAGGTTTAGCGAAAAGTATAACAGAGAGGTGCATGAAATGAGTGACGGTCTCGGCTATATGCTCAGCGACAATGGGCAGTGGCAAATTGTACTCGACTGATGGCAGTATTGGACAAATATCAGTCGAAGCGCAATTTTAAGAAAACGGCTGAATCGGAGGGCGGTATACCGTCCTCCGATAAGCTCGCTTTTTTGTGGTGCAGAAACATGCCGCCTCGCATTGCATTATGACTTCCGGCTGGAGGTCAACGGCGTGCTGGGGGACGGTATCGATCTGATGAAAACGGTACAGAAAGCGCAGGCCGTTTTCTAATTAACCGACGTGCTGGGCTGCGCTTCTCACCTTGTCTTCATCAATGCCGGTCTTTTCACTAATGAATGACGCGGCTAGATCACGAAACAGGTCCTTAGTTTTCTCTTTAACGCTGTCGCATATTTGGTTGCCGTCTTCGGTGAATAACAGGTAAGCTGCGACGCCGGCGACAAGGACAGCGGTGCCTACGCCGATATAAAGGCCGGTATGGCTGTTTTCTTTTAGTGGGTTTTTCATGGTTTTGTATTTAATATATTACAACAGGACTTGTACCAATGTTTTATGGTTTAAAACAATTGGCCGGCGCCATTCGATATTTTAACATGGGACTGGAAAGATTTAAAGCGGCGCAGGCCAGGGATTATGAGACCGCGCTCACCGAAATAAAGCATGGCCGGAAACGCAGCCATTGGATGTGGTATATTTTCCCGCAGATCGAAGGACTGGGAATGACTGAGATGTCCAGGCATTATGCGATACGGGATATCGGCGAAGCAACAGCATACTTGATGGATCAGGACCTTGGTGTGAAATTGATTAACCTGTGTAAAGCGTTGCTGGCACTGGAGACAAACGATGCGCACCAGGTATTTGGCACACCGGATGATCTGAAGCTCAAATCGTCAATGACCTTATTTGATGCGGTGCCTGCCACCTTCCCGGTGTTCGGACAGGTGCTGGATAAGTTTTATGCGGGCGAGCGCGATGAGCGGACGCTTGCCATCCTGGACAAAAATAAAGCCTGACGCTATCGTTATTGGAACTGAATTCATGGCTGATGTTCAGTCGGACCAGCACCTTGCCAATTATGCGGCGAAGCGCCGTACCTGTTCAACCAGCTTCTGAATATCGAATGGCTTGGCAATATAATAGTCAGCCCCGCAGTCTTTTTCATGCCGGGTATCCCAGCCATGTGTTGCAGAGATAATAATCACAGGCACTGACTGTGTAGCCGGGTCATTTTTTAAGGTCTTACAAATATCCCTGCCATCCGTATCGCCGAGCATGACATCCAGCAAGAGCAGGTCAGGGGGATCCTGCGCTACGGTGTCCACGACCCTGCTTCCATCCGGCAATTCGGAAACTTCATATCCTTCTTCGCTTAAAATCCATGTGATGATCTGGCGGATATCCTCGTCATCGTCAACAATCAAAACACTTTTCATGCCCATTGGTCTGGTCAATTAATTTATAAAAGTTATGTTATTACTACCGCTTGATGTATATGATCATTTACCTGCCGGTAAATTAGGTCTGGTACAAAGGCAATGAAAAATAAAAGGTGGAGCCTTTCCCCGGTTCCGAACTGAATCCGATCTGCCCGCCTTCCAGCCTGATGATCTCAGCAGCCAGATGCAGGCCCAGACCGGTTCCCGGTATCCTGCTTTTGCGGACCGTTTCCGCGCGCCCAAATCGTTGAAAGATGTCGCTTCGCTCGTGTTCCGCTATACCCATTCCGAAATCCTGCACGCTCACGGTCACCTCCGCCGCGGAGTTGACCACTTTCACGTTGATATGCGGCGCCCCCGGCGAATACTTGACGGCATTGGAAAGCAGGTTTGTGATCACCGAGCCTGTGCGAACACGGTCAGCATATACCATGCTCTCCACGTCACCGGTCAGGTTGATGGTATGCGAAGACGCGGTCAGGGCGAAGCCTTCCACGGTTTCTCTGACCAGTTCGGAGAGATTGAATACCTCAAGGTCCAGCTCAAGCCTGCCGGTATTGATCTTACTGGTATCCAGTAAAGCGGCTATCAGGTTGCTCATATCGCCGATATGCTGGTTGATCTTATCCACCGCGCGGCGTACAACCGGTTTGGCGTTCTTTAGCTCCTTATCCAGGATCTGTCCGTAGGCCCTGATGATCGATATCGGTGTGCGCACTTCGTGGCTTGCTACGGAAATAAAATCTTCCCGTTTGGCAATCTCTGCCTTCGACTTTGTCTGGTCCTCAAACTGAAGGCTGAACAATTGGTTCGGGCGCTGATAAATATGCCTCAACTTGATCACCAGGCTGCGCCTGCCTTCCTTCGGATGGTCATACCCAACTTCCATGTCCCTGTGAAACTGGTAACCCTTCAGGGCAGGTTCCAGTTGCAGCTTCAGGTCCGGGAGTTTGATGTCCTCGTCCATGACCCGGTAAAAATCCCTGCCAATGAGCTGCTGCCCGTTTATGCTGAAGTAATTCAGGAATGCGGTCGTTGCTTCCACTACTTTCATTTGCTTGTCGAGGATCACTAAGGGTTCGGAATAGGATGATACCAGCGTCTGCGCCAGGGTCTGCTCTTCCTGCAAGTTCCTTTGCGCCTGGGCCTCGTCGGATACGTTTTGCATGATCTTGGTAAAGCCAATATGTTCGTTTTGCCTGTCATACATCGGGTAAACCAGCCCGCTGCCCCAGAAGCGGCCGCCGCCGTTCTTTACGTGGAACCGTTCATTGATCGCCCTGCCGTCGTGGAGCGAATTCCGTAGCTCCATCGCTGCCTGGCCGGATGCGACGTCCTCCGGTGTAAAAAGTACCTCAGCGCTTTTGCCGATAATTTCCTCCGGCTTGTAAAGCAATACCTGCTCCGCACCTGCATTCCAGCTGGTGACGATCCCTTCTTTGTCCGTCGTAAAAATCGCATAATCCCGCAGGCTGTCGATGATGAGCTCAAAGGTGTGCGGCCCCGGCCGCTTCAGGTGCTGATCTTTCATAGGTTTATAAATCCGCCCCGGTAAGGTCACAAGGCTTATTATTAAAACGATTGTCTCGCAAATTGTTTGCGAGAAGCACGGCAAAGCTGCCAGGCTGCGGCAGGCGGATAGCGCTTTCCGTTTTTCAAAACTGCTTTAAGAAATGATCGTTATATCAATATGGGAAAGCAACATGAAACCATACCGAACGAGCCCGAAGAATCACCAGCTCGACCTGGTAAACCCGAGGTAGAACTGCCGCGCGATCCGCAAAGCCCGGATATTCCAAAGGAAGCTCCGCAAAACGAACCGACGGAAGTTCCCAAGGAACCCGCCGAACAACCGGGTTCGCTGATGAACAGAACAGAAGTCTAACTAAAGTATGAACGTATGCCCTGGTATAACGGCGATTATCCGCCATCCTATAAAAATCAACCGAAGTATCTCCGCGAAAAAGCGGTGGAGATCGCGAATGAAGTCTTGAAGTCAACCGGTAACGAAGGCGAAGCCATTGCTACCGGGCTAAAACGGGCGCGTGAACACTTTAAGGAGCATCCTGAAGAAATACCTAAAGGGTAAAAGGAGGACTGATATGCAGGTGCACGCAAAGGAAGTAATTGGATTTGTAAGCGGGAATATGGGTATCACCGGGGAAGCGGCGCAGCGCGCTTTATGTATTACAGACCGCGAAATGGTGGTCGAGCTGGAGTGCGGCAGACAGAGGACGTTACCGGCATATCCTGAAATATGACCTGGATAACAGATCATAGGCCGAAGTATTATAGCCCGCACCGGTTGCCAGCACCTGCGGGAAGAACATGGGTGAATTAATAAAATGACCCGCTGAATCATGCACATAATTCTTAGGTTCCTGGCCTTTAGGGTAATGCGATGCATCATTATGCCCGGTATTCCTTGTCCCGGCAACGCTAAGCACGTCATTCATCAATATCTCCAGCCAGGTTTTTCCCGTTTTCTGCCCAATGATAATGCATTTCCTTAACCTCCCTGTCGATCTCCGAAGCCAGCGAACCCTGCCCAAAAGCTCCCGCAGCATATGACAGCGCAATAACAAACACGTAAATAAATTTCATGTCCAACTTCTTCTCCCAACCGTGCGAGCCCGATGCCAGATTGTAACTGTCTCATTTCCAAAATAAAACTAAAGTGGCCTGCGTCCGCTTTCGTTACAGGTACCCCAAAATCGTCCGGTCAATTTGACTGGTCGCAGCCGGCCGGCAGATAGATATCTATTTTCAGAAAGATCAAGTTATCTACCACCACAAGCCGATTTGTATACTATTTTTAATTAACATTTTAAACCCGTGTTTTTACGGTATTTTGACACTCAGATCGAATTTCGGTAACTTCGGTTTTAGAAAAATTTCAATGGCTCCCCTTCAAAAGCTAATGGATCAGGAATTGATCGCCCGCCTTGGGCGAGGGGACGAGCATGCCTTTATGGAGATATATAACCGCCAATGGAACAAGCTGACGGCTATTGCTTATACCTGATGCGCGATAAATCCGCTGCCAAAGAGATCGGGCCTTTACTCAACATCAAAAGCAAAGTGAGGTGCGAACCAATGAAGGTTGCACCTGGGACGGCCAGGTTATATAAGTCGGTATGAAGTATAAGATGGGTCAATTCCATACGATTCTGCAATGATTTCCGGCTTTATACAATGTTAATATACAGCATTTAAGTTATAGCGTCTAACGGTCAGTGTCCGAAACCGGTCGATCCGGCGTCCGGTTCCGGACCAAAAAACGGGCATGTAACGTTTTAAACCAGAATAACGTCTTCTTTTAGTTTATGTTAAATCCGAATTCATGAAAAAGATATTCTTCACTTGTTTTTGTCTCGCTTACATATTTCGTGTCTATGCGCAAGTTCATCCTATTGACACTTTCATAAGTCATTTTGCAAGCCGTAACAACTTTAACGGAACTATCCTGATCGAAAACCAGGGAAAGACCATTTACCGCAAAAGCTTTGGCTGGGCCAGTTTGGAATGGCAGGTGCCTAACTCGCCGGAAACCCGCTACCGCGTTGCTTCTATCACGAAAGCTTTCACCAGCACACTGATCCTGCAATTGTATGAGCAAGGCAAAATTGACCTGGACAAACCTTTCGGTACTTACCTGAAAAATTACCAGGGCCCGGCAGGCAGCAAGGTCACCATCCGCCAGTTACTTCATATGACATCCGGCATGCACAATATGGATGAAGGCACCACATTGGAATCGGTGCTGCAAAAGGGTTTGCCGCAATACCAGGCACCCAGAACCGTGGAACAAATGATCGCGCAATACGGGACGGACACGCTTGTAAATACTCCTGGCAAGCAGTTCGATTATAATAATATGGACTTTATCCTGCTGGGCAGGATCGTAGAAGAACTGACCGGTCAAAGCTTTGCCCAGGCATTACATAAAAATATACTCGAGCCATTAAAAATGTACAACACGGGTATCCAATCCCAGGACACGCTGATCCCTAAACTGGCCAGTACTTACTTTATGCGGCCCGACCTGAAACGGCTGGTTCCCGACCTGCCGGTTTACTGGCAGGACTGGTATGCTTCGGGCAATATGTATGCTACCGCGGATGACCTGAAGCTTTTTTGTAATGCGCTGTTTGGTGGAAAGCTACTGAATCCGCAAACCTTAAAAGAATTTTTCGTCTCAGGTCCTGGTGAATACGGGCTGGGTGTATGGGTCTATAAGGATTATAATATTCACCACAAAATGTATACGATCATCAAGCGCCCGGGCCAGATCATGGGCGCACAATCGATGCTCTTTCATATTCTGGAAACGAACCAAAGTATTATTATCCTCTCCAATACAGGAACGGTCAGTCTGGATGACTTTGCGGCGGCGCTCGCAAACTGGGTTGTCAAATAGAATTACAAACCCTAACTCCTCAGATTTGATTATCTTAAACAAGTGAATGCAAAAAATGGGCGAATAAATCATCTGAAATTCCTGCTTTTCGGAACGAGCTTCTTGCTATCCGTTTAGGCACCAATCTCTTCAAAATAAGCCTCTGGGTACGGATCGATCTTTTTGGCCGTTAAAGTAGTTTTCAGTTGACGCGCACGATCAGCGACATTTCAAGCGTGATATAGCAGACGCCTTTGGCGGTACGCGGCCGCCGGCAAACCAGCCTAATGCCCGCAAGGCGGGATATACTGGCCATGTTTTGCGTTTTTTACCTGCGTGGTCTTCCAGGCGTGTGGTTTTTGCAGCTGCGGCCGTAGAAAGCTCATCGGGTGCGCCTTGATGGATAAGAGCCCGTTGCGCTTAATTCATAAAGGCAATCGGTTAAAATGCAGGCGCGACTCCCTGAGGTGATCGCGTATCGCTGTGATAATTTGCAGCAACTCTTCGCCGCCAAAATCCTGGTCGATACTTTGCATCGCCTCGAAGGTGAAATCCGGGCTGACCGGATTTGCTTCGACATTGAACACCAGAATGGCCTGCCGCAGGTCTGTGCGCACATCAAAGCGCAGCCGGCCTTGCGCATCTGCCAGGTAATCGAGCTGCTCAACCCACAGGGAGACAGGCTCATCGTTCAATTTTGCTTCGATTTGAAAAGGTACCATAACGCATCAATTTTGGGACTATAAAGTTATGCTAATATTTTTAGCATTTTTCTAAAGATTTTACAAATTTTTACTGACCTTTGTTTTCATGAGAAAAAAGTTATTCGACGATCTGCCCAAATCGCTGAAACTCAGCAGCGGTCAATGGCTGCATATTTTTCCTGATAACGGCGAAGGCTACCGGCTTTTTGATCCGCTGGAAGCCCGCGAAATGGGGCGTATCCTGTTTGATCAGGATGATAACTGGATCTACGATGGTGACTTGCTTGGTTTAGAGGAGCAGGAAGAAGCGGCGGGCGCAATCAGCGGCTACCAAAAGGAAATGGATGGCTTATTCAACACGTTAAAGAATATTGGATAAAGGAGAAGATAGTGACGGAGCAATTGTGTTTTTTCCCGGAAGCAGGACAAAGTAAGGGCTTGCCGCCGGATATGCTGGAATATATACCGGGGTTGTTTAGTGCGGAAGAAAGTGATTGGCTGTTGCGTAAGTTCATGACCGAGACACCCTGGAAGCAGCGCAAACAAAAAATGTGGGATAAGGAAGTTTTGACGCCGAGGCTTACCGCCTGGTACGGCGAAAGGATGGAAGATGAACCGATCCCCTGGACGTGCGAACTGTTGATGATCAGGGAAAAGGTAGAGGCGATTGCCGGGGTTCAATTTAACAGCGTCCTTCTAAATTATTACCGTGACGGCAATGATTCGGTGGCCTGGCACAGCGATAAGGAAAATGTGCTGGGCAAACGCCCCGTGATCGCTTCCGTGACTTTTGGCCAGGTGCGCAGCTTTGATATCCGCCGCAAGACCAACCACAAGGAAATCTATTCGGTCAGGCTGGAGCATGGTTCTTTCCTGCTGATGAAGGCCGGATTGCAGGAAGCATTTGAACACCGCATCGCCAAATCCACGCGGCCCATGAAACCAAGGATCAATTTAACGTTCAGAGTGGTGCAACATCCCTATGGGACAGTTTAACCGCCCACTGTCACGCCATAGGCCAGGATGGCATCGTTTAACTGCGGTCCAAGTTCACGGTATGGTCCCGGAACTTTATCCGGGTCGGTAATATAGAAATCACCTTTGTCCCGGCGCTGCATGTGGAAGCGGTGCTTTTTACCTTCAAAATCCACATACACCTGGAACAGTTGCAGGCGATTGACGTTCATCGTGTGAAATTCAAAAACAGCACCGCTCAACTCTTTACTAAAATTTCCAATCATACCGCAAATTTAATTTTATTTGACTGAGAAGCACTTTTGCACCGTACCATTCTCGATAAAAACGACGCGGTAGCGAATCAGCTATGACCAGTAAAAAAAGGTTTTACCTGTTTTATTTAGTATACTTGCTTGCCGGATAAATTGTATGGAAAGGACCGATCACCAGGAAAACATGGCTACTTTTGAATCTCTTATTATCGAGAGGGATGCACTTATTGGAGAATTGAGGCGCAAAAGAAATGATCTTGATCGGATAAACATCGCCATTGAACTCTTTCGACCAGCAGAAATTGAGCAGCCGGATAACGGTTCGCAAAAAAGCGCGTCAATGCAGGATGGCTACGATGCAAAATTCAGCGCTTTGCAGCAACTGAATTTTGCATTAAAGTACTTGGGCGCGGCTGTAAGGGTTTAGTAATTCGGTAACAGAATAGCGAATTTATTTTTGGTTGTTTAAGGAAATCATATCGATAGGCCTTTTGCCACCAATACCCTGGTGAGGTCTTTCCCAGTTGTAATAAACTAAGTACCGGACAAGTTCATCTTCCAGCTCCTGGAGGCTGTCAAAGTCGGTTTCCTCAATGAGGTCTTCTTTAAGCGTACGCCAAA
>Ga0310811_10003176_pt1 | contig 20645 bp, 18 predicted proteins | sample YCmetagenome_FD_207642 | JGI IMG/M metagenome (GOLD analysis project Ga0310811, IMG submission 207642) | Soil microbial communities from experimental microcosm in Duke University, North Carolina, United States - YC | ecosystem: Engineered > Artificial ecosystem > Soil microcosm > Unclassified ...
CATTTCGCCAGCGACGCAGAGGCTCTGGATTGGCGTTAGGGCTAAGTTCTGGCGCTCCCTAGGGGACTCGAACCCCTGTTTTCGCCGTGAGAGGGCGACGTCCTAGACCGCTAGACGAAGGGAGCGGAGCGGCATGCCTGCCACGGTGCGATGCAATAACCGCGAATGCCCCCTCGTGCAAGGGCGAACAGCCGGATCTGATCGCAAAAATCTGCGCGATGTCGCGATGCACAAGCTGATCGTGCATCCGCGGCACGGCGCCACGCGCCGGCTCGTCGACAAGGTCATGGCAAACCACGGCGCCAAACCACGCAGCATTATCGAAGTGGCCAACTGTCGGCTCGCCAGCACGTTTGCGGAGACGAATGCCGGGGTCGCGATCGTTCATTCCTTGTGTATTGCACACGAGGCCAGCGCGAAGACATCATCGATCAACCTTGAGCGGCTGTTCGGACGCGTGCCGTTCGGGGCCGTGTTTCGCAAGGCCCACCGCCACCCTCTCGTCGATGCGATGCTCGATGAGCTGCTCAGCGGCCCGACTTAAAACGATTTGCAGGGCGGAGGCCGCGGCTCGCATCACCATTTCCAGCCTTCAATGGTTAACTGATGCGTGTCGCAATTAAGATTTCAGACTCTTAAGATTCCGGACTCTTGTGTGTGATTTGGAACGAAATGTCGGGGCTGCGCATTGACGCCACAGATGAGCCCAAATTGCGGAGGAGCGCAAAATGAAAAAGATCATGACGATAGGTTTTGTCGCTGCGGGCATTATGCTTTTGCCGGCGATGGCCAGCGCACAGGAGCGTCTCGGTGATGCCGTGGGCGGCGCTATCGCGGGCGGACTGGTCGCCGGTCCGGTCGGACTGGTCGCGGGTGGCGTCGTCGGCTACACGGCGGGTCCCAATATTGCGGAAGGACTTGGTGTCAGGCATCACCGGCATTATCGGCGCCACCACGTTCGTCGTCATCATGTCCGGCACGTTTCGCGTTAGGGCGCGGGAGAATTTCGCGGCTGTTGAGCAGCGCGTTCAAATTTCCAGTACTTCGTTTCAGGCAGCGTGAGTAAAAGCTCGTTTCCCAATGGAAGCGAGCTTTTGCTGTTTGCAAAATCAAAGCGCAGCAGAACGAGGAACAGAGGTCGGCACAATCACCGCCGCAAAATACCGCCGAGAACGCCGCGCACGATGGCGCGGCCGATGGTGCCGCCCATCGATCCGCCCACCGATTTTCCCATATCCGCAGCGAGCTTTCCCACCACACGACCTGTCACCGAACGGGTGATCTGACGCGTGACGAGTTGGCCGGTCGAGAGGCGTTCGCCGCGCTTGCGGTCGGTGCCAAAGATCGTGCCGACGACGCTGCCGAGCCCGCCGAGCAATCCGCCGCCGCCGGCCTGCTCTTCCGGCGCCGCCGTCTGTTCGACGCGCTTCTGCAGCTTCTCGTAAGCCGACTCGCTGTCGATGGCGGTGTCGTATTTGCCCTTGAGCGGACTGCTCGCGATCAGCGCCTGACGCTCCTGCGGCGTGATGGTGCCGAGCCGCGCCGTCGGCGGACGGATCGTCGTCCGTTGCACCACGGACGGCACGCCGTTGCCTTCGAGGAACGAGACCAGCGCCTCGCCCTTGCCGAGTTCAGTGATCACCGTGGCGGTGTCGAGATCCTTGTTGGGCCGGAACGTTTCGGCGGCGGTGCGCACTGCCTTCTGATCCTGCGGCGTGAAGGCGCGCAGCGCGTGCTGCACGCGATTGCCGAGTTGCGTGAGCACCGTCTGCGGCACGTCCATCGGATTCTGCGTCACAAAAAACACGCCGACGCCCTTGGAGCGGATCAGGCGCACCACCTGCTCGATCTTGTCGAGGAGCGCTTTTGGCGCATCGTTGAACAGAAGATGCGCCTCGTCGAAGAAGAACACGAGTTTTGGCTTGTCCGGATCGCCCACTTCCGGCATCTGCTCGAACAATTCCGACAACAGCCACAACAGGAACGTCGCATACAGGCGCGGATTGTTGATGAGCTTGTCTGCAGCGAGGATGTTGACGACCCCGCGTCCGTCGCGATCGGTGCGCATCAGGTCGCTGATGGCCAGCGCCGGCTCGCCGAAAAATTTGTCGCCGCCCTGGTTTTCCAGAACCAGAAGCTGGCGCTGGATGCTACCGACGGATGTAGCCGACACGTTGCCGTATTTCATGCGCAACTCGTTGGCCTGCTCGGCGATGTAGCCGAGCATCGCACGCAGATCTTTCAGATCGAGAAGCGGAAGCCCAAGTTCGTCGGCAAGACGGAAGGCGATGTTGAGCACACCTTCCTGCGTGTCGTTGAGGTCCATCATGCGGGTGAGCAGCAGCGGCCCCATCTCCGCCATGGTGGCGCGGATCGGATGGCCTTCCTCTCCGAACACATCCCAGAACACGGTCGCGAACTGATCGGGCTGATAGTCGAGGCCCATGTCGCGCGCGCGTTTGACGAAAGCATCCTTGGCTTCGCCTGCGGCCGCGATGCCGGAAAGATCTCCTTTGACGTCGGCAGCAAAAACCGAAACGCCGGCTTTCGCGAACCCTTCCGCCATCACCTGCAGGCTTACGGTCTTGCCCGTGCCGGTGGCGCCGGTGACAAGGCCGTGGCGGTTGCCGAATTTCAGTTCGAGATATTCGTATTTGCTGCTCTTGCCGACGACCAGCGCATCGGCCGGCAAAGCGGCTGCCGGCGCGGCGGCGGTCTTCGCGGCGGCAGAGTCCTTCGTAGCCGGGTCCTTCGCGACTGAATCTCTCGCGTCGCTGCCTGTCTTGCGCTTGCGCGGGGCCATGCCGCCTGCCTCTACTGTTCGGATCGAACGATCAAGTCCGATCGCACAAGGTGGATCGAGCGCGCAAAAGCTAGCATCGACACCAGACGCACCACAACAGTCCGCGCCGACGCGCGATGTCAGGCCGCGCTGGCGATCCGCGCAGCCTCCCGGCGCAGCGGCACGAAGACATTCCCCTGCATGATCGGGCGCGCCGTGCGCAGAATGCCGGCCTTGATCACCTGCAGGTCCTTGCCGGAGCCGGCCGTTTCCAGACGCACATCAACCTGACCCGAGGGATGCTCGATCCAGATCGTGCGCGGATTTCCCTCCGGCCGCACCGCCAGGTCGTAGGCGATCGAGCCTTCCACCATCAGGGCGGTGGAAACGCAAACAGCGCCGGTGACGGCGTGCGCGGCATGCAGCGCATGCGGCGTCAGGTAACGCGAGGTGATGGCGCCACCGTCGCGCGGCGGCGACAAAAGCCCGACCTTGGGAATGACGCTGTGAGTCACATCGCCAAATCCCATACGGCGCCCCGCTTCCATGCGGATCGTCTCGATCCGCGCCAGCAGCGCTTTATTGCCGTCGATCTCGGCACGGCCTTCAGTGCCGGTCAAGCCGAGGTCCTTCGCGCGCATCAGCACCATGGGCATGGCGACGTCGAAGCACGACACCTCGATGCCCTCGATGGTTTCGCGCACGTGTCCTGTCGGGACCATCGAGCCGGTCTTGGAGCCGACGACCTCCATGAAGTTGAGGACCACCGGCGCTGCCGTGCCGGGTACGCCGTCGATCGCGGCATCGCCGATGTAATTGACCTGGCCGCCGGGCGTCTCGATGACGGCCTCGATCTTGCTCTTGGTGTTGCAGTCGTAAATCACGACTTCGGTCTTGCCGTCCTTGGCCGGGACAATGCCCATTTCGAGCGCGAAAGGCGCCACGCCTGACAGCATGTTGCCGCAGCTCGGGCCGGTGTCGACGACGGGCTTGCCGATATCGACCTGGCAGAAGAGATAGTCGACGTCGACGCCGGGGCGTTCGGACTTCGACACGATCGCGACCTTGCTGGTCAGCGTATCGGCGCCGCCGAGCCCGTCGATCTGTCGCAGGTCGGGCGAACCCATGGCGGCGAGCAGGATGCGGTCACGCTCGGCCACATCTTTCGGCAAATCTTCGGCCCTGAAATACGGGCCCTTCGACGTTCCGCCGCGCATCAGCAGGCAGGGAATAGACATCATATCGCGCATGGTTTCCTCGGATTAGTCACGGCCGGTCCGCGGCGTTAATCCGCGCGGCGACCCCCGCGTTAAAGCGACGCGGCCTTATACTACGATACGCCTAGGCATTCGACCCAAACTTGGCTTGACGGACTATACCTTCGCCGTGACATACTTCAAAATCACATAGGAGGTATTCGAGATGAAGTTAGCTTGGCGTTTCGTGGGGCTTACGGCGGCGGTGATGTCACTTGCTGCAATTGGGACGGCCCAGGCGCAGCAGCCGATCGTCATCAAATTCAGCCACGTCGTCACCGATGACACGCCGAAGGGCAAAGCCGCGCTGAAATTCAAGGAATTGGCTGAAAAATACACGAACGGAAAAGTGAAGGTCGAAATCTATCCGAATTCGACGCTTTACGGCGACAAGGAAGAAATCCAGGCGCTGCAACTCGGCTCTGTGCAACTGCTTGCACCATCGACCTCGAAATTCGCGCCGCTCGGCGTGAAGGAGTTCGAGGCGCTCGACCTTCCCTACATCTTTCCGGACGAAGCCACCTACACCAAGGTGACCAAGGGTCCCGTCGGCAAGATGCTGCTCAGCAAGCTGTCGGCCAAGGGGATCAAGGGCCTGGCGTTCTGGGATAACGGCTTCCACATGATCTCGGCCAACAAGCCGCTGCGTAAGCCGACCGACCTGCAGGGCCTCAAGATTCGCATCTCCGGCTCCAAGGTCGCCGATGCCTATTTCCGCAAGCTCGGCGCGCTGCCACAGATCCTGGCGTTCTCGGAAGTGTATCAGGCGCTGCAAACCGGCGTTGTCGACGGCTGCGAGAACACGCCTTCGAACTACTACACGCAGAAATTCTATGAAGTGCAGAAGCACATCACCCAGGCCCATCACGGCCATCTGCAATACGCCGTGATCGCCAACCAGAAGTTCTGGGACGGGCTGCCGCCGGACATCCGCACCCAGCTCGACAAGGCCATGGCCGAGTCGACGGATTATGCGAACTCGATCGCCGCAGAAGAGAACAAGGAAGACCTCGAAGCCATCAAGAAGTCGGGCTTCACGGAGGTCTATACGCTCAAACCGGAAGAACAGAAGGTGTGGATGGAAGCGATGCTTCCGGTCCACAAGCAGATGGAAGGCCGCATTGGCAAGGAGATTATTGATCTCCTGCACAAGGAAGCGGGCTTCAAGACGAACTGACCCGGACACCACATCCGCCGGCGGAGATAGTCGCCGGCGGATTTGCATCCATGGTCGGGTTCTCTGGGGGGAAAAATGTTGCGAATTCTCGATCGTCTTGAAGAGATATTGATCGCGACGCTGATCGCCGCTGCAACATTGCTCATTTTCGTCTCCGTCGTGCATCGCTACGCCGCGACCGTGCCGGTCTTGTTCCCCTATGCGCATATGTTCGACCTGTCCTGGACGCAGGAACTCTGCATCTACATGTTCGTCTGGATGGCGAAATTCGGCGCGGCCTACGGCGTGCGCACCGGAATCCATGTCGGCGTCGACGTGATGATCAACCGGCTCGGCTTCGGACCGCGCAGTTGGGTGATCCTGTTCGGCCTTCTCTGCGGCGCGCTGTTCACCGGCGTCATCGGGACGCTTGGGGCGAGCTTCGTCTGGGCGGTCTCGCAGACCAGCCAGACATCGAACGATCTCGAAGTCCCGATGTGGATTCCATTTCTGGCGATCCCGCTCGGCTCCTATCTGATGTGCTTCCGCTTCCTCCAGGTCGCGTTCATTTTCTGGCGCACCGGCGAACTGCCGCATCACGATCAAACGCACGTTGAAGGCATCACAGACGATCTTCATCCTAGTGACGTCCAGCCCGCCGATCCGCGTCCTGCCGGGGTGCGCTCATGAACGCCGCCATCGACCAGACCGCAGGCTCCGATCCTCGCCACGGCACCGGCCTCGCACTCGCCATCATCCTTGTGCCGGTCGTCCTTGTCGGGATGTGCTTCCTGTACAAATTCGGACTCGTATCGTTCACTCCGGGCATGCGCGTGTCGATCATCTTCGCGCTGCTCCTGGCGATGATGATGACCGGGATGCCGGTCTCGATCGCCCTCGGCCTCACTGTTCTCACATTTACATTCACGCTTACGACGGTGCCGCTCGAAACCGTGGCGCTGAAGCTTTTTACCGGACTTGAGAAGTTCGAAATCCTGGCCGTCCCGTTCTTCATTCTTGCCGGCAACTTCCTCACACATGGCGGCGTGGCCAAGCGCATGATCGCGTTCGCCACATCACTCGTCGGCCATCTTTTCGGCGGCCTCGGGCTGTCCGCCGTCGTCGCCTGCGCGCTGTTCGCCGCGGTGTCCGGCTCATCGCCGGCGACCGTGGTGGCAATCGGCTCCGTCATCCTGCCGGCCATGGTGGCGCAAGGCTATCCCCGCAGATTCGGTGCCGGCATCGTCACGACCTCGGGCGCGCTCGGCATTCTGATCCCGCCGTCCATCGCCATGGTGCTCTATGCGGTATCGACCGGTAGCTCCATCGGCAAACTGTTCATCGCCGGCATCGTTCCCGGCCTCGCCCTCGCCTTCCTGCTCGGTCTGACGACTTGGTACATCGCCCGCAAGAACGGCTACCCGCGCGTGCCGGTCGAAGGCGGACGCACGGCATCGCAGGCGTCCCTCTCGGCCTTCTACGGGCTGGTGCTGTGCTTCATCGCAACGACGTTCCCGCTGTTCATCGGCTGGGTGATCGGCCTCATCACCAATCCCGGCGCGTCATTCTCGGCGCTGTTTACCGGCGATGTCTTCGGTTTCATCAGCCAGAGCAATTATCTCAACAGCCGGCACGGCTTTGCGCTGTTTGTGCTCTCCGTGCTGTGGCTGCTCTTTGCCGGTTATCTGTTTCCCAACCGTGCGAAGCTGGGCTTTCTGCGCCACGAAGCCGCAAATGTCTGGAACTCGTACTGGGTCAGCGTCTGGGGACTGTTGCTGGTCATTATCGTGATCGGCGGCATCTATGCCGGCCTGTTCACGCCGACGGAGGCCGCCGCCATGAGCGCGGTCTATGCCTTCGTCGTCGCGGTCTTCGTCTATCGCGACATGGGCCTCAAGGACGTGCCGCGGGTGCTGCTGTCATCCGCAAATTTGAGCGCAATGCTGCTCTACATCATCACCAATGCCGTCCTGTTCTCGTTCCTGATGACCTACGAAAACATTCCGCAGGCGCTGGCGGGCTGGATGATTTCACAGGGCCTGGGCTGGGTCAGCTTCCTGCTCGTGGTCAATGTGCTGCTGCTGCTGGCCGGCAACGTCATGGAGCCAAGCTCCATCATCCTCATCATGGCGCCGATCCTGTTTCCCGTTGCGATGAAGCTCGGGATCGATCCGATCCATTTCGGCATCCTGATGACGGTGAATATGGAAGTCGGCATGTGCCATCCGCCGGTGGGTCTCAATCTCTACGTCGCGTCGGGCATCGCGAAGATGGGCATCACCGAACTCACCAAGGCGGTGCTGCCATGGCTGGGCACCATGCTCGCCTTCCTGATCGTCGTGACCTACTGGCCGGGGCTGTCGCTGATCCTGCCGCGACTTCTCGGCATGCGCTGAACCTCTAACACCCAGCCTCAGGGCGCGTGGCTGAAGCGCAGCCGGCCGAGAAGTTTCATCGTCCGGATGTCGAAGCTGCGCACTTCGGTGGCCTCGCCGGCGTCGATCGTGACCACGAGACGGTTGTCCGCCACAGCCGTCGACACCACGCGGGCGCCGGCCGGCAGCGCAACGCTGTTTTCGATAAGCTGAGGCGCCGCCGTCGCAACCTTGCCCTCCCCGGTATGCGCCAACTTGTAGATGATGATGCCGACGACGACGGCGACGGCGCCGAAGGTCGTGAGCAGGGAAATCAGCATCATCATCCGCACGCGCGCGACCATCGGGGCGGCGGGGTCGCCTCGTTCGTCATCATCATGTATCGAAGGAGCCATGTCGCACCCGAATGAAGAAACAGTTTTGATCGCCGACACCGAAGCCAGCGAACGGCTCGACCGGGTGCTTGCCGCACGGATCGAGCGCCTGTCGCGCACGCGCCTCAAGGCCCTGATCCTCGATGGCGAGGTCACCATCGGCGCGCGCACGATCCGCGATCCGGGCTATCGCGTCAATTCCGGAGAGACGGTCAGCGTACGAATTCCGCCGCCGCTGCCGGCCACGCCGGAGGGCGAGGACATTCCGCTCACCGTGGTGTTCGAGGACGACCAGCTTATCGTCATCGAAAAGCCGGCCGGGCTGGTCGTCCATCCCGCCGCGGGCAACTGGACCGGCACCCTGGTCAATGCGCTGATCGCCCATTGCGGCGACAGCCTCTCCGGCATCGGCGGGGTGCGGCGGCCGGGAATCGTCCATCGTCTCGACAAGGACACCACCGGCCTGATGGTCGTCGCCAAGACCGATGCGGCCCATCAGGCGCTGGCCGCCCAGTTCGCGGATCATGGACGGACGGGGCCGTTGCGGCGGCAATATCTGGCCTTCACCTGGGGTGCCCCCGACCGCCCGAAGGGCACCATCGACGCCCCGCTCGATCGAAACCCACGGGCGCGCGACAAGCGCGCGGTCCGCCCCGGCGGTCGCGAGGCGATCACCCATTGGTCCCGGGTCGAGACCTATGCCGGAGCGGACGGCAAGCCGGTCGCGGGCCTGGTCGACTGTCAGTTGGAGACCGGCCGGACGCATCAGATCCGCGTCCATTTGGCCCATATCGGCCATCCGCTGATCGGCGATGAAACGTACGGCCCGGGATTCAAGACCAAAGCGGCCCTTTTAACTGAATCGGCCCGGTCAGCCCTGGCCGATCTTGGCAGACAGGCCCTGCATGCTTACATCCTTGCTTTCGAGCATCCGACAAGCGGGGAGTTTCTGGAGTTCCAATCGGAACTGCCGGAGGATTTGGTGCGTTTAAGGTCCAATCTCGCGGCCGGTCCACACGGTCGGTGAACGTGGGATACGTAGAGATACTAAAATCGTTCAAGAAAACAATGGCTTGAGATTGTCGCCGGTGAAGTCGCCGCGCTCGCGGGGGTGTGACCGGGACATCTCTTTTCTTTGCCCCGCCGTCTTGTATGCTGCAGGTGCGATGCCTGATGCATTGCAACATGTGCGTCGTCGGCTCTGGAGCGGCGACGCAACCGCCCGCCGATCCAGGGGGCACAACCAGGAGGGTGCATGATGGCCCGCTCCGCTTCTTTGCCGATCCTGACCGGTGAGTCAGGACTGACCCACTACCTTGAGGAAATCCGGCGGTTTCCCATGCTGGAACCGCAGCAGGAATACATGCTCGCCAAGAACTGGCGCGAGCATTCCGATCGTGATGCCGCGCACAAGCTGGTGACCAGCCATCTGCGCCTCGTGGCCAAGATCGCCATGGGATATCGCGGGTATGGTCTGCCCATCGCCGAAGTCATTTCTGAGGGCAATGTCGGCCTGATGCAGGCCGTGAAGCGATTCGAACCCGAGAAGGGCTTCCGCCTCGCGACCTATGCCATGTGGTGGATCAAGGCCGCCATCCAGGAATACATCCTGCGTTCGTGGTCGCTCGTGAAAATGGGCACGACCGCGAACCAGAAGAAGCTGTTCTTCAACCTGCGCAAGGCGAAGAGCAAAATCTCCGCGCTCGAGGAAGGCGACATGCGCCCCGATCAGGTCAAGCTGATCGCCAAGCGCCTGGGCGTCACCGAGCAGGATGTCGTCGACATGAACCGCCGTCTTGGCGGCGACGCGTCGCTGAATTCGCCGTTGCGTGAAGACGGCGATTCCGGCGAGTGGCAGGACTGGCTGATGGACGATGCGCCGAGCCAGGAGCGCATCCTCGCCGAGTCGGAGGAACTCGATAATCGCCGCAGCGCGTTGACGCAGGCTCTGACCGTGCTCAACGAGCGTGAACGGCGCATCTTCGAGGCTCGCCGGCTCGCCGACGATCCTGTTACGCTTGAGGACCTTGCTTCGGAATTCGGCGTCTCGCGCGAGCGCGTGCGCCAGATCGAAGTGCGCGCCTTCGAGAAGGTGCAGAAAGCGGTGACGCATCGCGTCGCCGAGATGGAGACGCCGACGGCATCGCCAGCGCGTGTCGCCTATCACTAGCGGACCCGCTCGCGTCGGACCTGCAAAAGCAAAAGGCGCCCCCAGGGCGCCTTTTATTTAACCCGCATGACGCGGCCTACTGCCGTCGGCTGCAACGCCGAAAATTTGCAACACCCTATCGCCGTCTGCTAACTTTGTTTCTGTGGGGATCGGCAGGCTCCCCAAACTTTCAAAAGACGCCGCTCGCGTCCAAGCTCTGCTACCAACCCACGGCTGACGAGCCGGCACGGGGGTAGCATGGACGTTCGTAGCCAGACCCCAGCAAATTATCTTTTTGCGGCCCGCGCTGTGCGTGATTTCGGCGACGGATTCGTAGCCGTTCTTTTGCCGGTCTATCTGCTCGCGCTCGGATTCACGCCGCTGGACGTTGGGATCATCGCAACCGCATCACTGCTCGGCTCTTCGCTATTGACCATCGCCGTAGGCTTTCTCGGCGTCCGCTACGACCACCGGCAACTCCTCATCGCCGCCGCCAGTCTGATGCTGGCTACGGGCGCTGCCTTCGCTGTGATCCATGACTATGCGCTCATCCTGGTCGTTGCCTTTGCCGGCACAGTCAATCCGTCGTCCGGCAGCGTCAGCGTATTCGTGCCGCTGGAACACGCCGTACTGTCGGGAAACGTCAGCGATGCCGAGCGCACCAGGATGTTTGCACGCTACAGCCTCGTGGGCGCGCTCGCAGCCGCAGTCGGCGCCCTGGCTGCGGCCATCCCTGATGTCCTGGCCCCGACCGCGGTCGGTCAGCTTCTCGCCATCAAGATGATGTTCGTCCTCTACGCCATATTGGGCGTGGTCGGCGGCCTGCTCTACACGCGCATTCCGCGGCGCCGTCATACTTCGGAAGTTGCAGCAACGGGCAGCCTCGGCCCTTCCCGGAAAATCGTCTACAGGCTTGCGATATTGTTCAGTGTCGATGCCTTCGCCGGAGGCTTCGTCGTCCAGTCGCTGCTGGCGTTGTGGTTATTTGAACGATTTGACTTGTCGCTTTCGGCTGCCAGCTTTTTCTTTTTCTGGTCGGGCGTGCTCTCGGCGTTCTCATTCCCCGTTGCCGCCTGGCTGTCGCGGCGCATCGGGCTCATCAACACGATGGTGTTTACCCACATCCCCTCCAGCGTCGCGCTGATGCTGGCTGCGGTTGCTCCCACATTGGGCTTGGCTCTCGTCCTGCTTCTGATCAGATCGGCACTATCGCAGATGGACGTGCCAACGCGCTCCTCCTACGTCATGGCTGTCGTTACCGAAGCTGAGCGCGCCGCTGCGGCAAGCTTCACAGCCGTGCCCCGCAGTCTGGCAGCGGCTGCAAGTCCCGCGCTGGCTGGCGCTCTGTTCGCCGCTTCGTTCCGCACGTGGCCACTCCTCATCTGCGGCGCACTTAAAATTCTCTATGACCTGCTGCTGTTGCTGCAGTTCCGGCACGTAAAGCCACCGGAGGAACAGTAACGCCCAACAGCATGTCTGAGCCCACGTCCGTCCATGTCCGCTTCCGCCGGCGTGAAAACCGAGTCACCTCAATCGAAAATCTGCCGATCTCCAAAAGCAAAAGGCGCCAAAAGTGGATACCGGTTTTGCGATCAGAATACGCGCAAGATATTGAGTGAGAGCATTTTCTTGCGGCTAACCGGATTCCACTTAGCCGGAAAATGCTCTAAGGGCGCCTTTTATCTAACCCGCATGATGCGGACCTATTGTTTCCAGGCCGCAAACGCATCCGCAAACGCGCGTTCGCCCGGCGTCCCCTTTTCAACCGCGAGCAACGCCCGTGTTCCGTCCGCGAAGACGATCGGGATATCCATCCACGGCCGATCCTTGAGCAAACTGACATTGCGTTGCACGTCGACATCGACGGATGACAGGCCGATGAGGAAGAATCCGTTGGTCACCTTCACCGACAGACCCGCCAGCGGCACCCCTTTGTTCTGTTCCGGGACGTCCATCAGGATGCCCGGAATGTTGGCCACCTTGCTGCTCTGAAATTTTTCAGAGTCGCCGAAAATAATCTGGATGGTGTGGCTCGCCGGCAAGGATGTGTCCGCGTTGCGGCTCATGATCCAGGACAGGCGCAGCGCAAGATCGGGAATGTCGATATCCGCCTTGATGGCCGTCTGCGCCGGCTGGCCCGGAGTTGGCGTGATCTGCTCATTGTGCCAGATGACCGAACCAACGAATTGCCGCTTGTCCGTGCTGTTGGGAACCTGTTCGAACAGCACCGCGCGTTGCGCGACATTGGCTTGATTGACGGACTCACCGGGCGTCTGCGCATTCTGGCCGATGCGATCGGGAATCTTCTTCGGCTGTTGTGAATTGGGTGTCTGGATCTGCGACGTTCTCGGTGCCGGCGCCGGTTCGGTCGCGGACTTCAACGCGAGGATGATTTTGGGTCCGGCATAAAACGCCGTAGCGCCCAGCCCGCCGACAAGGAGAAGGACGAGGAGCGCGATGACAATCCCGCGGCCGCGGCCCGCGCGCGGCAGACGTCCGGATGGAATATCGTCCTCATCCTGCATCGGATGGGACGGCATCGAACCGGCCGTCCCGCCGTCGGGACGTCCTGTCGGGACTTCCATCTGCGGATCGCGCGGAAACTCTGCCTGCGCGGTCGCTTCCTCATCAAGGCGCGGATCGAGACGGTCGTAGCGCGCCGACGGCGATTCCATGGCGCCATAAGCTTCGCGCGCGGAATGCGAAGCTTTCGACGTCGCGCCGCCGAGTTGCGCGGCCTCCCTCACAACATCGCTCAGACCGCTTTCTTTCGCGACCTGACGGCCCATTGGCGCCGATCCTGTGCTCGGTGCAGCGCCCTCGCCGGTTTTTCCCGCCGGTTTTAAACGATTCTGTTCGCGCGCACGCCGCGCCGCGTCGGCTTCGACCTTGCGGATGGCCTCTTCGAGAGACAGACGCTCCGTCGTGATGGCTTCTTCGGTGAGCGGAGGATCAGCACTGCGCAACTGATTGACCAGAGCCGTGCGCGCCCGCTCATAGATCGCCCGGCGCGCTTCACCCGTGCTCTTGTCGAGCACGGTGATGGCACGGGCGATAAGCGGATAATAGTCTGCCATTCTGGCTTTCCGGATACGGTTACGATCAGGACTCGAACGGATTGTGCATCAGGATCGTATCCTCGCGCTCGGGGCTGGTCGAAAGTAAAGCAACCGGACACCCGACCAGTTCCTCCACACGGCGCACATACTTGATCGCCTGTGCCGGCAGATCGGCCCACGACCGCGCACCGGCCGTGCCTTCATTCCAGCCTTCGATCGTCTCGTAAATCGGCTGCACCTCCATCTGCGCACGCTCGCTCGCGGGCAGATAGTCGATCACCTTGCCGTCAAGACGATAGCCGGTGCAGACCTTGATCTCGGTGAACCCATCCAGGATGTCGAGCTTGGTGAGCGCGAGGCCCTGAATGCCGCTCGTACGCACCGTCTGGCGCACCAGCACGGCATCGAACCAGCCGCAGCGGCGCGGACGGCCGGTGACCGTGCCGAATTCGCGGCCGCGTTCTCCGATCTTGCGGCCCGTCTCGTCGTGCAATTCGGTAGGGAACGGCCCTTCACCGACGCGGGTCGTATAGGCCTTGCAGATACCGAGCACGTAATTGATGGCGCTCGGCCCCATCCCCGATCCGGTCGCGGCCTGCGACGCGACCGTATTCGACGAGGTCACATACGGATAGGTGCCGTGGTCGATGTCGAGCAGCGCGCCCTGCGCACCCTCGAAAAGAATGCGGCGGCCTTCGCGGCGCTTCTCGTCGAGCAACGACCAGACGGAACCCATGAACGGCAGCACCTTCGGTGCGAATTTGAGAAGATGATCGCGCACGGTCTCCACCGCGATCTCGTCCATGCCACCGCCGCGCCGCAAGGCATTGTGATGGGCGAGCAGCCGCACGATCTTTCGTTCGAGCGATTTTTCGTCGGCGAGATCCATCAGGCGAATGCCGCGCCGTCCGACCTTGTCCTCATAGGCTGGACCAATGCCGCGTCGTGTGGTGCCGATGCGTGTCAACTCGTTCGAGGATTCCCTCATCTCATCGAGTTGCTGATGCAGCGGAAGAATCAGGACGGTGTTCTCGGCAATGATGAGATTATCCGGCGTCACGCGCACGCCCTGGGCGCCGAGCCGGGTGATCTCTTCACATAGCGCGCTCGGATCGAGCACGACGCCGTTGCCGATCATCGCGAGCTTGCCGGGACGCAAAACGCCCGACGGCAGCAGCGACAGCTTGTAGGTGATGCCATCAATGACGAGCGTGTGGCCGGCGTTATGCCCGCCCTGAAACCGCACGACGATGTCGGCCTGCTCCGACAGCCAGTCGACGATCTTGCCCTTGCCCTCGTCGCCCCATTGGGACCCGACTACGACTACATTCGCCATGAGGTATCCTTCACCCGCATGGCCTGCGGCCGATCGCGGCAATCAAATATCGGAAGCCCCTGCGGGACCCTGTCTCACTATCGGATAAAGGATGGCGGCAGCCGCCGCAAGGCAACCCTTTGTCGCGCAAAAATCATGAGGATTCAACCGGTTCTACAGGTCAAACGGCCGCCTTCCAGCCTGCCGCGAATCGAAACGATGGCAAAAGCGGCCAATGCGGCCGACGGAACTCCAATAACGCAGCGCCGCAGCCTGTCGGCCGCGGCGATGCTTTAGCAGTCGAGACCACCGCAAGGATTGCGCCCCGGCGATCAGAACTTCAAAGGCTTGGCGCTCTGCACCTGCGGCAGCGCCTGGACCTTGGCCAGGACATCACGCGGCACCTCGCCATCGACCTCGATCAGCGCGACGGCGTTTCCGCCAGGCGCTTCGCGGCCGACATGGAAGCTCGCGATGTTGATGTTGGCGTCGCCCAGCGTCGAGGAGAAGCGGCCGATGAAGCCCGGCTTGTCGAGATTGGTGATGTACACCATGTTCTCGCCGAACTCGGCGTCGAGGCGGATGCCCTTGATATTGACGATGCGTGGCCGCCCGTCGGCATAGACCGTGCCGGACACGGAGCGTGACTGCTTCTCGGTCGTGACCGTGAGCGTAATCAGGCTCTCGTAATCGCCGGCCGCCTCGCGCGTGACCTCCTCCACCATGATGCCGCGCTCCTTTGCCACTGACGGCGCCGAGACAACATTGATGTCCTGCAGCATCGGACGCAGCAAACCGGCCATGGCCGACGACGTCATCGCCTTGGTCTTCATCTGCGCAACAAGGCCTTCATACGCGATCTGCACCTTGTTGATGCCGGTCTCGGTGAGCTGGCCCGCGAACGAACCGAGTTTTTCGGCAAGGTCGATAAAAGGCTTGAGCTTCGGCGCTTCTTCCGCAGTGATCGAAGGGAAGTTGACGGCATTGGAGATCGCACCGGTCAAAAGATAATCCGACATCTGCTCGGCCACCTGCAGCGCGACGTTCTCCTGCGCTTCCATGGTCGATGCGCCGAGATGCGGCGTGCAGATGACGTTCGGATGGCCGAACAGCGGATTGGTTTTCGCCGGCTCCTCGACGAACACGTCGAAGGCCGCACCGCCGACCTGGCCGGAGTCGAGCGCGGTGCGCAGCGCCTGCTCGTCGACCAGACCGCCGCGCGCGCAGTTGATGATGCGTACGCCCTTCTTCATGGTCTTGATCGCATCGGCGTTGACGATGTCCTGCGTCTTGTCGGTCAGCGGGGTATGCAGCGTGATGACGTCGGCGCGGCGGAACAGGTCAGCCAGGTCGACCTTCTCGACACCGATATCGCGCGCGCGCTCCGGCGAAAGGAACGGATCATAGGCGATGACGCGCATGCGCAATCCGATCGCGCGGTCGGCGACGATGGAGCCGATATTGCCGCAGCCGACGATGCCGAGCGTCTTGCCGGTGATCTCGAAACCCATGAAGCGGTTCTTTTCCCACTTGCCGGCCTGGGTCGAGGCGTCGGCCTGCGGAATGTCACGCGCCAGCGCGAGCATCATCGTGATTGCGTGTTCGGCGGTCGTGATCGAGTTGCCGAACGGCGTGTTCATGACGATGACGCCGCGGGCGGTCGCGGCCGGAATATCGACATTGTCGACGCCGATGCCGGCGCGGCCGATGACCTTGAGCTTCGCCGCTTTCTCGAGCAGCTTGGCCGTCACCTTCGTGGCCGAGCGGATCGCAAGACCATCATAATTGCCGATGATCTCGGCGAGCTTGTCCTTGTCGGGACCGAGCTTCGGCTGGAAATCGACATCGATGCCGCGATCCTTGAAGATCTGCACGGCGGCGGGAGAAAGCGAATCGGAAATGAGAACCTTGGGAGCCATGGTGTTTCTTCCTTCACCCTCCCTCGATGGGGAGGGTCGGCCGCAGGGCCGGGGTGGGGTGAATGGCCGGATGCAAGGACTGAGGTGAGCAGCAACACTGCCACCCCTCCCCGCCGCCCTTTCGGGCGTCGACCCTCCCCCTCAAAGGGGAGGGTAAAAACTATGCCGCTTTCGACAGCGCAGCCTTGGTCTTGGCAAAGGCCCAATCGAGCCACGGCAGCAGCGCTTCGACATCGCCCTGCTCCACCGTCGCGCCGCACCAGATGCGCAGGCCTGGAGGCGCGTCGCGATAGCCGGCGATGTCGTAGCCGACGCCTTCCTTCTCGACAGCCGCCGCCAGATCCTTGGCGAAGCTCGCCTGCTTTTCGGCCGACAATCCGGTGATGTCCGGATCGGAGACTTTTAGACAGACCGAGGTGTTCGAACGGATCGCCGGATCGGATGCGAGGAAATCGACCCACGGCGTGCGCGCGACCCAATCGGAGATCGCTTTCGTGTTGGCGTCCGACCGTGCGATCAGCCCCTTGAGGCTGCCGACTTTCTTTCCCCACGCGAGCGTGTCGAGATAATCCTCGACGCACAGCATCGACGGTGTGTTGATCGTGTCGCCGTCGAAAATGCCGGCAATCAGCTTGCCGCCTTTGGTGAGCCGGAAGATTTTTGGAATCGGCCACGGCGGATCGTAGCTTTCCAGCCGCGCCACCGCACGCGGCGACAGCACGAGCATGCCATGCGCCGCCTCGCCGCCCATCACCTTCTGCCAGGAGAAGGTGACGACATCGAGCTTGGAAAAATCGACGGCCTGAGCGAACACCGCCGAGGTCGCGTCGCAGATCGCAAGACCATCGCGGTTCTCAGGAATCCAGTCGGCGTTCGGAACGCGCACGCCGGAGGTGGTGCCGTTCCAGGTGAACACGACATCGCCCGACCAGTCGATTTTCGACAGGTCCGGCAGTTGACCGTATCCGGCCTTCAGATTTTTGACGTCCTTGAGCTTGAGCTCTTTGGCAACGTCGCTGACCCAGCCTTCGCCAAACGATTCCCATGCGACCATGGTGACCGGGCGTGCGCCGAGCAGCGACCACAGCGCCATCTCGACGGCCCCGGTATCGGAGGCCGGCACGATGCCGATGCGGTAATCGGCGGGGATTTCAAGGATTTCCCGCGTCAGATCGATGGCGCGTTTGAGCTTCGCCTTACCGATCTTCGACCGGTGAGAGCGTCCCAGCGCTGCGTCTGTGAGGGCTTGCAGGTTCCAACCGGGGCGCTTCGCGCACGGGCCAGAGGAAAAATGCGGGCTCATCGGCCGCGCAGTAGGCGTCGTCGTCATCTGAATCTATCCTTCCAGATAGCCGCCTCTCGGTGGGGAGAGGTTTCCCACCGCCGGGCATAAGGAAGGACGAACGCGGCGTCAAGCGCCGCGTGAGAGTCGCATGATGATATTTTTTTGACGCCCGATGCGGACGATCCGGCCGTGTGATCAGTATTTCAGGCCGGCGCCGACGCGCGCGTTGATCGTGTCAGCCTTGATGCCGAGCAATGGAGCGAAGTTCATGTATTCGACTTCGCCGCGCACGAACAAATTCGGCAACAGCATCATGTCCACGCCCGCCCCAACGGAGTAGCCGTAAATGAAGGCGTCGCTTCTTGACTCTGACTGCGTGTAAGTCGCTCCGCGGACGGTGGCTGGCGCGGTGCTTGTGTCCGTTTCCGTATCCGAAACCGTCACGGCGCGATTTGCGTCAGCCCGGCCGACTGCAAGACCCGCCGTCATATAGGGCATGAAATTGCCGAACGACCAGCCCGCGCGCGCGCGAACGCCACCGGTTTCCTTAACCTTCATCGAAGCACTGCCGTTGAGATCGACATCATATGTCACGGTGCCGACCGTTTTGCTGCGTCCGAGCGGCAGGACGGACGCAATTCCAGACGCCTCGCTGCGGCCATAGCTGAACTCCACGCCGAGCACCGCATCTTCCCACTGCCAGTTGTAACCACCGAAAATTCCGTAGCTGCTTCCCGAGGTGCTCGAGTTGCCGAAAATCTTCCAGTCCTGCACGTCGAGCACACTGTCGACGGTGGTCTGCTGCAAGGCCTTTGCGACGAGTTGCTTCGAGGCCGTTTCAAAATTGAAATTCGAACTTGTGTAGCCAGCCGAGACACCGACATAGACGCCGGACCAATCCGTATAGGCTGGCGTTCCCGGCACAAAGGACGGGCCACTCAAGCTGTCTGACGGCGGATCGAATGTGGAAGTCCCCCGCAACACACCGTAATCGTCAGACATGTCGGCCGCATGGGCGCTGCAGATCGGACCGAGAAGAATGAAGCAAATGGCGAGGCGACGCATGACTGTTCCTCTCACACGGACAAGCAGTGCGCCGATCGGAAGAGCAACGACGCAACCTAACGATCCCGATCATCGCAAAGAGAGGTTAAGCGGCGATTAAGGTTAACTCTTCACCGTCTTTCTCAACCATTGGCGGTGGCGGTCGCGGCTGTTGCAAAAGCCAAAAAGAAAAGCGGCGCGGATGGTCCGCGCCGCCTCTCGATTTGAAGTGAGCCTTCCCTGTTGAAGAAAGGCCGTTTGGGCGATCAGCCGCGCGTCATCAGCGGAGCATAGATCGGAGCCGATCCGCCGGTGTCGAGATCCCAGCGCACGCCGAGCTTGACGTCCTGCGAGGTCAGATCCTTGAACAGCATCGGATTGTAGACGGTGTTGCTACCATTATAGGTGATGAGGTCACCGCTCTGCGCATCCCCAAGGTTGAGGTAGCGATAAGCAAGTTCAACCGTGAAGCCCGGCGTGACCTTGTAGGCAAGACCGGCATAGAGCGCCCAGGCGAAGGAATTTTTGCTCGCGGTATCGCCGAACGCAACGCTGTTGTTGATCGTGCTGATGTCGGTGAAGCCCGAGATGGTGTTATGCGAGAAACCGACGCCGCCGCCGACGAACGGCGTGATGCAATACCAGGTACCAAGGTCGAAATAGGCATTCGCGAGGAACGTCCACTCCGACTTGCTGGCATGGTACTGGTCGTCAAAGGTCGCGTTGACGATATCGACCCCGTGGAAGTTGGCCTTGCCGCGATATTCGCCGGTCACGTCGAAGCGCAGCCAGTTGTTGACGCGATAACCGACACCGAGACCGAAGAAAGGCGCAGAGTCGAACCCGACACCGTGATGCTCGATGGTATTGCCGGCATACAGGGCGTTATCCAGATGTGAGACCTTCTGGTTGCTCATGCCGATGTCGCCGCGCAGATACCAGCCGCCGAATTCCTCTTCGGCGCAGATCGGCACGTTCGGCATCATCGCCGCCTGCGAACGCGGAACGCAGGCTGGGGGCGCCTTCAACGGCATATCGGCAGCGGAGGCCCCACCGCAAAACGTCGCGCTGGCGATGCCAGCCAAAGCCATCATTGCGATTCTACGCATGTCTTATCCCTCTTACACTCAAGCGGCATAGCGGCACGCGCTCGCCATCAGGGAAGACATTTGCAGACAATACTTAAATGATGATTAACCCTAAAATTTAAGGTTGCCGCGGCGTTAACGTCCGCTTTCCGGGGGGCATCGGCGCGGAAATGGCGGCTTGCCTAAAAAACGCACGACACAAAAAGCGCACGGGGCTCCCAAACGAATGCAGCCCCCAAAATCGGGAGCCGCATGAAACAGTTACAACAGAATTGAACTTCAATCGGACTCGCCGCGCTCTCCGATGTGGTGCTGAGAGTAAAGCTCAATGCCGATCTGCTCGACCAGGGTATGCTGCGTTTCGAGGAAATCGATGTGATCTTCCTCGTCAGACATCAGGTCCTCGAAGAGATCACGAGTCACATAGTCTTTTGCGCCTTGGCAGTAGGTCGCAGCCTCCTGGTAAAGTGCGCGAGCCTTGATCTCGGCTTCGAGATCGCTGGCAAGAACCTCTTTCACGGTCTGTCCGATATGCAGTGGATCAAGTACCTGCATATTGGGGAAACCATCGAGGAAAATAATACGCTGCGTGAAACGATCGGCATGCCGCATTTCCTCGATCGATTCCTCACGCCACTTTTTGGCGAGGCTCATGTAACCCCAGTTCTCGAGAAGGCGATAATGAAGCCAATACTGGCTCACAGCCGTAAGTTCGCTGCGCAGACCCCTGTTCAGATATTCGATGACCTTTACGTCGCCCTTCATCGCAACCTCTTTCGCCTGCCGCGCGCCCGGGAGCACGCTCAGTTTGTAATAATTCCATTATGAGGAACAGGGACTTGA
>Ga0310811_10003177_pt1 | contig 20644 bp, 21 predicted proteins | sample YCmetagenome_FD_207642 | JGI IMG/M metagenome (GOLD analysis project Ga0310811, IMG submission 207642) | Soil microbial communities from experimental microcosm in Duke University, North Carolina, United States - YC | ecosystem: Engineered > Artificial ecosystem > Soil microcosm > Unclassified ...
GGGCAGCGCCAGCCGGCCCTTGCCCTGGCCGTCGGTCCACACCTGGGCGTTGGTCGTGCCGTTGCCGAGGAACTTCGCCGCCGACCCGAGGCCCGGCACGGCCGGCAGCCCCAGGTTGTTGGTCGCGGTGACGGTGCCGGCCAGCGCCGGCACCTTATGCGTGGTCAGCACCGACTGCACCAGATCCTGGGCGCTGACCTGCGGCAACACGGGGGCGGGCCCCGCACCGGCCGGCATCGCGAGCACGCCGAGCCCGACCACGCCGGCCAGCACGCCGGCCGCCCCGACGACCAGACCTGCCTTCTTCCCGCTCATGGCTCCCCTTCCGGTTACGTCCAAGTGAACGCCTCCGAGCTTGGTGAAGGCCAGCTGAGACCGGACTGAGGAGCTGAGAGACCACTGAGAGCGGACCGCCGGACATGCCCTGAACAGTGCGAACCGCTGAGAGATCCCTGAGAGCCGGGCTGATCATGGCCATACTGGCCGGGTGAGACCACGGGTGCTCGTAGTGGATGACGAGATCGGGGTGCGTCGGGCGCTGGAACGCGGGCTGACGGCCGAGGGGATGGACGTGGTGTGCGCGGCCGACGGCCCGAACGGGCTGAAGGCGGCGCTGACCGGGAGCTTCGACGTGGTGCTGCTGGACATCATGCTGCCGGGGCTGTCGGGCTACCGGGTGCTCCAGCACATGCGGGCGGAGCACGTGGAGACGCCGGTGCTGCTGGTGTCGGCCAAGGACGGCGAGGTGGACCAGGCCGACGGCCTGGACCTGGGGGCGGACGGCTACCTGGTGAAGCCCTTCTCCTTCATGGTGCTGGTGGCGCAGGTCCGGGCGGTGCTGCGGCGCGGCGCCTCCACGGAGGCGGCGGCGGTGCAGCTGAAGGTGGGGGAGCTGGTGATCGACCGCGCGGGCCGTGAGGTCCGCTGGGCCGGGGAACCGGTGGCGCTGAGCCCCCGTGAGTTCGCGGTGCTGGAGGTGCTGGCCAGCCGCGCGGGCGCGGTCGTCACGAAGGACGAGTTGCTGCGCACGGTGTGGGGCGACGAGTTGGCGGCCACGCGCAACGCGGTGGAGGTGTACGTGGGCTACCTGCGCCGGAAGCTGGAGGCCGTCGGCGCGGGTGACGTCGTGCGGACGGTTCGCGGCCACGGCTATATGGCCAGCTCACCTGAGCTGGATGCCGCATTGCGTCGATGAACCCTCGCACCTGGTGGCGGCGGCGGTCGCTGCGCTCCAAGATCACGGGCTCGGCCACGCTGTTCGCGATGGCGTGCCTGCTGCTGCTGTCCCGGCTGGCCGGCGGCGCGATCGGCCCGCTGCTGGTCGGGGCGGCGGACTCGGAGTTGCACAAAGCCCTCACCGAGGCCGTGCCGGCCGTGAGCGTCGGCCAGCCGGTGCGCTCCTCACTGGTCGACGTGCAGCTGCGTGTCCTGGACACCGACGGCGCGCCGGTCGACGGCGGCCCGGCCCCGAAGCTGAGCGAGCGTGACGTGCGGGCGCTGATGTCGGGCCAGGACGTGCTGCGCCTGGGCGACGACCCGCCGCACCGCTGGATCGGCCAGGTCGTCTACGACCCGACCGGCCTGCCGCGCCTGGTCGCGGCGGGGGCCGATCTCGTGGGCTACAACCAGGCGGTACGGGAGGGCGCGGACTGGCTGTCGGTGGCGGCGGTGTTCGCCTCGCTGCTGATCGGCGTGGCTACGTGGTTCGTGGTCGGCTGGTCGCTGTGGCCGGTACGGCGCATGCACGCGGCGGCGGGCGCGCTGCCGGCGGGGGAGCGCCTGCCGGTGCCGGAGGCGCACGACGAGCTGCGCTCACTGGCCGAGGCCATGAACGAACTGCTGGTACGGCATGACGAGGCGGTGCAGCGGCTGCGGCGCTTCACCGGGGACGCGGCGCACGAGCTGCGCTCGCCGGTGGCGTCGATCCGCGCGCAGGCGGAGGTCGCGGTGGCGCACCCGGACCCGGAGTTCGCGCAGGAGGTGCTCGCGGCGGTCACGGACGAGTCGGAGCGCATGTCGACGCTGGTGGACGACCTGTTGGCGCTGGCTCGGTCCGACGCCGGGGAGTCGCAGCCGGTGGCCCGCGTGAACGTGAGTGAGGCAGCGATCGCGGCCGGCGAACGCCTGTCCGGCAGCGGCGGCCCACGCATCTGGGTCGACGCCCCGCGCGCGGGGGCGATGGTGCTGTGCGCGCCCGGCGAAGTGGCGTTGGTGCTGAACAACCTGCTCAACAACGCCCTGCGGTACGCCCGCGTGCAGGTCAACGTCACCGTGCTGCCGGCCGGTACGACCGTGCGGCTGCTGGTCGACGACGACGGCCCCGGCGTGCCGGTGGAGCACCGCACGCGCCTGTTCGACCGCTTCTATCGCGTGCAGGACGACCGTGGTCGCGGCACCGGCGGCGCGGGCCTGGGCCTGGCCCTGGTGGCCGAGGCGGTGCGGCGGCGTGGCGGGACCGTGCGCGTGACGGATTCACCGCAGGGTGGCGCCCGGTTCGAGGTTCGGTGGCCCGCTTCCGGCCTGGCCATGTGGGGCAGGATCTGAGCGTGACCCAGGTTGTCGTTGCCACCGCGATCATGCGGAACGGACAGGTGCTGGCCCAACAGCGCGCGTTTCCCAGCGCCGATGCCGGCCGGTGGGAATTCCCCGGCGGACGAGTGGAGCCGGGTGAGTCCGAAGAAGCCGCGGTCGTTCGGGAATGCCGGGAAGAACTCGGTGTCGAGGTGAAGACCGGACAGCGCATCGGCCCCGAGGTCCCGCTGCGGAACGGAATGGTGCTTCGCCTCTACACGGCGACGCTGGCGGACGAAAGCGCGGAGCCGATCGCCGTTGAGCACAGTGCCGTCAAATGGGTCAGCGCCGAGGAAATCGATGACGTGCCCTGGCTCGCCGCGGACCTCGCGTTCCTGCCGGAGTTGGCGGTAATTGTTCGATCGGACCGTCGGACAAACCCCTGACCTGCGCGGACGAGACTTCGCACATTGTCGGCTTGAACCGGACGGCCGCGCCGGGCTGTGATGTGTGCACCGGAATTCCGGCTTGTCTCGAGGGGAAAACATGAACAAGGCAATCGCCGCTCTCGCCGCGTCCGCAATCGGCCTTGGCCTGATGGCCGCCGCGGCCCCGACCGCGTCGGCGACCGACGTGAAGCACGCGAGCATCAGCTGCACCACGCCCAAGGACGCGAACGCCAACTACTCCTGGGCCAACGGCATCAACTCGGTGACCGTGTACTTCAACAACCACTGCTCGCACAAGGTGTCGGCCGGAATCGTGGTCGAGGACGTCCAGGACGGCCGGCTGGACATCTACTGCATGGTCACCAACGGCGGCACCAAGGGCAAGCACAAGTTCGACATCGGCGCCCAGAACAAGGTGAAGCGCATTCAGAAGGGCTGCTCGCTCTGATGACCGGAGGCGGGTGACCCCGGGGGAGGGGTCACCCGCCTCGCACCGGCCGACCACGGCCCGTGCTGTCCTATATTCCCGGTCGTGACCGGTCCTCAGAATCAGCCGAGGCGAGGGCGCAAGCACATCGTTCCGGACGCCGACGACGGCCCGGTCGCGCGATTCGCTCGCGACCTCCTGGAGCTCAAGGAGCTCGCCGGGAACCCGTCCTATGACCGGATGCGCGCCGAACTCGGTGCGGCGGCGTCGAAATCGACGCTCTCCGCGGCCACCAGGGGTCGGGTGCTGCCGTCGTGGGAGACCACCTGGGAGTTCGTCCGCAGCCTGGCCGGCAACAGCGACGAGGTCCGCCGGGAATGGCGTTTCCGTTGGGAGAACGCCAATGTCGAGCCGGTGGCGGACGAGCCGGAGCCGGTCGTGGAGCCCAAGCCCGGAAACCGCCGCGTGGCCGTGCTGGCCATCGCGGTCGGCGTGCTGGTGCTGGCCGCCGGGGCCGTGCTGGTGCCGCGTCTGTTCCGGCAGCTGCCGACCTGGGGTGCCCGCGACCCGTATCCGCTACCGGGCGACTCGTCGAGCTTCGGTGGCGACGGCCTGTCCGGCGACATGACGTTCCCGGACGGCTCGGAGGTGCCGGTCGGCCGGACCTTCACCAAGGTGTGGCGGCTGAAGAACACCGGGTCCGTGGCCTGGCACGACCGCTTCCTGGAAATCGCCGGCGGCACCACCATGCAGTGCGTCTCGGCGAGCCGGGCCGCGGTGCCCGACGCCGAGCCCGGCCAGATGATCGCCGTCAGCGTCGCGGTCACGCCGACCGCCACCGGCGTCTGCCACGTGCTGTGGAAGATGGTCGACGCGACGGGCGCGCTGGTCTTCCCCGACCACAACGGGGTCTACTACGACGTGAAAGTGATCGCGCCCACGCACTGACGGAGTGTGAACCCTGTCACTAGGGAAACCACTAGCGGCGCGGCAATTTCAAGATCAAAAACAGAAGGATCTCAGCCGTTCTTGGCGGCCTTCTTCTTGGCCTTGAGCAGGGCGACCACCGGGCACCGTTTGCACCTTGGCTTGGACCGGCAGCACTTCTTCTTCACCTTGACCTTGCCCACCCGTGGCACTCCCGTCCTCGACTCCCGACAGGATAGGTGAGGCTGCCCTTACTCGGAACCCGTCCGTCCGAAAAGGTACGATGGGTGAGGACACGTGCGGGTATAGACGGCCGCCGGTGCCCACCTCCCACCTCGAAAGCTCTAGGAGTCCCGCGTGCCCACGGCCACCGCGAGTCAGATCCGCACGGACCTTCGCAACGTCGCCATCATCGCGCACGTCGACCACGGCAAGACCACGCTGGTCGACGCCATGCTGCGGCAGTCGGGGGCGTTCGCCGCCCGCGCCGAGCTGGTCGACCGGGTCATGGACTCCGGCGATCTGGAACGTGAGAAGGGCATCACGATCCTCGCCAAGAACACCGCGGTGCGGCGCAGCACGCCGGACGGCGTCGTCACGATCAACGTGGTCGACACCCCCGGCCACGCCGACTTCGGCGGCGAGGTCGAGCGCGCGCTGTCCATGGTGGACGGCGTGCTGCTGCTGGTCGACGCCAGCGAGGGCCCGCTGCCCCAGACCCGCTTCGTGCTCCGCAAGACGCTGGCCGCCGGCCTGCCGGTCGTGCTGGTCGTGAACAAGGTCGACCGCCCGGACGCCCGCATCGCCGAGGTCGTCGAGGAGACCCACGACCTGCTGCTGGACCTGGCCACCGAGGTCGGCGCCGACGACTCGGTGCTGGACCTGCCGGTCATCTACGCCTCGGCCCGCGCCGGCAAGGCCAGCCTGATCCAGCCGGCCGACGGCGGCCTGCCCGACAGCGAGAACCTGGACCCGCTGTTCGACGTGCTGCTCGGCCACCTGCCGGCGCCGACCGGCGACCGGGAGGCCCCGCTGCGCGCGCTGGTGACCAACCTGGACGCCAGCAGCTTCCTCGGCCGTATCGCGCTGTGCCGCATCCACGCCGGCACCATGCGCAAGGGCGAGTTCGTGGCCTGGTGCCGCGAGGACGGCTCGACCCAGCGGGTGAAGATCACCGAGCTGCTGATCACCGAGGGCCTCGAGCGCCAGCCGGCCGAGAGCGCCGCCGCCGGCGACCTGGTGGCCATCGCCGGCATCCAGGAGATCACCATCGGCGACACGCTGGCCGACGCCGACAGCCCCGAGCCGCTGCCCCGGATCACCGTGGACGAGCCGGCCATCTCCATGACCATCGGCGTCAACACCTCGCCGCTGGCCGGCCGCAACGGCGGCACCAAGCTCACCGCCCGCCTGGTCAAGGCCCGGCTGGACAGCGAGCTGGTCGGCAACGTGTCGATCCGCGTGCTGCCCACCGAGCGCCCCGACACCTGGGAGGTGCAGGGCCGTGGCGAGCTGGCGCTGGCCATCCTGGTCGAGCAGATGCGCCGCGAGGGCTTCGAGCTGACCGTCGGCAAGCCGCAGGTCGTCACCCGCACCATCGACGGCGTGCTGTGCGAGCCCTACGAGCGGCTCACCGTCGACTCGCCCGAGGAGCACCTCGGCGCGGTCACGCAGCTGCTGGCCAACCGCAAGGGCCGCATGGAGCACATGGACGGCCACGGCACCGGCCGGATCAAGCTGGACTACGTGATCCCGGCCCGCGGCCTGATCGGCTTCCGCACCGACTTCCTCACCGAGACCCGCGGCACCGGCATCGCCAACCACGTGTTCGAGGGCTACCACCCGTGGGCCGGCGAGATCCGCACCCGGCACTCCGGCTCGCTGGTCGCCGACCGGACCGGCCCGATCACCGCCTACGCGATGATCCAGCTGGCCGACCGCGGCACCTTCTTCGTCGAGCCCGGCCAGGACTCCTACGAGGGCATGGTCGTCGGCGAGAACCCGCGGGCCGAGGACCTGGACATCAACGTGGCCCGGGAGAAGAAGCTGACCAACATGCGGCAGTCCTCGGCCGACGTGATGGAGACGCTGGCCCGGCCGCGCAAGCTGTCGCTGGAGGAGGCGCTGGAGTTCTGCGCCAGCGACGAGTGCGTCGAGGTCGCGCCGACCGTGATCCGGGTGCGCAAGCTGGTGCTGGACGCGACCACCCGTGGCCGCGAGCGGTCCCGGGCCAAGACCCGCGACCAGGCCGCCAAATAACAACCTTTCCTACCCCGCACGCGTCTATTCACCCGTGTGGTCCATAGTTGACGGCTGAAGCCCGGCTGTGGACCACACGGGGCTTCGCCCCGGTCGAAACACCTTGGAGGCGGATTTCGTGCGCGGCAGGTCGGCGCTGCTGGCCCTCACGGCAGCGGTGTGCGCGCTGCTGACGGCCTGCACGGATTCGCCGCCGCCGCCGTTGGTCAGCGCCCCGCCGACCACGGTCACGCCGACCAAGCCGACCGATCCGACCCAGCTGGTGGTCGGCGTGGACAGCGTGAAGGGCGGCTACAACCCGCACCTGCTGGCCAACCAGACCACGGTCACCCGGGCGCTGGGCGAACTCGTGCTGCCCTCGGTTTTCCACACCGGTTCGGACGGCAGCCCGCTGCTGGACACCACGCTGATGGTGTCGGCCGAGGTGACCAAGGCCAGTCCGTACACGGTCACGTACACCATCAAGCCGCAGGCGGCCTGGGGCGACGGCGCGCCGATCGCCGCCGAGGACTTCGCCTACCTGTGGCAGAACATGCGCAGCCAGCCCGGCGTGGTGGATCCGGCCGGCTACCGCCTGATCACCGGCGTCTCGGCCCGTGACGGCGGCCGGGTGGCCGATGTGACGTTCAGCCAGCCCTACCCGGGTTGGCGGTCGCTGTTCGACAACCTGTTGCCGGCGCACGTGCTCAAGGACGCCCCCGGCGGCTGGACCGGCGCGCTCAGCGAGACCTTCCCGGCGGCCGGCGGGCCGTTCTCCATCCGCAACATCGACCCCGAGCGCGGCGAGATCGTGTTGCAGCGCAACGACCGCTACTGGGGCCAGTCGACCAAGTTGCAGCAGATCGTGCTGCGCCAGGCCGGCCAGGCCGACCTGATCGCCGCGCTCAAGGCCGGCGACGATCAGCTGGCGGTGCTCACCGCGGGGGACAGCACCATGCACGGGCTGACCGAGCTGGGCAAGGCGGTCACGCTGACCACGGTGCCCAATCCGGTCGTGGTGGAGGTGCTGCTGCGGCAGAGCAGCGCGCGGCTGTCGGATCCCACGTTGCGGGCCGCGGTGTTCGCGGCGATCGACCGGGACGCCATGATCACGTTGGGCACGGGCGGCGGCCCGTCGGCGACGCTGCGGGCCGACTCGCTGGTGATGGCCCCGTCGCAGCCGGGCTACAAGGCGTCCATCCCGGCCGGTGTCGGCCCGCCGAACCACGATGTGGTGAATCAACTTCTCACCCAGGCGGGTTACGCCAAGGTCAACGGGGCCTGGCTGCGCGACGGCGTGCCGCTCAATCTCGTCATCGGCGCGCCCAACGACCGGGCCCCCTATTCACAGCTGGCCGGCGTGCTCCAGCAGCAGCTGTCGGCCGCCGGTATCGGGGCCACCATCCTGAACACGTCCGGTGACCAGCTCTTCGGCACCGTGCTGCCGGCCACCACGACCACGTCGCCGTCCGCGAGCACCAGCACCAGCCCTGCCAACGACCAGGGCAACGACATCGACGGTTCGGTGGACATCGCGATCGTCCCGCAGGCGGTGGGGGGCGACCCGGCCAGTGTGCTGGCCGGGGCCTTCAGTTGCCGGGGAACGCTGCCGGACGGCACCACCACGCTGCCGGCGGCCAACCCGGCGGGGTTCTGCGACCGGGGGCTGCAGCCGACCATCGACGCCGCGCTGACCGGCGCGATGTCGCTTCCGGACGCTTTGTCCACTGTGGAGCCGGCGTTGTGGCAGCAGCATGTGGTGATGCCGCTGTTCCAACTCTCGGATGTGCTCGCAACCGGTTCCGAGATCACTGGTGTGAACGGCGGACCCCCCTTGGTCGGGCCCTTTGGCGGCGCGCCCACGTGGCGGCGTTCTGTTCGCCGATGACCCATTCGCGTTGTTAATCGCTGTTAATTCGGGCAGTCACGGGGTACCGTCCGATTTCAACGCTTGACAGATTTTTCCCCCGTTCGGGTAGCGAACGATCCCGCCCGGTAACTGCTCAATCGCTACGCGCTGTCACCGTGTCACCCTTTGGTCACGATCCCGGTGTGACCAGTGACCCACGGGGATTCCTGTTCTTACGGTGCCTGGCATCAGCGCGCAGGTCGAGTAGCTTGTTGCGCGCTATGGTCCCCGGGCGGTGCGCGTCGACCTGATCGGGTCGCGGCCGCCCTGTGCTAGGAGGGCACGTGTCAATGAGGAGATCCAAGGCGATCCCCGCGATCGCGGTGATGGCCGGCGCAGCTCTCATGCTGACCGCATGTGGCGGCTCCGGTGGGGGCGATCAGAACAATGGATCCAACGGTGGCGGACTCGCCAGCGCGGCCATTGCCAAGGGTGAATCCGGAGACACGTACACCGCGCCGAAGGTCAAGGACATTGGTCCGGTCGTTGTTTCGACCGACAAGCCGTTTACCGCGTACAACAACGCGACGGCCGACGCGGTGCAGTCGTACAACAGCTACGCCCTGATCCAGGTCCTGGCGCGGCCGTTCATCCTGGACGGCAACAACAAGGTCCTGCTCAACAAGGACGTCATGGACTCGGTCGAGGTCACCTCGACCAGCCCGAAGCAGGTCGTGACCTGGAAGATCAAGAAGGGCGTCAGCTGGTCGGACGGCGTCCCGTGGAACTGCAAGGACTTCTACCTCGCCTGGCTGGCCCAGAGCGGCACGGACCTGAAGGCCGACGGCAAGACCACGTACTTCCTGCCCGGCGGCACCACCGGCTACAGCCAGATCGACTCGGCCAAGTGCCAGGACGACCAGACCTTCGTGACGGAGTTCTCCTCGCCGTTCGGTGACTGGAAGAGCCTGTTCGGCATCTCCGACGACCTGCTCCCGGCGCACGTGCTGGAGAAGCAGACCGGCATCTCGGACATCACCCAGGTGACCCCGAAGAGCCCGGCCGACCTGCTGACCAAGGCGTCGGACTTCTGGAACACCGGGTGGAAGGGCTTCAAGGCCGACCTGGCCCCCGGCTCCGGCGCGTACATGATCAGCGACTGGCAGCAGGGCTCGTCCATCACGCTGGTGCGCAACCCGAAGTGGACCGGCAACCCCGGCGGCCCGTCGAAGATCACCCTCAAGGCGATCCCCGACTCCAACGCCCAGGTGCAGGCGCTGCAGAACAACGAGGAGCAGGTGCTGTCCTCGGCGCAGCCGGACGCCAACGCCGCGCAGTCGCTGCAGACCCTCGGCTCGTCGGGCATCACCTACGGCGCCAACGCCGGCCTGAACTTCGAGCACCTCGACCTGAACCTCAAGCGCGCGGTGTTCCAGGACGAGGCGGTGCGCAAGGCGTTCGGCCAGTGCATCAACCGCAACGAGCTGGTGGACAAGCTGATCAAGCAGGTCCAGCCGGACGCCAAGCCGTTCAACAGCGTGATCTTCTTCCCGGGTATGCCCGGCTACGCCGACAACTACTCGGACAAGCTGATCTCCAACCCGGCCACGGCCAAGCAGACGCTGACCGCCGACGGCTGGGCCCCTGGTCCGGACGGCATCATGGTCAAGGACGGCAAGAAGCTGACCTTCAAGATCAGCCACACCGACATCCCGCGTCGTAAGCAGACCGTCGCGCTGCTCCAGCAGGAGTGCAAGGCGGCCGGCATCGACATCCAGGACGACACCGACGCCAACTTCCTGGACAAGCGGGTCAGCGACAGCGACTACGACGTCGCGCTGTTCGCCTGGTCGGTCGCGCCGTTCCACTCCGCCGGCATCACCACGTACAAGACCGGTGGCAACCAGAACTGGAACGGCACCAGCTCGCCGGCCGCGGACGCCGCCTTCGCCAAGGCGCTGTCCCAGACCGACGACGCCGCCGCGGTGACGGACTACCAGGCCGCGGACAAGGCCATCTCGGAGACCTACTCGACGTTCCCGCTGTTCCAGCCCCCGAACATGTGGGCCTACACCGGTGACATCGACAAGGCCTGGTTCCAGAGCTACTACGGCTCGATGTGGAACGCCAACGAGTGGCAGAAGCCGAACGCCTGATTAGCTGTACCTACGGGCTAGAGCTCCCCGGCGTCGGTCGCGGTCGCGATCGGCGCCGGGGCGCACCCGTGTTCACCACTGACCCCGTCCCCACCGTCCAGGCAGACCTCGCTCCAGCCGGCTACCCGACCAGCGTCCGGTGAGGTCGTCGAGGAGCAACCCGTGTTCCAATACCTGATTCGACGGTTGCTGATCTCCATACCCATCCTGCTGATCGGCAGCTTCCTCGTCTTCATACTCGTGGCCTCCGCCGGTGACCCGCTGGCCGGGCTGCGCACCAAGCCCGGCATCACCGCCCAACAGATCCAGTCGCTGTCCGCCCAGCTCGGCCTGGACCACTCGATCCTGGTCCGCTACTGGGACTGGCTGACCGGCTTCGTCCGCGGCGACTGGGGCAACAGCATCGCCCTCGGCGAAGCGCAGGCCCCGGTGTTCGACACCGTGTCCAACGCGCTGTGGGTCACCATGCGCCTGGTCATCGGGGCCGAGCTGATCGCGCTCGTGCTGGGCATCGCCGTCGGCGTGTTCTCGGCCGTCCGGCAGTACTCGATCTTCGACTACCTGATGACCAGCGTCGCCTTCCTGATGTTCTCGATGCCGATCGCCTGTGTCGCGGTCGTGGTCAAGAACTACGGCATCCAGTTCAACGAGCTGCTGCTGTCGCTGCACCTCAACCGCTGGCTGACCACCGCGGGCCCGCCGGCCAACGGCTTCGGGCACAACCTCGGCCAGGTCATCGTCAACTACTCCGGCACCTTCCTGCTGCCGACGATCTCGCTGATGACCATCAGCTTCGCCGCGTACAGCCGGTTCCAGCGGGCCTCCATGCTGGAGACGCTCAACGCCGACTACGTGCGCACCGCCCGCGCCAAGGGCCTCTCGCAGAGCCGGGTGATCTTCCGGCACGCCATGCGCAACGCGCTCATCCCGGTCAGCACGCTGTTCGCGCTCAACATCGGCGCCATCATCGGTGGCGCGATCATCACCGAGCGGGTGTTCGGCTGGAACGGCATGGGCACCGTGCTGGTCAAGGCCGTGTCCAACTACGACCCCCCGACCCTGATGGGCTGGTTCGCGGTGACCGCGACGATCGTCGTCGTGTTCAACCTGATCTCGGACCTGCTCTACGGCCTTCTCGACCCGAGGATTCGCCTTGCCTGACGCCACCAAGACGGCAGCGGCCGACGGCACCGCCGCGGCCGCGCGCCACGAGTTCGACGCCAAGGCGCGGTCGCAGACGTCGATCATCCTCGGCCGCTTCGTGCACCACCGGCTGGCCATGGTCAGCCTCGCGGTGCTGCTCCTGCTGGCGATCTCGTCGTTCGTCGTGCCGCTGTTCCTGAAGTACAACTACGCCGACACGACGGCGGGCGGCTACCTCAAGCCCGGCGGCGGCCACATCCTCGGCACCGACCAGCTGGGTCGCGACGCACTGGCCCAGCTGCTGCGCGGCACCCAGTTCTCGCTGGCCATCGCGTTCACGGTGGCGATCAGCTCGACCATCGTCGGCGTGCTCATCGGCGCCGTTGCCGGCTACCTGAAGGGCATCATCGACAGCAGCCTGATGCGGCTGGTCGACCTGTTCCTGATCGTGCCGCAGATCGCCCTGACCGCCCTGCTGGTGCACGCGTTCGCGCCGAGCTGGTACGTGGTGGCCGCGGTGCTGGCGCTGTTCAACTGGATGCAGATCGCCCGTATCACCCGTGGTGAGGCGCTGTCGCTGTCGGCCCGTGAGTTCGTCGAGGCTTCGCGGGCGTCGGGCGGTGGCACCTGGCACATCGTGTTCAAGCACCTGATCCCGAACATGATCGGCACCATCACGGTCAACGCCACGCTGTCGGTGTCCACCGCCGTGCTGACCGAGGCGGCGCTGTCGTTCATCGGCCTCGGCGTGCAGCTGCCGGACACCTCGCTCGGCCTGATCGTGCAGGACAACTACACCCAGGTGCTGCTGCGCCCGTGGCTGTTCTGGGGTCCGTTCCTGGCCATCGTGCTGATCTCGATGACCATCAGCTTCATCGGTGACGGACTGCGTGACGCGTTCGACCCGAGGCAGACGAAGGTGCGTGCGTGATGACCGAGGGCGTCGACACGATCGACCCGAACGAGCCGCTGCTGCGGGTGTCCGACCTGACGGTCGAGTTCCCCACCGACGACGGTGTCGTGCACGCGGTGCGGGATCTGTCCTTCGAGCTCAAGCCGCGCGAGGTGCTGGGCGTGGTCGGCGAGTCCGGCTCCGGCAAGTCGGTCTCCTCGATGGCGATTCTGGGGCTGCTGCCGAAGTCGGCCCGGGTCTCGGGCTCGATCTCGTACCGCGGCCAGGAGCTCAACGGCCTGAGCTACAACGAGATGCGCAAGTTCCGCGGCAACTCGATGTCCATGATCTTCCAGGACCCGATGACTTCGCTCAACCCGGTTTTCACGGTCGGCGCGCAGCTGACCGAGGCCTACCTGGAGCACCACAAGGTGTCCAAGAAGGCGGCCTGGGCCAAGGCGGTCGAGGCGTTGGAGCAGGTCGGCATCCCGCAGCCGGACCGGCGGGCCAAGCAGTACCCGCACGAGTTCTCCGGCGGCATGCGGCAGCGCGTGGTGATCGCGATGGCGATCATCAACGACCCGGACGTGATCATCGCGGACGAGCCGACGACCGCGCTGGACGTGACCGTGCAGGCGCAGATCCTGGAGACGCTGCTGCGGATCCGGGACGAGACGAACGCCGCCATCATCATGATCACCCACGACCTGGGTGTGGTGGCCGGCATGGTCGACAAGGTGCAGGTGATGTACGCCGGCACCGTGGTCGAGGCCGGCTCGGTCGACGACGTGTTCGACGCGCCGCACATGCCGTACACGGTGGGCCTGCTCGGCTCCAACCCGGACCCGAGCATGATCGGGCAGCGGCTGACCCCGATCACCGGCGCGCCGCCCTCGCTGGTCAACCTGCCGTCGGGCTGCGCCTTCTCGCCGCGCTGCCCGCTGGTCGCGCCGGTGTGCCACGAGTCGGAGCCGCCGTTGTTCGAGGTGGGCGGCACGGTGGCGCACCTGACCCGGTGCCACCGCTGGAACGACCTGGTCGGCTACGACGACCCGAAGAAGCTGTTCGCCCGCAAGGAGATCGGCGCCGAGGAGCCGATCGCCGCGCTCATGATCGACAACCCCGAGGCGGTCGTCGTGGAGCACCTCGCGGACAGCGCTGACTCAACGAGGGGCGACGAGAAGGAGGCCGCGTCGTGAGCACCGGCACCGAGACCAGGCCGGCCAGCGGCGACGCGGGCACCACCGGCACTCCGCTGCTCCAGGTCAACGACCTGTTCAAGTCGTTCCCGGTGCGGGGCGGCGGCATCATCCCGCGCACGATCGGCCAGGTGCAGGCCGTGCACGGCGTCAGCTTCGATCTGGCCGCCGGCGAGACGCTGGGCCTGGTCGGCGAGTCCGGCTCGGGCAAGTCGACCACCGGTCGGGCCATCCTCCAGCTGCACAAGCCCACCTCGGGCTCGGTGCGGTTCGAGGGCAAGGAGCTGACCACCATGCATCCCCGTGAGTTGCAGGGGATGCGGCGGGACATGCAGATCGTGTTCCAGGACCCGTACGCGTCGCTGGACCCGCGGTGGCAGGTCAACGACATCATCGCCGAGCCGCTGCGGATCCACCGGTTCGGCAGTCCGGACGCCGTCCAGCAGCGGATCAACCAGCTGATGGAGATCGTCGGCCTGAACCCCGAGCACCGCAACCGCTACGCGCACGAGTTCTCGGGTGGTCAGCGGCAGCGCATCGGCATCGCCCGCGCGCTGGCCCTGAACCCGAAGTTCGTGGTCCTGGACGAGCCGGTGTCCGCGCTGGACGTGTCCGTGCAGGCCGGCGTGGTCAACCTGCTGGAGGAGTTGCAGCAGGAGCTCAACCTCGCGTACCTGTTCGTGGCGCACGACCTGTCCGTGGTGCGGCACATCTCGCACCGGGTGGCGGTCATGTACCTGGGGTCGTTGGTCGAGGTCGGGCCGCGGGAGCTGATCTACAGCAAGCCGATGCACCCGTACACGCAGGCTCTGCTGTCGGCCGTGCCCGTGCCGGATCCCAAGCGGGAGCGGGAGCGTCAGCGCAACCGCATCGTGCTCACCGGTGACGTGCCCAGCCCGGTCAATCCCCCGTCGGGCTGCCGGTTCCGGACCCGGTGCTGGAAGGCCCAGGACATCTGTGCGACGGAGGCTCCGGAGCTGCGCAAGCGTGGCGACAGCGAGCTGCTCTCGGCCTGCCACTTCGCCGAGGAGATGCCGGTCGCCTGATGTGAGTTGGCCACGTGGGCCGTTCGACGACTCCCCCTCGTCGGACGGCCCACGAGCCGTTCACCGGTTCCTCCCCACGGTGTCTCAGACCCTAGCGAGCGGGTCTGACATTTTCGTGACGCGGCCGGTTGAGGCTGGTCAGGAACGCGGAGAAAGCGGTGGCGGGGAAGAGAAGGACGTCGCCATCGGGGTTCTTGGAGTCCCGAACGGCGGTGACCTGGGCTTGGGTGGACAGCTCCACGCAGTTGCCGCCATCGCCGTTGCTGTAGCTGGACTTGCGCCAGCGCGGGGTCGCCATGCGGCCCTCCTAGAGTTCGCGCATCACCTGGTCGATCAGATCCACGGTCTGCGCGGTGCTGTTCGCAGCGCCGAGGAGCCGTTCGAACCTGAGGCTACACGCGACGACCTGCGCCTCCTGATCGAAATAGTCCGCCCCAAACAGGTACTCCACATACACGACTTGCACGTCGTAGGGCTCCGGCAGCCGAAGCAATGTGAAGGGGCTGCCCATCGCCGCATGCGGGCCCGCGAGGAACGGCAGCACATGGAGCTCAACCGTTGGTAGCTCAGCGACTTCCAGCAATCGGGCGAGCTGCGCCCGGGTGGCGGCCCTGCCGCCGACTGTCCGCCTCACCACCGCTTCGTTGATCACCGCCACGATCCGCGGTGCCGACTCCTGCTCCAGCACGGCCTGGCGCTCGGCTCGCCCTGCGACAAGCCGGTCCACCTCGGTTGCCGGCCTTGTCGGGTTGGCCGCGCGGGTGACCGCTCGCGTGTAGTCCGCGGTCTGGAACAAGCCCGGCACCAGCTCGTTCTCGAAGGTTCTGATCTCGCTGCTGGCTTGCTCGATGCCAGTGAACTTCTGGGCCCAGTCGGCGACCCGATAGCTGGCCCTGCGGCGGGAGTCCTTGGCCAGGGCCTTCAGGCGTTCCGCCCTGGCGGGCTTCAACCCGAACAGCTCCGCGAGGGCCTTGACCTCCAGGCTGGTCAGCGAGCCCTTGCCGTTCTCGATGCGGCTGATCTTCGACAGATCGCAGTCCAGCACCTCGGCCATCGCCTCCCGACTGACCGAGCTGTTCTCCCGCAGCTCCCGCATCTCGAAGCCCAACAGGATCTTGCTGACCACCGGGTTCGCCATGGCCGACATCCTCACCGCCGGGCGCTCACATGTGCACCGACGTCACCTAATCGTGTCACATCTAAACCGCACATGCAGGTTGTACTGTGCTGATATGACCGATCTGGTGCTCGCGTGGCAGCCCGCGGACGGCCGTCGGCACTGCTACCCGGACGAGCAGCTGCTGGCCTGGGGCACGCACGTCATGGCGCTGTGCGGCAAGGGCATGGCGGCCCGGCGGGTGCCTCGCGCCGAGTGGCTCTGGCCGACCTGTCCGGACTGCGCCGACCAGGCACGACAGCGTCGATCGGGCGCGTGACCCGGCCCGGACCGGTACGCCACCGCCGCGTCACGGAGACGTCACGCCCAGTTGGTTAGCTCAATCCTGTCGACGTCCGGGTGTTCCGAGTCGCTGCCGGCCTCGCGGCAGGGGGGAACTCGGGCCGCCCGGACGGAGACGATCAAGGGGGGAAACGAGGCCGCGTTCGCAGATTCCCCAGTCCCCGGACGCGGTCTCGGCCTCCCCACCACGGTCGGGCGTCAGACCCTCGCTCTACCCTTGACCGGTGACCCTGACCGCCCCACCACGGCTCGCGCTGGTGCACGCGCACCCTGACGACGAGAGCCTGTGGACCGGGGGGACCATCGCCCACTACGCCTCGCTCGGCGTGCACGTCACCGTCGTCACCTGCACGCTCGGTGAGGAGGGCGAGATCATCCCCGCCAGCCTGAACGAACTGCGCGCCGAAGCCGCCGACCAACTAGGCGGCTACCGGGTCGGCGAGCTCCGCTCCGCCTGCGCCGCGCTCCGTGTCAACGACCACCGCTTCCTCGGCGGCATCGGCCGGTGGCGCGACTCGGGCATGGTCGGCGTCGAGGCGAACCAGCACCCGCGGGCCTTCGTCGCCGGCGACCTCGCCCTGCAGACCGAGCAGCTCGCCGAGGTGTTGCGCGAGGTCAAGCCGCAGGTCGTCGTCAGCTACGACAGCTTCGGCGGTTACGGCCACCCCGACCACATCCGGGCCCACGAGATCACCACCGCCGCGGCCGCCCAGGTGTCCGACGTGCTGCGCGTCTTCCACAGCGTCACCTCCCGCGACGCCGTCGCCGTCGGCCTGGCCAAGCTCCAGGGCGTCGAGGGCGTGCCGTACCGCATGCCCGAGCCCGGCGAGCTGCCCGTCGTCGACGACGAGGTGATCACCACCCGGGTCGACATCGAGGCCCACGTGCCGGCCAAGCTCTCCGCCCTGCGGGCGCACGCCACCCAGGTCAGCGTCTGGCAGAACGGCGAGGGCGCGGCCTGCTACGCCCTGTCCAACGGCATCACCCAGCCCGTCATCGGCACCGAGTACTACGTGCTGGCCGCGGGTCCTTCGGAGGGCGCGGAAACCGACCTGTTCGGCGGTCTCAACGACGTGGAACGCACGCGATGAGGCCCGGCGACTGGGTGGTTCTCGTCGTGCTCGTGCTCGACGCGATCCTGCTCGCGGTCGTCGACATCGTGTTCCTGCCGGCCCGGTTCGACGGCACCACGCTGCCGGACCTCGGCGGCTTCCCGTTCCCGATCACCATCCTGATCGCCTTCGTCACCACCCCGATGCTGGTCCGGGCGGCCGCTCGGCTGAAGCCGGTGACGTGGGTTGGCGGCCTGCCGGCGTTCGCCTGGATCGCCGTGACCCTCTGGCTCACGGTGGGCGGGCCGGGCGGCAACTTCCTGGTCTACCCGGACTGGCGGATCCTCGCGCTGCTGGCGGCGGGGGCGCTGCCGTCGGCGGTGGTCCTCGGCAACGCGCTCGGCCGGGCCAGGCTGCCCGCGGCCAGTGGATGACCCCGAGGTCGTCGCCGCACTCCGGCCGTTCGTCCGCGCGGCCGGGCCGGTGCTGGCCGTGCTCGGCGACCCCGATCCGTTCCGGCTGCACGGCCGGGCCATCGGCGCGGTGGCCAACATCGACGGCGTCGACCCCAAGTTCCTGGCCCGCCTCGGGGCCCTGCCCACCGAACTGACCAGCCGCGTCGCCGCCCTGGTGCCGCTGCTGGTCGCGTCCACCGGTGTCGACCGCAAGGCCCTGACGCTGTGCGCGCGGGCCCTGGTCGTCTGTGCCGAGGCCGACACCGTCGAGTTGCGGGTGCGGGTGCTGGCCGCCGTGCTCTACGGCCGTGACGTCAACGCCGCGTCGGTCGGCGGCGACGAGGACGGCCAGACCGCGTACCTGCTGACCGAGCTGGTCGAGGCCAACCGGCGGCACGGACGGGTCACCGTGCGGGCGCTGGCCGCCACGGCGCAGCGGCTGGGCCAGCTGTTGGCGACGATCGAGGGACGCACCGGACCCTTGATCGGTGGCAGGCTGGTGCTGTGGCGACTGCGCAAGCGTGCGCGGCGCTGGATGCGGGAGCAGAGCGCGGTCCGCTGGGACCCGCGTGGGAGGCAGTCATGAGCGTGCAGCGCAAGGACGACCGGCACTCCAACGACCCGGTCGACGCCATCAAGGCACTGGTCGACGGCGAGAACGAGAAGGCGAAGCCGGGCACCGGCGGCCCCGCCTTCAAGATTGTCGGTGACCTTCGTCACACGGACAAGAAGAAAAGCAAGTAGTCCTCGGGCCGAAGTAAGAGGTCTCGGCCGATGAACTCTTACGGTCGCCAGGGGCATCAAGGCCGCAGGTACCGGTAGCGGTGGTGCTCGGCGAAGCCGAGGCCCTCGTACAGCCGGATCGCGGCCTCGTTGTGCACGGCGACCTGGAGCACCGCATCCCGCGCGCCGCAGTCCCGGGCCCACGCCCCCAACGTCGCCAGCAGCCGTCGGGCGGTGCCCTGACGGCGTAGCTCGGGCCGCACGGCCAGCCGCGAGATGTGCAGCGTGGAGTCCACGACACAGCCCCGGACCACCGCCGCACCCTCGACGTAGCCGAAGCCGAGCAGCGGACCGGTGCCGAGCACGTGCCGCTGCGCCGGCGTGGGCTCGCCGATGGCCAGTTCCCACCACTGCGGCGACGGCTTGGCCAGCACCTCGCCTGCCGCGTCCCCGGCGGGCAGTGCCGCATCAGGGAGGGGCCCGACCATCACCGCCGACTCCGCCCCGCCCGGGTGGTCCTCGGCCAGTTGCCAGCCGGCCGCCCGGATGTCCCGCTCGGTCCGCGACCCCACGGTGACGTGAGCAGCGGGTTTGATGGCGTGCCGGGCCGCGAAAGCGCCGATGGTGGCCAACGCCTCCGGGATCGGGCAGCCGGGATCGCCCGTGGTCAGGGCGCTGTTGGCCCGCCCGGTGAAGCCGTCGGCGGCGCGCAGGCGCCACTGGCCCAGCCGTTCGTCGACCAGCGCCGGCCAGGCGTCGGCACACCGGATCTCCAGCTCCGCGATGGCGTCCATCCGGTGACTGTGCCCGGGGCCACATGGCGGTTCCAGCTCATTTCTCGATCCTCGGGACGTACCGTGGCGATTGGGGTGCCCAGGTGCGAGCCTTGCCTCCCAGCCGGGGGATACTGGCCGGGTGTCCGCGGGGCGAAGCACCGATGTCCCGCGGCCGATGGACGAAGACGGAAGCAGGAGAACGCAGTGACCTACGTGATCGCCGAGCCCTGCGTCGATCTACTCGACAAGGCGTGCATCGAAGAGTGCCCCGTCGACTGCATCTACGAGGGTGACCGGATGCTCTACATCCACCCCGACGAGTGCGTCGACTGCGGTGCCTGTGAGCCGGTCTGCCCGGTGGAGGCCATCTACTACGAGGACGACGTCCCCGACCAGTGGAAGGACTACACGAAGGCGAACGCGGACTTCTTCAACGAGCTGGGCTCGCCCGGCGGCGCGGCGAAGATCGGCAAGACCAGCAACGACCCGTCGTTCGTGGCCCAGCTGCCGCAGCAGGCCGCGCACGAGTGAGTGGCACTACGGCGGGGCCGGCGCTGCCGGACTTCCCGTGGGACTCGCTGGCCGACCACACCGCCACCGCGCGGTCGCACCCGGACGGTGTGGTCGACCTGTCCGTCGGCACGCCGGTCGACCCGGTGCCCGAGCTGATCCGTGACGCCCTCGCGGCCGTCAGCGACCAGCCCGGCTACCCGACCACCCACGGGACGCCCGAACTGCGCCAGGCCGCCGTCGACGCGATGGACCGCCGGTTCGGCGTGGCCGGGCTCGACCCGGTCGCCGTGCTGCCGACCATCGGCTCCAAGGAGCTGGTGGCCTGGCTGCCGACGCTGCTCGGTGTGCGCGCCGGGGACCTGGTGGCCATTCCCGAGCTGGCGTACCCGACCTACGAGGTCGGGGCCCTGCTGGCCGGGGCCGAGGTGGCGCGGGTGGAGGGGCTGACCGCCCTCGGCCCGCGGCGGCCGGCCCTGCTGTGGCTGAACTCGCCGTCCAACCCGACCGGGCGGGTGCTGCCGATCGAGCACCTGCGCAAGGTCGTCGACTGGGCCCGTGAGCGCGGCACCATCGTCGCCTCCGACGAGTGCTACCTGTCCCTGACCTGGGACTCTTCGGCCGTGTCGATCCTGGACCCGCGGATCAGCGGCGGCCGCACCGAGGGGCTGCTGGCCGTGCACTCGCTGTCCAAGTCCTCCAGCCTCGCCGGCTATCGGGCCGGTTTCGTCACCGGCGATCCGGCGCTGGTCAAGCGGCTGCTGGAGATCCGCAAGCACGCCGGCATGATCGTGCCTCGGCCCGTGCAGTCGGCGATGACCGCCGCCCTGCG
>Ga0310811_10003178_pt1 | contig 20639 bp, 21 predicted proteins | sample YCmetagenome_FD_207642 | JGI IMG/M metagenome (GOLD analysis project Ga0310811, IMG submission 207642) | Soil microbial communities from experimental microcosm in Duke University, North Carolina, United States - YC | ecosystem: Engineered > Artificial ecosystem > Soil microcosm > Unclassified ...
GCGATACGGATGCCGCCGACTTCAATCTTTTTGCGCAGGCGATGTACGTAAACTTCGATCGCGTTGTTGCTGACTTCCTCGCTCCACTGGCACAGGTGATCAACCAGCTGCTCTTTCGAGACCAGCCGGCCGCAGCGTTGCAGCAAAACTTCCAGCAGGCCGAGTTCACGTGCCGACAGCTCCAGCATGTGATCGTTGATATAGGCGATGCGGCCGACCTGGTCATACGACAGCGGGCCGTGCTTGATCACGGTAGGGCCGCCGCCGGCGCCGCGCCGCGTCAATGCACGCACGCGCGCTTCCAGTTCGGACAATGCGAACGGTTTGGCCATGAAATCGTCAGCGCCGAGATCGAGTCCCTTCACTCGCTGTTCAATCGAATCGCCAGCGGTCAGGATCAGCACCGGCAAGCGGGAGTCGCGCGCGCGAAGGCGTTGCAGCACCTCCAGGCCGGACAGCTTGGGAAGGCCAAGATCAAGGATCAGCAAGTCAAAATCTTGAGCGGTGAGGGCGGAATCGGCTTCCAAGCCATTGCTCACGCAGTCGGTGGCGTAACCGGATTGGCGCAACGATCGCGTCAATCCATCGGCAAGCACATGGTCGTCTTCGGCAAGCAGGATACGCATGAGGTAAAGAGGAAGTGGTTCGCGGTAGTCTATTGGGTTTCCTACCGAGCGGCAAGACGAATGCCTGCGCCGTTAAACCTCGGTGCGTACCGCGCGCTGAGACAGGGCATCGGCAACCGCATTTTTTGCACGCGGAACCCAACGCAAGGTGACATCCGGCAACTGCGCGATCAGACCGCGTGCCTGCTCCCGCCACAGCGCGAGTACACGAGCGCCGCGCGGCGCCTGCACGTCGTCGATCACGACGCGGCTGTCACCGTGAACTACAAGTTGGCGCGCGTTTACCGCGACGGCGGCTTTCAGCACGGCAATCAGCGCGCGGTACTCCGCCTCGCTGCTGTCGCCGTCGCCGGCATGAAAACTGATCTCGGTCGTCGCACCCGACGGACTTTGCAATACGCCGCCTATGCCCATGCGCCCAGGGTTCGGGTGGGTGGCGCCATCGAACCAGGCCAACCACGCGGAAGGATCCGGCGCCTGTGCGAACAGTTTTGCGGAGTGCGCCGCGAGCTTGGCCTGACGTTTTGCCGCAATGCGCTGTGCCGCACGATCGCGTTCGTCCCGCCGTTGCGCGGCAAGTTGCTCCAGCGTTTGATGACCAGCGCTTTGCTGCATCACTTGGCTAATGGCGGTCTCGAGTGAAATGCCCGTGGTTTTTGCCAGCCGCTTGCCTGCGGCGCGTTCTTTTTTATAAGCAAGGTCGAAAAGCGGGATCAATCAGATCTCTGTATTTAAAAGCAACAATTTCATTTATTTATCGCCGACCTTGTAATCGGGCTTGCACAAAGCACTGTTTTTTTATACAGTACGGTTTCTTTCCAAAACAACCGGTTCCATTTTCGCCGAAAGAACTTCCATGGACGATAAAAAGATTGCATCGAGCTCCGAAAAGGGCAAAGCATTGGCTGCCGCACTGGCTCAGATCGAAAAGCAGTTCGGCAAGGGCTCGGTCATGCGCATGGAAGACGGCGCGGTGGTCGAGGAAGTCCAGGTGGTCTCCACCGGTTCGCTCGGCCTTGACATTGCGTTGGGCGTCGGCGGCTTGCCGCGCGGCCGCGTAGTGGAAATTTACGGTCCGGAATCTTCTGGTAAAACCACGCTGACGCTGCAAACGATTGCCGAAATGCAGAAAATCGGCGGCACCTGCGCTTTTATCGATGCCGAGCACGCGCTCGACGTTATCTATGCACAAAAACTTGGCGTCAACCTGAAAGATCTGCTGATCTCGCAGCCGGATACCGGTGAGCAAGCGCTCGAAATTTGCGATGCGCTGGTACGTTCTGGCGGCGTCGATCTGGTGGTTATCGATTCGGTAGCGGCGCTGACGCCGCGCGCCGAAATTGAAGGCGACATGGGCGATTCCCTACCTGGCCTGCAGGCGCGTCTGATGTCGCAGGCGCTGCGCAAGCTGACCGGCAGCATCAACCGCACGAATACGTTGGTCATCTTTATCAACCAGATTCGCATGAAGATCGGCGTGATGTTCGGCAATCCGGAAACCACGACCGGCGGTAATGCGTTGAAGTTTTACGCCTCCGTGCGGCTGGACATCCGCCGCACCGGTTCGATCAAGTCTGGCGACGAAGTGATCGGCAACGAAACCAAGGTCAAGGTTGTCAAGAACAAGGTGGCGCCACCGTTCAAGGAAGCGCACTTTGATATCCTGTATGGAGAAGGCACCTCGCGCGAAGGTGAAGTACTGGATCTGGGATCGGATAACAAGGTCGTGGAAAAATCCGGCGCCTGGTATAGCTATAACGGCGAGCGTATCGGCCAGGGCAAGGACAATGCGCGCAACTACCTGAAGGAACATCCCGAGCTTGCTTACGAGATCGAGAACAAGGTTCGCGCGACCCTTGGCGTGCCAGAGCTGCCACCGGTCAAGTCCAGCGAACCTGCGGCTGCAAAAAAATCCGCCGCCAAGGAAGTGAAAGAAGTCGAGTAATCTGATCGGCGCCGACCGCGTAGCCGGGCGGTGCCGCATTCCACAATTGAGCTGCATTCATCAGCGCCCGCGCTTTCACTCATATGGCAAAACCGCAAATGAGCCTCAAGGCCCGGGCGCTGCGCTATTTGTCGGCGCGGGAACATAGCCGGCTGGAACTGGGGCGCAAACTGGCGCGTTACGCGCAGGAGGGCGACGATGTTGAAGCCTTGCTCGATACTCTCGAAGCCGCAAAATTTCTTTCGCAAGAGCGTTTTTCCGAATCGCTCATCAATCGCCGCGCTACGCGTTTCGGCAATAGCCGCATTCTGTCCGAACTGAAAAGCCACGGCATCAAAGCCGATGCGCTGACCGATATCAAAAGCAATCTAGAAGCAGACGAATCTTCACGCGCGCGTGAAGTGTGGCTACGGAAGTTTGGACATCTGCCGGAGAGCGCCGAAGAACGTGCGAAACAGATTCGTTTTCTGATGCAGCGCGGGTTTTCGCATCGCGCGATCCGCGCGGCCATGCAGGCGAAGGGTGGCGACGAGGACTAGACAGGCGGCTTGGCGATTGCGCGGGTTCCCCCTCCGCCGCACATCTCGTGCGTCCACCTGATAAAGTAGTCCAAAATAAAAGGGCGGAAGTTTTTATCTTCCGACCTTGCTATCGACCAGTGTCCGCCGAGAAGCTTGTCAGTGGTTCATCAACGCCTTTACATGCACCGCCGTACTGGATGCCAAACCTTCCAGGCTATAGCCACCTTCCAGTATCGAGACGATACGGCCTTCGCATACGTCGTCGGCAATCTTCATCAGCTCGCGCGTGATCCAGTCGTAATCGCTGTCCTGCAGGTTCAGGCCGGCAAGCGGGTCGAGATGATGCGCGTCGAAGCCAGCCGAGATAATGATCAGTTCCGGCTTGAAGTCGCGGATCGCCGGCAGCATTTCAGCCGTAATTTGTGAGCGGAACATCGCCGAATCGCAGCCGCGCGGTAGCGGTACATTCACGATATTGTGCGCTGTGCCGGTTTCCGACTTCGCGCCCGTGCCCGGATAGAACGGCGACTGGTGACTGGATGCGTAGAACAACTCGGGCCGGTCGTAGAACGCGGCTTGCGTGCCGTTGCCATGGTGAACGTCGAAGTCGATCACGGCAACGCGTTCCAGCTTATGGACTTCATAGGCATAGGCGGCGGCAATCGCGGCCTGGTTGTAGATGCAGAAGCCCATAGCGCGGCTAGGCTCGGCGTGGTGGCCGCAGGGACGCGTGGCACAAAAGACGTTTTTAACTTCTCTGTTCATGACCGCGTCCACGCCCGCGCAGGCCGCGCCGACGCAGCGCATGACCGCTTCCAGCGAGCCGGGCGACATCACGGTATCGCCGCCGTCCAGCGGCACATAACCGCGCGTCGGTGCACTCTCTTCGATGTCATGCACGAAGTCTTCAGTGTGGACCATCAACACTTGTTCGCGCGTGCCCATCGGTGCATCGCGCCATTCTAGATCGGCAAAATCCGGCGTGCGCAACGCCTTCACAACCGCTTTCAGGCGTTCCGGCGATTCCGGATGGCTGGGGCCTGGAATGTGGTCCAGGCAAGCTTCGTGGGTATAAACCAGTGTCGTCATGGTGATCGTCAATGCGCGGCTATTGGCCGGCATGTTCTCCTATAAATGCGTGGGTGAGGGCCGCTACGCTGGCAGCGAGAAACAGCGCGGTCCTCATTATAAAGGAGCCGCCTTTGCTGCCGGCTACCATGGCAGTGCACGCGACGGAAACGCCGCGTCGGATTCACAACTGTTAAAAATGTTCAGGAATGCATGAATCAGCTGGCAATTCGACGACTTCTGTATCGGTAACGGCTATCATCTAGCCTGCGCCGCAGCGTCGATTCGATCGATTTCGATAAAAATAGAAATGCAGGCTTTGCCTGGCGCAAATTTCGTAACGTCCAACGTTCTTCATCGCCATCGCATTTATGACGCATCACCTTGCGCTCCGCTTCGCTGCCAGAACCGATACCGGCAAGGTGCGCGTGCACAATGAGGACGCGATCGAGTGGAGCGATGCGGGCAGGGTTGCCGTGCTGGCGGATGGCATGGGCGGCTACAACGCCGGCGAGATCGCCAGCAGTATCGCTACTACCGTTTTCAAGTCCAGCCTGGATCAGAGCCTGCAGGAATTTGCCTGGTTGCGCCGTTCGCCGAGCGGCAAGCAGCTGGAACGCCTGCTGACGGAGGCGGTTGAGGCGGCAAATGAACAGATACTCGCCGCATCAATCAGCCAGCCGGAATTCAGTGGCATGGGCACTACGCTGGTCGCCGCGCTGTTCCACCACAACAAGGTCGTGCTGGCGCATATCGGTGATTCGCGTGCGTATCGCTTCAGGCAAGGCGTTCTGACGCAGCTGACACGCGATCATTCGCAGTTGCAGGAACAGATCGACGCCGGCCTCGTCAGTCCGGAATGGGCACGCTTTGCACCGAACAAGAATTTGATCACGCGCGCGCTTGGTGTGGCGGTCGAGATCGACGTGGAAACGAACACTTACCTGGCGGAAGCGGGCGATATCTATCTGCTGTGTTCCGACGGTTTGTCGGACATGCTGGCGACCGAACAGATCATCGAGCTCCTGGGGCAGCATTCCGATCTGGAGTCGACTTGCGAGGATTTGGTAAATGCTGCCAACGACAATGGAGGGCGCGACAATATTTCCGTCATTCTGATCCGGATCGAGGCGCTTGATGCCAAACCCGTTCCCGATTTGTACGAGCGCATGCGTGCTTGGCTCAAATCGTGCACGGGGAAATAAGGTGCAGGCACGTTCCCGCTGTCCTCAGGTAAAGGCAGGCGTATCATGGAAAGCGATACGTATCGTTTTAATTAGCGTGGCGAAACGCCAGTCGTTGAAACATTTCGAACAATCATGGCCGCGATTATTTTGGCAAAAGACGGCACGGTGCTGCAAAGAATCCCGCTGCTCAAGGAACGGACGACCATCGGTCGCCGCACATATAACGATGTCGTCATCGATGAGCCAGGCGTCAGCGCTGAGCACGCGGTGTTGCTCCTTGCGTTGGGCGACCTGTATTTTCAGGATCTTGGCAGTACCAACGGTAGTCGCATCAACGGCGAGCTGGTTCGAAAGCATTGCCTGCAGGATGGCGACGTGATCGAACTGGGACAGCATACGATGCAATACCGTGCTAACGAAGATGCGCTGCCGCTGCGACAGCCTGAGCAGGGGGCGGAGCTCCTTGGAGCTGAGTTAGGGCAGGCAGCTGCGCCATTCGGTGCGGAGAACGGCAATTCAATATTCGATCGACCGGCGGTCATTGAAGTCCTGAATGGCCACCATTCCGGCAAAAAAATCCCATTAACGCAGCCATTGACCACCATAGGTCACCCGCAGGTGCAAATCGCCGTGCTCGCGAAAGGTAAGGACGGCTACAGTCTGACGCACGTGGAAGGCAAGACGCATCCTCTCGTCAACGGCAAATCAAGCGGCATGGCGACGCTGGTCTTGTCGGACGGCGACCTGATCGATCTGGCCGGCACCAGACTTCGATTCTCGTCAGCTATGCGAGTGCAGCACATTTAATTTGCTGACAAAAATCGGCATGGAACCCGTTTGTTGACAAAAATCGGCACGCTGGCCCGCCGCAAATTGTTACTTTTAATATCAGTTTTTGCAGAAACATATCTTTTTCCGCTGAAAAATGGCTGGCACAGCCATTGCTCAAGAGAACGCAAGGCAGAATTCTGCCTGCATTCCCAACAGGAGAGAGAAATGAAATCGATGAAAATGATGAAGAAAGCTCAGCAGGGCTTTACGCTGATCGAACTGATGATCGTTGTGGCGATCATTGGTATTTTGGCTGCGGTGGCAATTCCACAGTACCAAGATTACGTGACGCGGGCCAAGTTGTCGAAAGTGGTTGTGGGCATTGAACCTGTGAAGCTCGCCGTTGCCATGTATGCGCAGGAAAACTCCGGCGACGTTGCTGCTCTTGGGGCAAATCCATGGACTTCCATCGGACTTTCTGGTCAGCCAACCGGGACGAACGAAGCCGCGTACACCATGGATGCGGACGGTGTGATTGTGGCGACGCTAAAAAATATTGGGTCACCGTATGACACCACGACTGTCAAATGGACACCTACAAGTAGTGCGACTTCTACCGTCATGACATGGTCGGCGGCTTGCAGCTATACAACTGCTGGCCAACCGCTCAACAACTTGAAAAAGGTTTTCGGTTGTTAATCGACCGCGCTCTTTCCAAAAAAGGTGCCTAAAGGCACCTTTTTTGTTATTGAGTATCGGCTGATCTTTTCTATTGCGTCATAGCTAGATTAAAAATGATTCCATCAAACAAGTTGCTCCGGACAGCCTTTCTTTTCACTTTGGTGGCATCCGTTTGCTTGTTATACGTACCGTTTCTAAACAATAAGCTGGTTTTTGACGACAAAAATCTGATCGGAAACGACCTTATACTTAACTACGCACTTACGCCGCTTGATTTAAGAGCGCGTACTTTCCCTTATTTCACTCTTGCATTCGTTGCTCTTGTAAGCAATGGCTGCATTGCGGCAAATCGCATCTTCAACGTTCTCTTGCATCTGGCGTGCGTGTTTTCGTTATATCAATTATTGCGCGTCGTGTTGATAGAGGCATGGAAGACGGCGAATTCCCGTTTTGCTGATTTGCAATGCGAAAATTTGGTAATGCTGGCTGGCGCAGCGGCACTTTGGTTCGCGCTTAGTCCAATCGCGGTGTATGGTGTGGCGTATCTAGCACAGCGCACAATTGTTTTCGCGACGCTATTTTCGTTGCTTTCTTTATGGTTTTATTGCCGTGCTTGCGCTGGGAACCGGGCTAGGGACATCTTTGCCGCCGCGTTCTTCTATTCATTAGCGGTATTTTGCAAAGAACACGCGATCATGTTGCCGTTCGCAGGCGTAATGTTGACCGCGCTATTCGATGGAAGTTGGCGCATGCACTGGAAGCGTATCGTGCTATATGTCGGCCTTTGTACGCCCGCCGCCCTGACAGTAGTTTTTGCGAAGAGGCATTTGGTGGGCGCTGGCTATGAGCCTAACGTAGCGGGGATGGTGGCTCATATGTCCCCAATTTCGGTTATGGCTTATCCGTGGGGGAAATGGGTTGTAAGCGCGGTGGTACAGACAGAACTTTTTTTCGGGTACATCGCATCGTGGTTCGTTCCGGACGTTCATATATTGTCGGCTGACATGCGTTTTGATTTTGAGCGCATCTGGTTCGCATGGTGGTCCTTCCCGGTCGCCCTTCTGTTTTTTCTCTCTCCGGTTGTCGCGCTGTATTTCCTGAGAAGGAAAGGTTTGGTGGCGCTTTTCTGCTGCGGTTTCCTGTATGCGTGGATTCTGTTTTTAACTGAAATTGTTGCGGTGCGCTTTCAGGAACCTTTCGTTCTCTATCGCAGTTATCTATGGGCGCCGGGTTATCTAATCATGCTTGTTGCGATATGCGCGCACATACCGCGGCGCTGGTTGATCTTGACTGCAATACCGCTCCTGATCGCCTGCTTTTTGTTGGCGCGCGATCGCTTGGAGAGCTTTCAGGATGAAGCACATCTCTGGAAAGATGCGGCAGCCAAGCTATCGTCACCGACTCTTCTCGGGAGCGACCGCATTTTCTACAACCGCGGGCGAGCTTACTTACAGGAGAAGCGATATATCGAGGCGCAAGCGGACTTCTCGCGGACGATCGAACTCAGCCCTCAGGTTTACCAGGCTTATTACAACCGCGCGCTCGCTTTCTATGCACAGGAAAAGTATCCACAAGCCTTGGCAGATCTTGATCATGCTTTATTGATGAGCCCGAAGAATGCGGCAATTCCATTTGTGCGGGGTCTGATATTCGAGTACAGCGGCTGCTCGGCCGCCGCATTGGGTGCGTATACTGCAAGCAGTGAAATGGGGAATCAGGTGGCCAAGCTGAAGGTCCAGCGCTGGACGCAGAGAAAGGACTTTGGGGAATATCGTCGACCTATTGCGAATGCGGTGCAATGCCCCGTGTGAAGGCGATGCTCTGGCGATCATGGCGCAAGCTACATGGCGATTTCAAGCACTACACTGCGGTCCAGTGTCCGGACTTTCCTCCATGCTTTTCCAGAACTCGCACATTACTCATCACCATCCCGCGATCCACCGCCTTGCACATGTCGTAAATCGTTAATAGACCAATTTGTACGGCGGTTAGCGCTTCCATTTCCACGCCGGTTTTTCCGAACGTTTCAACTTGCGCAGTGCAAGTCACGCTGGACTGCGCTACATCGACATCAAAATCCACTTTCACACGCGTCAAAGCCAATGGGTGGCACAGCGGGATCAGGTCGCTGGTTTTTTTTGCAGCCATGATTGCCGCGATGCGCGCAATGCCGAGTACATCTCCCTTCTTCGCAGTGCCGGACTGGATGATGGCGAGCGTCTCGGGTTTCATGTGAATGAGACCGCTGGCAATCGCGATGCGATGTGTTTCGTCTTTTGCGCCGACGTCGACCATGTGTGCCCGGCCGGTGGCGTCGAAGTGAGTCAGTCCGTCGGATTGAGGCAGGTCATTTGCTGAAGTCATGGCGAGGCGGGTGTACGAGGAAAGTGAAGTGAGGGTAACGCGATGGAGGGCAAATGCCCTTCGCGAGCGGGTATCATAGCACCGTGAAATTCGAAACACGATCTTCGTTCCCGATCTTCCATTTCCCTTCATGCTGACGACATCCGCACGACGCGTCACCGCTACCCTCCTTTTCGCCATGTGCGCGGCGCAGTCGCCTGTCGCGCCTTCAGTCGCCTTCGCGCAATCTTTGCCGAGCCTGGGCGATACCGAACGCGAATCTCTGTCGCCGCTGCTGGAGCGCAAACTGGGCGAGCGCATCATGCGGACCATCAGGAGCAATCGCGACTATCTCGACGATGCTCCGGTTCAGGAATATCTAAGCAGCGTCGGCAATAGTTTGTTAGCAGCCAAGCCTGAAGCGCGCGGCGAGATGCAGTATGACTTCTTCTTTTTCGCGGTACGCGATCCGGTGCTGAATGCGTTTGCACTGCCCGGCGGTTTCGTCGGCGTGCATTCGGGGCTGATTCTTGCGGCGCAAAACGAATCCGAACTCGCTTCCGTGCTGGCGCATGAAATTGGGCACGTAGCGCAACGCCATATCGCGCGCATGCTCGGTAACCAAAAACAGGACACGATGATTTCGCTCGCCTCGCTGATACTGGGCGCGCTGGCAGCGAGTGCCAGTCCGGACGCGGGCCTGGGCATCATGATGGGCGGGCAGGGGCTTGCCGTGCAGCGCCAACTCGATTTCAGCCGCGATGCCGAACGCGAGGCCGATCGGGTCGGGCTTGATATCCTGAACAGGGCCGGTTACGAAACGTCGGGCATGATCAGCTTTTTCGGGCGGCTGCAGCAAGCGTCGCGCGCCTATTCGGATGCGGTGCCGCCTTATCTGCGATCTCATCCGCTGACGACCGAACGGATGGCCGATATCGAAGCGCGTACGCGCAGCTTCCGCTATCGGCAACACGCAGACAGTCCGGACTTTGCGTTGATCCAGGCGCGCGTCAGGGTGTTGCAGGATTTGTCGTCGCAAGGTGTGCGCGATGCGCGGGATTATTTCGAGCGCCAATTGCTGCAGAATGCCCCGGCTGCGTTGCTGGCCGCCAAATATGGTTTGGCCTTTGCGGCGCTTCAACAAGGCGATTCGGCGCGTGCGCAGGCGCACCTGGATGAAGCGCGCACACTATACAGACAGTCGTATGGGAAGAAAAAAAATCTCGTGCTGGAAAGCCTGGGAATCGATATAAAAATGGCGGCGCGCCAGCCACAACAGGCAATGTCCGAAGCGGATGCAGCGCGCAATGAGTTTCCGCTGTCACGCGGCATTGTGCATCAATATGCGGAGGCCTTGATTGCAGCGGGGCGGCAGGAGCAGGCCATCAATTATTTGCGTGATCAGGTGCAGTTGTACCGCGAAGACCGGTCGCTGTATCGCGTGCTCGCAAAAGCCTATGATGCGCAGGGCGTGCAGGCGCAGCAGCATATGGCCTTGGCGGAATACTATGCACTGGGCGGCAGTGTGCCGGCGGCGCTGGATCAGCTTTCGATCGCACGACGGTCACCGGATGCGTCGTTCTACGATCTCTCGATCATTGATGGCCGCGAGCGTGAACTGCGGGCGCAGCGTCTGGAGGAACTGAAACAGGAAAAAGGTAGCTAGGCAGGCGCGGCGCCGAGCTTGGAACAGGGCGAGCGCACAAAGCCAAACCGGTTTGGCGCGTCTGCTTCAAGCAGATGCTGCACATGCACAAGCGCTTGCCGCCACGTCAATTGCAATTGCCCCGAAGCGCCGCCGGTTAGCCAGGCGTGCAGCATTTCATCATCTATTGCTTGCCCGTCCACTGAAAGCAGCGGCAGGCATTGCGCCAGATCGCGATCGTCTAGCAACGCGATCTTGTCGCTACCCTGCAGCCATAGCCGGCCGCTGTCGCTTAAATAAACCGCTTCGAGTTGTTGCAGGCTGTCGCCGGTATGCAGCGTCACGCTGGTGTCGGAAGCGAGGCGTGCAATATAGGGTGCGCCTTCCAGTTCGACATAGACGCGTTGCGGCCCGTTCTGGAAATACCAGCAGCCTTGTGCGTCACATGCGTAATTGCGATTGATGAATGCGATTAATGTGGCGTGCGCGATGCGCTCACCCAGTCGCCCTTGTTTTTGTGCCTGCTCGTCGCGCATGCGCCAGTTGCCGCGGGCATCCAGTCCGAGCCAGCCGTAGCAGTGCGGTACGTTGGGCCATTTCGCCAGTGCCTGTTCGACTTGTGCGTCCATGTAAGGATCCTGCGTAAACCGGCGTTGGGCGGCTTACGTTCCGCTTTGCAGAAATTGCGTCATGCGTTGCGGCAGCCAGCGCAGCCGACCCGGAAAGGGCGCGCTGGCGAAGCCGACGTGCCCGCCTTGTGCGGGTTGCTCGAGCTTGACCGCAGGTGCCGCGGTGTCCGGCAGAAAGCGCTCCGGCAGGAAAGGGTCGTTGCGGGCATTTAGCACCAGTGTCGGCACCGTAACGTCGTTCAGTACGTACTTTGCGCTGGCGCGTTTCCAATAGTCTTCGGTATTCAGGAAACCATGTAACGGCGCAGTGACGATATTATCGAAGGCATACAAATCTCGCGCTTGCATCATCGCTGCCTCGTCGAACAGGTGAGGAAACTGCGCCAGCTTCTGTATGCATTTTGCCTTCAGTGTTTTCAGAAAGACCTTCGTGTAGATCATGTTGAAACCACGCCCAAGCGCCGTGCCGCCGCCGGCAAGATCCAGCGGCGCGGAAATCGCACAAGCGGCGTCGACAATTTCCGCCTTGTGTTGCGATTCGCCAAGCCAGCGTAGCAGCGCATTGGCGCCTAGCGATACGCCGCTTGCATAGAATCTTGTTGCGCCCTTACTGCGAACTAGCGGCGCCAGCTTCCGCAATATCCAATCAATTTCAGTTGCATCGCCGGAATGGTAGAAGCGCGGCGCAAGATTCAGTTCGCCTGAACAGCCGCGGAAATGCACGACCGCGCCGGACCAGCCGAGTGTCCGAATGTGCGCCATCAGCGAACGCGCGTAGTGGCTGTGCGACGATCCTTCCAGGCCGTGAAACAGAACGATGAAAGGTTGCTTGCTTTCGCCGTCGACAAAATCCAGATCGATGAAATCCTGATCCGGCGTTACCCAGCGCTCTCGGCGGTAGGCGACATCCGGCGTGCGTATGCATTTGGCTGGATAAATTGTTTGCAGATGCCCGCCGGGCAGCCACCACGGTGCGGCGTAATCGCTTGACCGGAATTCGGTCTGCGGTTCAATGGAAGCTGGCAGCGAGGAGCAGGAAGATGTCGTCGGCATGTCAGGCGTGATGCAAGGAGTAAAAAAAGACGTGTGTCCTGACCAGCTTGTGCCGGCGACCGAGGCGCTTCATCAATGCAGCACGTTGCCGGTCGCCAGTTCCAGCTCCGCCTTGCCCGGCGCGACCGATGCGTGGTGCAAGACGATGCGCCAGCCCAATGGCGTCTTCACATAGACATTCGTGGCGACGATGTGAATATCGCGTTGCCGGCCTTCCGGCATGCTGACCGATTCAATCAGATTGTGCACTGCACTCATGACGTTTTGCGACGTGTGCGATTGAATCGGGCGGATATGCACACCGCCGCGCGTGAAGATTTCCGCCCACGATGCGCGGATCGCGGCATAACCGATCAGTCGCGTGCCGTCCGGATGGATGCAGACGATTTCCTCGTCTTCCGCCCACAAGGCCATCAGCGCGTCGAGATCCGCGCGGCCGATGGCATCGTAGAACGCCAGTTCCGTATCGTCCGCCGTGCCGAACTGCTTGCGCTGTCGGGGCATGGAAATGCTAGTGACCGTGAACGACGGTGCCGGGCTTCAGCGCGTAGACCGTGCCGCAGTACGGGCACTTGGCTTTGCCGTCATGCGACATTTCGAGGAAAACGCGCGGATGCGAGCTCCATACCGGCATTGCCGGATTGGGGCAGAAGGCCGGCAGGTCCTTGCCGTCCAGTTCGACTGCGTTGTCCAGATGGGCTGCGTTTGCCATGTTTAATTTCTCCAGATGCTCTAGTAAAGGTCAATGCTGATAATAGTGCGAGCCGACAAAATCGGCCAGTCCTTCGCGACCGGTCAGACCAGCGTCAGCCAATGTTTGTACTGCGGCGCGCGGCCGGCGACCGCATCGAAGAACAGCGCTTGCAAACGGGTCGTGATCGGACCGCGCGTGCCGTCGCCGATCGGGCGATTATCCAGTTCGCGGATCGGCGTGACTTCGGCGGCGGTGCCGGTAAAGAAGGCCTCGTCGGCGCAATACACTTCGTCGCGCGTGATGCGTTTTTCGATAACTTCGATGCCGAGGTCACGTGCCAGCGTCACGACGGAATCGCGCGTGATGCCATCCAGACAGGATGCCAGATCCGGGGTATAGATTTTGCCGTTCTTGACGATGAACACGTTTTCGCCCGAGCCTTCGGACACATAGCCTTCCGTATCGAGCAGCAGGGCCTCGTCATAGCCGTCAGCCAGGGCTTCCTGATTGGCTAGAATCGAATTGATGTAGTAGCCGCAGGCTTTGGCTCGCACCAGCGATACGTTGACATGATGGCGCGTGAAGGAAGAGGTCTTGACGCGAATGCCCTTGTTGATGCCGTCTTCGCCCAGGTAGGCGCCCCACGGCCAGGCTGCAATCGCGATATGCGTGCGGTTGCCCTTGGCGGAGATGCCAAGCTTTTCGTCGCCGATCCACACCAGCGGACGGATATAGCAGCTTTCGAGCTTGTTTTCGCGCACCACCTGCAGTTGCGCGCCCATCACCGTATCGCGGTCGAACGGAATTTGCAGTTGAAAAATCTTGGCGGAATTGAACAGGCGTTCGGTATGTTCGCGCAGGCGGAAAATCGCGGTGCCCTGATCGGTCTTGTACGCGCGTACGCCTTCGAATACACCCATGCCGTAGTGCAGGGTATGGGTCAAAACATGCACAGTCGCGTCGCGCCAGTCGATCAGCTCGCCGTCCTTCCAGATTTTGCCGTCGCGGTCAGACATCGACATCAGAAAATCTCCAGTAAATATAAGCAATCCCCGATTTTAGCGGATTCCCGTCGCGCCGAAGACCGCAAGTTGCGGCAAGGCAGTGCTGGCCGTCCACGATTTTTTGTTGATTTATTGAATTTATTGCAAGATTGCGCTTCTAAGCGGCGGGGAGGCTGCAATGCAGTCAAGACAGGATTCGCTACTTGAAGTAAGGGCGCACATCCTTTTCCTGTTGGCGTTCGCAACGGACCAATCCGGGCAAAAGTGCGGTTTAGACAATATCCGGTGCGGTAAAATAGCGGACTTTTCTGAAACACATTTCATTGTGAGCACATGCAATTCAATCGATTGAGCGATCTCATCGCCCGTCATCAGCTGGAAGGCAAGCGCGTCTTCATCCGCGCCGATTTAAACGTTCCGCAAGATGGACAAGGCCGGATCACCGAAGATACGCGGATACGCGCCTCGGTCCCGGCGATACGCCAGGCGCTGCAAGCCGGCGCGGCGGTGATGGTCACTTCGCATTTGGGCCGGCCCACCGAAGGTGAGTTGAAGCCGGAAGATACGCTCGCGCCGATTGCAACGCGTCTATCCGAGTTGCTCGGCCAGCCCGTGGCGCTGAAGCAGAATTGGGTTGACGGCGTCGATGTGGCGCCCGGCCAGGTCGTGCTGCTGGAGAACTGCCGCGTCAATAAGGGTGAGAAGAAGAACGACGACGCGCTCGCCAGGAAGATCGCCGCGCTGTGCGATGTGTATGTCAACGATGCGTTTGGCACTGCGCATCGCGCCGAAGCGACCACGCATGGCATCGCCAAATACGCGACGATTGCTTGCGCCGGCCCGCTGCTGGCAGCAGAACTCGACGCGCTCGGCAAGGCGCTGCACCAGCCGACCAAGCCGTTGGTCGCGATCGTCGCCGGTTCGAAGGTATCGACCAAACTGACCATTCTGAAAACGCTGGCCGAGAAGGTCGATAACCTGATTGTCGGCGGCGGCATTGCGAATACGTTCATGCTGGCCGCCGGCCTGAAAATCGGCAAATCGCTGGCGGAAGCCGATCTCGTCAATGATGCGAAAGCGATCATCGAGATGATGGCCAAACGCGGCGCATCGGTGCCAATCCCGGTCGACGTCGTGTGTGCGAAGGAGTTTTCCGCGAATGCTGCAGCGACCGTCAAGAACGTTGCCGACGTGGCGGACGACGACATGATTCTGGACATTGGTCCGAAAACAGCGGCGACGCTGGCTGCCCAGTTGAAGCAGGCCGGCACCATCGTCTGGAATGGCCCGGTCGGCGTGTTCGAGTTCGACCAGTTCGGCAACGGCACCAAGACGCTGGCGCTGGCAATCGCCGAATCACCCGCATTTTCGATTGCAGGTGGCGGTGACACGCTGGCGGCAATTGCGAAATACGACATCGCCGACAAGATCGGTTACATCTCGACCGGCGGCGGCGCCTTCCTGGAATTCCTGGAGGGGAAAACGTTGCCTGCGGTCGAAATCCTGGAACAACGTGCGGTACGCGACGAAGTAGGTGCCGCGCTTTAAGGCGCCGCCCAATTTGTCGCCATCGCCACCATTCAATTATTTGATATTCGGAGAAACAAATGCCTCTCGTATCCATGCGCCAACTGCTCGACCATGCGGCGGAAAACGCTTACGGCCTGCCAGCATTCAACGTCAACAACCTGGAACAGGTCACTGCCATCATGGAAGCGGCGGACGAAGTCGGCGCGCCGGTGATCATGCAGGCTTCGGCGGGTGCGCGCAAATATGCGGGCGAGCCCTTCCTGCGCCACCTGATCCTCGCAGCAGTCGAGGCCTATCCGCATATCCCGGTCGTCATGCACCAGGATCACGGCCAGTCTCCGGCCGTCTGTATGGCTGCGATCCGTTCCGGCTTCTCGTCGGTGATGATGGACGGTTCGCTGAACGCGGATGGCAAATCGGTGGCAAGTTACGAATACAACGTCGAAGTTTCGCGCAAGGTAGTCGAATTCGCGCATGCAATCGGTGTAACCGTTGAGGCAGAACTCGGCGTACTGGGTTCGCTGGAAACGATGAAAGGCGACAAGGAAGACGGCCACGGCGCGGAAGGTACGATGACGCGTGAACAGCTGCTGACCGACGTCGAGCAGGCGGCCGACTTCGTCAAGCAGACGCAATGCGACGCGCTGGCGATCGCGATCGGTACCTCGCACGGCGCCTATAAGTTCACCAAGAAGCCGACCGGCGACATTCTGGCCATCGACCGCATCCGCGAAATCCACCAGCGCATTCCGAACACGCACCTGGTGATGCACGGTTCGTCGTCGGTGCCGCAGGAATTGCTGGCTGAAATCCGTCAGTTCGGCGGCGACATGAAGGAAACCTACGGCGTGCCGGTCGAAGAAATCCAGGAAGGCATCAAGAACGGCGTGCGCAAGATCAATATCGACACGGACATCCGCTTGGCGATGACGGGCGCAATCCGCCGGTACCTCGCGGAGAATCCATCCAAATTCGACCCGCGCGACTATCTGAAGCCAGCCAAGGAAGCGGCCAAGCTTGTATGCAAGGCCCGTTTCCTCGCCTTTGGCTGCGAGGGTCAAGCCGCCAAGATCAAACCGCTGTCGCTGGAAAAAATGGCGGAAAAATACAAAAAAGGCGAACTGGCGCAAATCGTGCAGTAAGGCTTAAAACCGGGCGGCAAAACTGCGATAATGCGCAAGTTGCCCGCGGTAAAGCCCGCGAACGTGCGCGAAGCTGCTATAAAACCACGACGGCGATCCACGGATCGCCGTTGATCATTTATGGAATTGTCATGACGAGTTTGTACCAATCCACCATCACTTCCCTGCCGCTGCTCGGCCGCGGCAAGGTACGCGACAACTATGCAGTTGGCGACGACAAGCTGCTGATCGTTACCACCGATCGCCTGTCGGCGTTCGACGTCGTGATGAATGAACCGATTCCGCAAAAGGGCATGGTGCTGAACCAGATGTCGGATTTCTGGTTCGAGAAGCTGAAAGGGATTGTGCCGAACCATCTGACCGGTATCGCGCCGGAAACCGTGGTGGCACCGAACGAAGTCGAACAAGTCAGGGGTCGCGCCGTCGTGGCCAAACGCTTGCAGCCGATTCTGGTGGAAGCCGTCGTGCGCGGCTATCTGATCGGCTCGGGCTGGAGCGATTACAAGCAGAGCGGTGCCGTCTGTGGCGTCAAATTGCCGGCAGGGTTGAAGCAGGCGGAAAAACTGCCGGAACCGATTTTCACGCCGGCGGCAAAAGCCGACCTTGGCGAGCACGATGAGAACATCACGTTCGACGAAATGGAACAGCGCATCGGCAAGGAACTGGCCGGCAAGATTCGCGACGTCAGCATCAAGCTGTACAAGACTGCTGCCGATTATGCCGCAACGAGAGGCATCATCATCGCCGATACCAAGTTCGAATTCGGTCTGGATGACAAGGGTACCTTGCATCTGATGGATGAAGTGCTGACCGCCGATTCGTCGCGCTTCTGGCCGGCCGATTCGTACGCGACCGGCATCTCGCCACCGTCTTTCGACAAGCAATTCGTGCGCGATTATCTGGAAACGCTGACCGAATGGAAGAAGGTCGCTCCGGCGCCAACGCTCCCGGCCGACGTTATCGAAAAAACGGGCGCCAAGTATCGCGAGGCGCTGACCCGCCTAACCGGCGAAAACCTGAAGGCCTGAACATGAGCGCAGCCGCCAGCAAAGTATTGATCGGTGTCGTGATGGGATCGTCATCCGACTGGGATGTGATGCAGCATGCGGTCGCGATCCTGAAGGAATTCGGCATCCCGCATGAAGCGCAAGTGATTTCCGCGCATCGCATGCCTGACCAGATGTTTGCCTATGCGGAATCCGCACGCGAGCGCGGCTTGCGCGCCATCATCGCCGGCGCCGGCGGTGCGGCGCATTTGCCGGGCATGATTGCGGCGAAGACTATCGTTCCGGTACTCGGCGTGCCGGTGCCTTCCAAATACCTGCGTGGCGAGGATTCGCTGCTGTCCATCGTGCAGATGCCGAAAGGCGTGCCGGTCTCGACTTTCGCAATTGGTGAGGCCGGTGCTGCCAATGCAGCATTGACCGCCGTCGCAATGCTGGCGGCAACCGACGACAAACTGGCGGCGAAACTGGAACAGTTCCGCGCCAAGCAGACACAAACCGCAGTAGAAATGAAATTGCCTTTATGAGTAAGAACGATTTGTCGCCGCTGAATCCTGCCGCGTCCGGCACCTGGCTGGGCGTGATGGGCGGCGGTCAGTTAGGTCGAATGTTTGCGCACGCCGCACAGCAAATGGGTTTCAAGGTGGCCGTGCTGGAGCCGGCCAAGGATTGCCCTGCAGGCCATGCGGCCGATCATCTGGTTTGCGCAAGCTATACCGATAAGGACGCGTTGGCGCAGCTCGCCAAAGAGTGCGTCGCTGTCACGACCGAATTTGAAAACGTCTCTGCGGAAAGTCTGGCCTTTCTGGCGGAAAGCACCTTCGTTGCGCCGTCCGCTTCCTGCGTATCGATCGCGCAAGACCGCATGGCAGAGAAGCGTTTCTTCACCAGCTGCGCCGGCAAGTCGGGCGTGCTGCCGGCGCCGCACAAGGAAATCAATTCGATCGCGGATGTCGACGCCGTCACTGACGATCTGCTGCCGGGCATCCTGAAAACGGTGCGTATGGGTTATGACGGCAAAGGCCAGGTCCGCGTCAAGACACGTGCGGAATTGCGCGCCGCTTTTGAAGGCATGAAGGGCGTCGCCTGCGTACTGGAGAAGATGCTGCCGCTGGCCTATGAAATCTCGGTGTTGAGCGCACGCGGTGCCGACGGCAAATCGGTTGTCTATCCAATTGCAGAAAACGTGCATCGTGACGGCATCCTGTTTACGACCATGGTGCCGGGGCCGAATATTACGCAGGCATCCGCCGAAAAGGCGCAAGCTGCAGCATTGTCGATCATTGAGCAGATGGGCTATGTCGGCGTACTGTGCATCGAATTCTTCGTGCTGAAGGACGGTTCCCTGGTCGTCAACGAAATGGCACCGCGTCCGCACAATAGCGGTCACTATACGATCGATGCCTGCGTCACCAGCCAGTTCGCGCAGCAGGCACGTGCGATGGCACGCTTGCCGCTGGGCGACGTGCGCCAGCATTCCCCGGCAGCGATGCTGAACATCCTTGGCGACATCTGGTTCGAGGCTGGCGCCGACGATAAGACCGCGGCGCCGCGCGAACCTGCGTGGGATCGCGTGTTGGCACTACCCGGCGCGAACCTGCATCTGTACGGCAAGGATGCCGCACGCCGTGGTCGCAAGATGGGACACATCACCTTCGTCGCGCCGACGCTGGCTGAAGCGCAAACCAATCTGCGCCAAGCGTGTGACATTCTCGGCATTCCTGCCTGAACGCTATACCTTCGCATGTCTGACGCCTCTCTGGACTGGTCTGCGATTCGTGACGCTGCGCGCCGCCTGGAGCGCGGCGAACTGGTGGCGTTTCCGACCGAGACGGTATACGGCCTCGGTGCGGATGCGGAAAACGCATGCGCCGTCAGCTACATCTACGAGGCGAAGGGCCGCCCCTCCAATCACCCAGTCATCGTGCATCTCGCACCAGAAGCCGATCTTGCCTATTGGGTGGCATCGATTCCCAACGATGCACGCAAATTGATCAACGCTTTCTGGCCGGGCCCCTTGACGCTAATTTTGAAGCGGGCTGCGAATATTCCGGCAACCGTCTCCGGCGGTCAGGACACGATCGGTGTTCGGTGTCCATCGCATCCGGTCGCCCAAGCGCTGCTGCGCACATTCAAGCAAGGCAGGGGCGGCATCGCCGCGCCTTCCGCCAACAAATTCGGCCACGTCAGCCCGACTACGGCGCAACACGTGCGCGACGAGTTCGGTGGGGATCGCAACGGATTGTTGACATGCATCCTGGAAGGCGGGCAGAGCGACGTCGGCATCGAGTCGACCATCGTCGACCTGTCGCGCGGACGCGCGGTATTGTTGCGGCCCGGCCAGATCAGCGCCGAGCGCATTGCCGAAGTACTTGGCGACATGCCGGGGATGCCGGATGCGGAGGCGCCACGCGCCTCGGGCACCCTCGAATCACATTACGCGCCGCGTACACCGGTCGCGCTGGTCGATCATGCTGTTCTCGGCGATACCTTGGGGCGCCTGCATGAACGTGGTCGGCGCGTGGCTTTGCTGCATCATCGACCGAACGCTGCACCGGTTGCCGCACAGCTTGCTCTGGCGGAGGAAGCAGGCGCCTATGCGCATGATTTATATGCGGCGCTGCGCAAGATGGACGACGCACATGCCGATCTGATCGTGGTGGAAACGCCGCCGAGTACATCGGCGTGGCAGGGCGTCAATGACCGCTTGCGCCGTGCGGCCCACGATTCTGCCGGGATGTTGAATCGTTTGCTGGATGAACCTGCGAGCTAGAGCGATTTGCCCGATAGGAAGCG
>Ga0310811_10003179_pt1 | contig 20636 bp, 17 predicted proteins | sample YCmetagenome_FD_207642 | JGI IMG/M metagenome (GOLD analysis project Ga0310811, IMG submission 207642) | Soil microbial communities from experimental microcosm in Duke University, North Carolina, United States - YC | ecosystem: Engineered > Artificial ecosystem > Soil microcosm > Unclassified ...
ACCAGCGCGTGGCGGCGCATGCCCAGCGTCAGGAACAAGGTGACGAGAACGATCGCCGTGATCATGGCGAGTCCGGAATTCGTCAGCGACGCATCGATGCCGCCGATATGGATGTCGACGATCCGATGGATCGCGAATTGCTCGAGGGGGCTAGCGCCTTCGGCCACGTCGATATTCCCCTAAACGTCCCGGTTCATCTGCTTGGCCGCCCGGAAAACATTGAGCAGGCCTGCCACGGCGCCGAGGACGAAGAACACCAGCAGGAACAGCGGCAAGGTGCCCAACCAACGGTCGAGCAGCCAGCCGATGCCTCCGCCCACCGCCAGGGCCACCACCAACTCCACGCCGATCCGGAAGGCGAAGCCATAGGCCGACTGCGGCGAGTTACCGCCGCGAGGGACGACCTTCTCCTCTTCCTCGGGCGCCCGCTCGCGCAAGCGGCGCAGGCGGTCGTCGAGATCGTTCAACCGCTTTGCCGGCTCACCCTCGGTCGGGGGTTCACTCTCGCTCATCGGTCGCGCAGGTCAGGCGGCCCAGCGGCGATTGCCGTCATCCCGGAACCGCAAGGCGGCGGCACCTTAAGGTTGAGGCCCGGGGCTGTCAAGCGACAGGAAGCCGCAGCCAAGTATCTGAGATGACGGGAGGATTTCACGCCGTTATGCGCAGCTCGTCGGCCTGCTGAAGGTCGACGGAGACGAGCTGCGAGACGCCGCGCTCGGCCATGGTGACGCCAAAGAGACGGTCCATCCGGGCCATGGTCATCCGGTGATGGGTGATCACCAGGAATCGCGTGGCGCTGGAATGGCCCAGCTCCTGGATCAGGGTGCAGAAGCGATCCACATTGGCATCATCCAGCGGCGCGTCGACCTCGTCCAGCACGCAGATCGGCGTCGGGTTGGCGAGGAAGACGCCGAAGAGCAAAGCGAGCGCCGTCAGGGCCTGCTCGCCGCCGGAGAGCAGCGAGAGCACCTGGAGGCGCTTGCCCGGCGGGCTCGCCATGATCTCAAGCCCGGCTTCCAGCGGATCGTCGTTCTCGGTGAGCGCCAGATGAGCCCGCCCGCCGCCGAAGAGGCGGGTGAAGAGTTCCTCGAAGTTCTTGTTGACCACCTCGAAGGCGGCCAGCAGCCGCTCGCGCCCCTCGCGGTTGAGGCTGGAGATGCCCTGGCGCAGCCGGGCGATGGCGCTGATCAGATCGCCGCGCTCGTTCTGGAGGCCGGAAAGCTGGGTCTCGATCTCGGTCGCCTCGGTCTCGGCGCGCAGATTGACCGGCCCGATATTCTCACGCTCGCGGATCAGGCGCTGGATGCGGATCTCGGTCTGCTCGCGCTCGGGCAGTTCCTCGCCGGGATCGAGCTCGGCGATGGCGAGCGCCTCCTCCGGCGCGCATTCCAGGCGCTCGCGGAAGCGCTCGACCAGGGCGCTGCGGGCCTCGGCGGCCTGGGCGACGGCGCCTTCGGCCCGGACCCTCGCCTCGCGCGCGGCGGCGAGATCGGACTCCGCCCGCTTCAGCGCGCGATCGGCGGCGGTCAGCGCCGCCTCGGCCTCGGCCAGCCGGTCGGCGGCCTCGCGCCGCTCGGCGGCGGCCTTCTCGATCAGGGCCATAAGCGCCTGGCGCTGGGTGGAAATCTCCTCCGGCCGCCGCGCCAGGCTCTCGATCTCCGCCTCGATGGCCTGGCGGCGCTCCGCCAGGCTGGCGAGATGGCGCTCCGCTGCCTCGGCCCGGGATTGCCAGGACTGGCTCTCCTGCTCGATGGCGGTCAGGCGCTGGCGCCGGCTCTCCGCCTCGCGGCGCAGGCGCTCGGCGGTGCTCCGGCATTCCACGAGATGGCCGCGCTTCTCGGCCAGGAGGGTCTTGAGCTCGCCGAGCCGCGTGCGGGCCTCGCCCAGATCGGGCAGATGCGAGCGCTCTTCGGCCACCGCCGCGCTTTCCTGCTCGCTCTCGGCCAGGCTGGCATCGGCGGCGGCACCCGCCTGGTCGAGGGCCGAAAGCCGGCCGTCGAGCTGGGCGGCCCGGGCCTGGGCCTCGGTCACGGCCTGGCGTGCCTGGGCGGCGGCGCGATAGGCGGCCTGGAGCGCCTGGCGGCAGGAGTCATCCTCGGCGGTGGCGGCGCGCTCGGCACTGCGGGCCTCGGTGAAAGCGGCCTCGACCTCGCGCAGGATCTCGTTGGCTTCGCCAAGCTCCCGGGTGAGCTCGGCATGGCGGTTGCGCTGGCTGAGGCGCACGGCAGCGGCGCTGGGCGCGCCGGCGGCAATGGTGAAGCCGTCCCAGCGCCAGAGCGCGCCGTCGCGGCTGACCAGCCGCTGGCCCTGGAGCAAGGCGGGCGCCAAGGCGCGGCCGGTCGCTTCATCCGCCACGACGCCGATCTGGGCGAGGCGACGGGCCAGCACGGCGGGGCCCTGGACATGGGCCGACAGGGGTTCGGACCCTTCGGGCAAGGAGAGGCGGGAAGGCATCGGCGCCTCGCCGGCGGCTTCGCGCCAGTGGCGCGGCGCCCCCTCGTCGGTCGCCGCCGTCAGATCGTCGCCCAAAGCGGCGCCCAAGGCGGTCTCATAGCCGGCGGCCACCACCAGCTTGTCGATCACCGGCGGCCAGAGGCCCGAGCCATGGGTGGCGATCAGATTGGCCAGGGCCGAGGCCTCGGCATCGATTCTGTCGCGCCGGCCCCGCGCCGCATCCATCGGCTCCCGCCGGGCGAGAAGCAGGGCGGCGGCGCTGTTGCGCGCGATCTCCGCCGCTTCCGCGGCGGTCTCGGCCTGCTGGCGGTTTTCGTCGGCGGCGGTCAGCGCCGCCTCGGCAGCCAGGCGTGTCGCATCGTCCCGCAGCGCTGCCTCGACCGGCGCACGTTCGGCGGCGATCTGCTCGCGCCGCTGGCGCAGACGCGCCAGGCGTTGGCTCAGCTCATCGGCGCGGCGGGTCAGCGCCGTCTCCCGCGCCTCGCCGGCGGCCAGGGCCTGGCCCACATTGAGCAGCTCCGTCTCGGTCTCGGCCGCCACGGTCTCGGCGGCGGCCAAAGCGCGGGCGGCCTCCTCGACCAGGGCCGTGGCCTCGCCTTCGGCGCTCTCGATGGCGGCGCGTTCCTCGATCAGGCGCTGGATCGCGGCGGCGGCATCGGCCGCCAGGGTCTGCTCGCGGCCGATATCCGTATCGGTCTGGCTGCGCCGGCGCTCGGCCTCGGCGGCGGCGGCGAGAACCCGCTTCTCCTCTTCCTCCAGGCTGGCCTGGGCGATGGTGAGGCGCTGCAGCTCGGCAGCGGCCTCGACCTCGGTCTGCCGCAGGGGCGGCAGGGCCGTGGCCGCATCGGCCTGGCGGGTGGCCTCGGCGGCGGCGGCACCCGTCGTCTCGGCAACCGCGGTCTCGGCGGCGGCGAAGGCGGCATCGGCCTGCTCGCTGCGCCCGGCCGCCTCCAGCCATTGCAGATGCAGCAGCACGGCCTCGGCCCGGCGCAGCTGTCCCGCGATATTGCGATAGCGCACCGCCTGGCGGGCCTGCTTCTTCAGCGCCTGAAGCTGGCTTTCCAGGGTGATGATGACGTCGTCGAGGCGGGCGAGATTGGCCTCGGCCGCCTTAAGCCGCAGCTCGGCTTCATGCCGGCGGGAATGCAGCCCCGTGATCCCGGCCGCCTCTTCCAGGAGGCCGCGGCGGTCGGTCGGCTTGGCATTGATCAGCGCGCCGATCCGCCCCTGGCTCACCAGAGCCGTGGAATGGGCGCCGGTGGAGGCATCGGCGAAGAGCAGCTGCACGTCGCGGGCGCGTGCTTCCTTGCCGTTGACCTCATAGGAGGAGCCGGCGCCCCGGTCGATGCGCCGGCGCACCTCGAGCTGCTCGAACTCGTTGAACATCGCCGGCACCTTGCGGTCGGCATTGTCGAGCACGACCTCGACCTCGGCGACATTGCGCGAGGGGCGCCCCGAATTGCCGGCGAAGATGACGTCGTCCATCTCCCCGCCGCGCATGCGCTTGGCGGAGGTCTCGCCCATCACCCAGCGCAGGGCCTCGACGAGATTGGATTTGCCGCAGCCATTGGGGCCGACGATGCCGGTCAGCCCCGAATCGATCACAAGCTCGGTGGAATCGACGAAGGATTTGAAGCCGGTGAGGCGGAGCTTGGTGAACTGGACCAAGGGTCAGGCCGCGTCAGCAGAACAGGCCGCAGTCAACGCCATCAGGACTGTCCGAGCGCCTGATCGAGCAGCTTCTTGAAATCCTCATAGGGCAGCTCGCCGGCATGGGTGACGCCCTTGATGACGAAGGTCGGCGTGGCGTCGATCTTGTATTTGTCGTTGGCTTCCTGGACCCGCGTCAGGATCTTGTTCTTCAGCGCGTCGTCATGCAGGCAGGCCTCGAAGGACTTGTCGTCGATGCCGACGCTGGCGCCGATCTGCTTCAGGGCGGTCATGGGGTCCGACTGGGTCAGCCAGTAGTCCTGGCTCTGGAACAGGGTGTCGACCAGGCCGAAATAACGCATGGGCGAGCCGCAATGGGCGAGGATCGCGGCCTGGAAGGCCGGGCGATTCAGGGGGTAGTCGCGGAAGACCCAGCGCACCAGCCCCTTGTCGATGTACTCCGCCTTGATCTTGGGCAGGACATCCTTGTTGAAATTGGCGCAATGGGGGCAGGAGAGGGAGGCATATTCGATGACCGTGACTTTGGCATCGGCTTTGCCGAGATACATGTCATCGGGATAGATCTGATCGATATCGGCGGCCATGGCAGTCATAGGCACTAATAGTGCCAATAGAGCCGCGACGATCCATATCTTGCGCATAGTGCCTCCTGGCTGCGAGGGCCCGATTTTGGGGCTATTTGGCAGGATTCGAGTGGCGGCGCAACCCCTTGACGGCCCGGCCCAGGCCCTCCAGGGCCTGGCGGAGCTCCGGATCCTCGATTTTGACGAGGTCGCGGGCGAGGTGACGCTCCTCCGCCGGGGCCAAAGCGTCGGGCTCGGCCAAGGCGGGAGGCTTGGGGCGGGGCAGGCGGCCCTGCTCGAATTTGAGCCGGGCCACGGCGCCATAGCCGAGATAGCCGTTGATCCGTTCCAGGAGCTGGGGCGCCATATGCTGGAGTTCGACGGCGAAGCTGCCGCGGACCCTGAGGATCAAGGTGCCGTCCCGCCGCTCGCCCCGGGGAAAGGCGAGCTTCAGGGGCTTGGCATGGCGGGCGACCTCCTCGCCGACCACCACCACCCAATCCTTGATCAGCCCGCCCTCGCCGAAGCCGCGGCGGCCCAGAGGCTTGCCGATCAGCCCCGGCAGCTCGGCGGCAATGGGCCGCATCCGGCCCCGGCGGTCGGCCGGCGGCCTTTCCTGCGGCGCGCCCTTGGCCTCCTTGGGCGCCGGCCTCTGTTTGGGTTCCTCGCTCATGCCCTGCCTCGCGGGCGCCTATCCCGCTTCCCGGGGGCCATGTTACCAATCATGGCCTGCCTCCGATGCTGAGATTCCGGCCGTCGAATTCGGGGGAGCTGGGAAACATGCTGTTAGATCTAGTGCGCTGTTCAGAAATTCGAGGCGAATTTCTGACGGATGCACTGGGAGAGGCCCATGAAAGACATCGCCGATTTTGCCGAACCCCGCCTCTTCCTCGAGCGTCATCCCGATATCCGCCATGTCGATGCGCTCTATGTCGATATCTGCGGCCGGCCCCGCGGCAAGCGCTGTCCCGTCGACAAGCTCGCCAGCCTCTATGCCGAGGGGGTGCAGTCGCCGCAATCCCATTTCCTCCTCGATACCAACGGCGATTCCAGCGATCCCGTCGGGCGGGGCTTCAGCGACGGCGATCCCGATACGACGCTCTATCCCGTGCCCGGCAGCCTCGCCCTCGTGCCCTGGGCCAGCAAGCCCTTGGCCCAGCTCCTGATCGGGGAATGTGGCGGCGAGCGTGAAGGTTTCCCCGTCGACCCGCGCCAGATCCTCGCCGGCGCCTCCGCGCCTCTCGCCGAACTCGGCCTGAAACCGGTGATGGCGGTGGAGCTGGAATTCTATCTTTTCGAGCTCGAGCCGGATTCCGAGGGCCGTCCGCGGCTCGCGGCCGCCCCCTTCGGCGGTGGGCGGACAACCACCAGCACCAACAGCATCGAGGAGCTGGAAGCGATCGGCGGCTTCCTGGGGGAGGTCGAGAGCTTCTGCCGGGTCCAGCAGATCCCGGCCTCGGTCGTCACCTCGGAGATGGCGGCCGGCCAGTTCGAGATCAATCTGCATCATGTCGATCAGCCGCTGGCCGCTGGCGACCATGCCTTCCTGCTGCGCCGGGTCATCCAGGCCGCGGCCAAGCGCCATGAAATGCGGGCCAGCTTCATGGCCAAGCCCTTTCTCGATGCGGCGGGCAGCGGCATGCATGTCCATGTCAGCCTCGTCGACGATCGCGGCAGGAATATGTTCGACGACGGCACCGCTGCGGGCAGCGCCATGCTGCGCCAGGCCATCGGCGGGCTGCATCGGACGATGCCGGACGCCCAGGCCATCTTCGCCCCCAGCGTCAATGCCTTCCGCCGCTTCGGCCCGGGGCAGTTCGTGCCCTTGAACCGCTTCTGGGGCTACAACAACCGGGCGGTCGCCTTCCGCGTGCCGGCGGGGCCGGCGGCCGCCCGGCGCATCGAGCATCGGATCGCCGGGGCCGATGCCAATCCCTATCTGGTGCTGGCCGCCATCCTGGCCGGCATCCATCACGGCATCGCCGCCTCGGCCGACCCGGGCGAGCCGCGCCAGGGGAATGTCGTCCTGGACGACCCCGGGATCAGCTTCGATCTCTCGACGGCGCTGGACCGGCTGGGCAAAAGCGAGCGCCTCGGGCGCTATATCGATCCCGGCTATCTCGAGGTCTATGCCGAGGTGAAGCGCGGCGAGCAGGCCCGCTTCCTCGACCATATCGCCCGGCGCGAATACGACTGGTATCTGTGAGCGCTGTCGCGCGGCGACTGCTGGCCTGGTACGACCGCCACCGGCGCAGCCTGCCCTGGCGGGCCAAGCCCGGGGAGCGGCCCGATCCCTATCGCGTCTGGCTGAGCGAGATCATGCTGCAGCAGACCACCGTCGTGACCGTCGGCCCCTATTTCCAGAGCTTCCTCGCGCGCTGGCCCGACGTGCAGGCCTTGGCCGCCGCCGAACTCGACGAGGTGCTCCATGCCTGGCAGGGGCTGGGCTATTACGCCCGCGCCCGCAATCTGCATCGCTGCGCAATCTTCGTCGCGCGCGAGCTGGGCGGGGGCTTTCCCGATACCGAGGCCGGCCTCGCCGGTTTGCCGGGCATCGGCCCCTATACGGCGGCGGCGATCGCGGCCATCGCCTTTGACCGCAAGGCCACCGCCGTCGACGGCAATATCGAGCGCGTGGTGACGCGGCTCTTCGCTTTGAAGGCGCCGCTGCCGGGAAGCAAGCCCGAGATCCGGCGTCTGGCCGCAACCCTGACGCCGGAGAAACGCGCCGGGGATTTCGCGCAGGCGATGATGGATCTGGGATCCACCATCTGCATCGTCGGCCGGCCGAAATGCATGCTCTGTCCCTTGGCCGAGGATTGCCGCGCCCGCGCCGAGGGTATCGCGGCCGATCTTCCGGCCCGCTCGCCCAAAAGGGCGCGGCCGCTGCGCCACGGCACGGTCTTCTGGGCCGTCCGCCGCGACGGCGCCGTGCTGCTGCGCCGACGGCCGGAGGAAGGGCTGCTGGGCGGGATGATGGAGTTTCCATCGACGGATTGGCGCGCGACGGCTTGGGATGATCGCGAAGCCGAGTCCCAGGCGCCGGTCGCAGCGCAATGGGAGCGGCTGCCGGGCCTGGTGCGCCACGGCTTCACCCATTTCGAGCTCGAGCTGGTGGTGCTGAGCGGCCGGGTGGCGGGCAAGGTACGGGGGGTCTGGTGCGCGATCGACCGGCTGTCGGAGATGGCGCTCCCGACGCTGATGAAGAAGGTGGTGCGGCATGCGCTGGGGGCGGTGGGGAAGAAAGGAGCGGAAGACCCGCGACCGAGGCAAGCGGGCCAGCAGGAACATGAGCCGCAGCCCGATGCCGCCCGACAAGCGCGAAAGGCTCCCTTGCGATGAGCATGAAAGCTGTTGTCGCTTATCTGGGCGCAATGCTGAAGCCACTGGGGTTCTCCCGCAAGAATGCGAACTGGAATCGGCAGAGCGGGTCGTTCGTTCAAGTGATCAATCTCCAGTCGAGCCAATTCAGCGAAACCTTGACGGCGAACCTCGGCGTCTTTGACAAAGGGATTTATGAGCGATTTTGGAGGCGGTCTCCTGCCGGAGTTATTCGGGAAGTGGACTGCATTGTGCGCGCGCGTATTGGTGAGCTGATGGGCAGCGGGGATCGCTGGTGGTCGAGCGAGGCTGAAGGCACCGCCACCGAGATCGCACGAGAGCTGACCGAGCATGCGCTCCCGTTCCTCGATCGCTTCCGGTCACGGGGAGACCTGGAGCAATATTTGATCGAGACCGGTGTCGCGATGCGTCGGTTGCCGCTTCCGATCATCTATCTCGCGCTGCTGAAGGCGGATCGTGGCGACAGGACGGCCGCATGCGAGATGCTGACCGCGCTTCGCAGCCGCCCCATCGGCGGATGGCTCGATGATGTCTCCCGGGTGTCAGCGGAGCTCGGTTGCGGTCGCTGAGCGCGAGCGAGCGGAGCGCCCCTCTACCACCCGCAAGCCTCGCCCTTGTTCTGCTTCGTCAGCCATTCGTTCAGCGGCGCGAAATAGTCGATGATCGCCGAGGCGTCGAGGTCGTGCTCGCCGGTGAAGACCGCAAGCGCTTCCTGCCAGGGCTTGGATTGGCCGAGGCGGAGCATGGCGTCGAAGCGGCTGCCGACCTCCTTGTTCTGGTAGATCGAGCAGCGGTTGAGCGGGCCGGTCCAGCCCGCCTGCTTGCAGGCGGCGCGGTAGAATTGGAATTCATAGATCGCGGCCAGGAAGTAGCGGGCATAGGGCGTGGAGTCCGCGACGTGGAATTTGGCGCCGGGGTCGAAGGCGTCGGCGGGACGCGGGCCTGGCGGGACCATGCCCTGATACTGCTTCACCAGCGCCCACCAGGCCGCGTTGTATTCTGCCGGTGCCACCTCGCCCGCGAAGACCTGCCAGCGCCATTTGTCGACCAGCAGGCCGAAGGGGAGGAAGGCGATCTTGTCGAGGGCCATCTTCAAGAGATAGGGGATATCGGAATCGGTGCCCGGCACCGCGTCGATCAGCCCGAGCTGATGCAGATAGGTCGGGGTGAGGGCGTTCAGCCCGGCGAAATCGCCGATCGCCTCGTGGAACCCGTCATTGGCGCCGTTCTCGAAGAGGAAGGGCTGATCCTGATAGGCGCGCTGGTACATGTTGTGACCGAGCTCGTGATGCACGGTGTAGAAATCCTCGTCATTGACCTGAAGACAGGCCTTGAGACGGATGTCGGATTTGTTGTCCACGTCCCAGGCCGAGGCATGGCACACCACCTCGCGTCCCACCGGCCGGGTGAGCTGGGAGCGTTCCCAGAAGGTCTTCGGCAAAGCTGAGAAGCCGAGGGAGGTGTAGAATGCCTCGCCGGTCTTCACCATCTTGACGGCATCGTAGCCATGGCTCCGCAGCGCCTGGGTCAGGTCGTAGCCCAGAGAGAGGTCCTGGGGCTGCACGATGTCGTAGATATTGCTCCAGGTCTGGCCCCACATATTGCCCAGAAGATCAGCGCGGATCGGCCCATGTCGCGGCTGCACGGCATCGCCGTAGCGCGCATTCAACCGGGCCCGCACATAGCAATGCAGATTGGCGTAGAAGGGCTCGAGCTGAGCCCAGAGCCGGTCGACATCCCTGGCGAAGGCATCGGGCGGCATGTCGTACCAGCTGCGCCAAAGCGCGCCGGTATCGGCATAGCCGAGCTCGCGCGATCCTTCGTCGCTGAGAGTCACGAGCCGCTCGTAATCCGCTTTCATCGGCACCGCCACGAGGCGCCAGCCCTCCCATAGCGCCCGGATCTCTTCGGGGTCGCGGCTGGTGCGAAGCAGCTCCTCCATGTCGTCGAGGGTGAGGCTCCTGCCCCGGTAGGTGAATTTGCCCGTGGAATAGGCCGTGTCGAGCCGGGCCTCGATCTCGGCCAGCGCCTGCGCCGCCCCGGGCCGCGAGGGGGCCGGGAGGACCAGCGCCTGCTTCATCAGGTCGAGCTTGCGCCGGACCACCGGATCGAGCGCCAGCTTGTCGAAGCGCGCGGCCTCCTTGGCATAGCGCACGGAGAGATCGGTCGATTCGCCATTGGCCCGAGCGAGCAGCCAATTGGTGTCATAGGCGATGTAGGTGTTCTGCACCCACTCGACATGGCCGAGATATTCGCTCTCTCGCGCCAGCTCCGCCTCCGCCCTCTCGACAAAGGCCTTGGCCTCGGCGGGCGTCGGCGCGTCCTCCGCCAGGGTCGCCCGCGGGGCCGCGAACAGCATGAGCGCAGCGGCCGCCAGCGCCGTCCGGCGCATGAGAGAAGATGCCATCAGGCGCGTCCTCCTACATCAACTAACTGAAACATATCAGCTTTCTCTGGTTTGTGCCGGCTCTCGAATCCTGTTGCGCGCTCAAGCAGCGAATCTATAATCGGTTATCGCTTAACGATTATCGAGAATCGATAATGGCATTGGCCCTCCTTCAGACGGCATCCAAACGGGACCAGGCCGCCGAGGCGCTCCGCGAGGCGATCCTGGGCGGGGAGATCATTCCCGGCGAGCGGATCGTCGAATCCCGGATCGCCCGCCAGCTCGGCATCAGCCAGGCGCCCGTGCGCGAGGCGATGGCCTTGCTCGAGCGCCAGGGATTGGTGGTGCGGATCCACAATCGCGGGACCTTCGTCTCGCGCCTGCATGGCCGCGAATTGCGCGAGCTCTTCACGCTGCGCGCGGTGCTGGACGCCTTCTCGGCACGCTTGGCCGCGGAGCGCGCCACCGAAGCGGAGGTCGAGCGGCTGCGCGCCATGCTCGCGGTCATGCGCGATGCGGAAGTCGCGAACGACATCGCGAAGCTGACCGAAGTCCATCTGCAGCTCCACGAAGCGATCTATCGCATGAGCGGACATGAGCTGCTGGTGCAGATCTTCGACCAGATCCATCCGCGCATGGCGCTCGCCCTCACCTTCGCGGAGAACCTGTTTTCCGCCGAGGGGCACGAGACCGATTGCCATGTCCCGCTGGTCGATGCACTGGCGGAGCATGACGCCGACGCGGCCGAACGCATCGCCAAGGAGCTGGCCCTCGGCTGGATCGATCAGATCGTCATCGAAAAGGAAGAGTGACTGCCAGAGAGCAGCTTTCGTCGCCAACAAAAAGTAAATCAGGGAGGATCGACATGGGCATGAAGGGGCGTTTCGACGCAAGCATGACAAGGCGTGCCTTGCTGCGGGGCGGCAGCGCCGCCTTGCTCGGTTCGAGCTGGGCATTGTCGCTTCCCCGTGCCTTCGCGGATGAGCCGAAGGCCTCGGGTGTCATCAATTTTATGTCCTGGGAGGGCTATGACTTTCCCACGGTCATGAAGGCATGGGAGCAGGCGCATGGCGTCGAGGTCCAGGCGACCTATATGGGCTCCCATGACGATATCCAGGCGAAGATCCTGGGCGGCGGTGGCGGCGGGCTGGACCTCATCACCTATGGCTCCTCCTACAAGGAGCTCTACAGCAAGCTCAAGATCCTGACGCCGATCGACGAATCCCGAATTCCCAATCTGAAGAACCTGCTGCCCTTCTTCGCGTCGAATTTTCAGAATATCTGGGTCGATCCCGATGGGACCAGGACCGGCGTGCCTTGCGACTGGGGCGCCTCGTCCTTGAGCTACGACTCCAGCGTCATCAAGGAGGCGCCGAAGTCCTACGACATCCTGTTCGATCCGAAATACAAAGGGAAAGTCGGCATACCCGACGATCCCCTCGGCGCCTACGGCTTGGCGGCGCGGGTTCTCAATCTCAATTCCTCGAAGCTGACCGAGGCGGATTTCAAGACGGTGACCGACTGGCTGAAACAACTGGTCAAGCAGACCAAGGGTGTGTCGGCGTCCTACGGCGACGTCTCATCGCGCTTCATCGCCGGTGACATCGCCCTCGCCTTCCTGGGTTGGCCCGCCTACAAGGCCTTCGGCACACAAGCCGGCAAGAAGACCATCGAGACGATCTGGCCGGAGAAGGGCGGGGGTCTCGCTTTCTCGACTGCCTGGGCCATTCCGCCCGGCGTCGACAATCTGGATACCGTCTACGCCTGGATCAACGAGACGCTGCGGCCGGAGATCAGCGCCGGGATGGCGAACTCGCTCGATGGCGGTGCCGTCGTCAAAGGTGCGGAAAAGCTGCTCGATCCGGTGGTGGCGACCTTGTACCCCTATGACCACCTGAACGAGTTCTTCCAGATCTGTCCGCTGCAAGAGGATCCGCCGCTGGAGTCGACGGAGTATGTGACGCGCAACCGCGTGCTTGCCGCTTGGCAAGAGGTGAAATCGGCGGGTTGATCGCGGCGGCCGTCGCGGCTTTCGACATGACGCCCGGCACTTCCCGGCGGCGCGATCCGGTGCTGCTCAGCTTTCCGGCGGCCATGGGCTTCCTCCTGCTATTGGCGGTGCCCTTGGCCGTCTTTCTTGCCTACAGCTTCATGACCGCGGGACTGTTCACGGTCTCGCCGCCCTTCACCTTCGATGCCTATGCGCGGGCCTTGGGCTACGGCCTCAACGGCATATTGGCGCTCAATTCGATCGTGATCGGTCTGCTCGCCGCGGCGGCGACCGTCGTGCTGGCTTTACCGGTCGCCTATTGGTTGCGCTATTGCGCCGGGCGCTGGCAGATGCCCTGCCTTTTCATCATCACCGGCTCGATGTTCGCCAGCTATCTCGTGCGGATCTACGCCTGGCGCACGATCCTGGGAACCCGGGGCGTCTTCAACCAGGGGCTGGAGGCGCTGGGGGTGATCGACGAGCCGGTCGGCTTCCTGCTCTACAACCGCTTCTCCGTCACCTTGGCCCTGGTGCATATCTTCCTGCCCTATGTGGTTCTGGTTCTCTTTGCCGGCTTCCGGCCCCTGGCGCCGGCCTTCCTGGAATCCGCGCAGGACCTGGGCGCCAATGCCTGGCAGAGATGGCGCCGGGTGATCCTTCCCGTGATGGCGGCACCTGCCGCCACCTCTTTCCTTTTCGTGTTCATTCTTTCCGCCGCGGATTATGTGACGCCCCAGCTGATCGGCGGTACCAGCGGGCAGATGCTGGGCGTGCAGGTCCAGGCGAATTTCAAGGCGGTCGGCGATTGGCCGCAGGGTGCGGCCATCTCGATCCTGATGCTGCTGGCCTTCGTCGCCTGCTATGGGGTGACGCTGCTCGGCCTGCGGCTGCGGCGGCTCGACCGGATTCGCTGGGTCAATTGATGGAGAGCACGCTTCGCAGCCCGTTCAGCGGGGCAATCACCATCGCATCGCTGGTGTTCCTGATCGCGCCTTTGGCGGTGGTGGTGCTCTTCAGCTTCCACGAAACGGCATCCCTCGCCTTCCCCTTCACCGGCTTCTCCTTGCGCTGGTATCGCGCGGTGTTCGCCTCGCCGTCCTTCCTGAACGCCACGTTGAATTCGCTGATCGTGGCGAGCGTCTCGGCCATTGCCACCTTGGTCCTCGGCGTGATGGCGGCCTTCGGGCTCAGCCGGAGCAGCTCGGCCCTGCGGGGTCCCCTGGCGCTGCTGTTCTTCCTGCCGATCACCCTTCCCGGCCTGTTTCTCGGTCTCGCGCTGCTGGTATTCTTCTCGCGTATCGCGCTCAAGCTCTCGCTGGTCACGGTGACGCTGGGGCATATCGTCTATGTCTTTCCCTATTTCCTCCTGATCGCCAAGGCGGCGCTCGACCGCATGGATTCCGCGCTCGAGGACGTCGCCGCCGATCTCGGCGCCAGCCCGTGGCAGGTGTTCTGGCGGGTGACCTTGCCGCAGATCCGCCCGGTGGTGATCGGGGCGACGTCGCTGGCCTTTGCGCTCTCCTTCGATGAGTTCGTCATCACCTTCTTCGTCATCGGCTCGCAATCGACGCTGCCGCTTTACATCTGGTCCAGCATGCGCCGGACCATCGACCCCTCGATCAACACCATCTCGACCCTGCTGATGCTGGTGACCCTTGTCATGTTCGCGGTCGCCTTCGCCTTGACCATCCGCAAGGACGGCATGCGCGCCGAGGTGGGGCGATGACCGCCGAGGGCCGGGCAGCCTCGGTTCAGATCGAGCGGGTGACCCATCGCTATGGCGCCATGGCGGCCCTCAGCGACATCGATCTCACGATCGGGCAGGGCGAGTTCGTCACCTTCCTGGGGCCGTCGGGCTGCGGCAAGACCACCTTGCTGCGGATCATCGCCGGCTTTCTGCGCCCGAGCGAGGGGCGGGTGCTGCTGCAGGGCGCGGACGTCACGGCGGTGCCGCCGCATAAGCGGCCCGTCAACACGGTCTTCCAGCGGCCCTCGCTGTTTCCCCATCTCGACGTCGGCGAAAACGTCGCTTTCAGCCTTCGCTTGGCCAAGACCCCGGAACCGGAGATCAAGCGGCGGGTCGCCGATGCGCTGGCCCTGGTGCGGCTTCCCGGCTATGAGCGCCGGGCCAGCCATGAGCTCTCCGGCGGCCAGATGCAGCGTGTCGCGCTGGCCCGGGTGCTGGTCGCGCGGCCAAGGGTCCTGCTGCTGGACGAGCCGCTGTCGGCGCTCGACCTCGCCATCCGCCTCGAGATGGAGGAAGAGCTGCGCCGGGTGCATCGCGAGGTGGGCGCCACCTTCCTCTACGTCACCCATGACCAGCGCGAGGCTCTCGCCCTGTCCGATCGGGTGGCGGTCTTCAATCGCGGCCGGATCGAGCAGATCGACCGTCCCGAGCGGGTCTATCGCCGGCCGGCGACGCCCTTCGTCGCACGCTTCGTCGGCGACGCCAATGTCGTTCCGGTCGACGTCACCCGAGCCGGCGGAGGAGAGACGTCGATTGCGATCGGCTCGGAGAGGATCCTGCGCCGCTTCCCGCAATCCCCGGAGCCCGGTCCCGCCTGGCTGGTGCTGCGGCCGGAGGCCCTCCTGCTGTCCGAAGCCGCGCCGCGCGCGCCGGGCATTCCGGGGATCGTGCGCGACTTCGCCTATCGCGGGTCAGGCTATGCCTATCGCATCGCCGTCGCCGGTCTCGGCGAGATGCTGAAGGCCGAGGTGCCGGCGGTGGAATCCGGGCCCTTCGCGATCGGCGCGCCGGTCGACCTCGCCTGGGACATCTCGGCCTGCCTGTTCCTGCGGCGGCGCGAGGGCTGATGGCAGCCGTGGCGGATCAAGCAAACAAAGGAAGGAACTTCATGCGGCAGTTTCGCGTGGTCGCGAGCGGCGATTTCCTGAAGCCCGACGGCACATCGGCGTTTCCGGAGTTCAGTTTCGACCGCTTGGCCGACGACCCGCGGATCGAGTTCCGCTTTCTCCCGACGGCGAGCGAGATCGCAAAGAGCCATATTGCCGACGCCGATGCCCTCGTTCTTTCCGATGGCCGGATCACCGCCGACAGCTTCGATCCCGGCGGACGGCTGGCCCTGATCGCCCAATTCGGCGCCGGCTTCAACCATATCGATCTGGCGGCCGCGACCCGCCATGGCGTCGCCGTCACCAACACGCCCCATGGCGTGCGCCGGCCGGTCGCGGTATCGATCCTGACGCTCATCTTCGCCCTGACCACCAGGCTCTTCGTCAAAGCCAGCTTGACGGGCCGCGGGCCAGCGGGTTGGGCGGAAGTGACGCGGCACAATGGCGTCGGCCTTACCGGCAAGACTCTGGGATCGATCGGCGTCGGCAATATCGGCGCCGAGATGTTCCGCCTGGCAGCACCGCTGGGGATGAAATTCCTGGCCCATGATCCCTATGAAACGGTCGAGCGGGCCGGGGCGCTGGGGGTCGAGCTCACCGGCCTCGACGATCTGTTCCGCCGCGCCGATATTCTCTGCGTGAACTGCCCGCTCAACGCCGAGACGCGTCATATCGTCAGCGCGGCGCGGCTGGCGCTGATGAAGCCCACGGCCTATCTGATCAACACCTCGCGCGGCGGCACGGTCGATCAGGGCGCGCTGACCGAGCTGCTCGCGGCCAAGCGGATCGCCGGCGCGGCCCTCGACGTGTTCGAGCAGGAGCCGCCCGATCCCGCCGATCCGATCTTCGCACTGGATAACGTGATCCTCACGCCCCACGCCCTCTGCTGGACCGACGAGCTGTTCGCGGGCTGCGGCCGCGATGCGGTCCAATCGGTGCTGGATGCGCTGGCGGGCAAAGCGCCGACGCACATCGTCAATCCCGCGGTGACGGCCGATGCGGCGTGGCGCCGAAAGCTGGAATCCTTTGCCCGCCGCAGCGCGGCGATCGTGACCTGACGACTCATATCATGGAGAGTATCGGTGGCAGTGAAAGCGGAGCGTAATACCTCGACGCCGGCGGTGGGATGCTGGATCACCTCGCCCAATCACTGGGCCTGCGAGATGGCGGCGGCGATCGGCTATGACGCCGTCCTCATCGATCTGGAGCATGGCACGATCAATGTGGAATCCGCCGACCGGCTGATCGCCCAGAGCCGGGCGCTTGGCCTCCAGGTCTATGTCCGGGTCGCCTCGCCCGATCGCGTGCCGATCCAGCAGGCGCTGGATGCCGGCGCCCATGGCCTGATCCTGCCGCAGGTCCGGGATCTCGAGCATGCGCGGCTGGGGTCGAGTTACGCCAAATTCCCGAAGCCGGGATTGCGCGGCATGGGAACGCCGCGTTCGCTGAATTACGGCGATACGCCCGATGATTTCGTCACCGCGGAGAACGGCCGCACCAAATGCCTCGTGATGGTGGAGACGCCGGGCGCGCTCCGGGATGCCGATGACATCGCCGCGCTCGCGACGGTCGACGGTTTGTTCATGGGCCCTTACGACCTCTCCTTGACGCGCGGACGCGGGCAGTACGGCGCCACGGCCGAGGACCGTGGCGATGCCGACCGGATCGCGGCGGCGGCGAAGCAGGCGGGGAAGTTCCTCGGCATGCCGATCGGCAGTCGCGCGGGTTTCGCGGTCGCGCGGTCCTATGGCGCGGGGCTCGTCTCGGTGGTCGAGGATCTCGGCGCGATGAACGCCGGGCTGCGCCAGGCTTTCGAGATCGCGGCGGGCGATTAAGGGCTGGGCTCGATGATCTCCCAGAGCAAGAGCTTGCGCTGGGAGAGCGGAGGTGCGTCGGGGGGGCGACCCGGGGCGCAGGGCCGCGGCGCATCCCAGCATTGATTGCCGCTCACCGGAACGTTGACGCGAAGCGCCGGGCCGAATTCCTGCTGGGAGACCGGGACATCGGGCGTCGTCGGCCATGAATCGGCCGCCCGCCAGGCGTCGAGCCTGTGATACCGCAGGAACACGCCGACACAGATAAAGACGAATCCCATCAGCAGGAAGCGATGGACGGCGAGGCGAAGAAGGGCGCCATCCGTCGCCAGCGCTCGCGTGGCCACGGCGATGACGAGGGCCGGCAAGACGAGCAGGAAGCCGATGCCGAAGCGGGGATCGGGCGCGCCGAGGAACCAGAACAGATTCCCCAGGCAGGCGATCGCGATCGCATAGCCGATGGCAAAGGAGCCAGGCCCGCAGGCCGGGTCGCGACTTCGCGCTCTCAGGGCGAAGCGCTCGATCAGGGCCATTGCCACCCCGATCCCCGCGGCCAGGCCGAAGCTCCAGCTCGTTCCGGGGATGAAGTCCCGGCGGGCGAGCATCAGGTCGGGCCAATCCTCGAGCCAGGCCCAGCCGTGAACAGCATCCCGGAAATGCTCATTGGGCGAGCGGGCCCAGCTGGTGATCAGCGTGGCGAAGGCCGAGATATCGCCCAAGGGCGGCGTCCAGGGCAAAGCGGCGATGCAGGTCGATACCGCGGGAAAGGCGAGGCATCCCGAGGAGATGACGCCCGTTGCCATCCAGGCGGCACCCACGACCAGCAGGCAGAGCAGGATGGGATCGCGCAGCAAGCTGCCGACGCGCCGGCCGTCGCGCGCGATGACGGCATAGGCGGCGACCGGCAGCAGGAGCAGCACGGGGGCGGTGGTGATCTTGACCATGACCGCCAGCACGCCGGCGACGAGCAGCTGCAGGAGCCAGGCTTCCCTGTCGCCTTCCCCCTCGAAGATCCGCAGGAACGCCCAGAAGGCATAGATCACCAGCAAGGCGCCGGGCAGATCGTTCTCCGGACCGGCAAAGAGCTGGTGAAACATGATGGTCGCGGCATTGGCCAGAAGCACGGCGGCGATGACGACCGCATAGAGATCGCTGATGCCCGGGAGGAATTCTCGTGCCGCGCCGCCGAGCAGGGGCTGTAGCAGCGCCGCGATGATGAGGGTGAACAGCGCCGTGTTCAGCAGGAAGATGCCGGCATGGCTGTCTCGCAGGAAATCGAACATCGAGACGTCCAGGAACCAGATCGAATTGACGCCGAATCTGTAGTGCAGGTTGACCAGGCCGAAGACCTTCGGCGCGTTCTCCAGCCATTCGATCAATTGAAGATGATAGAGCCCGGTGTCGTAGCTCAGCGGCGTGACGAGAACGCCGATGCCGCCCATCGCCAGGATGGCGGCGAGAACCGCCAGCACGGCGACCGGCCGCCGGCCCAGCGAGGCCCAAAGCAGCCGGCTGTGGAGCAGGAAGCAGGCGACGCCGACCATGGCGGTCGCGACGACGAGATAGAGCCGCAGCGGCACGAAGAAATTGGCCACCAGGCCGATCGTCGACACCAGGAGCAGGCCGAGGAGCGCGAAATCGAAGAAAGACCTGCCGCCGGTCTGCCGGCCGCCCGCGAGTGCCGCCCCGAAGCCGGCCAGCACCGCGATCATCAGAGCGATCAATCCGAAGACGAGAAGCATGTCACCTGCCGGGGGTCATCGCCGCGCCGACCGCCGCTCTGGCATATCGGCCGGGCATCGCCGCCGCGGCAGTCTAGTGCAATTCCGCCCGCAGCTTCTGGCGCAGGAGATTGATCGGCACGAGCTTGCCTTCGACCTCGAAATACCAGAACTCCCAGCCGTTGCAGGCGGGGGCGCCCTGGACCTGGGCGCCGACCTGATGGATCGAGCCGCGGCAATCCGCGGCGATCAGCGTGCCGTCGGCGCGGACCTTGGCGGTCCAGCGCCGGTTGACGCTGGTGAGCAAGGTGCCGGGCGAGAGATAGCCGCGCTCCACCAGCCAGCCGAAGGGAATGCGCGGCTCGTCGCGCTTGCCGGGGGTGGCGACGATCTCCGCATCGGTATTGGCCGGGGTGGCGCTGAGGCGCTTCTCGGCGGCCGCGATATAGCCGGGGTCGCGCTCGATGCCGATGTAGTTGCGCCCCAGCCGCTTGGCGACGACGCCGGTGGTGCCGGTGCCGAAGAAGGGATCGAGGACGAGATCGCCGGGCTGGGTCGAGGCGAGGATGACGCGGTGGAGCAGGGCCTCGGGCTTCTGGGTCGGATGGGCCTTCTTGCCGCCGCCGTCCTTCAGCCGCTCGCCGCCGCTGCAGATGGGAAGCAGCCAGTCGCTGCGCATCTGGAGATCGTCGTTGAGGGATTTCATCGCCTCGTAATTGAAGCGGTAGCGGCCCTCGCGATCGCGCGCGCACCAGATCATGGTCTCATGGGCATTGGTGAAGCGGCGGCCGCGGAAATTCGGCATCGGATTGGTCTTGCGCCAGACCACGTCGTTCAGGATCCAGTAGCCGAGATCCTGGAGCCGCGCCCCGACCCGGAAGATGTTGTGATAGCTGCCGATGACCCAGAGCGTGCCCTCGGGCTTCAGGATGCGGCGCGCGGCGCTGAGCCAGGCCTCGCTGAAGCGGTCGTAGCTGGCGAAATCGTCGAAGCGGTCCCAGGCCTCCTCGACGCCATCGACCCGGCTGTTGTTCGGCCGGTGCAGCTCGCCCTCGAGCTGGAGGTTATAAGGCGGGTCGGCGAAGATCATATCGACCGAGGCCTCGGGCAGGGATTGCATCGTTTCGATGCAATCGCCGGAAATGATACGGTTCATGCTGAAATCCCCCATGAGGGGGAGCATGAGTCAGCCGAGTCGGGTCGTCAATAAAAGAAAATCGAATCAATAGGTTGTGGCTAGAACCTCATAAACTGCCCTAAATGTGCGCCGGTGATGGGGGGTGAGCCCCAAGCGCTTGAGCGCCGCCCGGTGCTCCGGGGTGGGATAGCCCACATTCCGCTCCCAGCCATAGCCGGGAAAGCTCTCCGCCAGGACCTTCATCATGCGGTCGCGGGTGACCTTGGCGATGATGGAGGCGGCGGCGATGGAAAGGCTGATTCCGTCGCCGCCCACGACGCATTTCGTGGGGAAGGAAAAGCCCGGCTGGCGGTTGCCGTCGACGATGATCAGCGCCGGCACCAGACCCAGGGCTTCGACGGCGCGGCGCATGGCGAGCTGGGCCGCGCGCAGGATGTTGAACTGCTCGATCTCGTCGACGCTGGCTTCCCCGACGCCGAATTTCGCATGCGCCGGGAGCCGGGCGAAGATCTCCTCGCGCTCCTCGGCCGGCAGCTTCTTGGAATCGTCGATGCGGCGCGCGAGGCGCCGGGGCAGCGTGGGCTCGAGCAGCACCGCGGCGGCGACCACGGGCCCGGCGAGCGGCGCGCAGCCGACCTCATCGACCCCGACGACGATTCCTTCGATGCTGCGCTCGAGCTTCCAATGCGGCATAGGGCCAGCGT
>Ga0310811_10003181_pt1 | contig 20629 bp, 16 predicted proteins | sample YCmetagenome_FD_207642 | JGI IMG/M metagenome (GOLD analysis project Ga0310811, IMG submission 207642) | Soil microbial communities from experimental microcosm in Duke University, North Carolina, United States - YC | ecosystem: Engineered > Artificial ecosystem > Soil microcosm > Unclassified ...
TGTGGGCGACCGATGCCCGGCGTCTCCCGGCGCCGCCCGACGACGGCATGCAAGTGAGCGCGTTAGGCAGGATGTCGGTGTATCCGGCGCACGGCGAGATGCACCTGATCGTGATGGCGCTCGAGGCATCGGGCGACGGACTGTGGCGCAAAGCGCTCGACCAGTCGATCAAACGCCTCACGGCCGAAGGACTCCTCGATCCGACGCGCAAGCGGCGGGTGTGCGCGCATCCACAACGGATCGCGGTCGTGACGAGCCCGGACGGCGCCGCACTGCGCGACATCATCGCGGTGGTCAAACGTCGGTGTCCGATCGTCGAGATCGTCGTGGTGCCGGCGCGCGTGCAGGGTGACGGCGCCGCGCGCGAGCTGGTCGCCGCCATTCGGCGCGTGAGCCGCTGGCGCGATGTGGACACCGTGATCGTTGGGCGCGGCGGCGGTTCGCGCGAGGATCTCTGGGTGTTCAACGACGAGCGCGTGGCACGCGCACTCGCCGCGTGCGCGATTCCGACGATCTCCGCGGTGGGGCACGAAGTGGACGTGTCGCTGTGCGACCTCGTGGCCGACCTCCGCGCCGCGACGCCGTCGGCAGCCGCCGAGGCGGCGGTGCCGGTGCTGGCGGACGTGCGCGCGCGGCTCGCGACGCGGGCCGTCGACCTCCGCGTGGCACTCGAGCGCCGCGCGATGCGCGCGCGTCGCCAGTTCGAGGAGACGGCGCACGACATGCGCGACGCGCTCGAGCGACTCACAGCGCGTCGCCGCGCCCGCCTGGAGATCGCCGCCGGCCGGCTGGATGCCCTGAGCCCGCTGGCTACGTTAGGCAGAGGCTATGCGCTGGCCTCGGACGAAGACGGCCACACGCTCACCAACGCCGCCCAGTTCGAGCGCGGCCGAGCGTTTCGGCTGCGACTGCGTGATGGCCAAGTGGGCGCGCGCACCGAGAGCACGTCGACTGATGTCGCGCCGCAGCCGCGCCCAACGGAGCGCTGAGTCATGTCGTACGAGGAGGATCTGGCGCGCATCGAAGCGATCGTCGCCGAGTTGGGCCGCGACGACGTCGCGCTCGACCGCGCGCTCGCGCTGTTCGAGGAAGGCGTCGAGCGACTGCGCTCGGCGTCCAAGGCCCTGGAGCGCGCCGAGGCGCGCGTCCGCGTGCTCATCGAGCGCGCCGATGGAACGTTCGAGCTTGGCCACTTCGACGGCTGACACGGTCGCGGATCAGTTCGCGGCCGACCGCGCGGCGGTCGACGCCGCACTGCTCGCCCTCTGCGCGCGCAACCTGGACGGTGTGCCTAACGACGTATCGGCCGCGATCCGGTACAGCATGCTCGGAGAGGGGAAGCGGCTGCGCGCGCTGCTGCTGCTCGCCGCGTATCGCGCGTCGGGCGGTACCGCCGATGCCCGCGCGCTCGCCGCGGCCGTCGAAATCGTGCACGCGTACTCGCTCGTCCATGACGACCTCCCGTGCATGGACGACGACGACGTACGCCGGGGACGCCCAACCACGCACAAGGTCCACGGAGCGGTCGTCGCCGCCACGGCCGGCATCGCGATGGTGCCGCTCGCGGCGCGTGCGGCGTGCGACGCCGCGGCCGCGCTCGGGTTGCCGGTGGCCGCCCGCGGCGCCATTGTTCGAGAACTGATGCGCGCATCCGGTGCGGGCGGCATGGTGGGTGGACAGCTCCTCGATTTGGCAGGCGAGGGACACACGTTGTCGCTCGCCGATCTCGAGCGGGTGCACGGGGCCAAGACCGGCGCGCTCATCGCCGCATCGGTGCGCATTGGCGGGATCGCGGCGTGCGCGGATCCGACGCGTGCCGACGCGCTGGATCGATACGGCCGGGCTGTTGGCCTGGCGTTTCAAATCGCCGACGACGTGCTGGACGTGACGTCCACCACGGCGCAGTTGGGCAAGACCGCCGGCCGCGACGCGGCGTTGGGCAAGAGTACCTATCCCGCCCTCCTCGGTATTCCGGGCGCGGTGGCCCGGGCGGATGCGCTCACGCGCGAGGCGTGCGATGCCTTACGCGAGCATGGCCTGTTGACGCCCGCACTCGAGCGCCTGGCGCGGTTCGTGGTGTTGCGTACCTCGTAGTCTTTCGACAACCGACGCATGTCCATTCTCGATCGTATCGATACTCCGGCGGATCTCAGAACGCTCACGCGCGACCAGCTGCGTTCTCTTTCGGCGGAGCTGCGCGTGGCGCTGATCGACAGTTGCTCCCGCACCGGCGGCCACATCGGCGCAGGACTCGGCGTGGTGGAGCTGACGGTGGCGCTCCACTACGTGCTCGAGACGCCGCACGACCAGATCGTGTGGGACGTTGGGCACCAGGGCTACCCGCACAAGATGCTCACGGGCCGCAGGGACCTGTTCGAGACGCTGCGGCAGGAAGCGGGCATCTCCGGATTCCTCAAGCGCGACGAGAGTCCGTACGACGCCTTCGGCGCCGGCCACGCGGCCACGGCGATCTCGGCTGCGTTAGGCATCGCGACCGCGCGCGACCTGCGCGGCGAGGATTTTCGCGTCGCCGCCGTGGTCGGAGACGGCGCGCTCACGAGCGGGTTGTCGTACGAGGGGCTCAACAACGCCGGCGCGTCCGACCGCGACATCATCGTCGTATTGAACGACAACGAGATGTCGATCGCGCCCAACGTGGGCGCCATCTCGCGGTACCTCGGATCTATCCAGCGCAACCCGATCTACAACCGGGTGCGCGGCGCGATCGGGTTCGTCGTGGACGAGCTGCCTGGACCGCTCTCCGGCATCGGCACCCTCGTGCGCCGGTGGGAAGAGAGCATGAAGAGCTTCCTCACGCCCGGCGTGCTGTTCGAGGAGCTCGGCTTCCGCTATTTCGGTCCGATCGACGGACACGACATCAACGTCCTCGTCGACACGCTCGAGGCGGTGAAGGGGATGCGCACGCCGCGGCTGGTGCACGTGATCACGCAGAAGGGGAAGGGGTTTCCCGCCGGCGATCACTCGGAGAAGTGGCACGCGCTGCCGCCGGGCCACGATCCCGCCACCGGCAAGCCGCGCCGCACGTCCACCGCCAACCCGGCGTACACCGCGGTGTTCGGCAAGGGCCTAACTGAGTTGGGCGCGGAGCGGAAGGACGTCGTCGCCATCACCGCCGCCATGCCGGCCGGCACGGGCACCAGCGTCTTCGCCAAGAGCTTCCCGAGCCGCCATTTCGACGTGGGCATCGCCGAGGGGCACGCCGTCACCTTCGCGGCCGGTCTGGCCACGCGCGGGGTCCGCCCCGTGTGCGCCATCTATTCGACGTTTCTCCAGCGCGCGTACGACAACCTCATCCACGATGTCGCCATCCAGCACCTGCCCGTCATCTTCTGCATGGATCGCGCGGGCCTCGTCGGCGAGGATGGCCCAACCCACATGGGGCTCTACGACATCGCGTATCTGCTCGCCGTCCCCGGGATGGTGGTCACCGCACCCAAGAACGGCACCGAGATGATCGCACTCCTCCGCGCCGCACTCGACTACACGAAGGGCCCGTTCTCCATCCGCTACCCGCGCGACGCGGCACCCGACGCCGTGCCGGCGGCCACGACGATTCCGGCCGCTCCGTTAGGCACCTGGGAGGTGCTGCGCCAGGGCGGCGAGTACGCCATCCTCGCGGTCGGCACCAGCGTGCTGCCCGCGCTCGCCGCCGCCGAGCTGGTGGCCGCCGATGATATCGAGTGCACGGTCGTCAATTGCCGCTACCTCAAGCCATACGACGAAGTCACGCTGACCGCGATCGTCGCGCAGCACAAGCGCGTGCTCGTGGTCGAGGAAGGCACCGTGATCAACGGCTTCGGCGCGTTCATGTCCACCGTGATCGAACGGGTCGACCCCGCCGTCCGCGTCGCAGTACACGGTGTGCCGGACCGGTTCGTCGAACAAGCGCCCCGCCAGCGCCAGCTCGAGCTCGCGGGCCTGGACGCCGGCGGCATCGCGCGCCGCATTCGTGCGCTGCACGAGACCGAGGCGCTCACCGGGTGACGCGCCTCGGCGTGGTGGGTAATCGCCGCTATGAGCGGCTGCACGACGTGCTGCTCATCCTCAAGCGGCGCGGCCCGGACCTCGGCATGACGCTGTTGTACGAGGACGAGCTGCTCGAGGCCGGCGCCGACGGCGAGCCGCTCGACGACCCGACCCATATCGACGCCCTGCTCACGCTCGGCGGCGACGGCACCATGCTTCGCGGCGCGCGCCTGGTTGCCGGACGACAGATCCCGATCCTCGGCGTCAATCTCGGACGACTCGGCTTCCTCACGGCGTGCGCCGGCGAGGAGCTCGAGAGCGCGCTCGAGCGATTCGCGCAGGGCGACTACACGGTCCAGCAACGCATGGCACTCGAGGCGCGCACGTCGCGCGCGCACTCCGATCGCCGACGCGCGCTCAACGACGTCGTGCTGCACAAAGGCGGATTCGCACGCGTCGTCCACCTGCGGGTGTCGGTGAACGGCGAAACGATCGGCGCCTTCGTGGCCGATGGCCTCATCGTGTCGACGCCCACCGGATCGACGGCCTACAGCCTGTCTGCGGGCGGACCCGTTGTGGTGCCGACGGTGGAATCGATCGTGCTGACGCCGATCTCGCCGCACACGCTCGCGGTGCGGCCCGTGGTCCTGCCGCCGTCCGCCGAGGTTGTCGTGCAAGTAGATGATGGGCCCGAAGAGCTTTTGGTGACGATCGACGGCCAGACCGGTACGACATTCGGCACCGGCGACACGCTTACCGTCCGGCGGGCGGATCGGCCGGTGCTCTTGGTGAATTTCCGTGGCGCAACGTTCTTCAGCCGCATGCGGCGCAAGCTGACGTGGGGCGGATTGCGGGAGCGCGACGAGAACGACAGGTGCTGACCGAGCTGCGCATTCGCAACTTCGCGATCATCGACAGTCTCATGCTTCCGCTCGAACCGGGCTTCAACGTGCTCACCGGTGAGACGGGGGCGGGGAAGTCCATTGTGGTCGGCGCGCTGGCCCTCCTGTTAGGCGAGCGCGCGAGCACCGACGTCATTCGCACCGGCGCCGACAAGGCAACGGTAGAGGGGGTGTTCGACATCGGCGCCGGCGCAGCGGTGCGGGCGCTGCTCGACGCCCACGGCATCGACGCAGACGATGGTCTGGTCGTCCTGCGCCGCGAGGTCGCGGCGTCCGGTCGCACGCGCGCGTGGATCAACGATGCATCAACCACGGCGGGTGTGCTGGCCGATGTCGGTCGGTCGCTCGTGAATCTGCACGGTCAGCACGAAGCGCAATCGCTGCTCGATGCCGACTCGCAGCGCGATCTCCTCGACGCGTTCGCCGGCGCGAGCGCTGCCGCTGCAACGGTGCGCGACCGCTACGACACGATGCACACGCTCGAATCCGAGATCGAAACGCTGCGCCGCCGCGCCGCCGAAGCCGAGCGGCGCGCCGACTATTTGCGGCACGTGGCGCGCGAGATCGACGAGGCCAGGCTCACGCCCGGCGAGTCGGAGGCGTTGGAGGAAGAAGCCCGCCGACTCGAGCACGCGGACGAGCTCCGCTCGCTCGCACAGGGCATGACCGACGCGCTGCAACAGTCGGAGAGCGGCGTCCTGCCCAACCTCGGACACGTGAACAAATCGCTGACTGCGATTCAACGCATCGACCCCAGCCTGTCACGTCTCCAGGAGTTGTTCGACAACGGCTACTATGCCCTCGAGGAGCTCGCGCGCGCGCTCGACGACTACGCGTCGGGTGTCGATCTCGATCCGGCGCGCCTGGCGGAAGTCGAGCGCCGGCGCGACGTCGTGTTTCGCCTAACGAAGAAGTACGGCCCAACGGTGGCCGACGTGCTCGAGGCAGGGCGCGTCGCCCGCAACGAGCTCGACCTCGTGGACACGGCGGCGCTCGACATCCGGCAGCTCGAGCAGCGTCACGCCGCCGCACGTGAGGCGTTCACCGCGGCGGCCGCCGAGCTCACGGTGCGCCGTCGCGACGGCGCGCGCCGCCTGAGCGCTGAGGTCGACGCGCTGTTCCCGGAGTTAGGCATCCCCGACGGCAAGTTCAGCGCGCGTCTCGTGGCACGAGCCGCCCCGGCAGCCACCGGCGCCGAGGACATCGAGTTCCTGGTCGCGCTCAACATCGGACACGACGCCCGGCCGCTGGCGCGCGTCGCATCCGGCGGCGAGCTCTCGCGCATCATGCTTGCGCTCAAGACCATTCTCGCACGCGTCGATCACGTGCCCACGCTCATCTTCGACGAGGTCGACGCCGGCATCGGCGGCCGCGTGGGGCTGCAGGTAGGCGACACGATGCGCCGAGTGGCGGCGCACCATCAGGTGCTCGCCATCACGCACCTCGCGCAGATCGCTGCGCGCGCGCACCATCACGTGGTGGTCAGCAAGGGCGCGCGCGGTGGAATCACCACCGCCGACACGCTCGTGGTGCGTGACGACGAGCGCACCCATGAGATCGCGCGCATGTTAGGCGGCGACGAAGGCAGCGATACCGCACTCGCACACGCGCGGGAACTGCTCGCCAATGCCACGGCGCCCGCGGCGGTGCCTGCAACGCCGCCCGCATCGACGACGAAGCCGCGCAGCGCGCCGCGCCGTCAGGGCTCGCGTCGCCGCTGAGTGCTGTCGGGGACGTCGCGTCGCACGATGCCGCGTCCCCAGAGTTTCTGATAGAAGCGCAGCCCCGCCGCCCATTCGCCCCGCGGGGGTTGGCCGTTCGTGAGGGCGACCTGCCGCCGATACTGCAGCGTAATTTCGAACGGATAGCCGCCGTGCCCCCTCTCGCTCGCGGCCACGCTCGAAAACACGAGGCCCAGCCCAACCCATTGGTTCGTGAACGCCGACGCCGGGCCGAGCGCGGCCGCGTCGAGGTGCGTCACGGTGCCCGCCGAGTCGACCACGTCGAGCGTGCCCGAGAACCTACCGGCGTTCTCATGCTCGTACTGGTAACGCGCGCCGATCGAAATGTATTCGCCTAACGCAAGCCGCGGCGTCACGTCGATCGAATAGGCATCGCCTAACCGACGGGTCGTGTTCACGGGTCGCGCGGCGGCGTCGAACGGATCGCCGGGCGGCCCGGCGCCGACGCGGAGCGAGCGCGTGTCCTGCAGATGGTGCTCGTAGCGCAGCGCCACGCTGGTCCAGAACGATTGGCCGGCGAGAAAGTCCCAGAACGAGCCCGCCTGCAGGCCGGACTCGCCTTCACCAGTGCCGATGCCGAATTGCTCGAACGGCTTGGGCGGCAGCCCGGTTCCGATCACCGCGCTCGCCGAGAGCGCGCTGCGTACGTGCAGCCCGTGCTCGGCGATGCGATCGTGCTCGCTCTGCTCGCCGAGCCACACGAGCTTGAGCGTCGCCATTGCATCGCCGATCCCGCTCCGCTTGAAGGAGCGGATCGAGTCGGCGAGGTCGCCCCGCGCGGGGTTGGAGAAGTAGATCGCGGATTCGGTGGTGCCCACCGACGGCACGGACGCGGTGAGCATCACGCGGTCCGTGAGCCCAAAGTCCAGCGAAAGCGGCGTGATGCGCGCCTGCGAGCGTGTCTGAATGAACACGCCCGGCGCAGCATCATACTGCTGGAACCAGCGCGACCACGTATTCAACAAGCCGATGCGGAGGGTACCGCCCGGCAGCGTCGTCGCGTCGTCGCCGTAGCCCAACACGCTCTGCGCGCCGAGCGGCATCACCGCGAGCACCGAGATCGCGATCGACAGGCGTGCAACGCGCCGCCACCCGGGCGCAAGACGAAGCGAGCGAGACGACAAGCGGTGGCGGAGTGGTGTGTCCGACAGTGACGGTGTGAAGTCGGGTCGACGGGCGACGTGTGCGCGCAAGTCTGTCATTACACTCCAAGGTTGTCAACGTTCGGCGCGATCGTCGCCTCCTCCCGCCGTCTCGTATATTGCACGCATTGCAACGCCTGTGCACGCCGCGCGGGCACCGACCTCTCGCAATGCGTCGCTCGTGAATTCAACTCCGAAGTCCGTCATTCCGTGGCAACTGACCGGCAATCATTGGCTCACGTTGCCGTGCATCCATCCGGCTGACGGCGCACTGCACGCGCTCGGGGTGCTGCATCGCGGAGCGCGCGCAGCGGTGGAGTTCGCCGGCGGCGCTGATTTTCTCTCAGGGAGCGGCCCGCCGCTGCTCAAGCCCACGCTCTACATCGACGGCGCGCGCCGCGAGCTTGGCGCCCAAGGACTGGCGTGGGAGCGTGCGATGAGTTGGCTCCCGACGTTCACGTGCTCCATCGACGGTCTCGTGATTCGCGGAACGCTGTTCGCGCCGTACGGTCGCGATGCGGACATCGCGGGCGCGGTGTACGCGTTCGCATTCGAAAACCGGACGGCGCGCGAGATCGCCGTGGACCTCGCGCTCGAGGGCGTGCTGGGTCACCGGCAGCTCCGCGTGCGAACGGCTCGCCCAACGGACGACGCGCATCGCATTGCCCTGGCCGACGACGGCGTGGTGGTGCTCGAGGGCAGTGCCCAACCGGGGTTGGCCGCACTCGCGGTGGCGGCCGACGCCGAGAGCGTGAGCGACGTGCAGGGCGGGGACGCACCGCGCTTCAGCGTGCGTCGCTCGCTGCGCCTCGAGGCCGGCGCTCGCACGGGCGCCGCGTTCTACATCGCCGCCGGTCCCGAGCGCGATGGCGCCGAAGCCACGGTGGCGGTGATGCGCCGCCGCGGCTGGAGCGAGCTGCTCGCGATGACGCGCGATGCGCTGCAGGAGCTCGAGCAGACCGTTGGGCACGACGGCATCGATCGACTGATCAATCGCAACCTGTTGTTCGCGTACTTCTACGGTGCCGGCCGCGCGTTGGACGACGCGCACTTCTACCTCGTGCGCTCGCGCGCGCCGTGGAACGGCCGCGGCGTGACGACGCGCGACTGGGATGCGTTAGGCTGGACGCTGCCGGCGATCCAGCTCGCCGACGCGTCGCTCGCGCGCGAGCTGCTGCTGCGCGCGTGCGAGCTGCACGGCTACGCCCCGGGCAGCGGCGTGCACTACCTGGACGGCACGATGTTCGAGCCGGGCTTCTCGCTCGAGGGCGTCGCGTCGTTCGCCATCGCCACCGATCGGTACATTCGCGAAACCGGCGACGACCAAATCGTCGATGAGCCCGCCGTCGCCGACGCGCTCTACGCATCGTGGGATGACCTGTCGGGCCGCCGCGATGAACACGTTCCGCTGTACAGCACCGAGGTCACGCTCTCGGGCGCGCCCGCGGGCCACCCCTTCACGCTGCACGGCAACGCCGTGGTCGCGCAGGCCCTCGACGTCCTCAAGCGCACGCTCGACGAGGAAAGTGCGCGCTCCGTAGAGGATCCCGAAGCCGTGCGCGCCGCGCTCCGCCGCCACTTCTCCATCGAGCGCGATGGCAAAGTGCTCTTCGCCACGTCCATCGACCTGTCCGGCAATTCGGGCACCGACGGCGACCCCAATGCGTCGCCGTACTGGCTGCCGTTGTACGAAGCGGTCGAGCGCTTCGATTCGGTGTATCGCCGCACGGTCCGCGGGTTAGGCGCCGAGCCGGGCGCGTTGGCCGAGCAGTGCGCGCGTCTGTTAGGCCCGGACGCAGCCGCGGTCCTGCAATGGCTGCGGCGCGCGCCGCTCGACAACGGCATCGCCGCGGAGCTCGTCGACGCCGAGGGCCGCGCGACGGGCAACGGCGGCGACGCGGCGCTCGCCGGTCTGCTCGCGTGGTCCACGTGGTACGCGGTGCACGCACTCGGCGTGCGGCCCTGATCGCCCGGCGCACGCGCCGCGCTGCCCAACTGCACCTTTCCCGGCACGCCCGAGCCTCGTACTGTTATGCGCGCCCGCGCCGCCACTCGCCCGCGCGACCACTACGATGGAGGACGCCCAATGAATTTGTTCCGTGCTCCAACGCTCGTGATGCTCTTGGCCTGCGGCGCCGCGTGCGGCGCGCACGCGCAGGGCTTCCAGTTGAACGAAATTGGAAGCTGTGCCGTCGCGCGCGGACAAGCAGTGACCGCGTCGACGTGCAAAGATCCGTCGGTCATTTACTGGAATCCCGCGGCCGCCGCGTCGCTCGAGGGATGGAGCATCTACGCCGGTGCCGCCGCGGTGATCGTGGGCGGCGGGTTCACGGCGGACACCTCGCGCCGGGTCTTCGACGCCGACGTTCCGCCTTCGTTTCCACCACACCTATTCGTGAACTACGGCTCCAAGGATGATCGTTGGGCAGCCGGACTCGGCGTCTACGTGCCCTACGGACTCACCTCGCAGTGGCACGACGATTTTCCGGGCCGCTTCGAGGCCCTCAAGGCGTCGCTCACGTCGGTCTACTTTCAGCCCAACTTCGCCTTCCGCGTTGCGCCCAACTGGCAAGTCGGCGGCGGTCCTGTAATCGGCTACTCGCGGGTCGAGTTGCGCCAGTCGCTCGATCTCGCCCAACAACAGGCCGCGCCCGGACTGACGTTCGGCCAGTTGGGCGTGGCCGCACAAACCGAGTTCGCGCGCGCCAAGCTCTCCGGCAGCGGCACCGCGTTCGGCTTCGACGTCGGCGTGCACGGCGCGTTAGGCGCCAACTGGGAGATCGGCGCGCGCTACCTGTCGCAGCTCGACTTTCATTACGACGACGCCGACGCGACGTTCTCGCAAGTGCCCACGAACCTCGTCTTGTCCGCGGGCAATCCGCTCGGTCTGCCGCCCGGCACCCCCGTCGACGCCGTTCTCGGCACCGAGTTCGCTCCCGGCGCTCCCCTCAGCGCGCAGAAGGTGTCGACCCGCATCAAGCATCCCGCGCAGTTCCAGGTCGGACTCGGCTATTCCGGTCTCGTCAACACGCGTCTCGAGGGCGACTTCGAGTGGACGCAGTTCTCGTCGTTCGACCAACTGCCCATCAATTTCAGCGGACCAGCGGGCGGCCAGAGCCGGACGCTGCTCGAGGACTATGAGAATTCGTGGTCGATCCGCGTGGGCGCCGAGCACGCCTTCGCGGTGGGCATCAAGGGACGCGTCGGGTTCACGTACGTGAAGTCACCCGCGCCCGATGAAACGGTGACACCGCTGCTGCCCGACATGAATCGCCGCAACTACACGGTCGGGTTGGGCGTCCCGCTCTCGCCGCATTACACACTCGACGCCGCCTACCTGCACGTCGACACGAGCGGACGACGCGGCCGCATCGTCGAGCGCACGAGCGCCGGCCAGACTGCGTTAGACCTCAACTCCGGCTTCTACACGCTCGACGCGAACGTGCTGTCGCTCAGCATCCGCGCCAACTTCTGACGCCACCGATCACGCACACGGGAAAATCTTCCATGTCTCGAGAGCGAAATCTCGTCGCCGGCGCGGTCGCATCCGTCATGATCGTGGCTGTCGCGGCGTGCAGTCCCACCAAGGATCTGGTCGTGCCGACGCCGCCGGTGAATCCATTGTTCGCGAGCTACGTCTCGCTCGGCAACAGCCTCACCGCGGGATTCCAGTCCGGCGGCATCAACGACTCGACGCAGCACCAAGCGTATCCGGTATTGCTCGCGCAGCAGATGAACACACCGTTCACTGTTGCGAGCCTGCTCGACCCCGGCTGTCCACCGCCGATCGACAGTTTCCCCAAAGGCACACGCGTGGGCGGCGGAACGTCCACGACGTGTTTCTTCCGCTCGCAGGTGTCGGGCGTGGCGGTGCTGAACAACGTCGCGGTCCCGGGCGCCGCGTCGTTCGATCCCGCGAGCCCGATCGGCACCGGTGGCGGCGGTCCGCTCACCACGTTCATCCTTGGCGGCAAGACGCAGGTGCAGCGCGCGCTGGATGCGAAGCCGACGTTCGTGAGCATCTGGATCGGCAACAACGACGTGCTGCCGGCTGCGCTGAGCGGTGTCCTCGATTCCGTTCCGGGCCTGTCGCCGGGCGTGACGACCGAAGCGGCGTTCGAGACCAACTACACCGCGATGATGACCGGTCTGGACGCCGGCGGTACGATCAAGGGCGGCATTTTGATCGGCGTCGTGAACGTGGCTAACGCACCGGTGTTCTTCCCTGCGGCAGCAGTGTTCGCACCCGGCGTGTTGCCTGCGCTCGAGGCAGCCGTGGGCGCGCCAGTTACGGTCGACACGAGCTGTACTCCCGCCACGCAGTCGATCATCAACTTCGAGCTGTTCCAAGCGATGCAGGCCGGCACGGCTCCCGACACCATCGCGTGTCACGCGCTCGCCAATCATGCTAACGGACTCGGCGAGTTGTTCGTGCTGGACGCGACGGAGATCGCGGCCGTGACGCAGGCCGTGAACACCTACAACGCGTTCATTCAACAGACTGCGGCGACGAAGGGTTGGGCGTACTTCGATCCTAACGTGCCGCTCGCTCAGTTGCGCGAGGGCGGCCAGATTCCCGTGCTGCCCGACCTCACGCAGCCCACGAAACCGTTCGGCGATTTCATCTCGCTCGACGGCATTCATCCATCGGCAGCCGCGCATGTGTTGCTCGCCAACCTGATGATTCAGGCGATCAACGCACAGTACAGCACGAGTATTCCTACGTTGGCATCGCCGTGAGTGACGGGCGTGCCGGGCGCAGCGTGCCCGGCGCGTCCTCTTGTTCGCTCGCGGAGCTTCGGCTAGGTTTGGGACGACTGCGGGAATAGCTCAGTTGGTAGAGCACAACCTTGCCAAGGTTGGGGTCGCGGGTTCGAGTCCCGTTTCCCGCTCTCCACGATTCGACAGACACGATCACAGGGACATGGGGCGGTACGCCCGTGTCCCTGTGTTGTTCGTAGGGGCTCGTGCGGCATTGGCCCGGGTGGCGAAAAGGCAGACGCGAGGGACTTAAAATCCCTTTCCCCTTGCGGGGAGTGCGGGTTCGATTCCCGCCCCGGGCATGCACTAGTGGCCGGCCGTCCTCGGCGCCGCATACCGAGCGCCGCGCTCTGGCGTTAGGCAGCCACTCGTACAGAGGACATATGCGACGCCGCATCGCTGTTCTGCTGTTGTGGTATGTTTGCCTGCCCAACGCTGCGCCCGCCATCCACGCGGAGCACTCGTCGGCGCTAGCCGTCAGACGATGCCCGCCGGTCACACACAACCGACGATGACTTCGACAAAGGCTTGAAGGGATAACGAAAGTGAAACCAGGGATACCCAAAGTGATCGTTCTGCGCGGAGGGAAGTGCATCGCCTAACGGATGGGAGAGGTATTTGTTTGTTGACAAACACAAGACCTCACCACCCATTGGCGACCGTACTCCCCTCCGCGTCGAGCGATCACTTTCGTTATCCGTGGTTTCACTGTTGTTATCCTTTTGAGCCGTTGCGTTTTCCTCCTGTTTCCCCTGGGCGCGCGACTCTCATCGGGCGAAAGACGCTCAGCACTGACATCGCTACCGCGGCCATCTCCTGCTATCCCTAACTCAGAGGCGGTCTATTAGTACGACGACCGCAGATCGTACTCGCACGTGTCAAAGTTGCGCGAGATACGCACGACCGAGTGCTTGTAGATCAGCTTGATGTCCTCCGCACAGCCCTCGCCGATCGTGAATTGCTCGCTCTCGCCCGGTGCGATCATCGTGTTGTCGCCGAGCAGATCGGGCCCCCACGTATCCCGATTGACGCCGCTGATGTGCGCCTCGATGATCGTGTGCTCACCCGTGTTGAAGACCTTCAGCGAATGTGAGGGCGGCTTGGTGGAAGCGGTCGCCGCAAGTAGAAGTGCGGACAACGACGCCAGTCGACCAATGCGGCCCGCGCGAGTCCTGCCCGGTGATGCATTCATCGGAGCCTCCTGATCACGTACAAGTCGGGAGCCATAGTGTCGGAGCCCAGTGCTCGGACACCAAACCCCACCGCAACAGCGCTCGATCACGTTGCGCAAATGGCGCTGAGATCCCGTCATCGGGCGGGTCGTGATGGAACGGGACGGCTCGATGTTCGAGGACGGGGCGCTTGCCTAAAGCGTGGAGGGAAACGTCTCGGACAACTCGCCGCGATTCCAGTGCCCTGTACGTTGGAGCGGCTCGACGGCGCGTGTCTCGTCGTAGCGGAGAATTCTGTCGAACTCAGGCAATAGCGCGCTGACGCGCCCGATCACGGCGACGACGACTTGACGGCACAGCGCAGGCATGGTATCCTCTCCAGGTAGCTGTTCCGGGGAACACTTCCGGGGAGGAAACGACGTGACCGCGCCCAACGATCTCGACCTGTTGCAGGGGACGCTCGACGTGCTGGTCCTGCGCGCGCTGATGTGGGGACCGAGCCACGGCTACGCCGTCGCGCGCTGGATCCGCGGCGCGTCCGGCGGCGAGTTGACCGTGGAAGACCGCGCGCTCTATGTCGCGCTCCACCGCCTCGAAGACCGCGGGTGCGTGGCGAGCGAGTGGGGACTCTCCGAGAACAACCGGAAAGCGCGGTACTACCGCCTAACGCCGGCAGGCCGGCGCCTCTTGCGCGAGGAGTCATCTCGGTGGGCGCGCTACGCCGATGCGGTATCACGCGTGTTGCGTGCCGGCGCCGCGGCCGGACGGGTGACCGTGTGAGCGATCCGCGCCGAGTGTTCCGGCTGTCCGCGCACAGCAGCGTGGACCGCGATGTGGACGACGAAATTCGCTTCCACCTCGACTCGCGCATCGCCGAGCTCATGGCGTCGGGCATGGACGCCGACCGGGCGCGCGCGGTGGCGACAGCGGAGTTCGGAGACGCGGACAGCGCCCACCGCGAGCTGGCCGCGATCGATCGCCATCGCGCGGCCCGCGCCGCCCGCCACGATTGGCGCGATGCCCTCGTGCTGGATGCGCGCTTCGCGCTGCGAACGCTCCGGCGCTCCCCGGGCTTCGCGGCCGCCGTGCTCGTCACGCTCACGCTGGCGTTAGGCGCGACGGCGGTCATCACGAGCGTGGTGTATGGCGTCGTGCTGCGTGCATTGCCGTATCCGCACCACGACCGCCTGGCCCTCGTGTGGACCACGGCCGTGCTCGATGGCCAGCCGAACGACCGCTTGCCGTTCTCGGCTGCCAACTTCGAGGATCTGCGCGCGGGCGCGCGATCCTTCACCACGCTGGCGGCCGTCCGGTCATCCGGCTACACGATCACCGGAAACGGGGAGCCGCAGCTCGTGCTCGGCGCCCGCGTGACACCGGGCCTCTTCGAAGCGTTAGGCGTGCACCCGTACCTCGGCCGCACCTTCACGCCCGACGACGATCACGAGACCGCCGCACCGGTCGCCGTGTTGGGCTACGACCTCTGGCGCACGCGCTTCGGCGGCGACCGCGGCATCGTCGGCCGCTCGATCACGCTCGACGGTACATCGTACACCGTCATCGGCGTGATGCCGCCCGGGTTCGCGTTTCCGCGCGGGGCCGAGTTGCCCGCGGCCTTCGGATTCGCGTCGCGCGCCGAGCTCTGGACGCCGGCCGTGTTCACGGCGGGCGAGCTCAGACGGCGGGGCACGTTCAACCTGGTGGTCGTAGGCCTGCTCGCCCCAGGCTCATCGCTCTCGGCTGCGAGCGCCGATGCCGCGGGGATCGTCCGTCGCATCACGCGCGCGGCGGGCTTTCCCGGTAGCACCTGGGGTGCAACGGCGGTCTCAATGCAGCAGGAGTCGACGCGCGCCGCACGGCCGGGCCTCCTCATGCTGCTCGGCGCCGTGGTCGTCGTGCTGCTCATCGCCTGCGCCAACGTGTCGAATCTCGTGCTCGCGCGCACGGCGGGCCGACAACAGGAGCTGGCGGTGCGCGCCGCGTTAGGCGCGTCGCGCCGCCGGTTAGGCATGCAGCTCGTGACCGAGGGCGCGCTGCTCGCCCTGGTGGGCGCGATCGCGGCCGGCGCCGCCACTGCGCTCGGCCTGCACGCCGTGCTGCGCGCGCTACCGGCGTCTCTCCCGCGCGTGGCCGACATCACCGTCGAGCCGCGTGTCCTCGTCGCGCTGGTGGTGGTAGCGTTGCTCGCGGGAACGGCGTTCGGCGCCCTCGCCGCGGCACAGGTGTCTTCTGCCCACTCGGTGCTGCGCACCGGAACGCGCGCGGCCGGCGGTCGCGGCCGCCTGCGCCAGGCGCTCGTCGTCGCCGAAGTCGGACTCTCGCTCGTGCTCCTGATCGTGTCGGCACTGCTCGTCGAGAGTTTCCAGCGCATTCAAAACGTGCGGCCGGGCTTTGACCCCGCCGGTGCACTCGCGGCAACGGTGATCCTGCCATCCGATCCACGGGTCGATTTCCGCGCGAGCCAGCCAAAATGGGCGGATCTGAGCACGGCGTTCCTCGACCGACTGAACGACGTCCCGGGCATCGAGGCGGCCGGAGCGGTGTCGTCGCTGCCGCTCTCCGGCGCGTGGGAATCCACCACGTTCTCGATCGTCGGTCGATCAAGTCCAGAGGGAGCAAGTCGGCCGCATGCGAACTATGCGATTGCGTCGCCGAACTACTTCCGCGCAATGAGTGTTACCGTGCGTGGCCGAGCGTTTACCGACCACGACGACCGGACTTCTGCACCGGTCGCCATCGTGAGTGAAATGGCCGCCAAGCGATACTGGCCGGGCACGGATCCGGTGGGGCAGGAGATTACAGTGTTCGACACCTCGGCGTTGCGTATCGTCGGAGTGGCCGGAGATGTCCGGCAAGCATCACTCACCGATCCGATCCAGCCGATGCTCTATTTGCCGGCGGCGCAGTTCGCCTACGGATCCTTTTCTGTGGTGGTGCGTGGCCATGGGAACATGGCAACGCTGGCGGCCGCTACCCGACGCGCGCTGCGCGCTGTGGCGCCGAGTGCGCCGCTCACGGACGTGCAGTCGCTACAACAGGTGTTCGATGCCTCGCTCGCCCAGCGTCGGTTCGCGATGGTGCTGGTGAGCGTGTTTGCCGCGAGCGCCGCGGCGCTAGCAACCATCGGGTTGTACAGCGTGATGGCATACACGGTGCGCCAGCGCACGCATGAAATCGGTATTCGCATGGCGCTCGGCGCGCGTCCGGCCGACGTCCGGCGCATGATGATCCGGCAGGGTATTACGATGGCTCTGGCCGGTATTTGCGTTGGCGCCGTAGCCGCGCTCGCGCTGAGCGGCGTGTTCCGACATCAGCTCTACGAGGTGAGTGCTGCCGACCCCATGACGTATATCGCGCTCGCGATCGTGGTGATTGCGATCGCGGTCGCTGCGTCCTGGGCGCCGGCGCGCCGTGCCACCCGCGTCGACCCGAGCCGCTCCCTGCAACAGAATTAGCTCGCGAGCAGCCTAACGGTGCGCGGCGTATGCGCGCGCGCACCGCGTGCTTCGAGCATGTGCGCGAGCGCTTCGCCTTCGCCCATCATTCCAAGTGCGCAGCGGTTTTGCTCACCCCGCGCGGCCATCGACGAGCACCCGATATCCGTCACGTTCGTCGACGGGCTCGTATATCCATTTGGTCACGATCATGGCGACTCTACCTTCATGCGTCGGATCCGGTCGTGTTCTGCTCTGGCAATGGCTACAGCACCGCATTGCTCGGACCGCGTGCACCGCCACCCGCTCGAGTCGAACGAGACGACGTGCGTGTGCTCGCCATGCGACTCGAAGTGGTCGACGAGATACAACCGCAACATGGTCGTTACCTGTCCGTTGGACGAGAGTTCGTCTGGCGTCCACATGTGCATCAAGCGTGTACAGCGGGCGCCGTCACCATGCGAAACGCTGACATTGTCGCGCTTCGCCGGCGCAGACTCACCGCGCGATGACACGATTGAGCGCGTCGGACATGCTTCGCGCGTTGCCTTACGCGCTGCACATGCGGCGTTGACTAACGGCGGCGTCGCAGCGCCGTAAGGCCACGTAACCATCTTGTGGGAGATCTATGTTGATATTCATCACTAAGTTATCTATGGACAACCACTTGGCTATATAGAGATCAAGTGCAACCTCAATGTTGATTACTGGTTATCTTCGGCATGTCTTCGGGCCTTGCAAACGTATCGGTTTTCCCTCCCGCTGTCAACGCACCCGCCCCTTTGCGCTCGCTCCAAACACCCGAATGCAGAGCCGGCAGCCGTGCCGTGTCGTGAATCCGCCTCCGATGCACGAGGTGAGTTTCACGAGTCTGATAGCGGACAAGACCGGACACGAACGGACACGGCGGACGTTTTTTGGAAACCGCGCATCGGCGCCGATCACGTGACCGAGCACCAACAAAAACACTCGTGCTTTATCCGTTCGTGTCCGGGTTTGTCCGCTATCAACTCGTGGATGCCATTGTCACACGCGGAGTCGGAGACGCGATGCCGTGGGAGGCGTATGCGACGCTCGGATACGCCCGCGCGCGAAATTCGGAGGCGCCGCGAGCATAACACGCTCCCCACCAGAGCGCCGTAGCATCGCATTGCAGGTCGGACTAGTTTGTTGCGCCATGACCGACGTCGTCGCGCTCGCCGCCGAGCTCATGGCCATTGAATCCGCATCCGGTGACGAGGGGCGCGCCGTCGATTTCGTCGCCCGCTGGCTTGTGGCGCGAGGGTGGAACGTGACCGTGCAGGAGGTCACGAAGGGCCGCGGAAACGTCTGGGCGTCCCGCGCCGGCGGCGGCGTAACCCTCTCCACCCACCTCGACACCGTTCCCCCATTCGTCCGTCCGACCCTCGAGGGCGATCACCTCCAGGGCCGTGGCGCGTGCGACGCCAAGGGCATAGCCGCCTCCATGCTCGTGGCGGCTGATCAGCTCGCGACCGAGAACGAGCAACGCGTCGACCTGCTGTTCGTGGTCGGCGAGGAGCGCGGATCGGACGGGGCGCGCGCGGCCAATCATCTGGCTGCCACGAGCCGGTTTCTGGTCAATGGCGAGCCCACCGAGAGCACACTTGCATCGGGCGCTAAGGGATCACTTCGCGTGTACCTGCGAACGACCGGAATTCCCGCACACTCTGCATACCCGGAGCTCGGCCGCTCTGCCATCGAGCCCATGCTCGACCTCCTGCCCACACTGCGCAAACTCGACCTGCCGCGCGATCCGGTGTTGGGCGACACGACGGTGAACATCGGGACCCTGCGCGGCGGAACCGAGGCGAACATCATCCCCGAACGTGCGGACTGTGAGCTCATGTTCCGTCTCGTGGGCGACGTCGAGCCGATCAAGCGCATGGTGGAGCGCTGGGCGGACGGTCGTGCGGAGATCGAGTACGGCTCGCACATTCCGGCCATGCGCTTCCATACGATTCCAGGATTTCGCTCCGCGCCGGTCGCGTTCACGACCGATATCCCGTTGCTGTCGCGGTGGGGCACGCCGCTGCTCTTCGGTCCGGGGTCGATCCACGTCGCGCACACGCCGCGCGAGTTCATCGACGTCCGCGAGCTGCGCGCGGCGGTCGACTCGTACGTGCGCATCGTGCGCGCGCTCCTCGCGTGACCACGAGCGCGCCGGCTTCGCCCCCCGCGCGGCGCATTCCGGTCGCTGTGTTAGGCGCGACCGGCGCCGTTGGGCAGACGTTCGTGCGGCTGCTCGACGGGCACCCGTGGTTCGACCTCCGCGCGGTCGCGGCGTCCGAGCGCTCCGCCGGCAAGCCGTACGGCGAGGCGGCGCATTGGTTAGGCAGCGAGATGCCGGCGCGCGTCGCCGCGCTGCCCGTGGTCCCGTGCGATCCGGCGTGCATCGACGCGCCGCTCGTCTTTTCGGCGCTCGACGCAGCCGCGGCCGCGGACGTCGAACCCGTCTTCGCGCACGCGGGCCGATTCGTGCTCAGCAACGCGCGCGCGTATCGCCTCGAGCCGGACGTCCCGCTCCTCATCCCCGAGGTGAACCCCGACCACCTCGCGCTGCTCGACCGCCAGCGCGAGCGCCGCGGCTGGACGGGTGCGATCATCACGAACTCGAACTGCTCGACGATGGTCGTCGCGCTCGCGCTCGCGCCGCTCCACCAGGCATTCGGCGTGGCGAAGGTGTTCGTGACGACGCTGCAGGCCGTGTCCGGCGCGGGCTATCCTGGTGTGCCGTCGCTCGACATCCTCGGCAACGTGATCCCGTACATCGGCGGCGGCGAAGAAGACAAGATCGAAACGGAGACGCTCAAACTGCTCGGCTCGTTAGGCGGGGACGGCATAGTCCCGGCGACGATGACGGTGAGCGCCCAGGTGACGCGCGTCCCCGTGGAGCACGGACACACCGTGTGTCTGGCGGTGGGCCTCGCCCGCTCGGCCGACGCCGACGCAGCCGTGGCGGTCTACGAGGGTTGGCGCGGCGCCATCGAGTCGCTCCGGTTGCCGTCCGCGCCGGTTCCACCGATCACGGTGACGCGCGACATCGACCGGCCCCAGCCCAGGCGCGACGCCGACGCCGGCGGCGGCATGCGCATCACGATCGGGCGCGTGCGCCGCGACCCCATCCTCGACCTGCGGCTCGTCGCGTTAGGCCACAACACGATTCGCGGCGCCGCCGGTGCGTCGGTGCTCAACGCCGAGCTCCTCGTCGCGCGCGGGCTCCTCGGCGCGTGATCGTCGTCAAGTTCGGCGGCACCTCGGTGGCCGACGCCGCGGCGATCGCCCGCGCGGCGGCCATCACCAGGAGCCGCGCCACCCGCCGACCGGTCGTGGTCGTCTCGGCGCTGGCGCGCGCGACCAACGAGCTGCTCGCGGCGGCCGAGCAGGCGGCGCGGGGCCAGCTGATCGTCGCGCTCCGCGGGATCGAAGGCCTGCGCGATCGCCACTTATCCGAGGCACAAGCACTGTTAG
>Ga0310811_10003182_pt1 | contig 20625 bp, 15 predicted proteins | sample YCmetagenome_FD_207642 | JGI IMG/M metagenome (GOLD analysis project Ga0310811, IMG submission 207642) | Soil microbial communities from experimental microcosm in Duke University, North Carolina, United States - YC | ecosystem: Engineered > Artificial ecosystem > Soil microcosm > Unclassified ...
CAGCGCTACGGCGACGTCCGCGGGAGCGGCGGCCTGGCCGCGATCACCGACTCGCTGCTCGCGCGGATCTGCGCCGGCCTGGCACCCGCGCTGACGGGGCTCGACGACGACTCGGCCCGGCAGATGGTCGCCCTGATCGACGGCGTCCACAGCGCGGTGGGGCTGCTCGAGAGCGACCTGTGGCAGGCGACCCTCGCGAACCTGGCCCGGCGCACCGGACTGCCGGGGATCATCGAGGGCCGGATCGTGCGCATCCTCTTCGACGCCGACGCGAGCGTGGACGACGTCTCCGTCCGCATGGCACGGGCGATGTCCTCCGGCAACCCGCCCGAGCGGGCCGCCGCGTGGATGGAGGGCTTCCTGTCGGGCGGCGGCCTGCTGCTGGTCCACGACCCGAGGCTGCTCGCGATCGTGGACGACTGGCTCACCGGCCTGTCGGCGGAGGCGTTCGTCGACGTGCTGCCGCTGCTCAGGCGCACCTTCGGGGCCTTCGCGGCGCCCGAGCGCCGCATGATCGGCGATCGCGTCAGATCCGGCGCCCCCGTTCCCGTCCACGAGGTGTCCGACGCCGACGACGAGCAGGCCGCGGGAGCCGTACTGACCGTTCTGGAAATCCTGGGGAGAGCGTGATGGACGAGCGGGCACGCCGGTGGAGGCTGGTGCTCGGAGGCGCGGCTGAGGGCGCCCTGCAGGGCGCCGACGCCGGCATGGACGCCGCGCTCGCGGCGCTCTACGAGCGGGGAGCGGGTCTCGGCGCGTCCGCGCCCCGGGTGGCGAGATGGCTGGGGGACATCAGGGAGTACTTCCCGTCGACCGTCGTCCACGTCATGCAGAAGGACGCGATCGAGCGGCTCAACCTGACCCGCCTGCTCCTCGAACCGGAGATGCTGGAGGCCGTCGAGCCGGACGTGCATCTCGTCGGGACGCTCCTGTCGCTCAACCGGGTGATGCCCGACAAAGCGAGGGAGTCCGCCCGGGCGGTCGTCAGGAAAGTGGTGGCCGAGCTGGAGGCCAGGCTGGAGCGGCGGACCCGCGCCGCCGTCACCGGCGCGCTGGACCGCTCGGCCAGGACCTCCCGGCCGAGGCGGGCTGCCGACATCGACTGGAACCGCACCATCAAGGCCAACCTGAAGAACTACCTGCCCGAACGGAACACGGTGGTGCCGTCACGGCTCGTGGGCTACGGCCGCAGGCAGCAGGCCGTCCAGCGGGAGGTCGTCCTGTGCATCGACCAGAGCGGGTCGATGGCCGCCTCCGTGGTCTACGCGAGCGTCTTCGGCGCCGTCCTGGCCTCGATGCGCTCGCTCAGGACCTCGCTCGTGGTGTTCGACACCGCGGTCGTCGACCTCACCGACCAGTTGCACGACCCGGTCGAGGTGCTCTTCGGCACCCAGCTCGGCGGCGGCACCGACATCAATCGGGCGATCGCCTACTGCCAGGGCCTCGTCACCCGGCCGGCGGACACCATCTTCTTGCTGATCAGCGACCTCTATGAGGGCGGCGTGCGTGAGGAGATGCTGCGCCGGGTGGCCGCGATGACCGACGCCGGCGTCCAGGTCATCGTCCTGCTCGCCCTGTCCGACGAGGGGACGCCGCAGTTCGACCACGACAACGCGGCGGCGCTCGCGCAGATGGGGGTGCCGGCCTTCGCCTGCACACCTGACGCGTTCCCGGAGCTGATGGCCGCGGCGATCGAGCGCCGGTCCTACGACCAACGTCCGATGGCCGCCCTCGGCGGCCACCCGTAAGGTCCATGGCATGTCAGCCACGTCGACCGAGTCCGCCGTCTTCTCCCCGCGTCTGCGCGCCCTGAGCGCCGGAATGGTCGCGCTGAGCACGCTGGTGGCGTTCGAGTACCTGGCCGTGGCGACGGCGATGCCCGTCGTCGGGCGCGAGCTCGACGGCTACCACCTGTACGGCCTGGCCTTCAGCGGAGGCCTGGCGGCGGGAGTGATCGCGACGGTCGCGGGCGGGCGCTGGAGTGACGCGAAGGGCCCGCGTGCGCCCCTGTGGACCGGGGTCGCCGCCTTCATGGGCGGCCTCCTCATCGCCGGGACGGCCCCCACGATGGAGGTGTTCCTCGCGGGCCGGTTCATCCAGGGGCTCGGCGGCGGCCTGTTCAACGTCGCGCTCTACGTCCTGGTCGCCCAGGTGTACCCGGCGCAGGCGCACCCCCGGGTCTTCTCGCTGCTGGCCGCCGCCTGGGTGCTGCCCTCGGTGGTCGGGCCCGCGATCACCGGCATCGTCGCCGAGCAGCTGAGCTGGCGGTGGGTGTTCCTGGGCGTGCCGGTGCTCGCCGCTCCGGCGGCGCTCGTCCTGTGGCGCGGCCTGCCGCGGGGGACCGCGCCGCCCGCCGGGACGGACGGGAACCGGGACTTCGTGCCGGCCCTCGTGTGGGGCGCGGTGGCCGCCCTGGGGGCGGCCCTCCTCCAGTACGGCAGCGGCACGTCGTGGCCCGGCTCGTCGCTGGCGATCGTGGGCCTGGTGCTCCTCGCTCTCGCGCTGCCCCGGCTGCTGCCCCCGGGGACGTTGCGGGCGGCGCGCGGCCTGCCGGTCGTCGTGGCCCTGCGCGGGCTCGCGGCCGGCGCGTTCTTCGCCACCGAGGTCTTCGTCCCTCTCACCCTGATGTCCGAGCGGGGGCTCAGCCCGGCGCAGGCGGGCATCGCCCTCACCGGAGGCGCGCTGGCCTGGTCGCTGGGCTCGTGGATCCAGGGGCGCGGATCGTTCGGCAGGGCGACCGTCCTCCGTGTGGGCACCGCGCTGATCGCGGCCGGGATCGCGGTCACCGCTCTGGCCGTCTTCGACAGTGTTCCCGTGCTCGCCGCGTTCGCGGGATGGGTCCTCGCCGGGCTCGGCGTCGGCCTGGTCTACCCGACGCTGTCCGTCCTCGTCCTCGAGTTGTCCGCGCCCGGCGAGGAGGGCAGGAACTCCGCGTCCCTCAGCATCGGCGAGTCCGTTTTCTCGATCGTCGCGGTGGCCGCCACAGGTGCGATCTTCGCGGGGTTCGGCGGCACGCCGGCCGTCTATCTGGCGTGTTTCGCCCTGCTCGTGGTCATGGCGGGGACGGGCGCCGCCGTCGCCGGGCGTTTTGACCACGCTCGCTGAGCGGGCACCATGGAGATCTGAAACAAGGGGGATTTCCATTGCCGCGCGTTCGGGAGCTCGAGATCTTCAGGATGACCCTGCCGTACGGCAGGCGTCCGGAGAGCGCCCTGGTCAAGTTCACCGACTACGGAGGCATGGCCGGCTGGGGTGAGATCGTCCAGCCGTCGCCCGACACCCCGCTCGAGAAGTCCCTGCCCGCGCTGATCGGCGTCGACTGGGAGCATCCGTCCGAGCTCGGGGAGATCCCCGGCGGGGCGGCCGGCGACATGGCCTGCTGGGACCTGTGGGGACGGATGAGCGGAGTCCCCGTCTTCCACGCCCTCGGCGGCACCCGTACGTCGCTGATCGCCACCGTGCGGGTGCAGGCCGACCGCTCGCTGGAGAGCATGGTCGCCCGGGTGAACCGCCACGTCGGCGGGGGCTACGCCCACGTGACGATCGACATCCACCCCGGCTGGGACGTGGAACCGGTCCGCGCCGTCAGGGCCGCCTATCCGGGGCTGGCCATCGCGGTGGACGGCCGCGGCGCCTACACCGACATCGCCCAGCTCGAGGCGCTGGACTCCTACGACCTGGCCGCCATCGAGCGTCCGTTCGCCGACCTGCTGACCAGCGCGGAGTTGCAGGACCGGGTGAGCGCGCCGGTCGCGGTGGAGGTCCACTCGGTGGCCGAGCTGGACGAGGCGGTCGGCCTGCACGCCGGTCGCGCGCTGCTGCTGCGCCCGTCGCGGTTCGGCTCGCTCGGAGCCGTGCGCGCCGCGCACGACCGGGCGGTGGCGGCGGGATGGGACATCGTCTGCATGGGCGGTCTCGGCGTGGGACTGGCCCGCGCGGCGACGGTGGCCGTGGCCAGCCTGCCGGGGTGCACGCTTCCGAGCGCCGTGGCCGAGCCGCCGCAGAGCGCCCAGGTCGTCGTCCCCCCGGTCGGCGCCTCCGGCGGCGTCGTCGCGGTCCCCCTCACCCAGCCGGGCCTCGGCCACACCGTCGACGAGGCCAGGGTCCGCCGCCTGTCCAAGGAGTCCTTCCGGGTCTGAGGGGCCGGTCGGGCGTCACACGGCGCCGCAGCCCTCACCGATGGCGGTGAACGCGGGTGCGGGCGCGGCGACCACGGGCCGGTGCGGCGCGGGGGTCGGAGCGGCCGACTCGTGGAGGGCCTGGGCGGTGAGCGACCGGATCCGCGCCCAGTCGGGGGTGACCGTGCTGATCAGCGGAGGCATGAACTGCAGGCTCGTCACCCCGGCCTGCTTGACCTTCCAGGCGAGCGGCACCAGGTGCTCCAGCATGGGCCGAGGCACGTCGGTGCTGATGATCTCCTCGGTGGCCTCGGCCATCTGGCTGAAGTGCCTGAGCACGGCCGCCGGGTCCGTCTGCTGGAGCAGCGCGCCGAAGACACAGCGCTGACGGTGCATGCGGTCGTAGTCGTCGCTCCCGGTGCGCGACCGGGCGTACCAGAGCGTGTCGGAGCCGTTCAGCCGGCGGGTCCCCGCGGTGACCGTGCCCTCGCCGTACGTGCCGTACGTGATGTCCCTGTCGACGCTGAGCACCAGGCCGCCGAGGGCATCGATGATCTTGGCGAAGCCCCAGATGTTGACCATCGCGTACCAGTCGATCCGGATGCCCAAGATGTGACCGATGGTCTCCTTCAGCACCTGGGCGCCCATGTTCGTGCGCCCGCCGAAGAGCTCGGGATGGTCGTCGGCGTACTGCCACACCGAATACAGCAGGTCCTCGCGCCAGCCGGGCCGCGACTCCGGCAGGAGGAACCCGGTCGGGAAGCGCGCCGCCATGGGGCTGCCCGGCGGGAAGCGCACGTGCTCGAGGTTGCGCGGCAGGCCCAGCAGCACGGTCTTCCCCGTACGGACGTCCACGCTGACCACGTTGATGCTGTCGGTCCTGATCCCGACGCGGGTGGTGTCCCCGTCTCCGCCGAGCAGGAGCACGTTGACGCGGCTCCGGCCGGCCCACGGGTCCTCCGGCCTGACGGGTTCACCGGGGATGCCCGGCTCGGTGAACACCGCGCCGATGGTCCGTTCCGAGATCGCCGCGTATTCGGCGACGACGGTGAACGGCACGGCGACCAGGACGGCCAGCGTGCCCGCGGCCAGGCCGGTGACCACCTGCGCGCCCTGCGGCAGGGTTCCCGGGCGCAGCACCACGAACGAGTGCACCACGAGGCAGAGCCAGGCGACGGCGCCGACCAGGGCCCCCACGGTGATCGGGATCAGCCAGGCGATCGCCCGTCCCGCCGTGCCGGCGTCGGCGGCCGCCGTCACCACGGCGAGGCAGGCGGCGAGTGTCACGTAACCGCCGAGCAGGGCGAACCCGGTGCGCCGCCAGCCGGCGCGGAGGTGGGCGGCGCCCGGCACGAGAGCCGACAGCGCGACCCAGCCGATCAGCGCGGCGGCTTTTCTCGACGACACACCCCAGGAACGCATTTTCACATTGAAGCGGTCTGTCCCCGGACGTACCGATGGGCGAACGACGCCTAGCGAGTCGCGACCCACGGTTTGCCCGGGCCTCATCCGCGAGGTCTTCCGCTTGACCACCTCTTATCCGTTAACCGACGGCGTTTACGATGTGCGCCGTGGACGACATCCTCGGCCCCGACTACGAGGCCATCACCCTGCCCATGGGCCGCGACGCCGAAGGGGAGGTCGTCGCGACGCTCGTCCGGCGGCCGGTTCCGGGGTCCCGCCGGGCCGTCCTCTACCTCCACGGGTTCACCGACTACTTCTTCCAGACGCACGTGGCCGACCACTTCGTCTCCCAGGGGATCGGCTTCTACGCGCTCGACCTGCGGAAGTACGGACGGTCGTTGCTGCCGCACCAGACCAGGGGCCTCGTCGGCAGCGTCACCGACTACTTCCCCGAGATCGACGAGGCCGTCCGCATCGTCAGGGAGGACTGCGACGAGCTGACGATCATGGCACACTCGACCGGCGGCCTGATCGCCGTCCTGTGGGCCGACCGGATGCGAGGCCGCGGACTGGTCGACGCACTCGTCCTCAACAGCCCGTTCCTCGACCTCAACGTGCCCGCTCTCGTCAGGGGCGCCGCCGACGCGCTCGGGGGCGTCCTGGCCAAGCTGCCCCCGAAGACGGTGCTCCCGCTCGGCGTGGCCACCGCGTACGGCACGAGCCTCCACCGCGACCACCAGGGGGAGTGGGACTACGACCTCGCGTGGAAGCCGCTCGAGGGCTTCTCCGTCCACGCCGTGTGGCTGGCGGCGATCAGGCGGGCGCACCGGCGCCTCCACGCCGGGCTGCGGGTGGACGTGCCGGTGCTCGTGCTGGCCGCCGAGCAGAGCCTCAAGGCCCGCGACTTCGTGCCGGGGGCGCACGGCGCGGACGTCGTCCTCGACACCGAGCAGATCGCGCGCTGGTCCACCCGGATCGGCCCGCACGTCACCTGCGTCCGCGTGCCCGGCGGCATGCACGACCTCGTCTTGTCGGCGGAGCCGGTGCGCAAGCAGGTGTTCGCGGAGATCGACAGGTGGACGGCCTACGCCTACCAGGGGAAGGCGTACAACCCGTAGTAGGCGGCGGTCAGCAGCAGCAGTCCCGTGCCGCCGAGGACGCCGATCAGGACGCTCTTCTGCCAGCGGGTCGGCTCCCAGCCGTCCCGCAGGCCGCTCAGCACCGCCGCGGCCGCGGCGACCTCCTGCAGGAGCATCACGACCGCCAGCAGTCGCACGACCAGCCACCCGGCCTGTACGGCGGGCCACGCGCCCGCCTGGTTGACCGAGAACAGCACGATCAGCGTGATGAACGCGAGGACGGCGGCGAACCCCCCGAGACCGGTCCAGGCCATCCGGCGCAGCCGGCGTCGCACGGCGGGCCAGATGTCGGCCGCCGGCTCCACCGGCGCCTGCAGGCGCGTGTCGCGTCCCCGGATCCGGACGACCATCTCGGTGACCGGCGCCGCCACGTAGCCGACGGCGGCCAGGCAGATGGTCAGCCAGAGGATCGTGGCGCCGCCGTACCACGGGGCGGCGGGCACGTCGCTCGCCTCGAACCGCTGCACGGGAGTCGCGCCCGCGATGGGCACCGACGGCTTGGCCGTATGGGGGAGGTCCCTGATCCAGTTGGCCAGGGTCGGCAGGTAGTCGGGGACGAAGGGGCCGCCGGTCATCCTCATGGCGTGGTCGGCGCCGGCGAGGAAGCGGATCGTGTAGTCGGGGTTCCCGGCCGTGTGCAGGGCGCTGGTCAGCGTCTCCGTGCTCTCCACGAAGGGGATGGAGGGATCGGTCGTGCCGTACAGTGCGAGGACCGGCTGCTTCATGCCCTGGAGCGCGGGGACGCCGTCGTGGCGCAGGAAGTCGAAGCCCACGCCGCCCATCGCGCGAGTCAGCAGGTCACGCACGCCGGAGGGGGCGTGCAGGCGCTGCAACTGCTCGTTCAGCGCCCACGCGACCTGCCGCAGGGGGGAGACGTTCGGCGAGGACACCAGGACCACGTAGGCCACGTCGCTGCTGGCGGCGGCGATCGGGACCACCCAGCCGCCCTCGCTGACGCCCCACAACCCGGCCTTGGCGGGATCGACGTCGGGCCGTTGCAGCAGCGTGTGCAACATGCGCAGCGCGTCGTCCGCGAGCAGGGAGAAGTCACGCTGCCGGAAGTTGTAGCCCACGGTGCGCTTGTCATAGGAGAGGGTCACGATGCCCGCCTTGGCGAGCCACTCCGACTGGGTGGTGAACTCCGACCCACTGCCCGATCCTGAGCCCTGGACGAACACCATCGCCGGGTGCCTGCCCGGCGTCGTGGGCGACCTGATCGTGGCCGTCAGCGTCTCGTTCTGGGCGGCCACCTTGACGTGCTCGGTCCTGATCGGCGTCGTGGTGGCGACCGGACGTGTCTCCGACGCCGGTTGGGCGGGCAGGTTCCTGAACTCCGGAGAGGCGGCCAGGGGTGGGGGATCGAACGCCGGAGGGGACAGCATGTAGCCGATCGCCGCCAGCACGACCAACAGCACACCCGCCGCGAAACCCAGCGTGCTCCGGCCGACATTCATGAGGCCGCTCCCCGGTGGATCATCCTGTACCGAGTCCAGGCTAAGTCATTACTCGTTCCATGGCCCGGATCGATTTGGGATCAGTGGGGCCGCATTTGTCGGAGGGACCTGTTAGCTTCCTGCGACATGCGTGTCCTGCACACTTCCGACTGGCATCTCGGCCGGTCGTTCCACCGGGAGAGCCTGCTCAGCGCCCAGGCAGCCTTCGTGGAGCACCTCGTCGAGACGGTCAGGGCCGAGCGGGTCGACGTCGTGGTGGTCTCCGGAGACGTCTACGACCGGGCGCTGCCGCCAGTCGACGCGGTGGCCCTGTGCGACGAAGCGCTCGCCCGGCTGAAGGCGGAGGGTGTGCACACGGTGCTGATCAGCGGCAACCACGACTCCTCCGTACGGCTCGGCTTCGGCGCCGGCCTCATGGAACGGGTGCACCTGCGGACCGACCCGGCGCGTGCCTGGGATCCGGTCGTCGTCGGCGACGTGGCCTTCTACGGCATCCCCTATCTGGAGCCCGAGCTGGTCAGGGGCCCCTGGGAGCTGGCCGAGCGCACCCACACGGCCGCGATCACGCACGCCATGGAGCGGATCCGCGCCGACAGGACCGGCCAGCGCAAGGTCGTGCTCGCCCACGCGTTCGTCACCGGCGGCGAGGCGAGCGACAGCGAGCGGGACATCAGCGTCGGCGGCGTGTCCCACGTGCCGCTGGCCGCCTTCGCCGGCGCCGACTACGTGGCGCTGGGCCATCTGCACGGCCGTCAGGTGATGAGCGAGACCGTCCGCTACTCGGGGTCGCCGATCGCCTACTCCTTCTCCGAGGCGGGGCAGCGCAAGGGGTCCTGGCTGGTGGATCTCGACGCCGACGGGCCGGGGGACGCCCACGTCGACTTCGTCCCCGCGCCCGTTCCCCGGCCCGTCGGCACGCTGAGCGGCCGTCTCGACGACCTGCTGACCGACGCCCGCCACGCGGACCGCGAGGACCACTGGCTCCAGGTGACCCTCACCGACCCGGTCCGCCCGCGCGAGGCGATGGAGCGCCTGCGGCGCCGCTTCCCGCACACGCTGGCGCTCGCCTTCAAGCCCGACGGCCCGGTGGCCGTGCCCGCCCGGCCGGTCCACGTCGCGGGGCGCGCCGAGATCGACGTGGCGGCCGACTTCGTCCGCGAGGTCCGCGGTGAGCCGGCCGACGACGAGGAGATCCGCCTGCTCGGGGAGGCCGTCGAGGCCTCCCGGATCAAGGAGAGCCTGTGAGATTGCACCGGTTGGTGCTGGAGGCGTTCGGGTCCTTCCCGGGGGTCGAGGAGGTCGACTTCGACGCCCTCGGGGACGCGGGGCTCTTCCTGATCCACGGGGCGACGGGCGCGGGCAAGACGACCGTGCTCGACGCGGTGTGCTACGCGCTGTACGGACGGGTCCCCGGCCGGCGGGACAGCGCCCGCAGCCTGCGTTGCGACCACGCACCGCCCGGGCGGGGGCCCGTCGTCATGCTGGAGGTGACGATACGGGGGCGGCGCCTGCGCGTCACCCGGTCGCCCGCCTGGATGCGGCCCAAGCTGAAGGGAGAGGGCCTGGTCGAGGAGAAGGCCAAGGTCCTCGTGGAGGAGTTCACCGGCACGTGGATCGGGCGGAGCACCCGCGCCGACGAGGCCGGTCACCTGATCGGCGAGTTGCTCGGGATGAACGCCGAGCAGTTCTGGCAGGTCGCCATGTTGCCGCAGGGCGACTTCGCCCGGTTCCTGCAGGCGGACGGCGACGACCGCCGCAGGCTCCTCGAGAAGCTGTTCTCCGTCAAGATCTTCACCGACGTCGAGGCGTGGCTGGCCGACCACCGCACGCGGACCGGGCGCGATCAGCAGGAGCTCCGGCAGCGGGCCGAGTCCGTCGTGGACCGCATGCGCGGGGCGGCGGGCGCGGAGCTCCCCGTGCCGGAGGACGAGCCTGAGGCGGTGGTCGCCCTCGCCGCCGCCGCCTTCGAACATGCCGCAGGCCAGTGGGCGGTGAGCGAGGCCCGCCTGCGCTCCGCTCGGGACCTGCTCGCCGGCGGCCGGGTGCTGGCCGACCGTCGGCGCAGGCACGCGGACGCGCTCGCCCGGCGTGAGGCACTGGACGGCGCCGCCGAGGAACGGGCGGACATCCAGGCGATCCTCGACGACGCGGCCAGGGCCGCGCGGGTGCTGCCTCTGATCCGCCTGGCGGAGCAGCGGGCCGAGGCCGCGGCCAAGGCCCGGCGGATGGCCGCCGACGCCACGAGCCGGGCGCTGCCGGGGCAGGAGCCGCCCGGCGAGGAGCGTCTGGCGGCCATGGAGCGGGAGCGCCTCGACGAGGTCGCCCGGGTGCGGCAACTCCTTCCCGAGGAGACCCGCCTGCGGCAGGTGCGCGCCGACCTCGACGCCGGCAGACGCAGGCTCACGGCTCTCGAGGAGCGTGAGGCGGCCCTCGCCGTCCGGCTCGCCGCATTGCCCGAGGGCCGGCGCGAGGCCGGCAGGCTCCTCGATGAGGCGCGCCTGGCCGCGGCGGGCGTCCCGGGCCTGGCGGCCGCGAGGGACACCGCGGCGCGTGCGGCCGAGGTGACACGGCGGATCGGCGTGCTGGAGGCCGAGCTTGCGGCTCTCGCGGACAGCGAGAAGCGGATCCTCGCCGCCTCCCAGGACCACCGGCTGGGGGCGGCGGCGGCCGGGGTTCCGGCGCTGGAGACCGCCGCGCGGCTGGCCCGCGAGCTCGACGCGGCCGAGCAGGCCAGGCGCGCCGCGGTGGACGGGGCGCAGACCGCCCGCGACCGGCTGCAGGAGGTGCGCCGTGCCCGGATCGAGGGCATGGCCGCCGAGCTGGCGGCCTCCCTCGTCGCGGGGGAGCCGTGCGTGGTGTGCGGGTCGGCCGACCACCCCGCGCCGGCTGAGGCCGCCGGCCGGGCGTTGAGCGGCGACGACGAGCAGGCGGCCCAGGACGCCTTCGAGTTCGCCCGCCGGGCCCGCGAGGCGGCGGAGGAGAGGTGCGCCGAGTGGTCCTCGCGCCTCGCCGCCGAGATCCGCGACCAGGTGGCCCTGGCCGGCCGCCGTGTCGCCGAGACCACGACAGGGCTCACCGTTCTGCTGGAGGAGAAGGAACGCCTCCCCGGCGACGCCGGCGACCTCGACGAGGCGGAGCGGAGTCTGCGCCGCGCCGAGCAGGTCGCGGCCCGGGAGCCCGAGCTGGCGGACAGGTCCGCCCGGCTGGCCGCCGAGCTGGACGACCTGACGGTCCAGGCCCAGGAGATCGCGATCGAGGCGGCGGACACCCGGGCGCGTGACGAGCAGCTGACCGCCGACGAAGGCAGGCTCGCCGCGCTGGTGGACGCCGCGCGGGGTGGCGACGCGTCGCTCATGACCCGGCTCGACCGGCTCGTCGACGAGGCCGCGCTCCTCAGGGACGCCAGTGAGGCGACCCGCGCCGCCGCCACGGCGGACCTCGAACGCCGGGCGGCGCTCGAGCGGGCCACCGACGCCGCGACCGACGCGGGGTTCGCCGGGCTCGAGCACGCCGGGGCGGCGGTGCGCGCGCCGGCCGATCTGGAGGCGATGGCCGAACGCCTCAGGTTCCTCGACGGCGAGCAGGTGGCCGTCGGCCGGCTGCTCGCCGATCCCGAGCTCGTCGCGGCGGCGGCCGAACCCGCACCGGACCTCGCGACCCTGGAGAGCGAGCACGACCGGGCCGACCGGGAGCACGCCGCCCGCACCTCGGCCAGGGATCTCGCCGGGGAGACGGCGTCCCGGCTCACGGCCCTCGCGGGAGAGCTGCGCGAGGCCCTCGCCCGCTACCGCCCGGCCGCCGAGCGGCACCGGCTCGCCCGCCGGCTCGCCGAGCTCGCGGGCGGGACGTCCGCCGACAACCAGTGGCACATGCGCCTGTCCTCGTTCGTGCTCGGCGAGCGGCTCAGGCAGGTGGTCGAGGCCGCCAACGAGCGGCTCGAGCACATGTCGTCAGGGCGCTACCTGCTCCAGCACGACCTCCGCCGGGCCGCGGGCGACCGGGGCCGGTCGGGCGGCGGGCTCGGCCTGCGCGTCCTCGACGCGTGGACCGGCGTCGACAGAGACCCGGCCACGCTGTCCGGAGGGGAGAGCTTCATCACCTCCCTCGCCCTCGCGCTGGGGCTGGCCGACGTCGTGACGGCCGAGGCGGGCGGCGCGGAGATCGGCACCCTGTTCGTGGACGAGGGCTTCGGCACGCTCGACGAGGAGACGCTCGACGACGTGCTCGACATCCTCGACGGCCTTCGCGAAGGCGGCCGGGCGGTCGGCATCGTCAGCCACGTCGCCGAGTTGCGCGTCCGCGTGCCCGTTCAGCTGCGGGTGGTCAAGGGCAGGGCAGGCTCGACGCTCGGGTGAGGGACGCCGTCAGGCGACGGGGATCCACCGGACCGCGAGGAGATAGGTGCCGGTCACGAGAGAGACCGCGGAGACGAGCAGGAACAGCAACACCCAGAAGGTGCCGGGAATCCGCGTGAGCCGGGCGAGCTGGTCGGCGTCGGAGTCGGGCGCCCGCCCCCTGCGCCGTTTACTCTGCAGTTCGAGGATCGGGCGCATGCCGCCCAGCAGCAGGAACCAGACCGCTCCGTACGCGGACACGGCCTGGGCGGTCGGGGGCGCGAACCACGACAGAGTGAACACGGCCCCGCCCACGGCGAGCAACGCGGCCGCGCCGTAGAGGTTCCTGATCTTGAACAGCATGCAGGCGAGCAGCAGGAGCACCGCCCACAGGAGCAACGTGATGTAGCCGTCCGCGACGAGCCAGGCGGCCCCGAACCCGAGCAGCGAAGGGGCGACGTATCCCGCGGCCGCGGTCGCCACCATCCCCAGCCCTCTCGGGTTGCCCCGCGTGAGCGTCACGCCCGAGGTGTCCGAATGCAGCCGGATGCCCTGCAGCTTCCGCCGGGTCAGCACGGCCACCAGCGCGTGGCCTCCCTCGTGCGCGATCGTGATCAGCCCGCGGGAGACGTGCCACGACGGCCGGTAGGCGATGACCGCGAGCGCGACGCAGCCGGACAGGACGATCAGCCAGAGCGGGGGCGCGACCTGTGTCGCGGTCAGCTCGTTCCAGAGGGCGTTCAGGTGGGCCACCTCCGCGGGGAATCGTACGGCCTCCGGGCACTTCATGGGTTCGAGGCTCTACCGTCTATGTGTGGCTGAGCGTGGAATACGTGGATTACGTGGCTTGATGCGAATGAAGGTGGAAAATTCCCCCGAGCATTCGATGGACCCCCGGTCGGGCGAGCAGGAGGCGACCCGGGAGAGCGTGGTCGACAACGCGATCTACGTCGGAGGCAGACGGGTGGACTCGCCCCCGTCGCTGGCCGCCGCGATCACGTCGCTGCGGTCCAGACCCGGCGCGATGGCGTGGATCGGCCTCTACCGGCCGGAGGACTCGGAGCTGGTGAAGGCCTCCGAGGAATTCGGCCTGCACGAGTTGGCGATCGAGGACGCGATCGTCGCCCACCAGCGGCCCAAGGCCGACCGCTACGGAGAGACCCTCTTCGTGGTGCTCAGGGCGGCGCGCTACCTCGACCAGGAGGAGAAGGTCGAGTTCGGTGAGCTGCACGTCTTCATCGGCCCCGACTTCGTCCTGACCGTACGGCACAGCGAGGCGCCCGACCTGTCGAGGGTGCGCCGCCGGATGGAGTCGAACCCCGACCTCCTGCGCCAGGGTCCGCAGGCCGTGCTGTACGCGATCCTCGACGCGGTGGTGGACGGGTACGCGCCCGTGGTCGCCGGACTGCAGAACGACATCGACGAGATCGAGGTCCAGGTCTTCGGCGGGGACCCGGCCGCGCCGCGGCGCATCTACGCGCTGTCACGCGAGGTCATCGAGTTCCAGCGCGCGACCAGCCCCCTGGTGGGCATGCTCGACGGCTTCATCGCCGCCTCGCCCAAGTACGGCGTGGACGAGGAACTGCAGAGCTACCTCCGTGACGTGTCCGACCACGCCATCACCGTGACCGAGCGGGTGGCGGTGTTCCGGCAGATGCTCCAGGACATCCTGATCGTCAATTCGACGCTGGTCAGCCAGGCCCAGAACGAGGAGATGACCAAGCTCACCGCCGCCAGCATCGCCCAGGGCGACGAGGTGAAGAAGATCTCGGCGTGGGCGGCCATCCTGTTCGCGCCGACGCTGGTCGGCACCATCTACGGCATGAACTTCGACCACATGCCCGAGCTGCACTGGGCCGTCGGCTACCCGTTCGCCGTTGTTCTCATGGGCGTGGTCTGCCTGACCCTCTACTTCGTCTTCAAACGCCGCGACTGGCTCTGATCTCCCAAAGCACAGTAAAAAGTGCCTTGCTCTGTCAACTATCTAGATATATCTTTACGCTATCTCGATAGTTGAGGAGAAGGAGATGTACGAAGACGAGCACCCGCACTGGATGGGCGCCCCGCCACCGCCCCACCACGGGCTTCCCCCGCTTCCGCCGATGCCGCCGCTTCCCCCGATGCCTACCGCGCCCCCTGTGCCGCCGCATTTCGCGCCACGGGTACGGCGCGGCGACGTCAGGATCGCCCTGCTCAGGCTCCTCACCGAGGAGCCGCGCAACGGCTACCAGATGATCGAGGAGATCTCCCGGCGCAGCGGCGGCGTATGGCGGCCGAGCCCCGGTTCGGTCTACCCCGCGCTCCAGCAACTGGAGGACGAGGGCCTCGTCCGGGGCGAGGAGTCAGGCGGCAGCCGCACCTATCGGCTGACGGACAAGGGCCGCGACCACGCGGACGAGGGCGCCGAGCCGTGGGCCGACGTGGCGCGCAGCCTCCCCGAGGACCGGCACGAGCTGCGCCTGTTGTGGGGCCATCTCGGCGAGGCGTTCGTGCACCTCACGCACGTGGCGGACGACCGGCAGGTCGCCGAGACGAAGAAGCTTCTCAAGAGCACCCGTCAGGCGATGTTCAGGATCCTTTCGGAGGGCGAGTGATGGATGCCGCGGTGGCCGTGAAAGGCCTGAAGAAGACCTACGGAAAGGTCGAGGCGGTGAAGGGGGTCGACTTCGAGGTCGCCCCCGGCGAGGTGTTCGGCTTCCTCGGGCCGAACGGCGCGGGCAAGACGACGACGATCAGCATGCTCTGCACGCTGATCAACCCCACGGGCGGCACCGCGACGGTGGCCGGGCACGACGTGGTGTCCCAGCGCGACCAGGTCCGCCAGAACATCGGGCTGGTCTTCCAGGACCCGACGCTGGACGGATACCTCACCGCGGAGCAGAACCTGCGCTTCCACGCGGAGCTGTACGGCGTGCCCAGGTCGGCGCTCGACGACCGGCTCAGGCAGGTCATGGAGATGGTCGCCCTGTGGGACCGCAAGGACAGCAAGGTCATGACCTTCTCCGGCGGCATGAAGCGCCGGCTGGAGATCGCCCGCGGCCTGCTGCACTCGCCGCGTGTGCTGTTCCTCGACGAGCCCACCGTGGGGCTCGACCCGCAGACCCGATCCGCCATCTGGGGATATATCAACAAATTGCGCCTGACTGAGGACATCACGATCTTCATGACGACGCACTACATGGAGGAAGCCGAGTTCTGCGACCGGATCGCGATCATCGACCACGGCGAGATCGTGGTGATCGACTCTCCGGAGGCGCTCAAGGCGAGCATCGGCAAGGACCGGGTCCAGCTCCAGACGGGTGACGACGACAAGACGATCGCGCTGCTCAAGGACCGCTTCGACATCGACGCCGCCGTCCACGAGGGCCAGGTGACCTTCGCCGTGGCGTCCGGCGAGTCGTTCGTGCCGCTGCTGTTCGCCGATCTCGGGCTGCCGATCCGGTCGGTCAGCGTGTCCCGCCCGTCGCTCGACGACGTCTTCATGTCCTACACCGGCTCCACCATCCGCGACGCCGAGTCAGGCGACGGCAACGCGTGGATGCGTGCGATGGCCCGAGGAAGGTGAAATCGATGACTGCCGAAGTGGTCGGGGTGCGCGTCCCCCCGAGGACCGGCTCGCACGACGCCCGTGCGATCAAGGTGGTGCTCCACCGGGAACTGCTGCGGTTCGCGAACGACCGCACCCGCATGATCACAATGCTGATCCAGCCGATCCTGTGGCTGTTCGTCATGGGAACCGGGCTGGGCACGCTGGTGCGCGGGGTGATCCCGGGCATCGACTACCGCACGTTCATGTATCCGGGCATGATCTCGATGACCGTGATCATGACGGCGATGTTCTCCGCCGGCTCGATCGTCTGGGACCGCGAGTTCGGCTTCCTGCGCGAGATGCTCGTCGCACCCGTGAGCCGGGGCGCGATCGTGGTCGGCAAGTGCCTGGGCGGCGCCGTCGTCGCCACCGCGCAGGGCGTCATCATCCTCGCTCTCGCCGGTCTCGTCGGCGTGCCGTACTCGCCGATCCTGCTCGTCACGCTGCTGGGGGAGATGTTCCTCGCGGCCTTCTCGATCACGGCCTTCGGCGTGCTGCTCGCCGCCCGGATGCGCAACATGCAGTCGTTCTTCGGGGTCATGCAGATGGCCATCATGCCGATGATGTTCCTGTCGGGCGCCATGTTCCCCCTGGCCAACCTGCCCTCGTGGCTGCACGTCCTGACCACGGTGAACCCGCTGACCTACGCCGTCGACCCGATGCGGCAGGCGGTGTTCGGCCGGCTGGACGTGCCCGCACAGGTCAACGCGATGCTCAACCCCGGAGTGACCTGGTTCGGCTGGCGGCTGCCCGTCATCGTGGAGATCGGCCTGGTCGCCGCCATCGGCGCCGCCCTGCTCGGCGTGGCGATCACCCAGTTCAGGCGCGCGGAGTGAAGGAGATCTGAACGGAGTCATCACTGTGCGGGACGGAGCGTGCATCCTGCGACATAATCGGGCTTGTGGTGCGGGACGCTGTGGAGACTCATTTCGCCGAGGCCGTCGGTGCTCTGACGCCGGGATCCCCCAGGGATCCGAGCCTGCCGGTGCGACCGGGAACGACCCTTACAGGCATGCGGTGCCGCGAGCTTTTCGAGGTGCAGCTGGCAAGCCGGCTCCTCGACATCGCCGCGCGGGTGCTGCGCGAGCGCGGTGAGGGTTTCTACACGATCGGGTCGGCAGGGCACGAGGGCAACGCGGCCGTGGCCGCGGCCCTCCGCGTGTCCGACCCCGCGCTCCTGCACTACCGGTCGGGCGCGTTCTACCTGACCCGATCCGCTCAGGCCGGGCGGCTGGCCGAGGAGGGACTGCGCGACGTCCTCCTCGGCCTCGCCGCGTCGGTGGAGGAACCGATCGCGGGCGGCCGGCACAAGGTGTTCGGCCACCACGACCTCGCGGTGATCCCGCAGACGTCCACGATCGCCAGCCACCTCCCGCGCGCGGTCGGCGTCGGCTTCGCCATCGAGCGCGCCAGGACCCTCGGCGTCTCGTCGGGGTGGCCGCAGGACGCCGTCGCCGTCTGCAGCTTCGGTGACGCCTCCGCCAACCACGCCTCCGCGCTGAGCGGGTTCAACACCGCGGCCTACAGCCGGTTCCGGGGGCTCCAGCTTCCCGTTTTGTTCGTCTGTGAGGACAACGGCCTCGGCATCAGCGTGAAGACGCCCCCTGGCTGGATCGAGCAGGCCCACCACCCCCTGCTCGAGTACTTCGACGCGGACGGCTGCGACCTGGCGGACGTCTACGACAAGGCTCGCGAGGCGGCCGAGTATGTGCGGTCGACCCGTTCGCCCGCCTTCCTGCGCATGCGGACCGTCCGGCTGATGGGCCACGCGGGCTCCGACGTGGAGATCGGCTACCGCACCCGCAAGGAGATCGCCCTCGACCTGGAGCGCGACCCCCTGGTGGCCACGGCCCGGCTGCTCGTCGAGGGCGGCCTCGCCGAGCCCGACGAATTGTTGTCCCGCTACGAGGCCGAACGCGAGCACATCATCAAGCTGGCGATGGAGTGCACCCGCCGCCCCCGCCTCACCACAGCGGAGGAGGTGATGGCCCCGCTCGCCCCACGCGACCCCGAGGCCGTCGCCGCCGAGATCGCCAGGGCGGCGCTCACCGAGGTACGGGACCGGACGTTCGGCACGCTCCCCGAACTGGAGGGCAAGCTCACGCTCGCGCAGTCCGTCAACAGGACCCTCGCGGACATGATGGCGTTGGACCCGGGCGTCATGGTGTTCGGCGAGGACGTCGCCAGAAAGGGCGGCGTGTACGGCGTGACCCGCGGCCTGCTGCGGAAGTTCGGCTCCGAGCGGGTCTTCGACACGCTGCTGGACGAGCAGGCGATCCTCGGCCTCGCGCTCGGCTCAGGGCTGTCCGGCCTGCTGCCCGTGCCCGAGGTCCAATATCTGGCCTACCTGCACAACGCGCTCGACCAGATCCGGGGAGAGGCCGCCACGCTGCAGTTCTTCTCGCAGGGGGCGTTCCGCAACCCCATGGTGCTCCGCGTGGCCGCCTATGCCTATCAGAAGGGCTTCGGCGGGCACTTCCACAACGACAACTCGATCGCCGCTCTGCGCGACATCCCCGGTGTCGTCATCGCGTCGCCGGCCCGGCCGGACGACGCGGCGGCCATGCTGCGCACCTGCCTCGCCTCCGCCCGCACCGATGGGAGCGTCTGCGTCTTCCTGGAGCCGATCGCGCTCTACCACACCCGCGACCTCTTCGACGAGGGCGACGGTGGATGGCTCGCGTCGTACGCGCCGCCCGCCAGGTGGACCGAGACCCATGTGCCGATCGGCCGTGCGCGCTCGTACGGCGACGGCCGCGACCTCACGATCGTCACGTTCGGCAACGGCGTGCGGATGAGTCTGCGGGCGGCCGTGAAGCTCACGGCGGAGGAGAAGGGCTGCCGGGTCCTCGATCTGCGCTGGCTGTCCCCCCTGCCCATCGAGGATCTGATGCACTCGGCGGAGCTCACCGGCAAGGTCCTGATCGCCGACGAGACCCGGCGCAGCGGCGGCGTCTCCGAGAGCGTGATCGCCGCGCTCATCGACAACGGCTTCACCGGGAAGATCGCCCGGGTGACGTCGCGCGACAGCTTCGTCCCGTTGGGCGACGCGTCCGGCACCGTGCTGCTCTCGGAGTCCGACATCGAGGACGCGGCGCGCAAAATGCTCGCCTGACGCCCTTTCAGGGCTTTCAGGGCAGGGCGGCGAAGGCGGCGCGCGCCATCTCGTGCAGGACGGCGGCCATCGCCTCGGGCGGGAGCTCTCCGGCGCTCCGGGGTGTCGAGTTGAGCAGGCCGAAGACCGCGTGGGTGGCGGCGCGCAGGCGCGCGGGCTCGCAGGAGGGGTGCAGCTCGCTGAGGACCGTCACCCACTCCTCGACGTAGAGCCGCTGGAGCCGCCGGATCGCGCGGCGGGCCGGTTCCGGCACGTTGTCGAGCTCCCGCTCGTGGACCCGGATGAGCTCGGGATTGCCGAGCGCGAACTCGATGTGGCCGCCCAGCAGCGAATCGAGCGCGGCCTCCGCCGTCGGGGGTGCGGTCGCAAGCCGGGCGCCCTGTTCGTGCAGCCGCTCGCTGATGTCGAGCAACATCTCCCGGAGCAGCGCGTCCTTGCCGCTGAAATGGCGGTAGAGCGCCGGCCCGGAGATCCCCACGGCTGAGCCGATGTCCTCGATGGACACCCCGTGGAAGCCCCGCGCCGCGAACAGGACGGCCGCCGCGCCGAGGATCTCGGCGCGCCGATTACGGGTAGGGATTCGTGCGGTGGTCACGACACCCCATGGTAGACGAAGCCAGTTAATGATGACTAACATCCGAGCATGAGCATGAGTGCCTGGCCGGTGCTGGAGAGCACGTGCGACCCGGGCGCCGAGCCGTACAAGCGGAACGCGGAGGCGAACGAGGGCCTCGTCGCCGACCTGCGCGACCGGCTGGCGGCGGCCGCCCTGGGCGGTCCCGAGCGATCCCGCGAGCGGCATGTCCAGCGGGGCAAGCTGCTGCCGAGGGACCGGGTGGACACGCTGCTCGACCCGGGCGCGCGGTTCCTGGAGTTGTCCCCGCTCGCCGCCACCGGCCTCTACGACGACCAGGCGCCCGCCGCGGGGATCATCACGGGAATCGGGCGGATCTCCGGCCGCGAGTGCGTGGTCGTGGCCAACGACGCCACCGTCAAGGGCGGGACGTACTACCCCGTCACCGTCAAGAAGCACCTCCGCGCCCAGGAGGTGGCCCTGCACAACAACCTGCCCTGCGTCTACCTCGTGGACTCGGGCGGGGCGTTCCTCCCCAGGCAGGACGAGGTCTTCCCCGATCGGGAGCATTTCGGGCGGATCTTCTACAACCAGGCCACGATGTCGGCGCGGGGCATCCCGCAGATCGCCGCGGTCCTCGGGTCGTGCACGGCGGGCGGCGCCTACGTGCCCGCGATGAGCGACGAGGCCGTGATCGTCCGCGGCCAGGGCACGATCTTCCTGGGCGGCCCGCCGCTGGTGAAGGCCGCCACGGGCGAGACCGTCACGGCAGAGGAACTGGGCGGCGGCGAGGTCCACGCGCGCGTCAGCGGAGTCACCGACCACCTCGCCGAGGACGACCCCCACGCCTTGAAGATCGTCAGGGACATCGTCGCCACGCTCGGGCCGCGTTCGGCCC
>Ga0310811_10003183_pt1 | contig 20621 bp, 18 predicted proteins | sample YCmetagenome_FD_207642 | JGI IMG/M metagenome (GOLD analysis project Ga0310811, IMG submission 207642) | Soil microbial communities from experimental microcosm in Duke University, North Carolina, United States - YC | ecosystem: Engineered > Artificial ecosystem > Soil microcosm > Unclassified ...
CCGTAGCCCAACCACCAACAACCAGATACAAGGCATACACAAGGGCATGAGCGCGTGAACGCAAACGCCATAACAACAGATACAATCCAGCTGCGATCAAGAGCATCCAGAACGCAAACGCAACCTGATACCAATGCGCGGGCACCAACAATCCAAGCGAAAAAGGAATAAGTGTCAACCACGGATATTCATATGGTAACGCATGGAACGGAGCATGTGAAGATTGAGATGCAACCAGTTGAATGATCCATGCAGGAACATGCCAGAGCTGTAGCGTTTTAATAATGGTTGACTGAGAAATAAAGAGCAATTGCTGCTGCTGCTCTGGATGAAGCAAAAAATTGCATTGAGAAGGCATGATATGTGTTAAATGTGCTGTTCCAAACCAGAACGCATTCGCATAACACTGATAACGAGCAGCATCAGTGTATGGCTCAAAAATTTGCCAGGACGCGCCATAATAAAGCAAAACAGCCATCAATAGTATCACGCAAACATCAAACCAGAATGGTAAAAGCTGTAACGAGATTTTTCCACGATGGAATATTTTATGAGACAGTCTTTGCGAATCGCTCATGCTTTTCTAATTGCATAGACACCTCCACTCACAACAATGAGGAGAAAGTGCCCCCTTTCTTTTACAGTTATCGCTACACATATCAATGGAAATCCAGCAACCATGTATTGTATGCTACGCAACCAGTTTCCATCCCAGACAGGGAGAGTCAGTGATCGATCGCACAATCATAGCTAAAGAAGAGTATAACAAAAATGCCGCTCATCATGTCAATGTCTTCTTGCCATTATTTGTCAATTGTATCTTCCTGTTTCAAGTTCTTCCAGCACTTATTTTTGACCGAAACATACCTGAAACAATTTGAAAACGCCATAGTATTCATTATCTAAAAGTACAGTCTATATGGAAGAAAGATGCTATTCTAGAAATAAACTGTTATGCTACATTAACAAGAACAATCGTCTTTTTGGATAAAACGTGATAGAGGTAGAGCATGGTAACACTGGAAACAGGCCAAAGATTCATGCGCTATAGGATTATTCAACAGATCAGTCATAGTTCTTCAGGTATCAGCTATCAGGCCGAAGATTTAAAATTAAAACGTCAAGTGTTGTTAAAGCTGATACATCCCTGGTCGCCACTGCCGGACGCAGCGCGACGTCAATTTTTTCGCTATATGCAAGAAATAAGCTCAATCAGGCACCCAAATATTGCCGAGATTCTTAACTATGGCGAACTAAATGGTCAATTATTTATTGCTCGTGCGTTTCTCACGCATGGCTCTCTACTACATGAGGTTGGACGTCAACGCTTCCACGCACCGATGGCTATACCAGAAGCTCTTCATCATACGGTCCATCTCGGACAGATCCTTTTCTATCTTCATCAACAAGGTTATTGCCACGGAGCAGTCACACTATCAAATATTCTTCTACAACCAACAGCAAATAGTATTACCAATGACGTACAATTATATCTCGCAGATACCGGACTCACACATCTTATACAACATATAGGACATCCCCCGATTTCACAACCGATCATTACTGCCGCCCCTGAACAAATAGCAGGGCATCTTTCACCACAGAGCGACCAATATGCCCTGGCAGTTCTGCTTTATCTCTGGTTGACAGGACGCCCCCCTTTTATCGGTACACCAGAAGAGGTAAAGTCATTAAAACTTGCACATTCATTTGCCGCACCATCAACTTATAATACACTCGTTTCATCATCACTGGGCCAATGTTTGAGAAAAGCACTGAACCCGCAGGAAAAGGATCGCTATCCATCTATTATAGAATTTTTGCAATCATTACAATCATCTATAGAGATACCCAAAAGCACATCATTTGCTCAGACTCATGATATACAACCTATGGCTCAGGTTGATATACCATCTTTGCTTCAGACATCACACACACACGGTATCGAGCAAATACAGCAAGAAACACCAGAAACTGAAGAGCAGCAACCAGTTTCCAGCGAAGATATCCTGCATGCACAACTTGTTATTCAATCACCTTATACTGCAACACCACAATATATTACACTTGAAAAGTCGGAAACAACTGTCGGACGTGCAGGCTCCAGTGACATATTTCTGGACCACGACCCTCTCACATCACGTCATCATGCACTTATCATTCAGGAGCAAGATCATTATTTCATCCTTGACCAACATAGTTTACATGGAACAACAGTAAATGATCAACGCATTTCTACAGATACTCGTTATCCTTTACAACATAATGATCAGATCACAATCGGGGAATATAGCATGCGCTTCTTATGTCCTGCGCAGGCAGGTGCCAACAAAGCGTCCCAACCCTTACCATCTCAGCTATTGATACATGCAGAATGACCCATACAAAGGGGAGATAGAGACATGAGTGGCTCTATCTCCCCTTCAATCAATACAGCACTAATGTCGATCCACTAATCCTCGCGTCAACATCACAATAGTGACAAAAGTGCGGAAAAGCTCAAGTGAATTATCTGATGTGACCCAAACAGTCCGAGCAGCAATCCGCTCTACACCCTTAATCCACGTCGCCATATCAGCCATATCAGCGACAAGGAACGTAATCTCTAACGATGCGGGGAGTTTAATTGCAGGAGGTGCCATCATTTCGATTCTCTGTACAGCCTGCTTTGCACCAGCCTGTAATAACTCACAGGCTACTGTCGGGTGCAAATTAGCAGCGGCAAAGCGGCTGATCGACTCTTTGACAACTACTTTCTCAGCCTGAGGAGCAATAAATTCGGACTCTTGTGCAGTTGCAGTATCACCACTCACAAAAATAATAGGAACCTTATAATAATCGGCCACCAGAGCATTGATACCTGATTCACCAACAATAGTCCCATTGAGGCGTACCTCCCAGATTGCACCGGGATTATACGTATGTGAAAGAATGGCATGCTCAGCGCCGATAGAACCATGATAACTGACAAAACAGACGCCATCAAAGCTCTCATCAAGACCTTCCATCATATACAGTGGCTTATGCTTCCCGGTAATCAAAGTTGCTCTCCCCAGGAGGTCCTGGGGATGCAAATTACGCATCGAACTATGAGCATCATTGACAACAAACTCGGTCACACCCGCATCTAAAGCTCCCGCAATGACAGCATTCACTTCATCGGTTAACAAACGGCGTCCCTGTTCATACTCAGCCCCACCCTCGATAATCTGGACCCAATCAACAATACCGCTTGTGCCTTCAATATCGGTTGAAAGAAATAGTTTCATTAGCCAACCTCCATGTCAATAAAAAAAGAGCTAGAGTTCGATCCCTGTATGTCTCGCCTCTAGCTCTTATTGTGACACGAAAATTCTTTGTTTACTAGCTTATTCGCCTAAAAAAAGAAAACCCGGTCCTGCTGCTGCGCGGCAGATATCAATATTTGCTTGCCGCCCGGTACGCACAGGATACTGCTGCTCAACCGCCTGCTGAAATGACAAGACGGCATCATTACGCACAAGATTAACCGTACAGCCTCCAAAACCACCACCCAGCATACGTCCACCCAGCACTCCGGGTACCGTATGTGCGATCTCTACCAGCACATCCAGTTCCATACAACTGACTTCGTAATCATCACGCAACCCGGCATGGCCCGTCCACAGCACCTGACCAACAGCAGCCATGTTATTCTTCTCTAACAAACTGACGACTTGCAGGACACGTGCATTCTCCGCTATCACATAACCAGCACGCTTCCGCAAGATCTCCGACAACTGATGCTGATAACGCTCAAATTGCGCCATAGAGATATCACGTAAAGCCTGGATATTATGTGCCTCTGGACTATCTGGCTCATCTTGCAAAATGAGATTGCGCAAAAGCATTGTCGCCTCTTCACACTGCTGACGTCGCTCATTATAGGCTGAAGCAGCCAGTTCTCTCCGCACGCTGGTGTCAATAACCACCACGGAAACAGCAGGATCCACAAATGGCAGATAGTGATATTCAAGTGAACGACAGTCTAGCAACACCGCTTTCCCAGGAGATCCCAAACAAGATGCGGCTTGATCCAGGATACCACTCATCAGACCCGTTGCTTTCTGCTCAGCCCGGTTGCAATGCTCAGCGACCCGCAAGGGTGTCAGCACCGCGTCCTCATCACCAATCGTAAATATACCCTGCGAGAAGAGTGAAAACACAAAAACCGTCGCAACCTCAAGCGACGCGGACGAACTCATGCCTCCCCCCAATGGCACATCACCACTCACAACAGCATCAAAGCCATGTAAAACGATACCAGAATGGCATAACTCCGATGCGACACCCAGCACATACTTCGCCCAACCAGGCAACTGCTGACGCTGCTCCTCAAAGTTTGCGGGTAACCCCTGCAAAGAGAATTGCGCCCACTCAGTGAAATGTGTCGACCAGAGACGAACAGTATCATCTTCCCTGGCCCGACCCGCAAATGCCGAGACGCGATCTACAGCGAGCGGTAACACATATCCAGCATTATAATCGGTATGTTCACCAATAACATTGACACGCCCTGGTGCCCATGCAGCACCAAGTGGGCTACAATACGAGACATCATCGTGAAAAATCTCGGGAAATTTCGCTATTGCCTCTTTCACAGGTGGTAACAACTGTGTCCTATCCATACTTGTACTATCGAACCTCTTTCTCAATAGCTGCTCGTAGTTCCTGCGCTTTTTGCACGGGAGAGGAATCGTTGGTCCATAATCCCCAGACAGACTCTGATGACGCCGCAAATTTCAACTTACCTGGGGCACGTCCAATCGCTAATATCTCGATATGGAAATGGAACCGTTCATCAGCCAGTTGATGCAACCCTAATAGATAAGGCATCGGAGCCATAGTGCCATCATAAAGTTGATTAAATCCGCGAATAACCTGTAGCAAGAGAGCGGCAAGATCTCGTAGCTCATTGTCTTCCATCTCACCAATATTCGCAACATGACGTCGAGGATACAAATGCGTCTCATATGGATAACGAACATAGGGTGGTAAAAATGCTTGCCAGGTTTCATTTGCCCGTAATTGATAGTCGCTATCAGTAAATTCTTCTCGCACACGGCAGAAAGAACAACCACTACCAGCCTCGGCATCAATGATAACAGTCTCCAGTTCTCGTTCTAAAATAGAAGGCAACACATCAATACCATATGCCTGACCATGCGGGTGAAATTGTGTTTGTCCGATAGCAGTCCCACTATTTTCGAAAATCATCACTGTACGATATCGTGACGCAAGGTCCTGATATAATTCACGCCACACTTTTGTTACTTCAAATACTTCGTCGACTGAAAGCTGCGTAAATGTACGATCATGATCGCGGCTATAAATAACCACATATGCCTCCCCGACAGGCGGCTTCATAGGAGGGAAATCATTAGGATGTATCCAGACATTTGTCTCTGGTCCCACACGACCACTGGTAATGTCTGCGCAAAAAGGACACTCTGCTGTCCCTTCCCGGCGATTCATCCGATGCGATGCATTATTCAAATATTGCCGCAAAATAGGATTCCATATTAAGGGGCTTGTATTCTCTGCCATAAACTTTCTTTCCTACCTGTTATGATGGTTGTGAGGATGAGCTGTTTTACTTCCCATCAGAACACATCTTCCCTGGCGAGCAATTTCAGCTAATACTTCACCTTTAGCTATTTCAGTCTCTTCTCCCGCAAATATCCAGTCATCCCATGTGCTCCGGTCAGTAAACAAAGCCCAGGCAACAGGGGCAACATCCTGCCTGATCACACTCATCAGAGCTAACGCATGCTGGTAGCCAGGCTCCAATTGTTGCACCGGGGGCAACTTCTCATCGTGAAGAGCCTCAAATGTTCTAATAGTAACAACTTCTCCACTCTTCACTTCACAGACACATCCCAATACCAGGGCATCATCCATAGTAGAATCCTGCCCTTGCGATGTCTCACTGGTAAGGCTATCCCAGACGCCAAAAACTAAAGAACAATGCATCGGAAGATCCTGAAGAAATGCATTTATAGCTTTTTTTTTCCATCCATGCCATGTGTATGTATCATCATTCTGCTCTAAACGCAGAACAATCTCTAGCAACGCTTTTGCATTACCCCATAGTGATGAAGTGGCATCAATGACCGTTAATTCTTCAGCTAACACGCGTACAGCTCCTCATTAAGCCTTTTTCGCTCATTCATCAACATGGCTACTACGAGCGCATGAGACAAGGTGAGCTCAACCTTATTTATTTGTTATCCAAGTATACAATACAAAGTATATCCATGTGATCATGCAGCGTCACGAACCTTTTTCACTCACCCAAATAAACACCACGGTAAAAAACAAGCACAGTCCTACTCTTTTCTCTCGCCGCGTTATTGACTCTGACTTACTACTCTTCTACCCAAATTTCCCTCTCTATAGCTACATAAATATCATAAATCAGAGTTTAGTTTATAGTAGTGAACAATAAAAAACAGTCATAAAAAGGACAGAGCGCATGGATAATACACCCTGGTATGTTACCTTTTTCGATGAGGACTACCTACGAATGTATAGCCCTTTTCTTCCACCACAAAAAAGCCAGCAGGAAGCGCAACAGATTATACGATTACTCGATCTTGCGCCCGGATCCCACATTCTGGATCTCTGTTGTGGACAGGGAAGGCATGCAATAGCATTAGCACATCAACATTACCATCTCACAGGACTGGACCAGAACACCAATTTTTTACAACATGCCCGCATAGAGGCCGAGAAACAAAACGTCAACGTCCAATGGCAACAAGGCGATATGCGATCCCTCCCATTCGAACAGCAATTTGATGCGATTATCAACATCTTCACATCTTTTGGCTATTTTGATACAGATGAAGATCAGATCGTGCTACAGCAGGTCAGCAAAGCCCTCAAGCCGGGCGGACTCTTTCTGCTCGACACCACCTATCAACCCCGCGTCATGCGTACCACCGCTGCGAATGGTTTTACACGCTACTCTGATGGCTTGCTTGTTTTAGAAGAAAGACATATTGATTTACTACAAAGCCGAAATGAAGTAAATATAAGTCTTATTTATCCTGATGGACGCCGAAAATCTCTTCAGCAATCAATTCGCATTTACACGCTTACTGAACTTGCACGTATGCTATCATCCGTCGGACTAGAAGTTCAGTCTTATTATGGGAATCTTGATGGTAGCGCTTTAACACTAGATAGCCGTCTTGTAATACTAAGCAAGAAAACAGACGTGGAAAATACGTAGCACCCCTCTTACCTCTAGTTAAAAATAGGCGGATGCGTTATAATGGGTCACAGTTACAGTAACCAGTCAAGAACCTGTCAAAGCAATGGTAATGTTTACCGGATAGAGACTATTCACTTTTACTAGAAGAAGAAAGGTCCACAATCGTGCCCTGGTGTAGATTTTTCATTCCAAAGATTGCTTCTCCACGTGTGAAGCAAGGTGATCCAGACTTAAATGAGCATATCGCATATGCCAAGTGCATCAAAGGTCATGTCTTACGCGACGCCAACGATTGGATTCTTTGTGAAAACTTACCCGCTGCTGACTCCAGGTGTTGGCAAGAAGGAGGGGAAACACTCTTCTCGCTGAGAAATCGCAAAGACAAAGAAACGCAAAATACGCAAAAAGACACAACGAACACAGCCACTGATGCACAGGTATCAGAAACAGCAACACCAACCAAACAGACAAGTAAGTCCTAGCCGAGGTTTCATGGATAAACGTACAACGCCTTCATTCTTTCCTGTTCAGTTAGCGCCTGATAATGTAGCACAGGTCCAAAATGCCATGCTCCAGTGGTATGCACAAGAGCAACGTGATCTTCCCTGGCGAGCCACCTCAGATCCATACGAAATTCTGGTGTCCGAGGTTATGTTGCAGCAGACACAGGTTGATCGAGTTATTCCCAAATACAGGCAGTTTTTAGCAGCGTTTCCAACGCTTGAAGCGCTTGCGACTGCACCTACAGCAGATGTTATTTCAGCCTGGGTTCCACTCGGCTATAATCGGCGTGCAGTAAGTCTACAATCCATTGCACGACAGGTAGTAGCAGAATACGGTGGTCGTCTTCCGGATACGATTACAGAACTTATGAAACTCAAGGGAGTAGGACGCTACACCGCCGGTGCTGTTGCGTGCTTCGCTTATCGCAAACATGTTGCAACGGTCGATACCAATATTCGACGCGTTTTGCACCGCATATTTCTTGGTCTGGAGCACCCCGATCCCAAATTAAACGATGCCCAGATGCTTCAGCTAGCCGAACAGGTTCTCCCAGAAGGCTTTGCTTACGACTGGAATCAGGCTCTCATGGATATGGGTGCAACGACTTGCACCAGTAACAATCCACAATGCGGCTCATGTCCAATGCAAGCGCACTGCCAGGCATATAGCGAGATGAGTCAGTACAGTTTATTTCCTTCTGGAATCGTCTTTCGACAATTACGTAAGGTTGCTGAAAAAAAGGGAAAGTATCGCGCCACACCCTTTACATCAACCAATCGTTATTTTCGGGGTCGTATCATTGACTTGCTGCGCACATTACCAGCAGATCAACGCCTGTCGCTCGCAATTTTAGGTCCCCAGATCAAAACAGAATTTCAAGAGCAGGATATGGCATGGTTACAAAAAATTGTGAACGGATTGGCAAAAGATGGCTTACTCGACTATTCTGAGGAAGGCGTACGTTTACCATAGTGTAGTATTCAGGCTAAGCATCACATTCTGTAATCAATCAGGATTGTTTCTAAAATAGTCTAAACACCATGTAACATGGAGGCAATTAGCGGTGCAACTCACAACTGTTCAAGAAATTACAACGACCTATCGGCACATCTTTCTCTCCCCACATCTGGATGATGCTGTTTATTCTTGTGGGGGAACATTGGGCGTACAGGTTAGCTCGGGTTTACGTCCTCTTGTAATCAGCATCTTCACCGGTGCGCCTTCAAATACACAAACGCTCAGTCCTCTTGCCCAGCAAGTCATGAATGGGATGGGAATTTCAGATTCAACAGCATTAATGGATGCACGCAAAAAAGAAGATAGCGCCGCGCTTGACTATTTGCAATGCGACTATCTCTGGCTTGATTATCCGGATGCGATATTCCGTGGTAATCCCCCTTCTTATACCACGTTAAAACAGGTTATTGGTGGTGAAGTCCATCAAACAGATCTGGATCTCGATAAACAGCTAGCTCAATTGTTCCTCGATGTCCAATCTCGTTTACCAGATGCAACATGGTACGCGCCACTGGGCATTGGTCGTCACGTCGACCATCAGGTTATCTGTTCAGCAGCAGATCGCCTTGTCCAACATGGGGCAAAAGTCTATTTTTATGAGGATTTCCCCTATGTGGCACGCCAGCAAGACGCTCTGGAAAAACGTCTGAACGAACTGGGGAATGCCTATGAATTCTCACTTGTAGAGATGTCTGAAATGCTCCCTTTACGTCAGGAGGCGGCGGCAATCTACGCTTCGCAGGTGATCTCAAACTTTGGCAGTCAAGATACAATGAATAGAGCAATAAGCGAATATAGCCATAGCATCCGTCCGGTAGAAACTGTCTATCTGGAACGCTATTGGACAGCTCGCACAAAATAGCAAGATAGCATACTTATCTATCTTCAAATCATAAAGTGAAGATAGAAAAAGCAAAAAACACTGTATTTTTTCATTGTTATCTTTGCAACGTATCTTCACATGCGCAGACAAAAGACATTCACGACTAAAGCACCTTTGTAAAAAACAAAGAAAACACAGGCATATATATAAAGGTAAAATAACAAGAGACAATATACTCGCTACGAATACTGGCTTTCACGAAATTTCATCTTTATATATATGCTATATTATCACCATTGTATTCCTTTTTCAGCAGGAAATCTATTTATCTCACAAAAATCATGTTATGCTTCCTGCTCACCACCTGTCCAGATAATCTATACATGTATAGAAGATAAACAAATGTTGCTGTATTACATCAGGTGACACCATCCAACGCTAAAGAACTCTAGCAGAGGCAGTTTACCATCTACGGGGCGATTAAGCCCTTTAAGAGTCGTATATAAAAGAATAAAACAGAAATGTACATTTCTGTGTGAATCATACCTCATTTGAGTCAGTTTCTCAAAATGGAATGTAGGTAGGAGTGTGGATTGATGAAGGGGTTAGAAGGCTCAAAACTTGGACGATATGAACTACGTTTTCGCGTTGCCAGAGGAGGAATGTCTGAGGTATATCTTGGCTATGATCGCCGTGTACGGCGGTATGTTGCAGTAAAAGTACTTTACGGGAGTGACGAACCATTTGTACGCCGCTTCGAACGTGAAGCGCTTGCTATTGGTACACTCACACACGATCATATTCTTCCACTCTATGACTTTGGTGAACAACGTCCCTGGTATTATCTGATTATGCCATTTGTAGAAGGCGGAACGTTACGAGACTATATAGCCAAACGAGAGCAACTCACACTTGAAGAAGCTGGCAGTTTTCTCGAACAGATAGCATCCGCGCTACAACATGCCCACGATCATGGCGTCTTACATCGTGATGTCAAGCCATCCAATATTTTGTTACGTCTGGATGGGCATGCCTATCTCGCCGACTTTGGTCTGGCAAAAGCAAAATTGGAGGCAGAATACCGCACCCACTCAGGAGCAATGGTTGGGACGCCTGAATATATGGCTCCAGAACAATCAAATGGCCAGAACGACCATCGCAGCGATATTTATTCGCTTGGCATTATTCTCTTTCAGATGCTCACTGGACGCGTTCCCTTTACAGCAGACTCACCAGTAGGAGTCACGCTGAAACATCTGCAAACACCGCCACCCTTGCCCACCCAATTCAATAGCGATATCCCTGCCCCGATTGAAGAAATCATATTAAAAGCACTTTCCAAAGCCCCTGAAGATCGCTATCAGGAAGCCAATACGTTCGCATTAGCCTATAAAAAAGCCCTCTTCTATGAGAGGAAACGTGATCTGGAAGAAGACTTACTGGCAATAACCACAACCGAGAAAAATGAAACAGCTACATCAGATCAAAAAGCCGAAGCAACAATTGCGGCTATCGAGAAAATCACGACGAAACTTGACCTGCCTTCCACCAAACCACAACTTTTTCCATTGGAAGGCGAAACACCCATTATTTCTTATGCATCGCACATCAACCCGCCCCACAAATGTATTGGTACCAGACAGATTGTACTGCTCATGGGATTACTTCTGGCTCTTGTTACCTTATCACTCGGCCTTTTCTGGCACAACTCAAACTCACGCCGCACAGTACCAATTGTCGCTCAACACCACCACATAACTACCCACAACCGACCACTATGGGCAACAGCTACTGAAAGTGAACGCATAAAAATACAATCCACACTGGCAGCACAGGCACGTGTCAGGGCCACGTCGGGAGTCTCCACCGCTCTTGGCTCTGGTCCGATACTCTATTATGACAATATGGAGCAAAAGGGCGGAGGATGGATAGATGACGGCTTTCAATGCTACTTTAGCTCACAGGGCTATCACGTGACAACAAATGCCGCTCATGCCGTCGCCTGGTGCTATACGAACCAACAGGCATTTACTACTGGCGCAATTACAGTGCAGGCTCAATTACTCCACGGCGATTTCTACGGACTGATATTCCATTTAAATCCATCCAGCAAAACATTCTATGTGTTTGAAATTAACAGTACAGGCCAATACCGCCTGCAACGCGCAAATGGGAACGATCCCGATTACTGGTTGACACTCATCGATTGGACATATGCAAACATAATTGATTCAGGTTACAACCATACACAAACAGTATTAGTGGTTCTCACCAACAATTATTTTCGCTTTTATATAAACCGACAGCTTGTCGCATCAATGATCAATGACTCACTCTATAAGACAGGTTTAATTGGATTGCTGGTTGGTGGCGATACAATGAACGGAACACAAGCTCTATTCAAACAAGTTGCAGTCTTCAAAAAATGACAGGTCGAGCATTTTATGATAGACTTTGTAACACTGCAACCACAAGCATCAGCAACACAACATTGTAAGCAAGCATCTATTTTCATGTACTTTTCTTTGCTATAAGAAAGTCCATCCATGATATCAGTAAAGGTTAGAGCATATTTATGGATACATCTACAAGTTCCACTACAACAACTGTTTACCTTGCACTGGGTTCTAACCAGGGGGATCGGCGAAAAAATCTGCAAAAAGCGATCGTAACATTACAACAAGTGGTAACATTCCAGCGAATCTCAGCAATTTACGAGACAGATCCGATAGGTTTCGCGGACCAACCCCAATTCTTTAACCTTGTATGTAGTGGACAAACAGAACTTCCAGCACAAAAACTCTTACACTACGCCAAAGAGACAGAGAAAAAGCTGGGGCGCTTACCAACATTCCGTAATGGCCCACGCACAATTGATATAGACATTCTTCTCTATGGCAATGTAATCTGCAATCAACCAGAGTTGATCATTCCCCACCCACGCATGGAGGAACGTGCATTTGTATTGATTCCACTGGTGGAAATCGCTCCGACCGTAATTCACCCTCTACACCACATTACTGCAGCTCAGCTACTAGAGCGCATCTCATCAGCAGGCGTGAATAAGCTAACAGCAGATATGACAATAACTTTATAACAGCACTATGTAAATATCTGACGCATGGGTCTGTAGGTAACTAGTCTGCTCCCTCTTAACAAGATTGGTACCCTCATGCTATAATGCGGATACGATAATCGAAACGTATTGTTATAAACCATTACAATGCACATCTAAGAGGGTGTGCCAAACAGGGAGCACTCGTGGAGGGAGTTCTGTTAGATATAGATCAATTAGCTAAAACTGTAGTGGATGTTGCGTCAGACAAGAAGGCATCTGACGTTCTCCTACTTGATATACGGGATGTTAGTGTAATTGCTGACTACTTTGTCATCTGTAACGGTAACAATAATCGTCAGATCCTGGCGATTGCTGATGCAATTGACGAAGAACTTGGAGAGGTAGGAGCCTCACTGCTTCACCGTGAAGGCAGTGCGGATTCAGGCTGGCTATTATTGGATTTCGGTGGTATCATTGTTCATATCTTTGGGCCACAGGAACGTGAATATTATCGCCTAGAGCGCCTCTGGAGTGAAGCCAAAACTGTTGTATACCTACAATAAAATTTTTGGAAAAGGTGACAACGATGACATTTTTTCGTAATCGTATGTTCCTCGAAGGAATTGCGCTCGGTGGGATCTGTGGAATTCTTATCGGTTCCATCATCGCCTTTACCATTGGCGAAAGCAGTGTAAAAGCCATGCAGCAAGTCATTCAGGACAGATTCCCCAGCAAGCGCGAAGTGCCATTTAAATATCTATCGCAATAAAGCGCCAGCTGTGGATAGTGTGTATGTGCGTATACACTATCGATAAAGACGTGGGGTCACGTTCTCAGTAAAGGTTGAAAAAAGAACATTCGAATACTAATTAAAGTAGAGGTGGGGTTGTGCGAGGACTGGTAATTGTCTGTTTGGTCAGCCTCTTGTTGAGCGTGACCTTTTTTATTTCTGTACCTGAAGCAACAAACGCTTCTAACTGCGTCAATCCCCTTTCATCAATCTCTTCATCATCATCCCCCACCGCACAACCACAACCAGTGCAGGGACTGATTTTTATCAATGAAGTGCTCTCCAATCCACATAGCATCTGGAATTGCACAGATCACACAGGTAACTTCTCACTAAATACATGGATAGAACTTTATAATCCTCAAAATCAAAATATTGATCTGTATGCAGAACATGCTTTACTGGACGAAGGATCAGGATCAACGAATTTGTATTATCTGCCTCTTGGCTCAATCATTCCTGCACATGGGTACCTGATCCTTTTCCCCTGCCCTCAAACCTGTTTTCCCCAGGCAAATAGCACTATATTGCGTCTGAATGTGAATGGTGTGATTGTCGATCAAACCACCATCCCATACTTAGCATCGGACACATCGTATGCCCGCATTCCTGATGGCAGCAGTAGCTGGAAAGTAACGACCACACCAACGATACAAAGTAGCAATAAATTACCTGCAATTGCCACACCAACACCAACTATCCACAAAACCGCAAAACCGCCAGTAAAATCAACCGCAAAAGTAGCAACCCCACGTAGTATAAGTGGATCGACATCATCTAAATCTAAAATAAGCACACCCACCATTCCAGCCCAACAGCCAACCTGGAATGCACTACGTTTCCCTACTCAACCATCGCCCAGCCCAAAACAAAATCAACAAAACACATATCTAAATTCAAACGATCCTCCACCTCCGACATCTCATACAACAACGAACATCCTCTCACAAATTATTCTCACGATCATGATCATCACAGTGAGCATCGGGAGCGTCATCTTCTGGTATTGGAAAACCCATCTTCGACAGCGAAAAGAATAACCATACAACGGCTGCTTGTTTAAAAACAATACACCAAAGAGAAAAACTGTAAATAAGCACATGCAAAACAACAGAGCAGTATCTAAGCGAAAAATTTCATTGCATGGTATCTTCCCACTTGATACACATACGTGGTAATATCTGCATAGACGAATCTTCTTATCAGTGTTGATTGTTTCGCCACATTAGACCATAGGAGAGCCAGAAGATGAGTATTATTGAACTGCCATCTGAGCCTTCGATGCTTACCTATGAACGCCTCTCAGGGCAGAGAAAAACAGAAGTCGTTCAGGCTTTAACATCGTTGTTAGGAGAACGTCACGTTCTGCATACCCCATATGATTTACATTTATACGAATATGACGCCTCTATAGAACGAGCATTACCTGATATTGTCGTCTTCCCTTCAAACACCCAGGAAGTTGCCGAGATCGTCAAAATCGCGGCACACTATCGTGTGCCAATCATACCCAGAGGTGCGGGTACCGGGCTTAGTGGTGGCGCAGTCCCCATTCAAGGTGGCATTGTCATCACATTTACGCGCATGAAACAAATTCTCGAAATCGATTATGACAATTTACAGGCAGTGGTGCAGCCAGGACTCGTCAATTTGCATCTTAGCGTGGCGCTACAGCCACAGGGACTCTATTATGTACCTGATCCTAGCAGTCAGCGCTCATGCACCATTGGCGGCAATGTAGGAGAGAATGCGGGTGGCCCCCACACATTGATCTATGGTGTCACAACCAATCATGTACTTGGTCTGGAAGTCGTCACCGCTGATGGGACAATTATTGAAATTGGTGGATCAACCAGTGATACCCCAGGATACGATCTCACAGGCTTATTGATTGGCTCTGAAGGCACACTCTGCATCGTGACAAAAATCATCGTACGCATTGTTCCAATTACAGAATACGTAAAAACAATGGTTGCCGTATTTGATACGATGGACGATGCCTCAAATACCGTATCAGAAATCATTGCATCTGGCGTTATTCCCTCTGCCATTGAAATGATGGATCGCATGATTTTACAGGCGGTTGAAGCAGATTCTCATGCTGGATATCCAATGGACGCAGCCGCAGTACTCCTGATGGAAACTGAAGGGTTACAGGAGAGCGTTCAGGAGCAGGTAGCAAAAATAGTGACGATCTGTAACAAAAACAACGCCCGTCTGGTTCGTATTGCTGCGGATGAAGCAGAACGACAATTGCTCTGGTCTGGTCGCAAAAATGCCTTTGGATCAGTCGGACGCATTAGCCCGGAATTTTATGTGCAAGATGGCGTTGTTCCACGCACAAAACTTCCATATGTGCTGAAACGGGTGAGCGACATCTGCGATCATTACCACCTGAAAGTAGGAAATGTCTTCCACGCTGGCGATGGAAACCTGCATCCACTTATCCTGTTTGATTCGCAGGTTCCTGGAGAAGTGGAACGTGTGCGGCAAGCGGGTCACGAAATACTCCAGGTATGCGCAGAGGCTGGTGGAACCATTACAGGAGAACATGGTGTTGGTCTGGAAAAGCAGGAGGAAATGGCATTAATCTTTAGTCCTCAAGATTTACAGGTTATGCAAAAAATACGTAACACCTGGAATCCTGAACAACTATTCAATCCAGGAAAACTGTTTCCATTGCCAGGAAAGTGTGCGGATATGCATCACCTATGACGATAGTTTATGAAACCATCTCCTCATCAAAATAAATTATGAATGTCCACCGTAGTACATAGTTGTACCCAGACAACAGTGGAGTAGTCATATGATCGATGCAACAAAATTATCCCAACTCTTACAACATAATGGTCAACAAACACGGGTACTTACAGCCTCTCAGGACTTACAGGCCCATGCCATAGATGGCGTTGTCCCAAACCTCATCGTCACCCCAACAACCATCAATGAGGCAGCACAGATCATCCATACTGCACATGAACAGAACATAACAGTATTACCATATGGGCATGGATATCATAAAAACATCGGTGGCCTTCCTGGTCAGATCGACATATTACTATGCACACAGGCATTGGACCACTTGATAGAACATGAAGCCCCTGATCTAACCTGTCAGGTCGAGGCTGGAATAACCCTGGCTACCCTACAAAAACGTCTGGCGGAGAAAGGACAGAGATTAGCACTAGACCCGCCATACCCGGAGCGCACAACAGTTGGTGGCATGCTAGCCACCAATGCAAGTGGCCCTAAACGTCTGCGCTATGGCACTGCACGCGATCTGGTCATCGGGCTACAAACAATTCAAGCAAACGGTGATCTTGCACGTAGCGGAGGACGTGTAGTCAAAAATGTTGCTGGATACGATCTGAACAAGCTCTATATTGGTTCATTCGGCACCCTGGGCGTCATTGTCGAAGCTAACTTCAAATTACACCCCTTACCAGAACGAGAAAAAACACTTATTTTTACCACAACGGATCAGGCTTCCCTACTCCAACTGGCAAAAGCGCTCACGCATTCATCTCTCAGCCCAAGCGCCATAGAATTTATCAGCACCCATGGCACATATCATACTGATTTCGCGCCATTTCATATCGCTGAACAAAATTATGCATTGGCGATCAACTACGAAGGTAGTACAATAACCATTACACGCCAAATTAATGACACCATAAAACTGGCTCAACAATTTGCGTTACATGGTAATGACCTGGAGGGAAATGAACAAGAGCGTTTCTGGAACAGTGTCCGCGCACACACACAAGGGCCACTTGTGTGTAAAGTGAGTATTTTGCTGTCAAACATCTCGCAATATATCGAGTACGTGGAACAGCTGCAACGTCGTTATAAACTGATGACGACACTCATCTCGCATACAGGCAACGGTATTCTCTACATAGAGATTAACCCACCGGACAATATCGTACAGATCGTACCTGCCATCGCAGAATTACGAGCGTATGCCCAGAAACTAGGAGGCAGATTGCTCATAGAACGCTGTCCAACGCCACTCAAATCACAGATCGATGTGTGGGGTGATCCAGGAGCAGACTTTTTTATGATGCAAAAACTCAAGCAAGAGTTTGATCCCCTGGGAACTTTTGTGAAAGGGAGATTTTTGGGAGGACTGTGAGTAGAGTAGAAAATCTTTGTATTGTGACAGCACAAGCGGAATTTAATCAAGCCGCATTAGATGAGCTTGAACTGTTAGATAAACAACTGGAAGTTGTTGAAGAATTCGCACCGGGTATTACATTATGCCGTGTTTCTGATGTACCCCAACTTATGTATAAAGCAAGCCAGAAACTACCCGTATTTGTGCGTCATATAGCACCTGTACAGACAGCCATCGACTTGAATAATGATCAGCAAGATCTGGGGAATTTAGCATTAGCAACCATTGAACTTCCGGGCATTACCCAATTAGAACGTGGTGTCCATTTCTCTGTACAGACACGGTTGGTGCAAACAGATACACGTTTGGGAGAACGCCCCTTCAGTAGTGGACAAATAAACCAGGCGCTTGCAGAAGCCTTAATTGAAGAAACAGGAGCAATCGAAGATATAAAGAAGCCAGAGGTCATTGTCTCAATTCTTTGTACGATGACTAGAGGTTATCTTGGCATCTCAACAGCAGAAGAAAATCTAAGTAGTTGGCCTGGAGGAAGCCGACATTTCGCAAACAAGCCTGAGCAAATCAGTCGAGCAGAATTTAAATTGCTTGAGGCAACAGAAGTCTTTGGTGTTATACTACCATCAAGTGGACAAGCGCTGGATCTAGGTGCAGCCCCTGGAGGTTGGACCCGCCTTCTGCTAGAAGCAGGGCTACAAGTAATCGCAGTCGACCCAGCCAATATGGATCAACGTCTGAAAAATCACAAACGACTTGAGCACTATCGTGGTTACGCAGAGAACTTTATTGAAGAAGCCATTGATAGAAAGGCGCGCTTTGATATTCTTGTCAACGATATGCGTATGGATGCCCGTGACGCAGCTCGCCTCCTTGTGAGAGCAGCGATATGCTTGCGACCTGATGGCATTGTTATCAGCGTTCTCAAGTTGCCACATGCGACCGAGCGTATTGATCCATTGCTGACGTTAAAAGAGGCACTCCGCATCTTACAAAGAAACTATGATATTGTGCAGGCACATCAAATGTTTCATAACCGACAAGAGGTCACAGTTGTCGCTGCACAACCAATTATAAAGGGAAGACGCTAGAAACGAATGGAGGAACGGTAGACATGAACCAGGAACAGAAGTCAACCATCACCTTGCAACCTACGAATCAACCCATCATAGGTCCGCTACAACGGCATACCCACACGTATGATCTCATGCGTCAGTGCATCCATTGTGGTTTTTGTCTACCCACCTGCCCCACATATGCAGTTCTTGGCGTCGAGATGGATTCGCCACGTGGGCGCATATATCAGATGCAAGCAGTCGCTGATGGAAAGCTTGATGTTTCCGATGAATTCATTGAGCACATGAATTGTTGTGTAGGTTGTCGGGCCTGCGAAACAGCATGCCCATCGGGAGTACAGTTTGGCAAACTGATCGAAGCAGCACGTGAACATATCCATTTACAGGATCAACAACCAAATATGCCTGTTGTTACTGGCGAGAGTGAACAAGCATCCAGACCAGCAACGCAAGAAAAGATCGCATATACACTCCTCAGACATTTCTTCTTTAGTGTAATGCTACCTTCACGTACAACCTTATCACTGGTCTTTGGGGGATTAAAACTCTATCAACGTAGTGGTTTGCAATCTGTAGCTCATCGTACAGGTATTCTGAACACGCTCAATAAACTACCAACCCCATTCCAGGGTCAGCTTAAATTGCCAGAAGAACTCATGTCAGGAGTAAAGGGAGAAATCATTCCTAACCGTCTCCCAGAGATCACACCAGCAATAAATGAGCGCAAGTATCGTGTAGGCTTCCTGAGTGGCTGTATCATGGATCAAGTATTTCATGACGTCAATGAAGCATCTATTCGTGTCCTTACAACAAACGGTTGTGAAGTGATAACGCCTGTACAACAGAGTTGCTGCGGTGCTCTTCATATCCACGGAGGCGAGGCTGAAAGAGGAAGAGAGTTAGCAAGACAAAATATCGATACATTTGAGGCATATAATTTTGATGCAATTATTATTAATTCTGCGGGTTGTGGATCAACGTTGAAAGAGTATGGTCACCTGCTACGAGATGATCCTGAATATGCTGAGCGAGCTAAAAAATTCAGCGTCAAAGTGAAAGATATCAGCGAATTTTTAGCCGATATCGAACTTCGCCAACCACAAGGAAAAATCGAAAGAACAGTAGCGTATCATGATGCCTGCCATCTGGTTCACGGGCAAAAAATCAAACAGCAACCACGTCAGGTATTAAAAGCTATTCCAGGGCTTACAATGATTGACCTGAAAGAAGCAGATTGGTGCTGTGGGAGTGCAGGCATATACAACATCACAAATCAAGACATGGCTCACCAACTGTTAGAGCGTAAGATGAACAATATTGAAGTTACAGGAGCTACAACAATCGCTACTGGTAACCCTGGTTGTATGATGCAAATTGCAATGGGAGCACGGCAACGTGGCTTAGAACTAGAAGTCGTGCATCCTATACAGATCCTGGATGAAGCATACAATGCCAGTGGATACTATGTCCAGGCACAACAGCAAGACACGGTAACAAAAGCAGCCCCCAAACAAGTCGTATTCATTGGAGCAGTTCTTGGAGTGTCCATCGCCCTATTCCTGCTAGGGAGAGGTAAAAAGCAGGATAAAACCGCTCAACAATGAAAATCAGATCACAATTAGCAACACAAAGAAGGCATTCAATGGCACGTATCACTTATAATGTGCATCATTGAATGCCTTCTTTAGTATCATTGACACTTCCTCGGATAATCCAGGGGATTCTTCCTTTATCCATCCGATGCGCCCAGAGTCATTGCTGACCCTGCGTGGAGGTCCGAGGTCCTGAAACGTTACAGACACCGAAGTGTACAGGTTTACTGTGTGCCCCACAGTAATACATTTTCCCCCCAAAAACAAAAAAGCTCACCTCAATCAGGTGAACTTCTTCGTATCTCTACACCACCAGAATAGCGATTTCCTCAATTTTGTTGAGTCCCACACATGCTCGTCAAAGCAGCGGACCACTCCCATAAGATCCTAGA
>Ga0310811_10003185_pt1 | contig 20602 bp, 13 predicted proteins | sample YCmetagenome_FD_207642 | JGI IMG/M metagenome (GOLD analysis project Ga0310811, IMG submission 207642) | Soil microbial communities from experimental microcosm in Duke University, North Carolina, United States - YC | ecosystem: Engineered > Artificial ecosystem > Soil microcosm > Unclassified ...
AGAGGATGGCCTGGCGCACCTTCGGGTCGTCGGTGGGCGGCTTGGTGACGTTGATCGGCAGGCCGATCGGAGTGCCGATCGAGGGCACTGTGATCTGGCTGAAGGTCCGGCCGGCGCGCACCGCGGCGATGTCGTTCGGCGGCAGGTTCATCGCGATCTGCAGCTGACCCGCCTGCAGGGCGTTGTATCGGCCGCTGTCGTCGGCCACGATCCGGAACGTGAGCTGGTCCAGCTTCGCCGGGCCGGAGCCGAGTGGGCTCGGCCCCCACGCGTAGTCGGGGTTGCGTACGACGGTGAGGTGGTCGCCGTCGACGTACTGCTGGAAGACGAACGGCCCGGTGCCGACCGGGTGGTTTCCGAAGCCGGTGGGTCCGTACTTCTTCAGGGCGGTTGGGGAGGCGATGCCGAAGTTGCCCGCCGCCTGCTGGTGCAGGAACGACGCGTTGGGCTCGGTGAAGACGATCTGGGCGGTGTATTGGTCGAGGACCTTCGTCTCCTTGTACGGCCCGAGCGCGCCGAGTCCGCTGCGCGACTTCGTTGCCGGGTCGACGATGTGGTCGTAGGTGGCCTTCACGGCATTGGCGTCGAAGAGCGTTCCGTCGTGGAACTTCACGTCCTTGCGCAGCTTGAACGTGTAGACCGAGGCATCGGGCGAGACGGTCCAGCTGCTCGCGAGGCCCGGGTAGTAGGCGTTGCCGCCGGATGCCGTCGGCAGCCACCAGACCAGCGGGTCGAACATCGTGAAGGACAACAGCAGGGTCAGTGCCAGGCCGGTCGCGCCCGGGTCCAGGGTGTCCGGCGCCGATGGTATGCCCATCACAAGGTTCTGCGTCTTGGGCCCGGATGATCCTGCCCCGCAGGCGGCGAGCAGCGGCGCACTCGCCAGGCCGGCGGCGATACCTAGCACGCCCCGACGAGACAGTTGGGGGACGGCCGCGAAGGCGGAGGCCCGGGAGACGGCATTCGGGGCGGCCTCATGGCCCCGCCGATAATCTCTGATCATGGAGTGCCCCTTGAGCGCGGGTGGGGTAGCGGACTTGTTGTATACAACTTCGTTCTAGGCATCCAGCGGTGAACGACTTGTTAAATGCTGATTACCGCTCGCGGAGCTCACGATCTGGCAGGTGGATGATGGTGCATCGGCATGGGTCGATGGAGGTGCAGCTGCTGTGATCACTTGGCCCTGCCTAAATTTGTATACCACTGTCCAGCGTGATCCCGGCGCTCGCGGAGGATCGCTACTCCAGCAAGCACGGCCGCGCCCTGCGCGAACAGGCCGTGTTGATCAGCGTCATGACTTCCGCGAGGGCCGCCGAGGTGAGGGAAGATGCCGGAGGCCGTGCCGATCCCGCCTGGCGGTCCACGCCCGCGCGCGGCGACGGCGAAGCCGAGGCTCGGGCTCCGAGGCCTCTCGGGGGCGGTCGCAACGGCGTGATCAGTCGGTACCGGAGCGGCAGGTTCGGCCAACTGTGTGTGCATTTGCGCCGGTGCGATGTCGCTGGACCGTGGCGGAGGGCGGTGGTTCGGTCTTGGGTCTTGACCATGGTTGTTGTGTCGGGAGAGGCGGTTGCGACTCCCGGCGCCCGACCCGGATTGGAGCGCCCGTTGGGCCTCGGGATCCCCGATGAGGTCACGAGCTTGCGCCACCACTCCTGGGTCGCGGAGCCGATCTGCCCGGCCGCTGAGATAGGCGCGGTCGCCACGAGGACGCAGAACACGGCGTTGCGTAAGACGACTTCGAACCAGAGCACCAATACGACGACGATGCCGAGCAACCCGAACAGCAGGAGAAGCACAGAGGGAATCTCCGGGCCGCTGACCGAGCTGAGGGCGAGGAGGACCGTCAGCCGCTGGGTGAACGTGGTCATGCTGGTGCCGCTGGAGGTCACGATCCAGTTCGCGAGGTAGTCGGAGGCCGACATGATCTGGGCTGCGACTGCGAGCGTGAGGAGGGCGGCCAAAGCTGCCTTCGGCAGGCCTGACAGTGCCTGCGCCAAGGGTGCGCCCGAGCGGGTCCACAACCCCGATCCGGCCTGCGTGATCAGCAAGAACATTGCGACGATCAACCCCAGCGTCAGGCTGATCGCATACACGCCTTGGATGGAGCTGAGATCCGGGTCGGGCATCGACGTGAACACCTTGCCGAACCACTGGAGCACAGCGTGTGAAGGCGTCAGCGAAAGAGTGACAGATCGTGTCCCACACCGAGCTGGCCATGTCGCTGGCGGCTCCACCGACTGCGGCGCCCGTCTCTGCGAGCAGTTCTACACCCACCTGTTACCGCGAACTCGGCGCGCCCCCGCGTGGCATCCGCAGCGGGCTGGCAGGACCGGGCAGAGCAGTGGAATCAGCGCCCGATGATATGCGGCAGGTGCCTCGAGGGCCTGCGGCTCCCGGTATCAGCGGGCTGTGGACGCTCGTCGGTACAAGAAAGTTGCTAATATTTTCCACGGCAAGTTTCCATGGACTGGCGAGGAGACTTTCTGCCGAAAGTACGCAGCCTGGCACGCATGGGCAATGGCCTTCAGGCCGCGCTGAGCCTCGATAGTGCCTGGTCGGCGTGTAGGCAGTAGGCGTAGTCCCTCGGTAGCTAGGCGCCCGCGGTAATCGATAGGACGCTGCCTCCGCCCGGGCTGGGCCTATGCGTTTGAGCGCAGAGGCTGCTCGCCGCCCAGGTGTGGGCCGGCAGGTGCCGGATCCTTGCTGGAGGCTTCCCGCACGCGGTGTTCGATAGTACGGTCAGGCGCGAAAGTTTCGTTCGGCTCGCACGGAGGATGCGGCTTGTCTACGCGGTACTTCGAAGACTTCTCGCCCGGCCACGGCGTCGCCCGGGCACGGGCCGCCATGTCGACCGACGCCGCGGTGCTGGATCTGAGCGGTGAGTGGGCATTCCGTCTGCTGCCGACGTCGCGGGTCGAATCGGACGGCTTCGAGCTGCCGGGCTTCGACGATTCTGAGTGGGATCGGCTCGCGGTGCCCTCACACTGGCAGTTGCACGGCTACGGGCACCCGGCGTATCTCAACATCAACTATCCGATCCCGGTCGACCCCCCGTTCGTCCCCGACGAGAACCCGACTGGTGACTATCGGCGGGAGTTCGAGCTGCCGACGTCGTGGACCGGCGCGGCGGTCGTGCGGTTCGAGGGCGTCGAGTCGTGCGCCAGGGTCTGGCTCAACGGCGTGGAGCTCGGGGTGAGTTTCGGCAGTCGGCTGCCGGTGGAATTCGACGCTACCGCGGCGCTCCGGCCGGGACGCAACGTACTGGCGGCACGTGTCCATCAGTATTCCTCGGGGACCTATCTGGAAGACCAGGATACGTGGCGGTTGGCGGGGATCTTCCGGGAGGTCGCCCTGCTTGCGCGTCCGGCCGGGGGAATCCGCGATGTCTTCGTGCACGCCGACTACGACGCGGCCACCGGCGGCGGCCGGCTGCTCGTCGAGACGGACGCCGCTGCGCCCGCTCATGTGAGCATCCCGGAACTCGGGGTGGATCGGATGCCGGTCGGCGAGGTGCTCCGGATCGACCTGGTGCGCCCCTGGAGTGCGGAGGACCCGTACCTCTATGAGGCGATCGTCGCCACCGGCGGTGAGAGGGCGCGGTTGCGCGTCGGCTTCCGCACGATCGAGATCACCGATTCGGGTGTGTTGACCGTCAACGGTCGGCGGATCGTGCTGCGCGGTGTCAACCGGCACGAGTTCGATCCCGATCACGGGCGTACCCTCACGCGGGCGACCATGCGGCGCGACGTGGAGCTGATGAAGCAGCACAACATCAACGCCGTCCGTACCTCGCACTACCCGCCCCACCCGTACTTCCTCGAGGTTTGCGACGAGTTGGGCCTGTGGGTCGTGCTCGAGTGCGATCTGGAGACCCACGGGTTCGAATCCGCCGGTCCCACACGATGGGAGCGCAATCCGTCGGACGATCCCCGCTGGCGTGATGCGTACCTCGACCGGATCGAGCGGACTCTCGAGCGCGACAAGAACCATCCGAGCGTGATCTTGTGGTCGCTGGGCAACGAGGCCGGCGACGGCCGGAACCTGGAGGCGATGGCCTCGTGGGTGCGCGAGCGCGATCCGTCCCGTCCGATCCATTACGAGGCAGACCGCCAAGCCCGGTACACGGACGTCTACGCCGAGATGTACCGCACGCCCGCGAACGTCAAGCGTATCGGCCAGGGGCGGCTGCGCCCGGGGGAATGCTTCTACCCGGCCGCCGCGGGCGCCGGCGATCCCTCACACGACCGGCGCAACCGCATGCCCTTCCTGCTCACCGAGTTCGCCCACGCCATGGGAAACGGCCCCGGCGGACTGGCCGCCTACATGGACCTGTGCGACCGGTACCCGCGAGTGCAGGGCGGATTCATCTGGGAGTGGATGGACCAGGGGCTGCGGGCCACCGACAAGCAGGGCCGGGAGTTCTTCGGCTACGGCGGCGATTTCGGGGAGGAGTTGCACGACGGCAACTTCATCTGCGACGGCCTGGTGTTTCCCGACCGCACGCCCTCACCGGGGCTGCTCGAGTACCAGAAGGTCATCGAGCCGGTCCGCATCGGTCCCGCGTCACAACCCGGAAGGGTCGCGATCGAGAACCGCTACGACTTCCTCGACCTCTCGCACCTGCGGTTCACCTGGTCGCTGGAGCACGATGGGTCTTCCATCGGCGCGGGTGAGCTCGATGTGCCTCCGCTCGACGCCGGCGAACGCGCCGAAGCCCCGCTGTCGCTGCCGGACACGGATTCCGGTGTGCGTGGCGAGCGGTGGCTGACCGTGCGAGCCGAGCTCGCCGAGAAAACCGGCTGGGCACCCGAGGGCCATCTGGTTGCCTGGGGGCAGCTCCGGTTGTCGTCGTACGTTGCGTCTGCGTCGGCGCGGGCCGTCGGAGAGCGGGTGGACGTCAGGACAGACGGCGACTGCTTCGTAGTCGGCCCCGCGCGCTTCGATCGGCTTACGGGCACCCTGCTGGGTCTCGCGGGGCAGCCGATCCGGGGCCCGCAGCTCACCTTGTGGCGCGCGCCGACCGACAACGACCGTGCTGGCGGGCAACGAGATGCCGGCTATTGGCGGGAACGGGGGCTTCACCGGTTGCACCATCGGACGGTCTCGCTCGGACTCGATGCCGGGGCGTTGACGGTGGTGGTGCGCAGCAGCGCGGCCGCGTCGAGTTGCGGTTACCTGACCACGTACCGGTGGCAGGGCGTCGATGGCGCGCTTCGCGTCGAGGTGCGCGCCGAGCCGGTGGGCCACTGGCCCGAGCGCGGCGATGTCTTCCCCGAGGCGATGGTCGACCCGGAACTTCCGGCCGAGCAATATGAAGAGCTCGTTCGCCGGGATAAGGCCCCTTCGCTGGCCCGCGTCGGCCTGCGCTGGCTGCTGCCGGCCGAGCGGACCCGGGTCGGCTGGTTCGGCGCCGGCCCGGGAGAAAGCTATCCCGATTCCCGGCACGCTGCACGGATCGGCCGCTACGAATCAGACGTGGAGCAGTTGCAGACTCCATATGTCCGGCCGCAGGACAACGGCAACCGCAGCGAAGTGCGCTGGGCCGAGCTGACCGATGCCTTAGGCACCGGAGTGCGCATAGAGGGCGATCCCCTGTTCAATCTCGCCGTCCGCCAGTGGGACGACGCGGCGCTCGCCGCCGCCAGACACCACAGCGATCTCGTCGCCGAGCCCGGAATCGTCTACCTGTACACCGACCATGCCGTTCAGGGCCTGGGGACCGCTGCCGTTGGACCCGGCGTGCTGCCCGAGCACCGTCTCGAAGTGACTACCTTCGAGTTCGCGCTGACCCTTATCCCACTGTTGACCTGATGGTGCGGGACCTTCGTTGCACCAGCGCGGCTCAGCCGCCGGAGGCAGTCGCATGACGCTCTATACCCGCCCGGAAGTGGATCGAGCAGCACGTTGCGGCGCCTGAATGGTTCCAGGACGCCAAACTCGATGTACATCATCACGGGGGTGCATTCGGCGTTCCGGCTCTATATGACAAATGACCCTCCAGGGTGCGGAGGCCTTGATCTCGGGTGATCCGGTCCGGTCGCGAACGTGTGGCGATCGTCGAATCCGGCATGCGCATGCGGTCGGGCCGGCGAACCACTCGTGCTGGACGCAGAGCTCTCAGTCGATCAGCACGTGCCCGCTCGCTGTGGCGGCCGTCGCCTTCCGGCCGGGGTGACGGAACCGTCGTGGGTAGCCGTTCCGTCACCCCGCACCCCGGGTCAGGCCGCAGTGCTCTGCGGACTCGCCCCCGGCATGAGCGGGACGCTTCCGGCTGCTTCCTCGGATCGCAGATCGCTGACGAGGGCGACGCCGACTACTCCGGCGAGGCTCGTGATGACGATCCACGTCGCTACGGCCCACCAGCCGCCGAAGGTGCTCAGCAGCCACGTCGCGATGAGAGGTGCGAGCCCGCCGCCGATGATGGTGCCGCCTTCGCGGCCCACGGACATACCGCTGTAGCGGATGTTCGCGCCGAAGAGCGAGGTGAAGTAGCCGGGTTGGATGGCGTCGTTGGAGGCGTTGGCGATCGCGATCACGGCGGTGATGAAGATGACGATGGGCACGGCCTGGGTGGTCTTGAGCACCAGGAAGAGCGGGAAGGCCGAGGCGGCGCCGGCGAGCAGGCTGAAGGTCATGATCCGGCCGAAGCCGAAGCGGTCGGCGAGTGATCCCCATACCGGGCACATCAGCACCGCGACTCCTGCGCCGACCAGGAGGGCGGTCAGAGTGACCTGGCTGGAGATGCCGAGTGTGCCGGTCGCGTACGACAGGCAGAAGACGGAGACGATGTAGAAGCAGGTGTTCTGCCCGACGCGCATCAGGAAGATGGCGAGCACGTTGCGGGGCTGGGTGCGAATGGCCTCGAACACGGGGAAGCGGGTGCGCGCGCCCGTCGTCTTCACCTGTTCGAACTCGGGGGTCTCATCCACCGCGCGGCGCATGAAGAGCCCGACCGCGACGATGAGGATGCTGAGCACGAAGGGGATGCGCCAGGCCCAGTCGAGCACCGCGGACTTCCCCAGGGTGCTGTCGAGGATCAGGAAGATGAGGTTGCCGGTCAGCAGCCCCATGTAGACGGCCGCGGACAGGAAGCTTCCCCAGAACCCGCGGCGCCGCGAGGTGTGCTCGAGGGTCAGCAGCGAGGCGCCTCCCCATTCGCCGCCGGCGCCGAAGCCCTGCATGATCCGGATCACGACGAGCAGGATCGGGGCGGCGACGCCGATGGAGCTGTAGGTGGGCAGCAGTCCGATGGCGGTGGTGGCCAGCCCCATGAACAGGAGGGTGAACATGAGCACGCGCTTGCGGCCGAGGCGGTCGCCGAAGTGCCCGCACAGCGCGCCGCCCAGGGGTCTGGAGACGAAGCCCGTGGCGTAGACGGCGAAGGACAGCAGCGTGCCGACGGTGTGGTTCGCCGAGGGGAAGAACAGCTTCGGGAACACCAGCGCCGACGCCGTTCCGTAGAGGAAGAAGTCGTACCAATCGACGATGGTGCCTATTGCGGCCGATGCGACGACGCGCCGCATGCTCACCGGATACGCCACGGGAGTACTCCTTTGTATTCGCTGCGTGAAATGTACTACTTGCTGTTTTTACCGCCCGCTGAAGCGCGCGCGGATCTCCGCGTCGTGCTCCCCGAGCGTCGGCGGCGCGAGCACCTCCGTCTCGATCCGGCCGTCGAAGCGGTAGGGGGAACGGATGGTGCGCACGAGTCCCTCGGTGGGGTGCACGGTCTCGACGGCGATCCCGAGATGCGCGAACTGCGGGTCGCGCAGGGCGTCGGCGAGCTTGAGGACGGGGGCGTGGGGGACGTCGGCCGCGACGAGCCGCTCGAGCCAGTGGCCGCGGGGCTGCTTCTCGAAGGCGGCCTGGAACTCGAGGCGCAGTTGCTCGTGATGCGCGATCCGGTCGACGCGCACCTCGAAACGCGGGTCATGCGCCAGATGCTCGAGTCCGGCGACCTCGAGGGCGCCGAGCCAGAACTTCTCCGGGCTGGACAGGTGCAGGGCGACGACCTCGCCGTCGGAGCACACGAGCGCGAAGCTCTGCGAGGAGGCGGCGCGGCCGTAGGCGCCGGGTTCCTCGCCTGAGCGGAAGTAGCTCGCGTACGGCTCGATGAGGAAATGCGACATCGCCTCGAGCATCGAGATCTCGACGACGTGGCCCTTGCCGTCGATTCCGCGCCTGACGAGGGCGGCGAGGACACCCTGGGCCGCGTAGAGTCCGGTGACCGCGTCCGCCACGGCCGGCCCGGCGATCCTCGGCGCCAGCGGATCCAGCGTCATGCTCAGCATTCCGCTGTAGGCCTGCGCGACCGTGTCGTACGACGGCCGGGTCGCGTACGGGCCGTCCGCGCCGAGGCCGCTGATCGCGCAGTAGATCAGCCGCGGGTTGAGCTCGAGCAGGCGCTTCGCGCCGACGCCGAGGCGTTCGGCCGCCCCTGGGCGGAAGTTGTGGATGTACACGTCCGCCGTGGCTATCAGCTCGTCGAGCACGCGCTGATCCCCGGGATCCCTGTTGTCGATCGTGATTCCGAGCTTGTTGTGGTTGAACGCCTGGTATGTCGAGGCGTACATGGTGCCGTCGTAGACCCGGAAGGCGTCGCCGGTGCCGGGCCGCTCCACCTTGACGACTTCGGCGCCGAGGTCGGCCAGCAGCATCGACGCGTAGGGGCCGGTGATGAAGGCCCCCTGTTCGACGACGCGTAGTCCGGACAGCGGTCCGCCCCCGCGCGCGCCCGAGTCCACGCCCTCCGATGCCTGCTCAACGGTGGTCACAAAGCCGCTCCTCATCTTGCGCATGCCGCAAAAGTTTGCGTATTGTGAAAGAGTAATTTCGCCACCGCCCACTGTCAAGATGTGAGGAACCATGGCCGCTGCGCGCCTTACCACCGCCATCGCCCACCCGATGCCGGACCGGGTCGTGGTGCGGGGCTTCGACCTCGCCCGCGACCTGATCGGAACGACCTCGGCGAGCGAGTACTTCTACGTGCTCGTCGTCGGCGAGCGTCCGACGCCCACCCAGGTCGAGATCCTCGACGCGTGCATCGTCGCCCTGGCCGAGCACGGCCTGGTCCCCTCGGTCCAGGCGGCGCGCATGACCTATGCGGCGTCCCCCGAGGCGCTGCACGGCGCGGTCGCGGCCGGGCTGCTCGGGGCCGGCTCGGTGATCCTCGGCAGCTCGGACGACACCGCCCGGCTGCTCACCGCCATCGTGCAAGGCGCGTTGGGCCGGGACGGAACGATCGAGGCCGAAGCCCTCGCGGCGGTGGAGAGGCTTCGGAGCGAACGCAGGCCGGTGCCCGGGGTGGGCCACCCCCTGCATCGCGAGCGCGATCCGCGTGCCGAAGCGCTACTCGCGTATGCGCAATCGGCGGGCGTGCGCGGGCCGCACGCGCGCGCGCTCGACGCGGTCGTGAAGGCGACCGAGCAGGTCTACGGCCGCCGCCTCGTTCTGAACGTGTCGGGAGCCATCCCGGCGGTGTTGCTCGACGCGGGTTTCCCGGCACGCGCGATGAAGGGGATCCCGCTGATAGGCCGCACGATGAGCCTGGTCGCGCATCTGTTGGAGGAACAGGACACGCCGATCGGCTTCGCCCTCGCAGACGCGGCCGAACGGCAGATCGCCTACTCGGGGGCCACGCCTTCGTGACCGGCCCCGCGAGTGCCCGTCACCGAGTGCAGCAGCACCGGGTGCTGGAGCAGAGCGAGCGAGATCTGGTCGCGCGCGTCCCGGAGGATGGCCGCTCGCGACTCGAGCATGTCCGGCAGCGTGGTGCGCACCGGCGACGTCGAGCAGTTCACCGCGCCGATCGCAGTGCCCTGACGGTCGAGGATCGGCACGGCGACGGAGACGACGCCGTAGGCCAGCTCGTCCTGGACTCCGGCGATACCCGTCTCCCGGGCCTCGGCGAGCTTCTCGCGGATCCGTGCCGGGTCGGTCTCGGTGTGCTCGGTCAGCATGGACAGCGACTCCGGGTCGAGCGCTCGGTCGACGACGCTCGCTGGCGAATGCGCGAGGATCGCCCGGCCGAGAGAGGTGCAGTACGCCGGATAGCGCGTGCCGATCGTGGGGGTGAGCTGGTAGCTGCGGCGCGCGGACACGGACGCGACGTAGAGGATCTCGGTGCCGTCCAGGACCGCGACGGACGAGCTGTCGCCGGTGGCGTCGACGGCGATCTGCAGGAACTGCTGCATCACCTCCTGCATGCTCACCGACGACAGGAAGGCTTCGCTCAACCTCAGCACCCGCGGCGTCAGCAGAAACCTGCGGCCGTTCGTGGTGACGAACCCGAGCTCCTGGAGGGTGAGCAGGGACCTTCGCGCTGCCGCCGGGGTGATGCGCGTCGCTTCCGCCACCTCGCTCAGCGTCAGTTCCGGGCGGTCGCGGTTGAAGCATTGCAGGACCTCGAGGCCCTTCGCCAAAGAGGCCACGAAATCGGTCTGCTTTGACTGCGTTGCTTGCGGCATGCGAAAAGAATAGGTCACGGCCGTGTTCCGCGTGCACCGGAGTTCCAGCGTGCCGCCCGCCTTGCCGCGGGCGAGCCAGCCGTCCGGCCGGGCTTTCCGGGAGCGGCAGGGTCCCGGGGCCGCAAATGGGCATTGCGGGAGTCGCCCGCGTACGGCCGTGCCGGCGGGCAGCGCCGGTCGTGAACAGCCGGAATGGTGTCTGCGAGTGATCCGTGCCGGCCCGTCCGGTACTCGAGGCGGAGGGCAGCGGTGGTTGCGACGGGCGTGCCATGAAGGCGGGGCGATGGCGGCGGCACGCTCTTCCCGCCTTGCCCGAGCCTGTGCTTCTGGACGGGTACCGGCGTGCCTGGTTGCGCGACGACATCCTGGCAGGTCTGACCGTCACCGCCTTTCTGGTGCCGCAGGTGATGGCGTACGCGACCGTGGCGGGCCTGCCCCCGGTCACCGGGCTGTGGGCGATTCTCCCTGCGATAGTCGGCCGCTACGGTGATCGGTCCGCTCGCGGGCGGAGACGCCGGGCGCTACGTCGGCCCGGCCGCCGCGCTCGCGTTCATGGCCGGACTGTTGTGCCTGGCGGCCTGGCTGTTACGGCTCGGCTTCGTGGCGGACCTGCTCTCCCGTCCGGTCTTGATCGGGTACCTCGCCGGGGTCGCGCTGATCATGATGGTGGACCAGCTTCCGAAGCTGACCGGCGTCCCGGTGACGGGCGAGGGTTTCTTCCGACAGTCGAGTTCCTTCGCGAAGCACGTCGGCGAGGTAAGCCCGCCCACGATGGCAGTCGGGGCGGCGACGATCCTCTTCCTTTTCCTGATGGACCGGTTCGTCCCCCGGGCGCCTGGCCCACTGGTCGCTCCTCGAACAGGAAGACGTTCGCCCGCCAGCGCTTAACATGCTCGCTCATGACCCGTTCCTTTCGCTCCATACGCTCCATGAGGATTCGAGTCTCCGCCGAGGCGGCCGCGGGGGTACCGGGTCGAAGGTCCCGAATCGTCCCCGCCGATCCGAAGGCGGGCACGCGTGTCCTCGTCTCAGCCGCGTTGAGCTGCCTCGACGTTGCGGCGACCTGCTGGACCGAGGTCGAGGGCGGCCAGACGCCGACCGAGCTTGTGGATGGGGCCTTCGCCGCTATCCGCCACTGAGTCTTGTCCGTTCCACCGGGCGCACGGCGGACCCAGGGCCTATCCGGATGATCTCGGGGTAGGCGGTCTGTGGGGGACCACTTGCGGTGGGCGGAGGTGAGCGACGCGATGCCTGGACGGTGGGACTTCTGGGTCGACCGCGGGGGCACGTTCACCGACGTGATCGCCAGGCGCCCGGACGGTGCGCTCGTCGCCCGGAAGCTGCTGTCCGAGGACCCGGCACGGTACGAGGACGCGGTGGTCGCCGGCATCCGCGGCGTGCTCGGTGTCGAGGCCGGGCAGCCGATTCCGGAGCACGTGATCGGCGCGGTGCGGCTGGGGACGACGGTGGCGACCAACGCGCTGCTCGAGCGGAGGGGCGAGCCGACAATCCTGGTCATCACCCGCGGTTTCCGCGACGCGCTGCGGATCGGATACCAGAGCAGGCCCCGGATCTTCGCGCGCGAGATCGTGCTGCCGGAGCTGCTCTACGCGCGGGTGATCGAGGCGGATGAGCGGATCGATGCGCAAGGCCGGATCGTCGTGCCGCTGGACGAAGGGGCGGTCGCCGAGCAGTTGCGCCGCGCCCACGCGGACGGCTTCCGGTCGGCGGCCGTGGTGTGCATGCACGGGTATCGCCACCCACAGCACGAGGCGAGGATCGGGGAGATCGCGCGCGAGGCCGGGTTCACGCAGGTGTCCGAGTCGCACCGTACCAGCCCTCTGATGAAGTTGGTGTCGCGCGGGGAGACGACCGTCGTCGACGCCTATCTTTCTCCCGTCCTGTCGCGCTACGTGGACCACGTGGCCGACGAGTTGCGGGACGCGAGGTTGCTGTTCATGCAGTCCAACGGCGGCCTCGCCGACGCGCTCAGGTTCCGTGGCAAGGATTCCGTGCTCTCCGGCCCGGCCGGGGGGATCGTGGGCATGGCGCGCACCGGCTCCGCCGCGGGCTTCGACCGGGTGATCGGTTTCGATATGGGCGGCACCTCGACGGACGTGTCGCACTTCGCCGGGGAGTTCGAGCGGACCTACGAGTCGGAAGTCGCCGGGGTGCGCCTGCGGGCACCGATGTTGAGCATTCACACGGTCGCGGCCGGCGGGGGGTCGGTCCTGCACTTCGACGGCAGCCGGTACCGAGTCGGCCCGGACTCTGCCGGTGCCGACCCCGGGCCGGCCGCCTACCGCAAGGGCGGGCCGCTGACCGTCACCGACGCGAACCTCGTCCTGGGCCGGATCCAAGCCGGACACTTTCCCGCCGTCTTCGGCCCCGGCGGCGATCTGCCGCTCGACGCGGAGAGCGCCGCCGCGCGGTTCACCGCACTCGCCGCCCGGATCGAAGCGGCGACGGGAGACCGGCGCCCGGGCGAGCAGGTGGCCGCCGGTTTCCTGCGGATCGCGGTCGCGAACATGGCGAACGCGATCAAGAAGATCTCCGTCCAACGCGGGTACGACGTCACGCGCTACGTGCTCGCGACGTTCGGCGGCGCCGGAGGTCAGCACGCGTGCGCGGTCGCCGACGAGCTCGGCATGACACGAGTGCTCATCCATCCGCTGGCCGGCGTGCTCTCGGCCTACGGCCTGGGTCTCGCCGACATCATCACGATGCGGGAGACCGCGGTGGAGGAGCCGCTCTCCGCGGATCTGGTGCCTCGTCTCGAGCATCTCGCAGAGTCGATCGGCGCCGACGCGATAGCGGAACTGCTCGAGGCCGGCGTCGAGCAGGACCGCGTCCGGCGAGAGCCGCGGGTTCATCTGCGGTACGAGGGCACGGACACCGCGGTTCCCGTCGTTCTCGGCTCCCTCGAGGAGATGGCGGCGAGCTTCGAGGCGGCCTATCGCCGGCGTTTCTCGTTCCTGATGCCGGACAAGCCGATCGTCGCGGAGGCCGTTTCGGTCGAGCTCGTCGGACGGTCCGGGACCACGCCCGAAGCCGCCGCCGCGGGCCTGCGCCTGGGCGAGCCCGCCGTCGATCCGCCGCCGCGCGCGGACCGGGTGCGGGTGTTCGTCGACGGCACCTGGGCCGAGGCGGACCTGTTCCGGCGTTCCGAGCTGTGCCGCGGCCACGCCGTCGACGGTCCGGCGATCGTCGCGGAGGAGCTGGCCACGACCGTCGTCGAGCCGGGATGGCGGGCCGAGGTCACCGACCTCGGCGATCTGCTGCTGACCAGGCCCGGCGGGGCGGCGGAAGAGACCGCCGTGGATGCTGCCGCCGACCCCGTCATGCTGGAGATCTTCAACAACCTGTTCATGTCGATCGCCGAGCAGATGGGGGAGCGGCTCAGGGCCACGGCGCATTCGATCAACATCAAGGAACGGCTCGACTTCTCCTGCGCCGTGTTCGACGGCGCCGGGAACCTCGTGGCGAACGCCCCGCACATCCCGGTTCACCTCGGCTCGATGGGCGAGAGCATCGAGACGGTCGTGCGGCGCAACGCGGGCGGCATCCGGCCGGGCGACGTCTACGTGCTCAACGACCCGAGCCACGGGGGAACACACCTTCCGGACGTCACCGTGGTCACCCCGGTGTTCGACGAGCGGCGCGAGGAGATCCTCTTCTTCGTCGCCTCGCGGGGCCACCATGCCGAGATCGGGGGTGTGAGCCCGGGGTCGATGCCGCCGTTCAGCGAGCGCGTCGAGGAGGAGGGCGTGCTGATCGACAACTGGCTCCTGGTGCGCGACGGCAAGCTGCGGGAGCAGGAGACGATCGATCTGCTCGCGTCGGCGCGTCACCCGTCACGCGATCCGGCGACCAACGTCGCCGACCTGCGCGCCCAGGTCGCGGCCAACGAGAAAGGCGTGCGCGAACTCGGCAGAATGGTCGAATCCTTCGGCCTCGACGTCGTGCGCGCCTACATGGGACACGTGCAGGACAACGCGGAGGAATCGGTGCGCCGCGTCATCACCGCATTGCACGACGGCGAACACGTCTACGAGATGGACAACGGCGCCGTGATCAAGGTCGGGATCAGGATCGACCGCGTCGAACGGACGGCGGAGATCGACTTCACGGGCACCAGCGCGCAACTGGAGGGCAATTTCAACGCGCCCTCTTCGGTGGTGAAGGCCGCGGTCCTCTACGTCTTCCGGACGCTGGTGGACGACGACATCCCGCTCAACGCGGGGTGCCTCAAGCCGATCCGCATCGTCATCCCGCCGGGCACGATGCTCTCCCCGGCTCATCCTGCGGCGGTGGCGGCCGGAAACGTGGAGACCTCGCAGGCGATCACCGGAGCGTTGTACGCGGCGCTCGGCGTCATGGCCGAGGGCTCGGGCACGATGAACAACGTCACCTTCGGAAACGAGCGATATCAGTACTACGAGACCGTCGCGAGCGGCTCGGGCGCCGGCGAGGGCCACGACGGCACCGACACGGTGCAGACCCACATGACCAACTCACGGCTGACCGATCCGGAAGTGCTCGAGTGGCGTTACCCGGTCCGTGTGGAGTCCTACGAGATACGGCGCGGCAGCGGCGGTGCGGGACGCTGGCACGGTGGAAACGGCGGGTGCCGCCGGATCCGCTTCCTCGAAGCGATGACCGTGAGCCTCATCAGCGGGCATCGCCGCGTACCGCCGTACGGCATGGCCGGCGGCGAGCCGGGCGGTCTCGGTCGTAGCCGGGTGGAGCACGCCGACGGCCGGGTGACCGAGTTGCGCGGCTGTGATTCCGTACGTCTGCGGGTCGGCGACTGTCTCGTGGTCGAAACACCCGGCGGAGGCGGCTACGGCAGCTCCGAGCGTTGAACGCGGGCGCCGCGGCCGGCCCGGCGGAGACCGCGGGGACGAGTCCCGGGACCTTGGGCCCTACGCTCCGGCTCGGGCGGAACTAGCGTTAAGGGTGGGACGCGAGGCGAACGAGTCTTGCCTCGCGGGTTTGCTTGTGTGAAGGAGGAGGACGTCAAGGCGAGCTATGACAAAGATGTGCTGACCGTGAGCGCCCCTGTCGGCGAGCCCGAGAAGAGCGGGAAGAAGATCGAGATCACCCGCGAGACGTGAGGGTGGGAGGTGTCCGGAGCACGCGGTCGCTCCTCATGCCCCGGCGTTCAGTGTTATCGGCGCCGCCAATCCGCCGGGTCATGCGGCGGAGGCTGTCCTTGCGAAGTGCCTGTCCCCAACCCGGCCGATCTTGCTGCGGAGGCGTATGCGGATCGGAGGCCCGCCCCTCGAATCGTCGAGCGAAGTCGAATCCGCAGCCGGGGGCATCGGGTCGCTCCACGCTTCACGCCGGTTCCGCATATCGGGCACGTCAGACTGCGACGCAGGGCATGCGCCTCAGGGTTCGGGGACTATGGCGACCGGGCAGGTGTCGAGGTCGTATACGGCCCGTACATCCACGCCGCAGCCGCAGCCGACTCCGAGCACGGCGAGGTGTGCTGTGCGCGTCATGGCGCGCAGCTCCGCCCACTGGTGGATCCGCAGCGTGACGAAATCGCAGTGCACGTCCGGGAACCGTGCTTGCAGCTTCGCCAGTTCGGCGCGCAGGTGCGGCCCCGCCGCGTACGGCGAGCGCTCGCGATCGATCCAGTAGTCGTCGCCTTCCGCGGCGGCCGGCGTGGGCAGCCGGACCAGGTTCATCGCCGCGCCCAGGTCCGATGCGGCGGCGAAGGCGAAGAGGGCCGCGGACGGGAAGAACCGGGACCCGGCCAGCAGCAGCACACGTGGTCCGGCTGCAGCGTCCGCCCAGCCGTTCGGCACGAATACGGTCGGGACCGGAACGTGGGATGCGACATGGGCTTCGAGCTCCGTCTGGCCCACGAGGTCGAGGTATCCACTCGGCCATGTCACCAGAACGTCGTCGTGATGGAGCAGACCCGGCCCGGGCTGTTCGCGGCCGTCCTGCACGATCTCCACGCTCACGGGAAGATCAGGATACCTCGAGCGCAGGCGGCTCGCCTCGGCGGCGATAGTCACCGTCGCCGGCGTACCCCGGTCCTCGACTGCGCTGTCACCGGCGAAATCGTGAGCGTGATCGCTTCCCACCAGAGCCGCGATGCGGGGAAAGCGCAGCACATGCAGCGGGAGCGAACGGGCCACCGCATGCTGCGCAGCCCAGTCGGCGGAGTGCGCGGCCTGGTCGGACCCGTCCGTCCACGCCACGATGCGCCGGTGGTCATCCACGTTCGTCATGGTCACGCTGCTCCCTCGGCGTCGGCGCGGTGATGTCCCGTCTCCGACAAGCGTCGAACGTGAGGGGCATGGCGCGGTATGGCCGAAGGTCCCGTAGGTCCATCGATGTATCCCAGCTCCTGAGCCGGTTCCGATTCGGCGGGATCGGACTGTCGGCCCCGGTTCGGCGGGTCGTTGGACCCTGGGCGGAAGCTACGCCAGAGGGCGGTATGGAGATATGGACGCAGAAGTGTATGTCCGCGAGGCGATGAACCGTCCGGTCGTCACCGTGTCTCCGGATGTCGGGCTCGGTCGGCTGGCCGCGCTGCTGGCCGAGCACCACGTCGGCGCGGTGCCGGTGGTCGACGGGGATGGACGGGCATCCGGCATCGTCACCGGAACCGACGTGGCGCGCGGCTCGAGCGAGGCCGGCGCCATCACGGCGGCCGACGTGATGTCGAGCCCGGTCGTGACCGTACGGGCGGGGGCCGTCGTCGGCGAGGCGCTGAGGGAGATGCGGCGCGCCGGCGTCGGCCGCCTCCCGGTTCTCGACGACGCCGGGCGCGTGGTCGGCGTCGTCAGCGAGGCCGATCTCCGCGGATTCGAACCGCAGGCGGTCAGGGATGCCGCCGTGAGACGTCGCGTGATCGACAGGGTCATCGACGTCGGGGGCGAGGTTCTCGCCATCGCCGTCCACAAGGGCGTGGTGCGTCTGCATATCCGGATAGGCACCCGAAGCGCCCTGTCCACGATCGAACACATGCTGCGTGACGTCCCGGGCGTCACCCGGCTCGCGCTCGGCGCCGATGTCGTCGACGGCTTCGGGTATCGGCAGGATCGCCCGCGGTTGCCTCAGCGCCGGTCCCGGTCGCGAACGACAGGGTGATTGGTAAGCCTGGCACGATCCGGCTGTCGGCGCCTGGCCGCCGGGACGCTGCCGCCGGCCGGTCGACGGGATCAGGGTCGTCGGTCCCGCCCCGGCGGGACCAACGGTCTTGCCGCCTGTTCGCCGCCTGTTCCGGCCGGCCGGCCTACCTGCGCCAGACGCTGGACAGGTGCGCGCCCCACGCGGCGAGCGCGAGTCCGCCGCCGAGGGCGAGAACGAGCAGGCCGTAGCGCAGGCCGCGTCCTCCGGCTGCCCGGGCGACGCGGGTCGGGGCGGCGTCGGCGGCGAGCAGCCTCGGCAGCCGCGGCAGATAGGCCAGCACGTGGACGGCCATCAGCCCGGCCCAGGCCACGAAGCTCAGCTTGTGCAGGAAGAGGAGCGAGAAGCCGAAGTAGGCCTCCGCCTGGCGGTCGACGCCGAGCAGAACGCCGGTGCCGAGTACCGCCAGCGTCGAGAGCACGATGAACGGGCCGATCACGCGCAGCAACGGGTGCGGCGGCCCCTTGCGCACGTACGGCTCGTTGCGCGTGTAGTAGCGGATGAAGCGGTAGATTGTGGAGCACAGCTTCAGGCACACCGGCCCGATCAGCAGCAGGCCGAGGAAGTAGTGCCAGTACAGCAGCCTGCTGAGACGCAACAGTGTGACGCCCTCGGCGGCGAACAGGATCAGCAGCGCGGCGCCGGTGAGCGCGGTGAGCCGCTCGTTGCCCTCCGGTCCGCCGAGTCGCGCGGGAGCGGGCGATCGGTGTTGGGCGGCTTCGCTGCGGGGCATCGTCATGGCCGGGTCCTGTATCCGGTGGAGGGTTGATTCGTGGGCTGAGCCGCGGGCGGATCGGACCGGTCGGACCGGTCGGCCGGCATGCGGCTGCGGACCGCTTCCAGGCGCAGGGCGAGGGCGGGGCAGGCGGCCACCGCGCGACGCGCGTGCGCGAGGTGGTCGCGGCGGACGGGCTCCGCGGACTGGACCGGGTATCCCCACTCGTCGAGTGCGAAGTGCTCGGGGAACAGTTCCGCGCACAGGCCGTGGCCGGTGCAGGCGATCCGGTCGACGATCACGCGGTGGATGCGGCTCATCGCCAGTCTCCGTCCGCGATCGGTTCGGCGTGTGTCGGCAGTAGCGCTGCGCCGTGCAGCGCAGCCGGGCAGGGGCCGGTGGCGAGGTGGCGGCGCACCTCGGCGCCGAAGGCGTGCAGCGCGGACGCGGCGAGCCGGGAGGCGCCGTCGGGATGCTTGCAGGCCCCGCGGCCGCGCAGGAGCGCGACGTTGCGTTCGAGCCGCAGGCGGCCGGCCCGGTCGAGTCCGCCGAAGGCGAGTCGGCTGAAGTCCTCGGCGGTGGCGGGCAGCCCGAAGCGGCAGGGCCCGCACTGGCGTGCGCTGTGCGCGGCCAGGTAGCCGAGGACGCGGGCGGTCTCGGCCAGGCCGCAGGCGCCGGCCGGCAGCGCGGCCAGCACGCCCGCCCCGGGGCTCGCGCCGAGCGCGGCCAGGCCTTCAGGGGAGTAGCGCAGTCCGGAGACCTCGGCGAACGGTACCCAACTGCCGAAGTACCCGCCGACCAGGACGGCCTGCGCGTCGCCGGGGACCGCGCCGAGCGCGAGCACCTCGGCCACCGGCGTTCCGAACTCGATCTCGTAGACGCCCGGGTGGATCGCCCCGCTGCCGAGCGTGACCAGGCCCGTGCCGGGTGTCTGCGCGGTGCCGCGGGCGCGGAACCAGTCCGGGCCGAATCGGGCGATCAGGGCGAGGTGCGCCAGCGTCTCGACGTTGTCGACCAGGGTCGGCAGCCCGCGGACCCCGCGCTCTGAGGTGCGCGGCGGGGTGGTGGTCGGTTTGGCTTCGCCGCCGCTGAGCCAGTTCACGAGCGCGGAGGCTTCGCTGGAGACGTAGCGGTGCGGTGGGGTGTGCACCCTGATGTCGATGGAGTCGAGCCCGTGGTGGCGGCGCTCCTCGATCAGTGTGCGCAGCGTGTGGTCGAGGCCGTCGCCGGTGCGCGCCACGCACAGGTGGGCCTCGGCGGCACCGACCGCCTCGGCGGCCAGTACCAGGCCGTCGAGCACCAGGTGCGGGGCGAGTTGGAGCAGGGTCTTGTCCTTCGCGGAGGCTGGTTCGCTCTCCATGCCGTTGGCGACTACGACGCGTTCGCTGCGCCTGTGTCCGGCGACGGCGCGCAGCTTGACGGCGGTGGCGAAGCCTGCGCCGCCGCGGCCGGTCAGGCCCGCGCGGGCCACGGTGTCGATCAGCCGGTGCCCGTCGCCGGAGCCGGTGAGCACCGGTGCGCGGCCGTAGCGCGCGAGGTGGTTGCGGAGATCGGCGGGCCGCCCGGTGGCGAACCAGCCGGCCAGCAGCCGTTCTCCGTACCGGCCCTCGATGGCCGGGTGCGGGGCGGGGTGGGAACGGTGGTGTCCGTATCCGCGCATGTGTCGTGTAGTGCCGGAGGCGCTTGTGCTCATCGCCGCTCGCCTCCGTCTCCGGCGTCGACGCTGTGCGGTGAGGCCGCCTGCTCGGCGCGGTGCGACCAGCCCGGGGCGAGCGGGCCCGAGGCGAGGAACGCGTAGAACGCCAGCGGCACGGCGAGGGAGAGTGCCGCGGCCCAGCCACGTGCGGCGGAACGGCCTGGTCCGGCGTGGTAGAGGCGCCACCAGCAGGCCAGCAGGACCGCGAGGATGCACAAAACGTAGAGCGCGAGCTGAAGCCCGAGCTTCGTGTCGGTTCCGGTGCCCGCGGCGTGGAAGACCGCTACAGGCCACGCCGCATACGCGAGGAAGTGCGTCGCCTTCCAACGCCGAAGACCCATGCGCAGGCGGAAGGCGCTCGTGACGGCGACGGCCAGCAGTAGGTCGAAGGCGACCGTGCCGAGGCCGACCCACAGCGTGCGGTACGGCGAGATGAACGGCACCAGGCCGGAGAACCAGCCGAGCGGGACGTAGCTGTCCGCCAGGGCCGTGCAGATGTGCAACGCGAGCAGCGCGAGCGAGAGCAGCGAGAGGTTGCGGTGCAGCGCGGCGATCTCGAACCGGCCGAGCGAG
>Ga0310811_10003189_pt1 | contig 20596 bp, 16 predicted proteins | sample YCmetagenome_FD_207642 | JGI IMG/M metagenome (GOLD analysis project Ga0310811, IMG submission 207642) | Soil microbial communities from experimental microcosm in Duke University, North Carolina, United States - YC | ecosystem: Engineered > Artificial ecosystem > Soil microcosm > Unclassified ...
CGTCGTCACCAGCAAGCGTGGTGAGCTGGAGTCCAAGGACTTCATCAAGCGCCGCGTCGAGGAAGCCGCCAAGTACACCGACATCGACCAGCTCTGCCTGTCGGCCCAGTGCGGCTTCTCCAGCACCAGCGAGGGCAACGACCTGACGGAGTCGCAGCAGTGGGACAAGCTCCGCCTGATCGTCGAGGTCGCGGACGAGATCTGGGGCTAGGGTTTTAACTTAAAGTCAAAACCTTAAAGTCAAAACCTGTTCCTGTGCTTTGCGGGTGCCGGAGAAGATTACCCGCGAGCTCCTTCGGAAGCTCGCGGGTAATCTCACCGGCACCCGCAATCTTTCGGCCTCATGTTCTAACGTCAAAATCGAAGTCAAGTTCAAAGTCGAAGTCAAGTTCAAAGTCAAAAGTCCCGGTTGTTCTCCGTGTCGCGATCAGGGCGGGATCTTTTGGGCTTCAGAACGTATGGTTGCTTCGCTGGGCTGGGGAGCCTGGGCGCTTCCGCTGATTAGCATGTCAACTTCGTCTAAGAGTGCAAAAATGGCATAGCTAGAATGAGCTTTTTTGCATCCTTAGATTTTTTGACGCACTGATCGGCTCTTGCGGCTCCTGCGGCGCGTGGCCCGCCGCCCGTCCCGGTCGGCGACGTGGCAGGTGGGGCGCTGGGTGCCCCGGGGTGACAGGAAGCGCCAGCTAACGCTAGGGGCTTCAGAGAACCCATTGATCTTGACTTTGATTTTGACTTTGCTCGGTCAAACATGCGGCCAAAAGAGTGCGGGTCGTCCGGGGGATTAGCCCGCGAGCTTCCGAAGGAGCTCGCGGGTAATCTTCCGGCGACCCGCACCGCACAGGGATAGGTTTTGGCTTGAAGGCTCTGGCCCGGGGAAGAAGACCGGGCTACTCGGCTTGGTCCTCGGTGAAGATCGCGTCGGATTCCTTCCAGGCGGAGACGTCGTCCCGGTAGGTGTACGGGTTGTTGAGCGTCTCGTGCTCTGGAATCTCCGGGCGCATGCCCTTGGCCCACTCCTCCGGGCCGTGCTCGGCCTTGAGGTACTCGATCGTCGAGGCGATCGCGGACTTCGCATTCGTCAGGTCGACGCCGACTAGCTTGCCGTCGTACTTGACGGTCTTGCCGTTGACCAGGACGGTGTGCACGTCGCCCCGGCCCGCCTGGTAGACGACGTGGCCGTACGGGTGCAGCACGGGGAAGCTGACCGGGGAGTTGTCGTTCTTGATCAGCACGACGTCGGCCTTCTTGCCGACCTCGATGCTGCCGACCGAAGAGTCGAGGCCCAGTGCCTTCGCGCCGCCCCGGGTGGCGTAATCGACCACGTCCTCGGCGCGCAGGAAGTGGTTGGTCAGGGTCTCGTCCTTCTCGTGCGCCTCGTCGTGCGTCTTGGCGCGGTCGGCGTTAAGCGTGGCCCGCATCGCGGCGAACATGTCGCCGGACCACCAGACACTGGTGTCGTTGGACAGCGAGACCGGGATGCCGTACCGGCGCAGCCGCCAGGTCGGTGAGTAACCCTGGCCGGCGTTGCACTCGGACTCCGTGGAGACCGAGACGAAACCGCCGGTCGCGGCGATCTTGTGGTACGAGTCCTGGGCCAGGCTGGCCGCGTGCACGTAGATGGTGCCGGGGGTCATGTACCCGCCGTCGTACATCTGGTTGATGCCGACGTCGCTGGTCACTTTCCACACGCCCGAGTGGGTGGTTACCGATACACCGAGGTCGCGGGCGACGTCGAAGGCCGCCTTCTCCGGGAAGCCCTCGATGCCCGGGAGGTCGAAGGCGATCTGGAACTTGAGCATGTCACCCTTGCCGTCAAACCGGCGGGTGTAGAAGTCGCGGAACTCCGGCGCGGTCGTCCACTCCCATGCGCCCTGGAAGATGTTGCCGTAGGCGAGGACGAACCGGCCGGGAACCGCCTCAAGCGCGTCAGTGGCCGCCTCGGCGTGGTCGGTGGTGCGCAGCCCGTGGGACCAGTCGACACTGGTGGTCACCCCGGCGTCGATCGCCTCGATGGCCGACAGCAGGTTGCCCGCGTACACGTCCTCGGGGCGGAAGATCTTGCCCCACTGCAGGTAGTAGTAGACGAAGTACTGGGTGAGGGTCCAGTCGGCGCCGTAGCCGCGCATGGCCGTCTGCCACATGTGCCGGTGGGTATCCACCATGCCAGGCATGACGATGCCGCCGGCCGCGTCGATCTCCGCGGTGCCCTCGGGAACGTCAAGGCTGGGGCCAACCGCTGCGATGCTCTCCCCGGAGACGAGGACATCGGCGTTGTCGAGGACCGTGTGCGCGTCATCCATCGTGAGCACGGTCGCATTGCGGAACACAACCGGCTGACCCGGCTGGGGTGCGGTCATGAGGAAACCTCCTCGGTGAGGGGCTAGTCACAGGCGCAAGGACGGACGGTCGTCCGATAGTCGGTCATAAGAAACCTGATCGGAACACTGTCGCGTTATCCGCTACGTGTCAAGGGTTGTGAGCTGGCACACTCGGCACACTGCAAACGTTCGCTTGTCCGCAGTGCGGACAGTGGTACGACAAGTGGCCAAGAACACGCTAGAGTGCGGACAAGATGGCTGACAGATTGTCGGACAGATGTGCGCTTCGGGAGGTTCAGGTGGCTCGTCGGGATGACAGCCCGGACTTCATCGAGGCGATCGCCCGCGGCCTCGACGTGATCCGGGTCTTCAAGGCCGGGCAGCCGGTCATGTCCCTAGCCGCCGTGGCCACCGCGAGCGGGCTGCCGCGGCCGACGGCGCGCCGGATCCTGCTGACGCTTGAGCAACTCGGCTACGTCAGGCAGATAGCGACAAGCGGCTACGAGCTGACCCCGCGGGTGCTCGACCTCGGCATGTCGTACGTGCTCTCCCGGGGCCTGTGGGAAATCGCGCGCCCCCACATGGAGGCGCTCGTCGCGCGCACCAGGGAGTCCTCGTCCATCGCGCAACTAGACGGCTCGGACATCGTCTACGTGGCGCGGGTCGCCGTCCCGAAGATCGTGACGCTCGCTGTGACAATAGGCACACGCTTTCCCGCGATGCCCACGTCCCTCGGCAAAGTGCTGCTCGCCGCGCTGCCGCTGGCGGACGCGGAACGAGTGCTGGCCGAGCCCTCCAGGTCAGGCATCAATCCGCCATGGCTGCCGGACGCGGCGGAACGCGCCGCCGCCCTGCGCGAAGTGCGGGCGCGGGGCTGGGCGCTCACCGACGAGCAACTCGCCCCTGGCATCCGGTCGGTCGCGGTTCCGCTGCGCGACGGCGACGGCACGGTGATCGCCGCGCTCAACGTCAACTCCCATGCCGCGGAGACACCGCTCGACGTCTTGATCGGCCAGCACCTCCCGCTGCTGATCCAGGCGGCGGGCGCGATCAGCGCGGACTGGGCCGCGGCGCAAAGCGCCCCCCAGGTTACGATGACCGTCGGTGGAACCGCCCACAGTATGAGGGGAACGACTCAGTGACTGAACCCGCGCGCCCAGGGCCGCTCTCCGGGCTGCTCGTCGCGGACTTCTCCCGCGTCCTGGCCGGGCCGTACTGCACGATGCTGCTCGCCGACCTCGGCGCGAACGTGATCAAGGTGGAGTCCCCAGGCGGCGATGACACGCGCACATGGATGCCGCCGGTCACTGACGACGGCGTCTCCACCTACTTCCTGGCGATCAACAGGAACAAGCGGTCGGTCGCGCTCGACCTGAAAAACGACGGCGACCTCGCGCTCGCCAAGGAACTCGCCAACCGCGCGGACGTGTTCGTGCAGAACTTCAAGCCGGGCGGCCTAACGCGGTTCGGCCTCGACTACGACACGGTCAGCGCGACCAACCCGGCGGTCATCTATGCGTCGATCAGCGGGTTCGGCAGCGGCGGCGGCAACCTGCCCGGCTATGACCTCATGGTGCAGGCGATGTCCGGCCTCATGTCCCTGACTGGAGACCCGGCGGGACCGCCGTACCGGGCCGGCATCTCGGCGTTCGACGTGATGGCCGGGCTGCACACGGCGATCGGCATCCTCGCCGCGCTCAACCACAGGAACGCGACGGGCGAGGGGCAGCACCTCGACGCGTCTCTCATGGCGTCGGCGATGTCCGGCATGGTGAACCAGACGAGCGCCTACGCGGCCGGCGGCGTCGTGCCGTTCCGGATGGGCAACTCGCACCCGAGCCTCTTCCCCTACGAGCCGCTGCGCACCGGAGACGGCGACCTGATCGTGACGGCGGGCAACGACGTGCAGTTCCGCAAGCTGTGCGAGGTGCTCGGCGCACCCGAGCTGCCCGATGACCCGAGGTTCCTGCACAACCCGGACCGGACCGCCAACCGTGACCTGCTGCGGCCGCTGCTCGTCGAAAAGCTCGCAGCCAAGTCGGCGGCCGAGTGGTTCGACGAGCTGATGGCGGCCGGTGTGCCCTGCGGGCCGATCAACACCGTGGACAAGGGCATCGCGTTCGCCGAGAAGATCGGCCTGGAGCCGGTCGTCAGCGCCGGGACCGGCGAGAAGGCCCGGCCCACGATGCGGCACCCGATCACCTACTCCAAGACCCCGGCCAGCTACCCGCTCGCGCCGCCGGAACTCGACGAGCACGGCGAAGATATCCGCGGTTGGCTGTCCACGCCGGCCGACTCGGAAGGATAAGAATGACGGAGTACCCGACGTCGCTTGGCACCTCTGACGCCGACAAGATCACCCTCCTCGGGCAGGACCTAGCCGAGGACCTGATGGGCAAGGTCGGCTTCGGTGAGCTGACGCTGTGGATGGTGACCCAGCGCCGCCCCACCCCGTCGCAGGTGCGGGTCTTCGAGTCGGTGCTCGTCGCGCTCGCGGATCACGGCTTTACGCCGACCGCCATCGCTGCCCGGCTGACCTATCTGTCCGCCCCTGACTCGCTGCAGGGCGCCATCGCCGCCGGGCTGCTCGGCGGCGGCTCGCGGTTCCTCGGGGTGACCGAGGACTGCGGTCAGTACCTGGCGGCCGTCCTTGCGGAAGCGGGCGAGATCCCTACCGACGACGCTGGGTTCGACGCGCTCGCCCTGGACGCGGTGAAGAAAGCCCGCGCCGCGAAGAAGTTCGTCCCTGGCATCGGCCACCCGGTGCACAAGGTCCGCGATCCACGCACCCCCCGGCTGATCCAGATCGCCACGGAAGAGGGCGTGCGCGGCCCGCACCTGCAGCTGTTCGAGGCGATCGGCCGGGTGCACCCGCAGGTCCTCGGCCGGACGCTGCCGCTCAACGGCGCGGGCGTGTGCGGGGCGGTGCTCGCCGACCTCGGCCTGCCGCTCGCCATGCTGCGCGGCTTCGCGCTGCTCGCCAGGACCGCGGGCCTGCTCGGCCAGCTCGCGGAGGAGCAGCGGATGCCGATCGCGAACGACATCTACATGCACGTGGACCGAAATGCGACCTACGTGGTACCGAAGTCTGAGTTACACCCCCCCCACTAAATTCACGGCAAGGGAGCCGCCATGGCGACCATCGCAGCGGTTATCGCCTCAACCCACCACCCGTTCTATTACCGCGCGTCCACGTCGACCGGCCCGGAGCGCCCGGACTTCGCCGACGAGTGGGTCGCCAAGATCACTTCGTTCCGCGAGACCCTCACCCGGGCCAACCCGGACGTGCTGGTGCTTGTGGGCAGCGATCACTTCCACCAGATCTGGCTCGACAACATGCCGCAGTTCCTCGTCGGCAAGGCGCCCTTCTACGACGCCAACTGGTACAATGAGGAGCGCGAGTTCGGGCTGCCGCGGATGTTCTTCAAGGGTCAGGAGAACCTGTCGGCGCACATCCTGCGCAGCGGCCTCGACGCGGGCTTCGACCTCGCGTTCAGCAACGAGCTGCGGATCGACCACAGCGTGACCTGCCCGATGATCACCCTGCGGCCCGAGTGCGACCTGCCGATCGTGCCCATCTACACGAACATCTTCGCGCCGCCGCTGCCCCAGCCGAAGCGGTACGTGCAGCTCGGCCAGGCGGTCCGCGAGATCGTCGAGAGCTGGCCAGCGGACCTGCGGGTCGCGATCATCGGCACCGGGCACCTGTCGCTTGAGCTGGGCGGGCCCCGCCAGTTCGGCCCGCACGGCCCGGACCCGGAGTTCGATCGCAAGGCCGTGGAGTGGATCGCGTCCGGTGACATCGAGAAGGCCCTCGGCGAGGTCAGCCTCGACTCCTTGTGGGAGCCGGGCAACGCCACGCACGGGTTCCTCGACTTCATGCTGATGATGGGCGTCGCGGGGGCCGGGGAGAAGGCCGACTACGTCGATACCCTCGACCTGTTCCACACGATGGAGGCCTATTTCACCTGGTACCCGAAGGGTGGGAACGCCTGATGTCCAAGTACCTGCTGGACAAATTCCTTTACACGGTCGACCGCGACCCCGAATTGGTCGAGCGGTACCGCGAAGATCCCAGGGGCACCGTCGAATGGTGGGAGGCCGAGCGGGCCAACGTCATCCTCAACGTGCTCACCGGCGAGAAGTCGTCCTGGCTCAAGTTCGACGAGGTCGAGCGGGAAGCCCTCGCCACCCACGACGTCCCGAAGCTATTCGAACTCGGCGCGCACCCGTTCCTGACGCTGACCTTGTGCATCGCCATGTTCGAGCGCGACTATGCGGAGCCGCTCGGCTACCAGCTGTATTACGCTCAGATGCTCAAGCACTTCGAGATGCCGTACCCGGATATCGCCACGTAGACATCGCAACGTAACGCCAAATTCGTCCGTCCGTCGCGGGCCGATAAAATGGCGCTTTCTTGCCATCGGCCCGCGACGGACGGACATCGGGGGGTACGGGGGGTCGTCCCCCCGGGAGAAAACAGGGGGCGATAGCGTTTCCGCATGACTACGGAAGGGAATCGGGTTGCCGAATTCGGCAAGCTCGAAGACGGGCTGAAGCAGGCAAGCCCGTGGTATACGTGGGGTCCCTATGTCAGCGAACGGCAATGGGGGACGGTCCGGGAGGACTACAGCGAAGACGGCGACGCGTGGAATTACCTGCCTTTCGATCACGCGCGGTCCCGCGCCTACCGGTGGGGGGAGGACGGTCTCGCCGGGTTCAGCGACGTCCACCAGAATCTGTGCGTCGCCCTTGCGCTGTGGAACGGAAAAGACGCCTTCCTCAAGGAGCGGCCGTTCGGGCTGACCGGTCCGCAGGGCAACCACGGCGAGGACGTCAAGGAGCACTGGTGGTACACCGACGCCATTCCGAGCCATGCCTGGAACACCTGGCGGTACCACTACCCGCAGGGCGCGTTCCCCTACGACCAGCTGCTGCAGGAAACCCAGCGCAGGGACCGGCGCGCGCCTGAGTTCGAGATCCTCGACACCGGGATCTTCGACCAGGACCGCTACTGGGTCACCGACGTCACCTACGCGAAGAGCGACGACGCGTCCGCGCTGCTGATTGAAGTAAAGGTGACGAACGCCGCCCAGGACGCCGCGACGATCCACCTGCTGCCGACCGCCTGGTTCCGCAATACGTGGTCGTGGGACGGTTCCGCGAAGCCGAGCCTGAAGCTCAACGAGGCCGGCACCGTCGACGTCGACCACCCGTTCCTCGGCGCGCTTGAACTGCTCGCGGACACCGCCCCGGACGGGACCACGGCCAAGCCGCTGTTCTGCGAGAACGAGACCAACAACGAGCGGGTGTTCAACTGCGCTTCGGACGCGTTGTATCCGAAGGACGGCATCAACGACCACGTCGTCGACGGCAAGCCGACGGTCAACCCGGAGCAGGCCGGCACGAAGTGCGCGTTCTGGTACACCCTCACGGTGCAACCTGGGCAGACGGCCACTATCCGGCTAGCGCTCAGGCCTAAGGCGGCCACTGGAACCAACAATCCGTTCGGTGAAACTTTTGACGGGGTGCTGGCGCGGCGTAAAGCCGAGGCAGACGAGTTCTACGATGACCTGACACCAGCGGGCGCGAGTCAGGACGAGGCCAACGTCATGCGGCAGGCCTTCGCGGGGATGCTCTGGTCCAAGCAGTTCTACCACTACAACGTGGGGACCTGGCTGGACGGCGACCCGGACCAGCCGCAACCGCCACGAGAGCGTGAGCTGAACCGCAACGGGCGCTGGCGGAACTTCGACGCCTTCGACATCCTGTCGATGCCGGACAAGTGGGAGTACCCCTGGTTCGCCGCCTGGGACCTGGCCTTCCACTGCGTGACGCTCGCGCACGTCGACCCGGGATTCGCCAAGTACCAGCTGGTGCTGCTGTGCCGGGAGTGGTTCCAGCACCCGAACGGGGCGCTGCCCGCCTACGAGTGGGACTTCGGCGACGTCAATCCCCCCGTCCAGGCCTGGGCGGCACTCGAGGTGTTCGCGCTCGACGGCGGCAAGGACATCGACTTCCTCGCGCGGGTCTTCGACAAGTTGCTCGTCAACTTCACCTGGTGGGTGAACAGGGAAGACGCCATGGGCAACAACCTGTTCGAAGGTGGCTTCCTCGGCCTGGACAACATCGGGCCGATCGACCGCTCCCACCTGCCAGAAGGCACGATACTCGAGCAGTCCGACGCAACCGGGTGGATGGCGTTCTACGCGCTGTCCATGTGCCGGATCGCCATCGTCCTCTGGCGCAACGGCCGCCGGCACGGCGCGGACCTGGTACTCAAGTTCCTTGAGCACTACGCCGGGATCGCCGACGCGCTTGAGGGCCAGGGGATGTGGGACGAGGCCGACGGGATGTTCTACGACCACCTGTGCCTCACGAGCGGCGCGGTCATCCCGGTCAAGGCCAGGTCGATGGTCGGCATGATCCCGCTGCTCGCGGTCGGCGTGATCGACGAGCAGATGATCACGAACGCGCTGAAGTTCGGCAAGGGCTTCTCCGCCTTCCTGAGCCGGCACGGCCTCGCCCATGCCGACGCGCGCAAGGACCAGGGCTTGGTGCGGCCCAACCACGCCGAGGTGGCGGAGCACGGCGAGCGCCTGCTGCTCAGCGTCGTGGGGGTCGACCGTCTCGTCCCGCTGTTCCAGTCGCTGTTCGACGAGTCCAGGTTCCTGTCGCCGTACGGGCTGCGCAGCCTGAGCGCGGTGCACAAGGACGAGCCCTACGTGCTGCACCTCAACGGCACCAGTGCGACCATCGATTACGAGCCGGCCGAGTCGACGACCGGGATGTTCGGCGGCAACTCCAACTGGCGCGGTCCTATTTGGTTCCCGCTGAATTACCTGGTCATCAGCTGCCTGCTGAAGTACCACCACTTCTTCGGCGACGACTTCAAGGTCGAATACCCGACCGGGTCTGGCAACAAGCTGACGCTCGCGGAGATCGCCGAGGACCTGCGGGCCCGGCTCATTTCCATCTTTACGCGAGGCGCGGACGGGCGTCGGGCCTGCTATGGATGGGTAGACAAGTTGCAGTACGACCCGAAGTGGCGCGACAACATCTACTTCAACGAGTACTTCCACGGGGATAACGGGGCTGGGCTCGGCGCGAGCCATCAGACGGGGTGGACTGGGCTGATCGCGGACGTGATCCGCCGCCGCCATGGCGCAGTGCCCGAAACTGTGGACCTCATTCACGACGTGCTTTATCCGGGGAATGAAATATGACCGATGTGCTTAAGGCCAGGCCCGGCAACCGTACCTATCTGGGATCCACCGCGCAGGACGGCGGGGTGAACTTCGCCGTCGCTTCGACGGTCGCGGACTCCATCCATGTCTGCCTGTTTGACGGCTCCGGCGAGGAGACACGGTTCGAGCTCGACGAATACGACGCCGGGGTGTGGCACGGCTTCGTGCCCGACATCCAACCTGGCCAGGCGTACGGTTTCCGGGTATCCGGGCCGTTCGAACCCGCTCGCGGGCTGCGCTGCAACCCGAACAAGCTGCTCATCGACCCATACGCCCGTGCCATCGTCGGCTCGGTGCGCTTCAACGAGGCACTGCGCGGCGACAACGACATCGATTCCGCGCCGTTCGTGCCACGGTCCCTGGTGATCAACCAGGACTACGACTGGGAGGGCGACACCCGCCTGCACCGCCGGTCGGCGGACTCGGTCATCTACGAGGCGCACGTCAAGGGGTTCACCGCGCGCCACCCCGACATCCCGCCGGAGATCCGGGGGACCTACGCAGGCCTGGCGCATCCCACCGCCGTCGAATACCTGCGCGACCTCGGCGTCACCGCGGTGGAACTGTTGCCAGTGCACGAGTTCGTGCCTGAGGCATTCCTGGTCGACCGCGGGCTGACCAACTACTGGGGCTACAACTCGATCGGGTTCTTCGCCCCGTACCAGGGCTACTCGGCCGCCGTCCGCGCCGGGCAAGGGGTGGACGGCCAGGTCAACGAGTTCAAGGACATGGTCAAGGCGCTCCACCGGGCGGGCATCGAGGTCATCCTCGACGTGGTCTATAACCACACCGCCGAAGGCGGCGACGGCGGCCCGACGCTCAGCTTCCGCGGCCTGGACAACGGCATGTACTACCGGCTCGTGCCCGACGACGCGAGCAAGTACTACGACACCACGGGCACGGGCAACTCGCTGAACGCGGGCAACCCGTACACGCTGCGGCTGATCATGGACAGCCTGCGGTACTGGATGTCGGAAATGCACGTGGACGGGTTCCGGTTCGACCTGGCGGCCACCCTCGGGCGTGAGGGGGACAACCGCTTCGACCAGCTCTCGGCGTTCTTCGAGATGGTTGCGCAAGACCCGGTCATCGGCGAGGCCAAGCTGATCGCCGAGCCGTGGGATGTCGGCCAGGGCGACAGCTACGACTTGGGCCAGTTCCCGGCTGAGTGGCGCGAGTGGAACGGCAAGTACCGCGACTTCATGCGTGACTTCTGGCGGTCGAAGGACGTCGGCGTCGCCGACTTCGCGACCCGGTTCAGCGGATCGTCCGACCTGTACGGGTCGGCGCGCCGCCGCCCGTACGCCTCGGTGAACCTCATCACCGTGCACGACGGGTTCACGCTGCGCGACCTCGTCTCCTACGACGACAAGCACAACGAGGCGAACGGGGAAGACAACAGGGACGGCAGCAGCGACAACCGCTCGTGGAACTGCGGTGCCGAAGGTCCCACGGATGATCTGAAGATCAACGCGCTGCGGCGGCGGCAGGAGCGGGCGATGCTGTCCACGCTGCTGCTGTCCTTTGGCATCCCGCTGCTGCTCGGCGGGGACGAGATCGGCCGCACCCAGGGCGGTAACAACAACGCCTACTGCCAGGACAATGAGATCTCCTGGTTCGACTGGGACGCCGCGGACCAGTCGCTGCGCGACTACGTCAAGCGGACGCTGACGCTGCGCCGCGAGCACCCGGTGTTCCGCCGCAAGCGTTTCCTCGTCGGTGCCGAAGCCGCGGAACTCTGCTGGTTTAACTGCTCGGGCACGGCCATGACCGAGGAACAGTGGGCCGATCCAACGATGCACGCCATCGCGGTCTACCTGGACGGCACCGACGCACCCGACGACGCCGACGACGGCACTCCGCTGCTCGACGACGACTTCCTTATCCTGGTGAACGCCTTCTGGGAGGAGGTCACGTTCACGCTGCCGACCGTCCGCGAATGGGAGCAAAGCTGGTTTATCGAGCTAGATAGCTATGACCCGGACGTGTCCGCCGCCCGGGACTTCTCGAAGCACACCAGCGACAAGGTGGCAGTCGGCCCCAGGTCCGTCCAGGTCCTGCGCGCCCCGCGAGCAGAAGCTTAAGAAGAACGCAGGCGTGCTCCGCGAAAAACCGCAGCGACTACTAGTCCGCGCGCCAGCGCGGACATCGCGGACATCGGGGGGTACGGGGGGCGTCCCCCGGGAGATATCGCGCTTTACGGCGCGCGATACGATGGCGGTCTTTGCCATCGCGCGCCGTAAAGCGCGGCCGGTGGAACGTGCGATGCGTCTAGCTCGGGCTCAGGCTCTATGGCCCCCCGACAAGGGTGACTACACCCACGTTCAGCACCGGCCGCAACTCTCAGTTTAGACGCTCGCCGGCAACTCCTCTGTGGCGTCGGTCTCTGCTGACTTCCTGCCCAGGGTTATGGCCGCTAGGAGGCCGGCCAGGATGACCAGGCCGGCCGACAGGTAGAAGGCCGCGTGCAGCCCGTCGCCGAAGGCGGCGTAGGCGGCCTTCTCCGCTTGGGCGATGTAGCCGCCCTGGCCAGAGAACTCCTTCAGGTACTTGTCGATCTGACCTGTCTCGATGACCTGGATGATGACCGACTTGAAGCCCATGATCTGGGCTTTCTGGCTGGCCGGGATCGACAGCGCGTCGATCTGGCCGGTCAGCCTGCTGTTCAGCGTGGAAAACACCAACGCGCCGAGGATGGAGGCACCCGCCACCGCGCCGATCTCCCGGCTGGTGTTGGCGACGGACGCGGCCATGCCTGACCGCTCCGGCGGGACCGCATCGAGCACGGCGGACGTCACCGGGACGACCGTGATGCCGATGCCGATGCCAGCGAGGGCAAGGGCCAGCGACAGGCCGACGTAGTTGGGGTGCTGGGTGATGAACGGGCTCGCGATCAGCAGTCCGGCCGCGAAGGCCGCGCAGCCGATCGTGATGGGCCACCGCGGGCCGACCCGCCCGGTCCAGTATCCGGCGACCAGCGACCCGATGATCATCAGGACCGTCATGGGCGCGAACACGAGCGCGACCTGGTAACCGGAATCGGACGGCACTTCCACGAGGTACAAAGCGGTGAAGAAGAAGATCGCGAAGGTCGCGAGGTAGGTGCAGAACGCCACGATGTTCGGCACAGCGAACCGGGCGATCCGGAAGAAGCGCAGGTCGAGGAGCGGATGCTCGGCCCGTCGCTCCCACAGGACGAACGCGACGGCGAGCACCACCGCGGCGCAGAACAGCAGGATGACCTCGGTCGCGCCGAAGCCCGACGTTTCCGCGTCGATGATCGCGAACATGAGGCAGGCCAGCGCACCCGCGCCGAAGATCGTCCCCGCCGTGTCGACGCGGGCCGCCGTCGGGTCAGAGCTTTCTGGCACGGTGAGCGCGGCGGCGACCAGTGCGATGAGACCGAAGGCCAGGTTGAACCAGAAGATGCCGCGCCAGTTCCACGCGCCTACGATCGCGCCGCCGATGACCGGCCCAAGCGCGAGGGCGAGGCCGGAGACCGCGGCCCAGATGCCGATCGCCCAGGCGCGCTCCTTCGTATCGGTGTAGATGTGCCTGATGATCGACAGCGTGCCTGGCTCGCTTGCCGCCGCGCCCAGACCCATGATCGCCCGCCCGGCGATGAGCGTGTCCGCGTTGGGCGCGAGGGCGCAGAGTACGGACCCGGCGCAGAAGACGCCCGCGCCGGCGAGCATGACCTTCTTGCGGCCGAGTTCGTCGCCGATCATCCCGCAAGCCAGCATGATGGCGGCGAACGTCAGGGCGTAGGCGCCGATCACCCACTGGAGCTGCGCGATGGACGCCTGCAGGTCGGTCTGCAGGCTGCCAAGCCCGACGGAGACGACCGTGTTATCCAGGAACGTCAGGAAGAGGAGCAGGCAAAGCGCGGCGAGCGCGACCGAGCTGGCTCGGCCGCGCCCGCCGATTGCACTGCCAGCCCGTGCGGCGCTCAGCTTGCCGAGGTGCTGCATGCGGCCGGCACCGGAATCGTCAAGCCTGCGCTCTTGGCCTGGGTCAGCAGGCTGCAGAAGACGTCGTCGCCGACCTTCCAAGTGCCGTCCTGCAGGACAGAGCTGCCAGACGCGCCGGTGGCGACTGTGGTCCCCATTGCCGACAAGTCATACTTCACCGTCGCCTTGGTGGCCGAGTCCATCGTGACGGAGTCCACCTTGGACGTCACCGCGGCAGCGAGCGGGCTCGACGCGAACGCGCTGATCGAAGAGGAGAACTGCGAGCCGTTTTCCAGCAACTTCACGCGTTCGCTGTTCGGGGTGGCGGAGTTAAAGAACTTGTTCCAGTTGGTTGTGATCTGAGCGGTGGCGTCCGTCGAGCCGCCACTGGCTGCGGCGCTCGTAGCAGCCGGCGCGGACGCCGCCGGCGTGCTTGCCGCAGTGGATGCGGGGGCGGACGAAGAAGAAGAGCTAGCGCTGCTTGAGCAGGCTGACATCGCGGTGACGAGCATTAGGCCAAGAGCCGGGGTGAGGTAGGCCCGGCGTGCTGTTAGGTTGAATCGCATCGTTACGCGTCCCTTTGAAATCGCCGAAGGATTCCTTAAGGGCCATTGTTCCTCGGTCCGGTCGACAACGGCTCAACATCGCCGACGCGCATGTCAGTATCTTCCAGGGGGGCGACCCCCCGTACCCCCCGATGTGCGAGTGAACAGGCCTGATCGCAAAAACCGCGATCGCATCAGGCCTGTTCACTCGCACAAGAGTTGGTGACATTCTGGGGAAGAGTGATTCACGTGAAACGTGTGATCAGTGGTTCTTGGTTCGGTACAAGTGCACCGCAAGCGGGGCGAACACCACGAGCAGCCCCACGGACCAGCAGACCACGGCGAGTTCAGGATGCTGCGCGGGCCAGGCGTGCACCGCGGCCGCTGGATTCGGGTTGCCGAACAGACCGCGGCAGGCGGCGGCCAGCGATGACATCGGGTTCCACTCCGCGATGGGCTGCAGCCAGCCGGGCATGCCCTGCGTAGGCACGAAGGCGCTGGAGATGAACGTCAGCGGCAGGAAGATGATGAACCCTGTCTGCTGCGCGGCCTCGGCACTGCGCAGGACCATGCCGAGGCAGACGCCCGCCCAGGTGAACGCGTAACCGAACAGGAGCGCGAGCGCGAATGCCTCGATCGCGGGACCAACGCCGCCGGTAATCCGCCAGCCGATCGCTAGGCCGACCAGGGCGACCACCGCAGCGCCGATCACCTGGGTCAGCAGGTCCGCGATCGTCCGCGCCGTCAGCACGGCGGCGCGGGACATCGGCAACGACCTGAACCGGTCGATCAGCCCGGTCTCCATGTCGCTGACGACCGCGACCGCCGTACCCGGGGCGGTCTGCGCCAGGCCCATGCCGAGCATTCCGCCGATCAAATACGAGTGATAGTTGCCCCCGCCAGGAATGCCGATCGCACCGCCGAAGACGTAGGCGAACATGAGCACGAACATGACCGGCTGGATCGTCACGTCGGACAGGGTCTCTGGCTCGCGCCTGATCCTGGCCAGCGACCGCTTGGTCAGCACCCAGACGTCGCTGAGGAACTGGGTGAACGCGCTGCGGTCCGTGGTTAGGTCCGCTGGGGACAGCGTGACGGCGGTCATGCGTTCACCTCTTCCATGTCGTTCTCCTCGGTCATGGCTTCCGCCTTGTGGCCGGTGAGGGTAAGGAACACGTCGTCAAGCGACGAACTGCGCACCGCGATGTCGTTGACCTTGACTCCCGCCGCGTCAAGGGCGCGCACCACCTCGGTCGCCAGCCCGTCGGTGGCGGTCACGGGGACGCTGATAAGACGGCTGCCGTCGCCTTGCGCGACCGGTCGTGTCGTGAACGGGCGCAGCGCGGCCGCCGCGGCGGCAGTGTCGGATCCTTCGGCCAGCGTGATGAGGAGCAGTTGACCCCCGATCGACGCCTTTAGTTCGGCGGGGGTGCCCTCGGCGATGACCTTGCCGCCGTCGATGACGGCGATCCGGTGGGCCAGTTGGTCGGCCTCGTCGAGGTACTGGGTGGTCAGCAGCAGCGTCGTGCCGTCTGCGACGAGCTTGCGCACGATGTCCCACATCAGCGCGCGGGCGCTCGGGTCGAGGCCCGTGGTTGGCTCGTCGAGGAACAGCACCGCGGGATGTCCGATCAGGCTGGCGGCCAGGTCAAGTCGGCGCCGCATGCCGCCTGAGTAGGTCTTGACCGCCCGCGACCCGGCGTCCGTAAGGTCGAACTGCTCAAGCAGTTCATCGGCGCGCCGCCGTGCCGCCTTTCCGGTCAGCCGGCTCAGTTCTCCGATCATGACAAGGTTGGACCGGCCGGTGAGGTACTCGTCCAGGGCCGCGTACTGCCCGGTCAGCCCGATCATCCGGCGGACTGCGGCGGCCTCGTTGCGTACATCATGGCCGAGGACCCGCGCCTGGCCGCCGTCCGCCTTCAGCAGCGTGGCGAGCACGCGGACAGCGGTGGTCTTTCCCGCCCCGTTCGGGCCAAGCAGCCCGTAGACGGTGCCCTGGGCAACCGTCAGGTCAAGGCCGCTCAGTGCCTGCGTCTTGCCGTAGCGCTTGACGAGGCCTACTGCCTCAATGGCAGGCGTTTCGCTCATCACATCCCCGATGTCTCGTACGGTGTACTAGTAGTCGTACTGCGTACGATAACAAGGCAGAGATGCGCTGTCAACGCGATATATCGTAAATTGAAAAGTGGCTGCAGTCACCCCACGATCACGGCCGCCTGCCTGCGACTTCGGTTACCCTCTCGTACGGCGTACGATGGCAGTACCGTGTACGTCGAGTGGTGCCAGCCAACGGCGGCGGTCCTGGGTGTCGTGGGAGGTGAAGCCCGTGGGTGAGAGCCTCGAAGATGGGGGGCCCTTCCTGCCGATGCGGTCGTTCTTCGCTGTGGGGCAGGAGACGCGGGAGGCCCGACACGAGCGAGGGCGGGAACGGCAGATTGCCGAGCACGTCAGCCGGGCTAAGCGGCACGGCGGGCAGCCAGGGGGGCGGGCGCGCGGGCTTAGCCGGACGGACATCGTCGATTGTGCGGTTGCCATCGCTGATGCTGAGGGGACCGCAGCGGTCAGCATGCGGCGGATCGCCAAGGACCTGCAGGTGGGCGCGATGTCCCTCTACTGGCACGTCGCGTCCAAGGAGGAACTGCACCAGTTCATGCTGGAGACCGTGCAGGCCGAGATCGAGGCCCCCGAGCCGTCTGGGGACTGGCGGGCTGACCTGTCCGTGTACGCGCGCAATGTCAGGAGCGCGGTGCATCGTCATCCGTGGGCCATCGACTACATCGGGGCCGGGCCGCCGACAGGGCCACGCACCGCGCGCAACGCTGACCGGATGATCGCGGCGCTCGACGGGCTTGACCTCGACCCCATGACCTTGATGTGGATCTTGATGACGCTCGGGACCTACGTGATGGGCGCGGTGCTTCGTGAGATCCAGGAGTTGCGCTGGCACAGTGCCTGGAGTGCGACCGAGGCCAACATGACCGAGGCGGAGATCGCCCGGGCGTACGCGGAGTTCGGCCGACGGGTCCGCGAATCCGACCGGTACCCGCACCTCGCGAAGATAATGGACGCTGACATCGACCCCGATGCGCCGGAGACGCGGGACGAGCGCTTCGAGTTCGGCCTGTCATGCCTGCTCGACGGGATCGCGGACCGGATCCCCAAGAACTAGGCCCTTAGCGTCTACCTGCTTCGTGCCAGTTGAAGTGGACCTTGATCGTGCCGAAGTTCTTGGAAGGCTTCTCTATCCGCATGTTCTTCGCTGACGACTTCTTCTTCTCAAGGAAGCGCAGTACGTGCTTCTTCAGCTGGCCCGAGCCCTTGCCAGGGATGATCTCGATCATCGGCGCCTTCTTCGCGATGGCCTCGTCGAAGATGTCCTGCAGCGCCTTCTCGATCTGAGTGCCCCTGTTGTAGATGTCGTGCAGGTCGAGCGTCAGCTTCATTCACCCAGGTTAAGGCCCCTCATGCGCCCCCGGTACGGACGTGCCGTCAGGGAGCGGCTCGCCGTCGGGCCATACGGTCGCTATGACCAGTGCTGCGGTCTCCTCGCTGCTGTCCTGAGAGACCACGACGTGCACTTGCTTCTCGTCCGGAGCCGGGGGTTCCAGCGTGCTCAACTGGCTGTTGAGTAGCCTCTCGGGAAAGAAGTGGCCCGGTCGCGTCCGGAGTCGCTCCTCAAGTACCGCTTCGCTCGCCTCAAGGAAGACCATCGTTGCCGGTCGCCCGCTGAGCAGCCGGTCACGGTAGGCGCGCTTGAGCGCGGAGCAGGTGATCACCCCAGATTCGTCCGCCGCGAGCCGCTCGTCCATCCAGGCGGTGATCGCGCGCAGCCACGGTTCGCGGTCCGCGTCGGTTAGCGGCATGCCCTCGCGCATCTTGGCGAGGTTTGCTTCCGGGTGAAAAGTGTCGGCGTCAGCGAACCGCCAGCGGAGCCGTCCGGCGAGCAAGGCACCAACGGTCGTCTTGCCGCTGCCGGACACCCCGGCCACGATCAGGATCACGCGTGTAACGATACGCGTGTGGCCAGCGCTCTTAGATGTAGGGCACCTCATGCGCGCCCGACCCGGTGGCGGTTTCCGCCATCGGCGCGCACTGGGGGTACGAGGGGTCGTCCCTCCGGGAGATAGCAGGGTAAGGCCCGCGGGCTTATGTTGAACGTTGGGAGCGTCATCTGATTGCCCGCGGGCCTTTCCCTATAGTGCTATACGCACCAGGGGTTTCGCTGGTTCAACCTTTTTCGGTTTTTTTAAGATCTTGCTCAGTGGATGAAGGCACCTGCGGCAACGCCCGCGAACACCAGCGTCAGGTACAAGATCGACAGGTGAAACAGGCGCATCGTGACGAGCTTGTCGCCCGCATCCGGCCCGTCTACATCAGCACCGCGCGACAGGCGCAGCAGCCGGTGCACTTCGTACAGGAACGCCGCCCCGGCTACGACGGCGATCGCGCCGTAGAGCGGTCCGGCCCACGGCCACACCGCGAGTGAGACCGCCACCATCAGCCAGCTGTAGACGACCGACTCCACGAGGACCCGGCGCACGGAGGCGACCACGGGCAGCATCGGGATGCCGGCCGCGCGGTAGTCCTCGCGGTACTTGATCGCCAGCGCCCAGAAGTGCGGCGGCTGCCAGAAGAACACCACGCCGAAGAGCAGCCACGCGGGCCACGACAGCGACCCGGTCGCCGCCGCCCAGGCGATGACCACCGGCGCCGCCCCGCAGGCGCCGCCCCAGAGCGTCGACTGTGACGTATGCCGCTTGAGCAGGATGGTGTAGATCACCACGTAGTAGAAGATCGCCGCGAGCGTAAGGCCAGCCGCCAGCAGGTTGGTGGTGACGGCGAACAACGCAACCGAGATGATCCCGATGACAAGCCCGAAGATCAGCGCGGACTGTGGCGAGACGGTGTGCTTCACCAGCGGCCGCTTGCTGGTCCGCCGCATGATCTCGTCGATGTCGCGGTCGATGTAGCAGTTCAGCGCATTGGCGCTGCCCGCGGCGAGCGCGCCGCCGAGGACCACCACCACCGTGACAAGCAGGTTGGGGAGGCCCTTGTAAGCGAGGAAGAGCGTGGGAACCGCGGTGATCAGCAGCAGTTCGACGATCCGTGGCTTGCACAGCGCCACGTACGCGCTTATGCGTGCGCGCACGCTAGCGAGCCAGCCCGGGCCTTCGACGGCGGGGCTGCTCTGGCGGCTGATTGGCTGACGGACGTTAACCGCGCTCACCTGGGATGAGACCACCTTCCGGCCCGCGCGGGAGGCCGGGCACGTCAATGAGACTACACGGCGTCGTAATGTGCCGGCGCGGCAGGTAGTGGAATGCCCCGCGATCGTACGGGAAGGCGTCCTAGCGTTCGGAATTCTTACGGCGGGGAACTCTCGGAGGAGGAAACGATCTACGGGGGGAATGTGGCGGCGGGCATGGCACCCGGGACGCCGGTTTCGACCTACCGGCTGCAGCTGACCCCTGAGTTCGGGTTCGCCGCGGCGGGCGAGGCGGCCGACTACCTCGCTGACCTCGGCGTGACTCACGTGTACCTGTCGCCCATACTCGACGCTGTTCCAGGTTCCCAGCATGGGTACGACGTCACTGACCATTCGCGGATCCGAGCCGAGCTCGGCGGGGAGGACGGGTTCCGCGCCCTCGCCAAGCGGTTGCATGCCCGTGGCATCGGCATCGTCCTCGACATCGTGCCCAACCACATGGCAGTGCCAGCCGACATGTCGCTGAACAGGCAGCTCTGGTCGGTGCTCCGCGACGGCCGCAACTCGCCCTACGCCACCTGGTTCGACATCGACTGGGCAGCGCAGGACGACCGGATGCTGCTGCCCATTCTCGGCGGGCCCCTTGAGTCGTGCCTCGGTGACCTGAGAGTAGAGCCGAGCGGCGGGCCGGACGGCGAGCCGGTGCTCAGGTACTTCGACCACTGCCTGCCGCTGTGGCCGGGGACGGCGCGGCTGCCGATGCGCGGCCTGCTTGAGTCGCAGCACTACCGGCTCACCTGGTGGCAGGACGCGGCGGCCGAGCTCAACTGGCGGCGGTTCTTCGACATCGCCACGCTGATCGGGATCCGGGTTGAAGACCCCGCTGTGTTCGCCGCCACACACGAGGTCATCGTCGCCCTCGTCGCCGAGGGCCTGGTCGACGGGCTGCGCGTGGACCACCCCGACGGACTCGCGGACCCGCGCGGCTACCTGCGCAGGCTCGCCGCGGCGACAGACGATGCCTGGGTCGTGGTGGAGAAAATCCTCGCGCCGGATGAGGTGCTACCTGGCGACTGGGCGTGCGCCGGAACAACCGGGTACGACGCGCTCCGGGTGGTCGACGGGCTGTTCCTCGACCCCGCCGGCGGCGACGCGCTCGGCTCGCAGTACGCGCGGTTCTGCCTAGCCGCTGGCGATGACTCCCCGGCGAGGCGGTTCGCCGATGTCGCCACGCAGGCCAAGCGGGAGATTGCCACCGGGTCGCTCGGTGCGGAGGTCACCCGGCTGAGCCGCCTGCTCTGCACCCTTTCCACGTCCGCGTCCCCCG
>Ga0310811_10003191_pt1 | contig 20584 bp, 23 predicted proteins | sample YCmetagenome_FD_207642 | JGI IMG/M metagenome (GOLD analysis project Ga0310811, IMG submission 207642) | Soil microbial communities from experimental microcosm in Duke University, North Carolina, United States - YC | ecosystem: Engineered > Artificial ecosystem > Soil microcosm > Unclassified ...
GGTCTCCTCGTTGTTCCGGAACTCCTTCTCGAAGCGCAGGGCCGAGATCACCGCCAGCACCCAGCGGCCGGCCTGGCGCTTGTTGGCGCCGCCGATGACGTTCTCCGCCAGCCAGATCAGCGCCTCGGTCTCCTCCTGGGCGGTCTTGTTGCGGCCGAGGTAGGCTTCGACGAAGTCGCCGGTGACCAGCATCTTGGAGCGGGCCGAGAAGGCGGCCTGCACGTCCTCCAGCGGCAGCAGCTTGCCGGCCGCCGCGGTCAGCGCCATGGCCAGGCCGCGGAGGATGTCGATCTCGCCCGCCGCATCGTCCGGGCGCAGGCGCCGCGGTCCGTTCAGCTCGCGCAGGATCCGCTTGCCGAAGGCCGTGCGCACCTCGATGAAGTCCTCGCCGTCGAGCCATTTCGACAGCCGCGTCGCCTCCGGCGACAGCTGCGGCATGACCTTGGCGACCGACGGCTCCATGCGGATCAGCATGCCCACCGGCTTGCCGGCCGCCAGGCGCGTCATGGCCGCGAGGTCGCCGCCCAGGTCCATGCCCTTGCCGAGGATGTGCTCCAGGCCGGACTTCGCGCCGAGGATCTCGGCCAGCGGCTGCTCCAGGGTCGTCAGCGCCACGGCCCGCGCCGGGCCCTCGGCGGGCGAGGCGTCGGCGAGGTCCAGCAGGCGATCGACCTTTTCCGACCAGGTCTTGGCCGACACCAGGGTGGCGGCGACGCCGGCCCCCAGCAGGTAGGCCCGGTCGGGATCGCGGCAGACGCGCTCGGCCGCCGCGGCGAAGCCCTCCTTTTCCACGTCCGGCAGGACCCCGCGCTTGGAATCGCGCATCAGCCGCTCGATGGCGCGATCCACCAGGGCGTGGAAGGTGCGGATCAGTTCGTGGACCGTGCAGCCGCGGGCCTGGGCCTCGGGCACGGCGATCTTCTGGATGGCGTGCTGCAAGTCCGTGCCGGAGGCTTCCAGCTGCTCGACCAGGTCCGGACGGTGAAGCAGCTCGAAGGCGGTGGCGTGCTTACGCACCAGCCACTCCTCCAGCAGGCGGCCGATCCGCTCGCGGGCGTGCAGGGTGTAGAGGTCCTGCGGGGTGACGCAGAGCGCCTCGACCTCCTCGCGCACCTGCCGCTTCTTGGCGGTGTCCGGCGCGCCGAGGGTCAGGATGGTGACCGTCGCGAACTCGCGGGTCTCCTCGTCCAGGGTCTCCTTGGTGACCTTGGCGGCGACCTCACGGCCGCTCTGGAACAGATCCTCGGCGGCGCTGACGGCCTGGGCGCGATCTTCGGACGCCATCTCGAGGGTCCAGCCGGACCCCTGCTTTCGTCGAGCGAAAACCTCGAAATGTACGCGCGCGCTAGCCATCTAAGGTATTCCCCCCCGGAGCCCCGAACGTTGACGGAACAAGCTTAAGGTCGGGTTGACCGGCGAGTTTATGCTGCAGCGCCCCATTGAGGCCACGGTGCAGCCCGACTAGCTTCCAACCTCGCTCACGGAGATATCGAACCCCCGATGGCCAAGATTACCCTGGTGGACGACGACGAGAACATCGTCACGTCGGTCAGCCTTGCCCTGGAAAGCCACGGCCACACCGTGAAAGCTTACTTCGACGGCGCCTCCGGCCTCGCGGCCCTGGAGAACGATCCGCCGGACATGGCGATCCTCGACGTGAAGATGCCGCGGATGGACGGGATGGAAGTGCTGCGCCGCCTGCGCCGCTCCTCCGACCTGCCGGTGATCATCCTCACCTCGAAGGACGAGGAGATCGACGAGATCCTCGGCTTCAACCTCGGCGCCGACGACTACATCCACAAGCCGTTCAGCCAGCGCCTGCTCATCGAGCGGGTGAAGGCGGTGCTGCGCCGGGCCGGCGTCGACGGCGAGGAGCCGCCGGTGGTCAGCGTCCCGGGCGTCGAGGGCGCCACCCGCGCCATCAAGCGCGGCAAGCTGACCCTCGATCCCGCGCGCCACGACTGCCTGTGGGACGGCAGGCCGGTGAAGCTCACCGTCACCGAGTTCCTGCTGCTGCAGTCGCTGGCCCAGCGCCCCGGCTTCGTGAAGAGCCGCGACAACTTGATGGACGCCGCCTACGACGATCAGGTCTATGTCGACGACCGCACGATCGACAGCCACATCAAGCGCATGCGCAAGAAGTTCCGTGACGTGGATCCCGAGTTCGACGCGATCGAAACGCTCTATGGCGTCGGCTACCGATACCGCGAAACCTGAGCGGGCGAAAAAGCCCGCCCGACGCTTCAGCTGGCTGCCGGGCACCCGCCTCGGCCGGCTGATCATCGCGCTGAACGTCCTGGGGCTGGCGATCCTGATCGGCGGCGCGCTGGTGCTGAACGAGCTCCGGCGCGGCCTCGTCATGGCGCGCATCGACAGCCTGACGACCCAGGGCGAGTTGATGGCCACCATCATCGACCAGGCCGCCACCACCGGCGAGCCGCGGCCGGCGATGGACGCCACCTTCGCCAGCCAGCTGCTGCAGCTGCTCGCCAACCCGAAGACCCAGCGCGCCCGGCTGTTCGACGCCCAGGGGCGCCTGCTGGCGGATTCCAACTGGGTGGCCGATCGGGTGGAGTGGAAGGTGCTGCCGCCGGCGCGGCCGCGCGATCAGCATCGCGGCTTCTCCCTCGATCTGGCCCCGCCCAAGCGCCCGCCGACCAAGGCCTCGCAGGCCGCGCTCAACCGGGAGGTCGCCCAGGCCCTGCAGGGGCGGCACATGGCCGGCATGCGGCGCGGCGACGAGGGCGAGCGGGTGGTCTCGGTGTCCATCCCGATCCAGCACGTCCAGGCGGTGCTGGGCGTGCTGACGCTGGAGGCCAGCGACGTCGACGAGATCATCGCGCGCGAACGGATGGCGCTGATCCCCTTCATCCTGATCGCCATGACGGTGACGCTGATCTCGTCCCTGCTGCTGAACAGCCTGATCGCCCAGCCGGTGCTGCGCCTGGCGCGGGCGGCCGACCGGGTGCGCCTGGCCGGCGCGCGGGCGATCTCGCTGCCGGACCTCGCCAAACGGGACGACGAACTGGGCGACCTGACCCGCAGCCTGGAGCAGATGACCCAGTCCCTGTCGGAGCGGATGGACGCCATCGAGAGCTTCGCCGCCGACGTGGCGCACGAGATCCGCAATCCGTTGACCTCCCTGCGCTCGGCGGTGGAGACCCTGGACCTGGTCAACGACCCCGCGGCGCGCGAGCGGCTGCTGCGCATCCTGAAGAACGACGTCCAGCGGCTGGACCGCCTCGTCACCGACATCTCCAACGCCTCGCGGCTGGACGCCGAGCTCTCCCGCGACCTGCCGAAGACCGTCGACCTGGAGCGGCTGATCACCGATATCGTCAGCCTCTACCATGCGACCGCCAAGCCGGGGGACGTCACCGTGCGGTTCGAACCGCCGGGCGGCCTCGCCCCGGTCACCGTCCAGGGGCGCGAGGGCCCGCTCGGGCAGATCTTCCGCAACCTGATCGACAACGCCCGCTCGTTCAGCCCGCCCGGCGGCGAGGTCCTGGTGAACCTGACCCGGGCGCGCGGCCACGCCATCGCCACCGTCTCCGACACCGGCCCTGGCATCCCACCGGAGAACCTCGAGACGGTCTTCCAGCGGTTCTACACCTCGCGACCCAAGGGCACGGCGTTCGGCGGCAACTCCGGCCTGGGCCTCTCCATCGCCCGGCAGATCGCCGAGGCCCACCGCGGGACCCTGCGGGCGGCCAACCGGGTGGACCAGCAAGGCCACGTCCACGGCGCGGCCTTCATCCTGATCCTGCCCGAGGCGCAGCCTTGATCCGCCACGCCGGGCTGATCGCCCAGTGGGCGCAGGGGCGTTGGCGCGGGGTGCTGGTCGAGGGCCCCTCGGGCTGCGGGAAGAGCGACCTGGCGCTGCGGGCGATGGACTCGGGCTTTCGGCTGGTGGCCGACGACCGCACCCTGCTGTGGCTCAGCGCCGGCCGGCTGTTCGGCCGCGCGCCGCAGACGCTGAAGGACCTGATCGAGGTGCGCGGGCTGGACGTGCTGCCCGCGCCGGCGCTCTCCATGGCCGAGGTGGTTCTGGTGGTCCGTTCCGGCTCGCCCGAGCGCCTCCCCGATCCGCAGACCGCCGAGATTCTCGGGGCGCCGCTTCCCGTCGTCGAGATGGATTTCCGCGAGGCTTCCGCCCCTGCGAAACTGGGTCGCGCGCTGGCCAGCTTTGACGAGCGCCGCAAGAGGCGTATTTAGCACGGCTCGCGGACCGCTCTCTCGCCGCGTAGGGTGGGGATACCCCTTGGAAGCGTTTGCATGATCGGCCTCGTGATCGTTACGCACGGGCGGCTGGCGGAGGAGTTCGTCTTCGCCATGGAGCATGTGGTCGGACCGCAGTCGGCGGTGGAGGCCATCTGCATCGGGCCCGAGGACGACATGGAACGCCGCCGGCGCGACATCCTGGAGGCGTGCGAGCGCGTGAACACCGGCGCCGGCGTGATCCTGCTGACCGACATGTTCGGCGGCACGCCCTCGAACCTGGCGATCTCGGTGATGGAGCAGACCAAGGCCGAGGTGATCGCCGGCCTGAACCTGCCGATGCTGATCAAGCTGGCCAGCGTGCGCAATCGCCAGAGCCTGGAAGAAGCGGTCGCCTGCGCCCAGGAAGCCGGCCGCAAATATATCTCCGTCGCCTCCTACGTGCTGGCCGGCGAGAAGTGACGCACGGCGCGGCCCGCACGGTCGAGATCGTCAACAAGCGCGGCCTGCACGCCCGCGCTTCCGCGAAGTTCGTCAAGACCGCCTCCGGCTTCGACGCCGAGGTGAGGGTCACCAAGGACGGACAGACCGTCGACGCCCGCTCGATCATGGGCCTGATGATGCTGGCCGCCGGGCCCGGCTGCTGCATCGACATCGAAGCCGAGGGCTCCGAGGCCAACGAGGCGGTGGAGGCGCTGGCCGCCCTGGTGTCCGACCGTTTCGACGAGGAAGAGTAGGAAACTCCTCCCCCCAATGGGGGAGGTGGATCGGCGTATAGCGCCGAGCTCGGCGAACCCCCTCAGTCAGCTTCGCTGACAGCTCCCCGAGCGGGGGAGCAACTTGCGCTACGTCTTCAGACGCCAGCCGGTCTTGAAGACCCAGCTGACGAACAGCAGGCACGCCAGCATGAAGGCCAGCGTCGCGCCGAGGCTCAGGCCGACGCCGACGTCGGAGATGCCGTAGAAGGCCCAGCGGAAGCCGCTGACCAGATAGACCACCGGGTTGAACAGGGCCACGTGGCGCCAGAACGGCGGCAGCATGCTGATCGAGTAGAAGCTGCCGCCCAGGAAGGTCAGCGGGGTGATCACCATCATCGGGATGATCGACAGCTTCTCCCAGCCGTCCGCCCAGATGCCGGTGATGAAGCCGAACAGGCTGAAGGTGATCGAGGTCAGCACCAGGAAGGCGGCCATCCAGACCGGATGGGCGATCTCGTAGGGCACGAAGATCCGCGCGGTGGCCATGATGATCAGCCCCAGCATCACCGACTTCGAGGCCGCCGCGCCCACATAGCCCAGCAGGATCTCCACCGCCGAGATGGGCGCGGACAGGGGCTCGTAGATGGTGCCGGAGAACTTCGGCATGTAGATCCCGAAGCTGCCGTTGGAGATGCTCTCGGTGAGGATCGACAGCATCACCAGCCCGGGCACGATGAAGGCGCCGTAGCTGACCCCGTCGATCTTGGCCATGTGCGCGCCGATCGCCGCGCCAAAGACGATGAAATAGAGCGAGGTGGTGATCACCGGGGCGGCGATCGACTGGACGATGGTGCGGAAGGTCCGCGCCATCTCGAAGCGGTAGATGGCGGCGACGGCGTAGACGTTCATGGCCGGCTCCGCACCAGGCTGACGAAGATCTCTTCCAGCGAGCTCTGGCTGGTCTGCAGGTCCTTGAAGTCCACCCCGCGCTCGGCGAGCTTGCGCAGCAGTTCGGCGATGCCGGTGTGCTCGGCCTGGGCGTCGAAGGTGTAGACCAGCTCCGCGCCGTCGGCGGCGAGCTCCAGCTGATAGCCGTCGAGGCCCGCGGGCAGGGCGGTCAGCGGCTCCTGCAGCTGCAGGGTCAGCTGCTTCTTGCCCAGTTTGCGCATCAGGGCGGCCTTCTCCTCCACGAGAATCAGCTTGCCCCGGGAGATGACGCCGATGCGGTCGGCCATCTCCTCGGCCTCCTCGATGTAGTGGGTGGTCAGGATGATGGTGACGCCGTTCTCCCGCAGGCCGCGGACCATCTCCCACATGTCCCGCCGCAGCTCGACGTCGACCCCGGCGGTGGGCTCGTCGAGGAAGAGGATCTTCGGCTCGTGGCTGAGCGCCTTGGCGATCATCACCCGCCGCTTCATGCCGCCGCTGAGCGCCATGATGCGGGCGTCCTTCTTGTCCCACAGGGACAGGTCCCGCAGAATCTTCTCGACGTGCGCCGGGTTCGGCGGCTTACCGTCGCCCAGACGTTCTCGAAGGCGTCGGTGGCCAGCTCCTGCGGCACCAGGCCGATCTTCGAGCGCGCGGCGCGGAAGTCCTTCTGGATGTCGTGGCCGTCGGCCAGCACGCGGCCGGCGGTGGCCTTGACGAGGCCGCAGATCACCCCGATCAGAGTGGTCTTGCCGGCGCCGTTGGGGCCGAGCAGGGCGAAGATCTCGCCCTGGTTGATCTGAAGGTCGACGTTGTCCAGGGCCTGGAAGCCGCCGGCATAGGTCTTCGACAGACCCTCTACGGAAATGATCGGCGTCACGCGTCCCCCTTGGTGGCCGACAGATAGGGTCCTGAGGACGGTTGAGCTAGAGCGGAGGCGACGGCAGCAGGCTCCTCAGACCATCTCCGCCGTCTTCTTGGTCATCGGCCGCATCTTCAGGTCGGCGAGCAGGGCCTCGTCGGCGGATTTCTCCGGGTTGTTGGTGGTCAGGAGCCGGCCGCCGACGAAGATCGAGTTGGCCCCGGCGAGGAAGCAGAGCCCCTGCAGTTCGCGGCTCATGTGCTCGCGGCCGGCGGCGATGCGCACCACCGACTTCGGGCAGACCAGCCGCGCGACGGCGATCATGCGGACGAACTCCAGCCCGTCCACCGGCTCGGAGCCGCCCAGCGGCGTGCCGGGGATCGGCATCAGGTCGTTGATCGGCAGGCTTTCCGGATGGCTGGGCAGGATCGCCAGCTGGTGCAGCAGGCCGGCGCGGTCGCGGCGCGTCTCGCCCATGCCGACGATGCCGCCGCAGCAGGTGGAGAGGCCCGCCTCGCGCACCGCCGCCAGGGTGTTGAGCCGGTCCTGGTAGGTCCGGGTGGTGACCACCTGGTCGTAGTAGTCGGGCCCGGTGTCGAGGTTGTGGTTGTAGAAGTCGAGCCCCGCCGCCTTCAGCGCCTGGGCCTGCTCGGGCTTCAACATGCCGAGGGTGGCGCAGGTCTCCAGCCCGAGGGCCTTCACGCCCGAGATCATGGCGGCGACCTTCGGCAGGTCGCGGTCCTTCAGGTCGCGCCAGGCCGCGCCCATGCAGAACCGTTGCGCGCCGCCGGCCTTGGCTTCGGCGGCCTGGGCGATCACCGCGTCGGCCTCCATCAGCTTGGAGGCGGTGGTGGCGGTCTTGAAGTGCTGCGACTGGCTGCAGTAGCCGCAGTTCTCCGGGCAGCCGCCGGTCTTCACTGAGAGCAGTTGCGAGATCTGCAGTTCGGCGGGGTCGAACCAGCGCCGGTGCACCTCGGCGGCGCGGAAGGTGAGCTCGGTGAACGGCAGTTCGAACAGCGCCTCGATCTCCGGAAGCGTCCAGTCGTGGCGCGGCAGGGCGGGGTCGCGGGCGATGGCGGTGACAGGGGCGTTCATGCCGGCTCCTCAGGCTGGGAGTGGCTTTAGAGCGTGGGCGTCTGCGCCACGCAAGCCGGGCGTGGATCCTCCAGGCCGCCTCAGCTGTTCGTCAGCGCATGTCGGACCTCCTGCAAAGTGCTAGGAATGGCTCCGCGACCGACGACCAGCGGAGAGGCGACCATGGCCGGTTCCCAGGAGATCGAGCTGAAGTTCCTCTGCCGGCCGGAGGACCTTGCCGCCGTGCTGGCGGCCGCGCCGGCCGGCGACGACGACGAGACCCGCGAGCTGATCTCGGTCTATTTCGACACGCCCAAGCGCACCCTGCAGAAGGCCGGCGCCTCCTTGCGGGTCCGCGAGAGCAAGGGCCGACGGGTGCAGACGCTCAAGCTCGGCGAAGGCCTCGCCCGGGAGGAGCACGAGGCGCCCATCGACGGCGACGTCCCCGATCCGCAGCTCGGCCCGCTTCGCGAGCTGCTCTCGAATGCGGAAGTCGACGACCTGAAGCCGGCGTTCAACGTCGCGGTGACCCGCCGTCAGCGGCTGGTCCGCTATGGCGGCGCGGAGATCGAGCTGGCGCTGGACCAGGGCGAGGTCCGCGGCGGCCGCGCCGCAAGCGCCATCTGCGAGGTCGAGCTGGAGCTGAAGTCCGGCGAGCAATCGGCCCTGTTCGGCCTGGCGCGCGAACTTTCCAAGGCCGCGCCGCTCTATCTGTCGTTCGACGGCAAGGCCGCACGTGGCCAGGCGCTGGTCGCCGGCGCCCCGCTGCAGGCGCGCCGGCGGGAGAAGGTGGCGCTGTCGAAGAACGCCAAGGTCGGCGAGGCCTTCCAGGCCGCGGCGCGCAATGCGCTCGGCCAGATCGCCGCCAACGCGGTGGTGCTGCGCGAGGCTCCGCAGGTGGAGGCGACCCATCAGCTGCGGGTCGCCGCCCGCCGGCTGCGCAGCGCGCTGTCGACGTTCAAGCCGATCGTCGCCGACAACCGGTTCGAGCCGCTGAAGGCCGAGCTGCGGTGGCTCAGCAAGGCCGGCGACGCCGCCCGCAACCTGGACGTCTTCGTCGAAGAGGTGTTGGAGCCCGCCACCCGGCTGGAGACGCCGCCGACGGGGCTCGCCGACCTGCGCGCCGCGGTGGACGCCGCCCGCGAGACAGCGCGCCGTGGAGTGGCGGAGGTGGTCTCCTCCGAGCGCTTCCGCCTGCTGATGATCGACGCCACCGCCTGGGTGGAGACCGGCGCCTGGCTGAACGGCGACGAGGTGGACGGATCGGCGGCCGCCTTCGCGGCGAAGACTCTGACGAAGCGCCGCCGCAAGCTGCGTCGCGGGGGCCGCGACCTGGCGCACGCCGCGCCGGCCGAGCGCCACCAGGCCCGCATCGAGGCCAAGAAGCTGCGCTATGCCGCCGAAGGCTTCTCCGCCCTGTTTCCGCCGAAGAAGACGGACCGCTTCATCGACCGCCTGAAGGATCTGCAGGACGCGCTCGGCGAGCTCAACGACATCGCCACCGCCGAGCCGCTGGTCGAAGGCCTGCAGTTGGCCCCGCGCGCGGCGCTCGCCGCCGGCGAACTGCTGGGCCTTCGCGCGGCCCATAGCGGGGCCCTGGTGGCCAAGGCGGAAAAAGCCTTCGAGCAATTCTCGAAGGCTGCGCCCTTCTGGACCTAGCTCGCCGCCGCCGCCGCGCCTGGGGGCACATAAAGAAGTCTTTATATGTTTGTTGCCGGTGGAGCGCCGCGCCGCTATAGAGCGGCCAAGGAATTCCGGCCCTGCAAGGACAAGACATGACCGACTATGTCGTGAGAGACATCGCCCTGGCCGACTGGGGCCGCAAGGAAATCGACATCGCCGAGACCGAGATGCCCGGCCTGATGGCGGTGCGCGCGGAGTTCGGCAAGGACCAGCCGCTGAAGGGCGCGCGGATCGCCGGCTCCCTGCACATGACCATCCAGACGGCGGTGCTGATCGAGACCCTGCAGGCCCTGGGCGCGGACGTCCGCTGGGCCTCGTGCAACATCTTCTCCACCCAGGACCACGCCGCCGCCGCTATCGCGGTGCAGGGCACGCCGGTGTTCGCCATCAAGGGCGAAACCCTGGTGGAGTACTGGGAGTACGCCCACAAGATCTTCGAATGGTCGGACGGCGGCTACCCGAACCTGATCCTCGACGACGGTGGCGACGCCACCCTGCTCTGCGTGCTGGGCCCGAAGGCGGAGAAAGACCCCTCCGTCCTCGCCAACCCGCAGAACGAGGAAGAGGAAGCGCTGTTCACCGTGATGAAGCGCTACCTGAAGGAGAAGCCCGGCTTCTATTCGGCGATCCGCGACGCCTGCCGGGGCGTGTCGGAAGAGACCACAACGGGCGTGCACCGCCTCTACCAGATGGCCGAGCGCGGCGAGCTGCCGTTCGCCGCCATCAACGTGAACGACAGCGTCACCAAGTCGAAGTTCGACAACCTCTACGGCTGCCGCGAGAGCCTGGTGGACGCCATCCGGCGCGGCACCGACGTGATGCTGGCCGGCAAGACCGCCCTGGTCATGGGCTATGGCGACGTGGGCAAGGGCTCGGCCGCCTCGCTGCGCAACGGCGGCGCGCGGGTCATGGTGACGGAAGTCGACCCGATCTGCGCCCTGCAGGCGGCGATGGAAGGCTATGAGGTGGTGACCGTCGAGGACGTCGCCGACAAGGCCGACATCTTCATCACCGCGACGGGCAACAAGGACGTGCTGACCGTCGACCACATGCGCAAGATGAAGAACAACGCGATCGTCGCGAACATCGGTCACTTCGATTCCGAGATCCAGATCGCCGGCCTGCGCAACTACAAGTGGGACAAGATCAAGGACCAGGTCCACCACGTGGAGTTTCCGGACGGCAAGAAGATCATCGTGCTGTCCGAAGGCCGCCTGGTGAACCTCGGCAACGCCACCGGCCACCCGAGCTTCGTGATGAGCGCCTCCTTCACCAACCAGACGCTGGCGCAGATCGAGCTTTGGCAGAACGGCGCCAAGTACGAGAAGCAGGTCTACACCTTGCCCAAGCACCTCGACGAGAAGGTGGCCATGCTGCACCTGGAGAAGCTGGGCGCGAAGCTGACCAAGCTCTCGGGCGAGCAGGCGGCCTACATCGGCGTGACCCCGCAAGGCCCGTTCAAGCCCGAGCACTACCGGTACTAAAGCCGAGCCTGTAAGGAGAGCGCCATGCCTGTGGCGCTCATCCTGTCCAGCTTCGTCGCCGCCGCCCGCATCGGCGGCGGGGCGCAGCAGTATGTGCTGGCGGCGCACAGGATCGATCCGGTCCTGGCGCCGACGGTGCTGTTCGGCCGCAGCCCGGCCAAGGGCGCAGAAGGCCAGGTGACTGCGCCGGACGTCTTCGCCCGGATGCTGGCGGATATCGAGGCCGACGCCCTGTTCGGCCTCATCGACCTCGTCATCACCGGCCACTTCTCCCTGCCCGAGCAGGTGGAGATCGCCGCCGGCGTGCTGGAGCGGGTGCGCGCCGCCGCCGAGCGCCAGCCGGTGGTGGTGGTCGACCCGATCATGGGCGACATGCCCGGCGGCCTCTATGTGAAGCCTGAGGTCGCCGCGAGGGTCATCGACCGGCTCGTGCCCCTGGCCGACTGGATCACGCCCAACACCTGGGAGCTGGGGCGGCTGGTGGGCCGCGAGGTGACGGACGCCGCCGACGTGGCCGCGGCCTGCCGCCAGCTCGGCCGCCGGGCGCTGGTCACCTCGGTGCCGGCGCACGAAGAAGAGATCGGCCTGGTGGCCTGCGACGGCGCCGAGGCGGTGTTGTTCGCCCACCGACGGTTGCCCCGCGCGCCCAACGGCACCGGCGACCTCGTCACCGCCAGCTTCGGCGCGGGGCTGGTGGAGGGGATGAAGCCCCTGGCGGCGGCCGAGCGGGCGGCGCGCGCCGCCTCGGAAACGGTGGAGGCCGCGGTCGCCTGGGGCGTCATGGACCTGCCGATCGTCTCCCTCGCCGACCGGGTGGTGCGCCCGACGGCCCAGGTGCGTATAGAGCGGCTCTAGTTCAGGGAGCCGCCATGGTCGAGATCGCCGGACACGCGCCGCCGCGCTTCGCAGGCGTGAAGGACGCCTTCGCCGCCAACTTCGACGCCGGGCTGGAGCTCGGCGCCCGGATCACCCTGGTGGAGGCTGGCGAGGTCGTGCTCGACCTCTGGGGCGGGTTCGCCGACCGGCAGCGGACGAAGCCCTTCGACGCGCAGACGCTGACGCCGATCTTCTCCTCCACCAAGGCGATCGCCGCCCTGCTGGTGGCCCGTCTCGTCGACCAGGGGAAGCTCGACTACGGCCAGACGGTCGCCAGCGTCTGGCCGGAGTTCGCGGCGGCCGGCAAGGCGGCGGTGACCGTCGAGCAGATGCTGTCGCACCAGGCGGGCCTCTCCGGCTTCCCCGATCCGATGGACCCGGCGGACTGGTTCGACTGGGACGGGATCTGCGCCAGGCTCGCGGGCATGACGCCGCTGTGGCCGCCCGGAACCGCCAGCGGCTATCACCCGGTGACCTTCGGCTACCTGGCCGGCGAGGTGTTCCGCCGGGTGGACGGCCGCACCATGGGGACGGCGCTGCGCGAGGACCTGGCGCAGCCCTTCGGGCTCGACCTCTTCATCGGCCTGCCCGACGCCGAGTTCGGCCGCGTCGCCGACCTGCAGCGGCCGAGCGCCCTGCCGGACTTCGGCCACGAGAACGAGGCTACCCGCGCGGCCTTCCTGACGCCCTGGTCCTCGCCGGGCGGGCGCGGGGCGGCGGAATGGCGCCGGGCGGAGATCCCCTCGGCCAACGGCCACGCCACGGCCCATTCGCTGGCCCGACTGATGGGCGCCTTGGCAAACGACGGCTGGCTCGACGGCGAGGAGCTCCTGACGCCGGCGCTGATCGCCGAGGCGGCGCGCCAACGCATCCGCGGCCTCGACCTGGTGCTGCCGTTCGAGATGAGCTGGGGCGCGGGCTTCATGCGCAACGAGACGGTGACGCCGTGGGGCCCGGGGAAGCAGACCTTCGGCCACTCCGGGTGGGGCGGCTCCTGCGCCTTCGCGGACCCGGAGCGCCGGCTGGGCGGCGCCTATGTGATGAACAAGCAGTCCACCCAGCTGTTGGGCGATGACCGGCCGCGGCGGCTGATCGAGGCGGCCTACGCCGCCCTGTGAGGCTTCAGCCGGTCGAGCCGCAGGCGCTGGCGCGAATCGCTCAGCCGCTTGATCGCGCCGTAGGCCACCAGCAGGGCGGAGAGGCCGCTGGCGCCGGCCAGCAGGAACATCAGCAGGATCTGGTACTTCACCGCCTCCAGCGGATCGAGGCCGGCGAGGATCTGGCCGGTCATGATGCCGGGCAGGGTGATGACCCCCGCCGCCGACATCTGGTTGATGATCGGCAAGAGGCCGCGGCGGATGGCGTCGCGCATCAGGCCGCCGGTGGCCTCGCCGAAGGTGGCGCCCAGGGCCAGCTGCGCCTCGATGGCGGCGCGTTCGCGGGCGACGGCGCCCAAGAGGGTGTCCAGCGACAGGCTGCCGGCGTTCAGGATCGAGCCGAGGATGATGCCGGCCAGCGAGACGGCGTAGCGGGCGTCGTACCAGGGGTGCGGCCGGATGGCGGTGGCCAGCGCCAGGCCGACGGTCACCACGGTGGAGATCGCCACCGCCCCGGCGCTGAGGCTGAGGCCGGAGATCCCCTTGAAGCCGCGTTCCGGCCGCGCGGCGATCTCGCGGGCGGCGACGGCGGCCATCACCACCACCAGCGCCAGGGTGGCGGCCGGGTGCTGCGCGCCGAACACCAGCCGCAGCAGATAGCCCACGGCCACCAGCTGGACGACCATGCGCCCGGCGGCGATGAGCACCTGCCGGTGCAGCCGCAGCTTCAGCACGACCGACAGCAGGGCGTCGAAGGCCACCAGCGAGGCGGCGATCGCCAGGTCCGACGGGCTCAGCGGAATGGGGTTCATGCCGCCGCCGTCAGCTGGCGGTCGCGCATCTCGTAGCGGGCCGCGCCCAGGCGATCGGCCTGGGCCGGATCGTGGCTGACCATCAGGATCGCGGCCCCGGCCTGCAGCCGTTCGCGCAGCAGCGCCTCGACCTTGGCGATGGAGGCCGCGTCGAGCGGACCGGTGGGCTCGTCCAGCAGCAGGACGGGCGCCTCCAGCACCAGGGCGCGGATGATGGCCAGGCGCTGCCGCTCGCCGGTGGAGAGGCGCCGGACCTCGCCGTCGAACTGGCCGTCGGTCAGGCCGAGCCGTTCGGCCAGCGCGCGGCCGGCGTCGCGGCGGCCGGGCGAGAAGTGTTCGGCGACCTCGTCTCGCCACCAGCCGGACTCGGCGGCCACGTAGGGGACCCGGGCGCGCCATTCCGGGGCCGACAGGCTGGCCCGGTCCACGCCGCCCAGGCTGACCGCGCCTTCGTTGGGGTCGAGGTCGGCGATCATCCGCAGGAACAGGCTCTTGCCCGATCCGGAGGGGCCGCCGATGACCGCGCAGCGGCCCGGAGTCAGCTGGAAGTCGAACGGCCCGGCGAGCTCGCTCCGCAGGCCGTGCAGGCGCAGTCCGGCGGGCGGGGCCTTCGGATCCATCAGCCGCCGGCCCCTCCGTTCACGCTGTCGCCACCTGCGGGATCGGGCGGGTCCGCCGCCAGGCCCCATAGGCGAAGACCGCCACCCCGCCCCAGATGAAGACGAAGGACAGCGCCCGGGCGCGCGTCATCGCTTCGCCCTGCAGGACGCCGAGGAAGAAGCCCATGGTGGGCGAGATGAACTGCAGGAAGCCGACCACCGAGAACGGCAGCCGCCGCGCGGCCCAGGCGAACAGCAGCAGCGGGATGGCGGTGATCGGGCCGCAGGCGATGAGCCAGGTGGTGGCCACCGGGGCGACGCCGAAGTGGCCCTGGCCGGCGGCGTGCAGCCAGAGCACATAGGCCAGGCCCGGCACGGCGAGGATCAGGCACTCGACCAGCAGGCCGGTCTGGGCGTCGGCCGCCACCAGCTTGCGAACGATGCCATAGCCGCCGAAGCTGAAGGCCAGGGTCAGGGAGACCATCGGGATCCGGCCGAGCGCCAGGGCCTGGATGGCGACGCCGACGGCCGCCAGCGCGATCGCCGTGGCGCCGACGCGGTCGATCCGCTCGCGGAACACCAGCGCCCCGGCCGCCATGGCCAGCAGGGGGATCAGGTAGTAGCCGAGGCTGGTCTCCAGCACCCGGCCGGAGTTCACCGCCCAGATGTAGGTCATCCAGTTGACGGCGATCAGCAGGGCCGACAGCGCGAGCCAGCCAAGGCGGCGGACGTCGCGCACCACCGCCAGCACCTGCCGCCCCTGGCCGGTGGCCAGGACGAAGGCCAGCGCCGTCGGCGCCGCCCAGATGGTGCGGTTGGCGAGGATCTCCCAGTGGCTGACGCCCTGGTGTCCGAGGGTCTGGAAGACCAGGGGCACGAGGCCCCAGATCACGTAGCAGCCGACGCCCGCCGTCAGCGCGAGGCGAGCTTCGCTGCCAGGCGCTTCGGCGGGCGGCATGGCGTCAGGCGAGGGCCTTCTGACGGATCAGGCCACGTTCGTGCAGCAGCTCGGCGATCTGCACGGCGTTGAGCGCCGCGCCCTTGCGCAGGTTGTCCGCCACCACCCACAGGTTCAGGCCGTTCTCGACCGTCGGATCCTTGCGGATGCGGCTGACGAACACCGGGAACTCGCCCTGGGCTTCCTTGGGCGTCATGTAGCCCTTGTCGTCGCGCTTATCGATGACGATCAGGCCGGGGCTGTCGCGCAGGATGTCGCGCGCCTCGTCCTCGTCCAGCGGCTCGTGGAACTCGATGTTCACCGCCTCGGAGTGGCCGACCATCACCGGCACCCGCACGCAGGTGACGGTGAGCGCGATCGACGGATCGATCATCTTGTGGGTCTCGTTCCACATCTTGGCTTCTTCGTCGGTGTAGCCGTCGTCCTGGAAGGCGCCGATGAAGGGGATCACGTTGAACGCGATCTGCTTGGGGAACTTCTTCGGCGGCGTGGCGCCCAGGACGAAGACGTTCTTCGTCTGGTCGAACAGCTCGTCCATGCCTTCCTTGCCGGCGCCGGAGACCGACTGGTAGGTCGACACCACCACCCGCTTGATCCGCGCCCGGTCGTGCAGCGGCTTCAGCGCCACCACCAGCTGGGCGGTGGAGCAGTTCGGGTTGGCGATGATGTTCTTGCGGTCGGCCCACTCGACGTCGTCGGGGTTCACCTCCGGCACCACCAGCGGCACGTCGGGGTCCATCCGGAAGGCCGAGGAGTTGTCGATCACGATGGCGCCGGCCGCGCCGATCTTCGGCGACCATTCCTTGGAGAAGGAGCCGGACACGCTCATCAGCACCAGGTCGACGGTGGAGAAGTCGAACTGCTCGATGTCCTCGCACTTCACGATGGCGTCGCCGAACGAGACTTCGACGCCGATGGATTTGCGCGACGCGATCGCGTGAATTTTCTCCACGGGGAAGTTCACTTCCTCGAGGATGTTCAGCATCTCGCGGCCCACATTGCCCGTGGCGCCGACTACGGCCACCCGGTAACCCATCGCAAATCTCCTAAAGCTCGAGGCAGCGGTCCCGTTACGCCTTGAGGCGCGCGCAAGCAAGGCGAGCGATGCTCACGCGCCTTGCAGCCAAGCTGCAGATAGGGTTGCAGGGCTTACCTGCCAGGTCATCGCCCGGCGGTGGTCCGCCGCCCTAAAGCCTTGACGATGCTGCGATGAGGAGTTCCCGATGGCCGACACCGGCATGCCGTTCGCCAACCTCATGGGCGTGGAGATCGTCACGCGGGAGAGGGACCGTGTGGTCGGCCGCCTGGTCGTGCGCGAAGACCTCTGCACCGCCGGGGGCATTCTGCACGGGGGCGCCTTCATGGCCTTCGCCGACGCCCTTGGCGCGGTGGGCGGCCACCTGAACCTGCCGGCGGGGGCGCGGACCACCACCCTGGAATCGAAGACCAACTTCCTCGGCTCGGCCAAGGTCGGCTCGACCGTGGAGGGCGAGGCCACGCCCCTGCACGTCGGCCGGCGCTCCAGCGTCTGGCAGACGCGGATCACCTCGGCCGAGGGCCGCCTGCTGGCGCTGGTGATCCAGACCCAGATGACGGTGCAGGACTAGCTCAGGCCTTGGGAACCGGCCGCTGGATGCGCGGGCCAAGGTTTTCGATCACCGCGTGGGCGTCGAAGGCGCGCGGGTCATCGGCGGGCTTGGCGCCGCGATTCATGACCACCTCGGCGCTGGCCTCGAACTTATCCACCGTGTGCACGTCCACCCGGTCGGCGAAGAAGGGGTCGCCCCAGAAGGGATCCCAGCCGCGCCAGCCGTAGCCGTGGCCGTAGTAGCGCCAGGACGGACGCCAGTAGCCGTAGCCCGCGCCGTACCAGGGGTGGTACAGCGGATCCACATAGGTTTGGGTGTGGCGGTCGGTGTTGCGATCGACGATCGAGAACCAGTCGTAGCCCTGCTGCGCGGTCAGTTCGGCGGCGCGGTAGAGCAGATAGCCTTCCACCGTCTCGCGCGACGTCAGGCTGTTGCCGGCGAAACTGACGCGGAAGCGGTTGGGCTCGATCCGCACGTCCGAATAGCCGCCGGAGGTCTGCTGGCCGCGGACATTCGGCTGGTAGGGGGTCGGCGTCGCGCAAGCCGCGAGGCCCACGGCCAGGGTCAAGGCGAGGGCGAAACCGGCTGATTTTTTCGACATCTGACTTGAACTCCGTGACGGTCCCGGACGTCCCGTCATCTGCCCAGAACACCAATAACTTCAGAACACTTAGCCGCAATTGTGGTTGCTTTGTTACGGCTCTCCGCGAAGCGTCGCCATTATGAGACCTGAGCGACCCCCCTGTCGCGGGAAATCCGCCGCCTCAGCCGCCCGTCACCGCCAGGACATAGATGAGCCGGCCAAGCGCGCCGAACAGCAGCACGGCGCAGGCCAGGGCCTGGATCAGGAAGCCGGCTTCCCGCTTCGACGGATCGGCCACATAACCCTGCGCGTAGAGGAAGCGGCCGACGATCCACACCAGGCCGACGCCGGCGGCGACGAGATCGTTCCAGTAGAGGGCGAACAGCCACAGCGGGATCAGGAACAGCGGCAGCCATTCCAGGGTGTTGTAGTGGACCCGGATGGTCCGCTCGAGGATCGGGTCGCCGACCATGGCGGGCGCGGAGATTCCGCATTTCGAGCGCGCGCGGCCCACCTGCAGGCCCATCCAGAAATAGAGCAGAAGCGCCAGGATCGTGACGATCGCCACCAGGCTGTGCGGTTGCATTGCGGTTCCCCCCGATATCTCGGCGAACAAGCTTCGCCGTTCGGGCGCAGCTTGCCATGGATATCATATGATGGGGAACCGTCGTCGCGGGGTCGGGCGTTTGGGAGTCGTGGCGCCTTGGGAGAGAGGTCCGATGGACGTGGACTCAACGGCGATCCGCGAGATCGACTACGATCCGGAACGCGGCAAGCTGCTCGTGCGGTTCGTGAGCGGCGAGCAGTACGTCTACGTCGGCGTCCCCGGCGAGGTGCACCGCTCGTTCCTCGACGCGGAGTCCAAGGGTCGCTTCTTCCAGGCGGAGATCCGCGACCGATACCCGTTCAACCGGCTGGACAGCTAGGCCCTAGAGGCCGATCCGCTTGTCGCGGTTGGCCTTCACCCGCAGCCGCAGGGCGTTGAGCTTGATGAAGCCCGCCGCATCGCGGTGGTCGTAGGCGACGGCGCCTTCCTCGAAGGTCACCAGCTCCTGGTCGTAGAGCGAATAGGGGCTGGTGCGGCCGATGACGGTGACGTTGCCCTTGTAGAGCTTCACCGTGACCTGGCCGGTGACCATCGCCTGGCTGTGGTCGATGGCGGCCTGCAGCATCTCCCGCTCTGGGGCGAACCAGAAGCCGTTGTAGACCAGGCTGGCGTACTTCGGCATCAGCTCGTCCTTCAGGTGCATGGACCCGCGGTCGAGGGTGATGGACTCCATGCCCCGGTGGGCGGCGAGCAGGATCGTGCCGCCGGGGGTCTCGTAGACCCCGCGCGACTTCATCCCGACGAAGCGGTTTTCCACCAGGTCCAGCCGGCCGACGCCGTTGTCGTGGCCGAGCTGGTTGAGCTTGGCGAGCAGGGCGGCGGGCGAGAGCTTCTCGCCGTCGATGGCGACGGGATCGCCCTTCTCGAAGTCCATGGTGAAGACGGTCGGCGCATCCGGCGCATCCTCCGGAGCGATGGTGCGCATGTGCACGAACTCCGGCGCCTCGACCGCGGGATCCTCCAGCACCTTACCTTCCGACGAGGAGTGCAGCAGGTTGGCGTCGACGCTGAAGGGCGCCTCGCCGCGCTTGTCCTTGGAGATCGGGATCTGGTGCTTCTCGGCGAAGTCGAGCAGCGCCTCGCGGCTCTTGAAATGCCACTCCCGCCAGGGCGCCACCACGCGGATGTCGGGCTCCATGGCGTAATAGGCGAGTTCGAAGCGAACCTGGTCGTTGCCCTTGCCGGTCGCGCCGTGGGCGACGGCGTCGGCGCCCACCCGGCGGGCGATCTCGATCTGCTTCTTGGCGATCAGCGGCCGCGCGATCGAGGTGCCGAGAAGGTACTGGCCCTCATAGACCGTGTTGGCGCGGAACATCGGGAACACGTAGTCGCGCACGAACTCCTCGCGGATGTCCTCGACGAACGCGTTCTCCGGCTTCACCCCGAGCGTGATCGCCTTTTGGCGCGCGGGCTCGACCTCCTCGCCCTGGCCGAGGTCCGCGGTGAAGGTCACAACCTCCGCGCCGAGCTCCGTCTGGAGCCACTTGACGATGGTGGAGGAGTCCAGCCCGCCGGAATAGGCGAGCACGACCTTCTTGACGGGCTTGTCGGCCATGGGGCGGCGAGTCCTGGCTAGGGGCGGAGGTTGGGGAAGCGGTCGGTCGCGGGCCTTTAAGGGCGAACGGCCCGCCGGTTCAAGGCTTAAGCGCGCCCTCGCGCTGCAGGACGTCCATCGCGTGCTTCAGCCAGCGCAGGTGCGCCAGGGCGAAGAGGGCGGCGATCACCGCGCGCACGCCGAACAGGATCAGCGGCGCGTCCGGCCCGCTGGCGGCGGCCTGGCGGTTGAACAGCAGCAGCAGGATGCCCACCAGCAGCGCGAAGCAGGGGTTGAAGGCGAGCGCGAAATTGCGCTTGGCGCGGATCGTCGGCTGGTTGTCGCGGCCGAACTGCATCGGCACCTTGGTCTCCGGCTCCATCCGCTTGCCCGCCTCGCGCGAGGCGCCGGCCATCACGGACAGCGAGACGATCCACAGGGCATCGCCCGCGAGGCGTAGGACTTCAGAACCTTCCATCGGTCAGACCGTCACCTGGGTGCCGAGTTCGACAACCCGTCCCGGCGGGATCTTGTAGAAGTCGGTCGGGTTCGCCGCATTCTTCATCAGGAAGATGAACAGCTTGTCCTGCCAAAGCGGCATTCCGGACTGCGCCGACGGCACCACCGAGCGCCGGCCGAGGAAGAAGCTGGTGGCCATGATGTCGAACTTCAGGCCGAGCTTGCGGCACAGGCCCAGCGCCTTGGGCACGTTCGGGCTCTCCATGAAACCGTAGCCGATGATCACTTTCTTGAAGTCCTCGTTGACGGGCTCGATGCGGATGCGGTCGGCCTCCCGCACCCGCGGGGTCTCGGCGGTCTCGATGGTCAGGATGATGTTCTTCTCGTGCAGCACCTTGTTGTGCTTGAGGTTGTGCATCAGGGCGACCGGGGCCATCGAGGGGTCGGAGGTCAGGAAGATGGCGGTGCCCGGCGCGCGGTAGGGCGCGCGGGCCTTGAGGATCTCCGACAGCTCCACCAGCGGC
>Ga0310811_10003192_pt1 | contig 20577 bp, 24 predicted proteins | sample YCmetagenome_FD_207642 | JGI IMG/M metagenome (GOLD analysis project Ga0310811, IMG submission 207642) | Soil microbial communities from experimental microcosm in Duke University, North Carolina, United States - YC | ecosystem: Engineered > Artificial ecosystem > Soil microcosm > Unclassified ...
TGAAGACACCATTCTCCGCCGCATCTATGACCGTGTTCCCGTCAAGCTCGACCGTGCAGACTTCGAAGCTCCTCACTTCAAAACCTTCCTTCTGCTTCAGGCTCATTTCTCTCGTATCCAGCTACCATCACGTGACGTATGTAAAAGAGAGAAGGGCGGACAGTAGCATGCTGGCGCTGCGGGAATGGGGGGAAGGAGGAGCGTGAAAAGCAAAGGGAGAAGAGGCTAGATAGCGAGGAGAGAGTGTAATGTACAAAATCTACCTGAATAATTAGTAGCGAGGGGGGAAAGTTGTGTTGGGATATGGAGCACATATCCACTACTAAAATGTCTGTCACGTGTTCCGGCTTGCATCTTCCCAAAACGTCCGCTGCTCTTTCAAAAACGCCTGTGCAGCGTGTCTTTGGCAAAGGAAGCAAATTCAATCGCATGAGTTCACTAGTGAAGTCGTAAGCATTCGTAAGTGTCCGTAACGCGCGCAAGTTAAGTGTTCATTTCAATGGTTTTGCAGGTGTAGAACTCATTCAAATCCATCCTTCCCATCCTACACGCTGCACAGGCATTTTCAAGTTAAAAGAGCAGCGGACGTTTTAAGAACATGCAAGCTAGAACATGTGACAGACATTCTAGCAGTGGATATGTGACAGACATTCTAGCAGTGGATATGTGCTCCATATCCCAACACAACGCTTGACCCACAGCTTCATCACCAATAATATTTAATAGGTTGCATCTCCCTGTTCTCAGTATGAACATCAGTCCGTCTTCACTCCATGCCTTCACTCTGTTCCACCCAGGTGCGCTCTTAAGCCTTTGGAATCTTCCTGTATCACTGAACTGTGCTTGCTTTTCGATTGATCAAGTTACGTGTGATTGTTGGCCTAATAGAACATGCTGAAGAACAACCCCTCCCCGAGGCCCTCCGTCGCACCTCCTTCTTCACGAGGGTACTCTGTTTTTTGGCGCTTGGATGCCCAGGTCTTGAAGATCATTGGAAGTCCCTCCAATCAGAGCAAGCGTTTGAAACCGTCAGAACTAGGTTAAGCTCTATCTTGGCCAGCAATATCACCACGGTAAGCTGTCTCACTCCGCGCAAGCTGAATCCGTCGCTGACATACTTTCATAAAGGCGGGCATCCTCTTTACTATAAGCAGTGTTTTCGTCACTACCGGCTCTCCTGTGCCATACTTTGACTATACGTCACCCGCTCCTCATTGTCTGCTCTTCATGTCGCTCATGCTCGCTGTGATCGCGCTGTTGACTTCCAGCTCGAGCATGATACGTTGGGTACACACCGATCGGCACTGGACTCAAGAGGTAAGGGTCATCGTCGCCATACCAATTGTGCTCGCTGACCTACATATGGTTAGCAACTCAAGCTAGGCGACTACTTCGTATTGTCCTACCTGTTGTCAATAGTCACTCCCATGTTCTTCGTCGCCTGGTCTTTGCATTGTTTTATATTTGGTGAGTTGTTCCATCATTTGAGGCTCTCTCTGGTCCCCCATGCATTTCACCCCCAGCGATGTTGACAACAGGCTTTGCCTCTCAAAGCTCGATGTGCCGCGTCGCCACTGCGCTCTGGCTGGTCACCTACGTCGTCAACATTGGGATGATATTGGTGGAAAATATGTGGAAGTATGCGAGAAGCCTCGATCACGCTAGATATCGCCAGTAGTTCTCACTTCCCATTTTCCACTTCGTTCCTTGTTTTCTCCGCGGGCCGCACTTTCTTTGTGTTATACCAGAACTTATGGAGTTATTTTCTTTGGCTGCCAACATCTCACCTTCACTCGTACAATTCTGGATCTCACAGCTGATACTTTCGCTCATCATCAATTATATACTGCGTGGTCGCGCGTCAAAAGTCGTCGAGACAGGCTGTGATGATTTTCAGCAGCAAACCAGGAGAAAGATTGCAATTATGGTATATAAATGTCTCTTATACTAAAATGAAATGATTGTGGTAGTAAAAAGCAACGACCGAAGGTCACCGCTTGTCGTAATGTGCTCACTGTTGTAGTGGGGCGCTCTGGCAGGTCGGGTCGGGAGTGCCAGAGGTCATGGCGCAGTAGCAGGAGTCCTGGCTCGTAGTAGGTAGTCCTGCGGCGTGTCGTAGTCGGTCCTCGATAGATAGAGCCGCATCCTCCCGCTATAGAGGTTTGGCCTTGGTTTCCTTGCAGCCCGTGCCCGGTCCACTGTGCGTGTACGAAAGCCGTTTTGAAGTATGCAATCAAGCCCTCCTAAACGCAATGTAGCAGTAAGTCATTTGTACCTACTACCAGGGTAGCGGAGAAAATACACACTTCATCATACGTTTCCCTTAAGCTTGGACGCTCGAGCATTTGATTGACGTATTTCGTAAATTTAGTGAATTTAGGTCCCTTCAGCTCCTCACCCAGCTTCAACCCCATACCGACACGGAATTTGCCTAATTCCATCAATCAGGATCATTCATCCGTAAAGGTACGAGTACGGGAACTTTACCTAGGTCATTCTCAGTGACAGTCTTGAGCATTGCGAGGTGCGGAGAGATGCAACTGCGAAATCTCCGCCCTCCTCGAGAAGTCCCTGAAAAAATTCAAAGCCTTTTAAGACATTTTCATATTACCCTTGCCCTCGGACGAAGTCGTGCAATGGGTTCTCCACGTGTTTAGTAGTGGCATCAACGAAGAAACGGACTTTGGCACGCAAAACAGGATCCTTCAGCAGGAGCCCAGAGTCTGGATAGAGGTCTGCCAAGAACTCGAGTATAACATTCGATTCCGTGATTTTAGCGGACAACGGTGAAGGATCCTCGGGGTTGACACTGGGTCCCCCATATGTCAGAGTGGGCACCTGTGTGATTATACGGTCGTCTGCAATAGACATGGTTGATCATCGCACATACCTTGCCAACAGGGTTCACTATGCTGGTGAACCACTGGTTTATTGGATAGATCGACGTGATACCCCTTGTAGGGCGCATTAATTTCGGTAAGAGCTAGTTGAATCTGTAAATTCGCGTCAGAGACTCGTGAAACGGTGTCAGCAGTAATTTTACCTTCCGGCTATGGGGCGAAAGCTATAGAGTCAATGGTAAAATAAGTCCTCCTCTTCAATCTGCATCGTTTCTCACCCTGTGAAGGTATAGAGTCAGCTGTTCGGACATGAATGAATAGGGCTTTGGGTGATGAATTCCAAAGCGAAAGAATGCTCATATTTATGTACGAGACAAGTGACCTCGGTGATAGTATCAGAATTCTCGTCAATCAGTTACCTGGCGAACGACTTGATCAGTTGTTGACTGAGATCCACTGTATGTGTCAATACTTACTATCATACTATGATCTTCATCAGCAGTGCGAACAAGTTGCGAAGGTACCTGCGGGAATTTATGTTTGGGCACTATGCTAGTTGAGGGCTGGGAGGCTTCAACGTTGTCGACATCCCAAATCCTGGCACATCTAAAATGAAAGTGATACTTGGTCGGTTTTGGTCGTCCCTCGGCCCCAGTCATAGGGAACAGGCTATACGGTAAAGAAGGAACGACAGTTCTCCCTCTATCAAGGTCTGATTGGGAGACAGCTTTGAACCCGCGGACTCAATCGGGATTCGGCATCCATTAGTGCTTTATAAGCACTTTGGCTGACGCGTTCTCAAACGCTTGGCGCTATGATTGGTGATTGAGTAAATAGCTTTATAGCTACCGTCAATCGATAGACCAGAATCGATTTTTGTTCAACAAATAAAAGGGTCCCGCCTATTACGATACTTTGTCGGGCGAATATTAATGGTACAGGACTGCGCAACTTCTATGATTATATTTAACATCGTCTCTGTTACTGATCAAGAACTCAGCATTAGTACTTGCAGGTTTCAACATGATCCGCTCAGGGCTAGCAACTTGGTCATTAGCGCTTCGGCTTCCTCGTCTTCTCACAAGTGCCTCGTATAGCACATGTTGCAATTCCAACACAAAGATGTCTTGAATGCGCCCGATACATGACAACAGATACTGAGTAGGTCAGGGCAATTTACTTACTGATACATCTACTACCCTGAGCAGACGAAGACTTTTCCAAGGGCCTTCTGACAACAGATTGAGACGAGAGAGCCGAAGAACTGGTTTGTGTTAGTGGCTTGTGCTATGCGCTTGGATGTCATTTGGGCAGACGTAGTGACTATTGCTTTATGGCTGCTGGAATGTGACGGCGATTTCCAACCATGATGTGAATGGTGTCTGAAGACAGTGCCGAACGAGACAAACTGGTTACGCAGCCCAATGCCGTTAATATTCTGGGGTATCTTGCGGCCGGTATGACTGTCATACCGTGCTGCGGCTTTCAATAGCTTCTGGCGATTGAACCAAGTATAGTTGTAGCGCAGTCAGATGTTCACTGAGCTTGAAAATCTAGTTGTAACTTCGACCAAATAATCTGTTTTTGGCAGCACCTCAGCGCACGCCGCAATAGCATAGCCCTTCATGTTCACTTACAAACTTTTACTCGTGCACAGTCATAGCCCGTGCGGTATGTTTGCATACAGCATTTGTCATCAAATGCCGAGGGACTCGGTGACCCAGCGCAACTGGGATTACAACGCTTCGAAATGAAGGACCAGTGGCAACAGATATATAAACTGATGACATTCAGGGTTGTAAAGTCCAAGATTCAGCAACGCAACACAATACAGCATGTCTGAAACACTTTTCAAGTCCTTTGCTATTGTCGGCGCAGGCCCTCACATCGGGATTCCTATCGTGAAGGTAAGCAACCAATACAATATTATCTTCGAGTGTCGTCCTTAGCCGATGATCCCTATCAGGCATTCCTGGCCATTGGAGCTCCAATTCTCGTCATCGCGCGCCCAACCTCCACAAACACTTCTGCACTCCCTAACGATGATCCCAACCTGAAGGTTGTGCGCGCAGACTATACATCTGCGTCTGAGGTCTCAGCAATCCTACGTGAAAACAAAGTGGAGGTCCTAATTTCTACTGTTACACTTGTTTTCGGAGGCGTAGCTGTTCAGGACGTTCTCGCGGACGCTGCAAAGGAGGCGGGTGTGAAGCTCTTTGTGCCCAGCGAGTTCGGCACACCATCGCCGGCAGTCGGTCTGACTCATGAGAAGCACGCTTTTGCAGGTGAATGATTACAGCCAATGGTAGCGCCTTATGGTGTATACTCATCCTCCGTTAACAGCCTACGCAAAATCAATTGGGTTACCCACTCTCCGAGTCTATGTAGGTTTTAATTTGTTGGTTTTGCTCCAAGTATAACGCGCTGAAAATGATACGTCCATTAGAATGGAATATTCGATGACTTCGTACCCTGGCTCACTGGAGTCAGTGACACTGGCAAGTTCCATATCGTGGGCAAAGGAGATATGCAAGGATCCTTCACTGCGATATCCGACGCTGCAGGATACGTGGCTCATATTCTTACAACTCAACCGCCATCTCGTCTACTTGATGTTGAAGTTCACATCGAAGGTCAACGCGCAACGCTCTCGGAGATTAGTGCCCTATACAAAGGTACTGTACCTGTGGTACACTGTGATGCCCTTCCTGCAGGCGTGCCCGGCGGAGAAATGGGTACGAAATTTCAGCAGAGCTTTGACGTCGGAAGAGGAAGTTCCGGCTGGAACCCCGATACAGAGACGGATGACGCGGAATTAGCAAGCAGGGACAATTCATTGTGGGAGGGGCATCGCTGGTTGACTATTGGGGAAGTTCTTGGGTTGTAATGATTGTACGTGCAGTGGGGGGTTTTGAATTCTAGTGTAGGACTGTTATAATTATTAGGAGTTTTGTGGAGTACGATAATTGTATACTATGCAGAAATGACAGGGATATTTGCTTAGATTGTTTGCATAGCGAGTTTTCCTGGCCCGAAACGAAGCAACTATTCCTATATCGTCAGAATAAGACAATTCCGCAGTGGGAGTGGGCAGAGCTGGAGTGTAGATGTCACAGATAGCAGACTCAGCCAGGATAGAGGGCTACCAACAGAGGACGAAGGCGTCATGCAGTAGTCTACCATGATGTATAACATGTTCATTGCTAGCTGCGGGTCCGTTTAGTCCAACACATACATATTAACTGGTAATTGGTGTAATACACTTGATGTCCACATAACAGGAATATCTGCATTTTGGTACACAAAAACGAAACCTACTACCAAGCCTGACCATTCGTGGACTGTGCATCAATCTCGGTGGTAAGGATCGAGAGGCATTGTTCGTCGTCCTGGGTGGGGACAGAGAAAATGCCGGAGTCGATAGATTCGTGCAGGTTGAGCATCAGCCGAGAAATGAGAGTAACGGACATGCTGGGGGAATAGTCAAAATTCCATTGCTGCTTATCGTTTATCGCACCAATTACTCACCAGCTAGTGAATGTAGCCAGACCGAGACTGCCTCTGACGATCCCCTGGGCCAACCATCAGGAAATATTCAACTTACGCATATGCAGATTGTGCGCTCACTAATGCAGACTGAATCGAGTCGTGAGCGTTTTGTAATTCCACTAGGATGTTGACTCACGTAGTACATCACGATGTTCGGTATATTACAGAGTGTCATGGCTCTGAAGGAATATTTGCCATTTAGACCCACTCGAATCACGATTTCACTGACACCCCTCACCCAAAATACATCGCACCTGCATCCAGTTAATTCAGTGCTTACAATACGAATGAAACGAACAATTTACCATCATGAAAGATGACATCAAGAACATTTCTCCTGCCGGTCAGACGAAACCGCAGCAAACCTCTAGTTTTACAAGTCCTACGGACTGTGAGGACAAAGATGAGCAATTCAAAGGCAAACATAGCTAGCCATGCTAGCCCACAACCTGTAGATCGATAAGGTCGCAACTTCAAGTTAAGTGACTTGGAATTCACTGACGGATAGATCTGCGACAACTTTTGAGCAGGCGAGAAAAACGGCGAGGATAATGACGTACACTTCCACTGTATATGTTTCGTAGCAGCCAACTCCTGGCGAGGTCGTCAAATTCCCTGCATATTGACCAATGGCTCCTGCCTAAGAATGTTCAGTAGACTCCAAATGGAAGAGTTCTGTCGAACACATACAGATGAACCTCCCGCAAGAATAACGAAGATGAGGGTAGTCCAGATAAGCATGCGTTTGCTACAGTTGTAGAGAGCATAAGTGCGAATGATCAATATAACTGAAATTTCTCAGTCCGAGTTCTACTAGTAAAACACTCGAACTTACCGCCAACGATGAATTGTTGAAAAAAAATAAACAGTTGTCTGAGCGTCAGATAATTCGAACAACTAAGGGTTTGTTGAACGAATGAACAAATATTCAAGAGTCAGAAGTTCAAACCTCTGCGGAGATAAGTTGTGAGCGTGCCACGTACATGATGAAAAGATCGAACCTGTTCTGGAATGGGCATGAAAGTAAAAAACAAGCCATAGATATTACCGAGCAGTGCGAAATAGCGATTGACAAGAAATGCTATTGCAGACAGTGCTTTTGGACGACGCCAGATGAAATTGATTTCTTCTGTGAGGGTTGCCATATGGTCGTACATCATAATACCTAGAATGAATATTGTGTTATCGTTTGGAAGATAGATCAAAAAACTCCAGTACTGTTTGCCACAAGGATGACGTACGAGTGTGTCACACTGGTAAATTGTAAATGTAATGTTGAGTCACGATCAGGATATGTACGTGTACCCACTCACTATTGCTGTCTTTCGGTAGCATCCATCTCGACGAAAAGAAAAGGGCGTAGATAATGTCCGGGGCAGTATTCGGTATTATATATGACGTTGATACGGTATGCAAACTCCGGAGGGAACAGACAGGCGCAGTTCGCTCGAAAGATCATAGATCTTCCCTCGGTCACATCGGTGAGTCACAAGCACATGGGTGGATGATTCATTAACTAGGCTGTTGCGCTATTTCTTGCTGAAACGCGAGGAATCAAATACAGCCATTTCATCGCTGGCACAGCGCTGGCATCAAGGTGATGAAATTGGGCGCAGGAACAAGATGCCAATTGTGGACAATTTACAATGTAATGTTTCATGATACCCCGCCCAGCGCCCTTGGTGACCTGGCTCGGAGTTGTGGTTGTGGGTAGATCCTGTCGGCTTTAGCCTAATCGCCGTATCAGCATGACAGTTATTTCCATTTCAGGCAGCAGCTCTAGTTCTTGAATTTGCATCGATACCACTCATAAGGCCCTTTCCGTACCAAGGAGGGCAGATCGGAACGTCGGATTGGTTCGCCGCTATGGCCACGAAGAAACGAACTCTATGACGCAGTAAGTACTGGGTTGATCCAGACCAGGCTCAAAACACGTACTTGATGATGACGATAGATTTTCTGGTTAAGCCTATTGGTACAACGTGTCATGACGATATTGCTATCGTGCCGATGGATCAAAAGCTAGCGCACCCGCTGACGCTCGAAGTTGCGCATGTGAATCGTAGTGGCACCGGAGAATCCATAATATGGTATCCCTGTAATCGAAGTTAGGCCAACATCGCGACACTGACAAAGTATTACATTTCGAGGATAGTATTGTGCAGGTAGATATGGGTCCATGGGTACTGGTCAGGGCTGTAAAATGACGCTAAATATATGGCATGCATCGTAGTAAACGATGATTGGCTGCCTTCTTGAAATAAAACCGGTGATGATCGATCGATGCCTCGTGATGGCTTTCATAGATTATGCATTGGATCATGAGGTACGGTGATACATTTCATTTCCGATGTATCCAATTCCAACGGTGGCTGATCAACCAAGCTCTTCAGTTGAGCAAAAAACTTGACTTTAGCAGGGAGCTGTAGAAATGTCAGGCAAGCAAAGTTATGAAAGTGACTTGTAATCCTGACCTGATATTGCGTCACAAGGCCCGACGTGCTAGGAACTACGAAAAATAATGTCTCATTTATATTCACGGAGGTATCGCTGACAGGACCTGAATAGCGTAGCTTGAATGGTTGTAATCCAATGTTCCTGGCCGATGTCTGGGATGCTTTTGATGCGCCTGGTGATTCAGAGGTCTTGGATGGTCCAGTCGTCCGAGTCATCTGCAAAAGCGCCTTGTGGAGTATCTCCCAATTAGATATGCCGACGAGACAGAGAAATCTTGGGCGGTGGAGGGCGAGCTTGCCGAGCAGGATAGGTACAGAAGAGGCACGCTCTGAAGAAGACAGTTCTGATGCCTAAGATTAGCCGTTAGCGCACAGTCGACAAACGAGTACTGTGACAACCTCCGAGGACGGTCTATCAACTAGATCCGTCTACCGATTGAAACATGTTAGTTTGGGGAGAAAACGAGAGAGATATTTGAAGCTAACCAAACCAATGTTGAATGCTTTGGGTAAGGAAGAATCCTCCGAAGGTGGCAGCAACCTAGGTGTAAACCCTAAAAAGCCTATAGTTCAGAGCTTCGTTCTTGGTCATCGACAAAAAGACGACATACCAGATTGGTGAAGGCACTTCCAGAAGTGATTCGACGGGTGGGCAAAGTGGTGTCCTCTCTGGGCAGACATATAACCTGGACTGGTGGCTCTGTCAGAAGCTTGCATGATCCGAAAAATAGTGGTCAGCCTACTTAATTCCACAGAAAACGACTACACAGAAGAACCCTTAGAAAAAATTGGAACGATGGGGTTGTTACACACCGTCGAGGCCATAGGCTAGATAATCCGTGAGGGGTGATAGATGAGCATACGCTTCCGGTGGGGCATACCCGCGCTTGAGTTTTTTGGACGGACTTGCGTTGGGTGCCTTGCGCTTACGTTTTCCAGGTGAAGTTGAACTCAAGGCATCGACGTCGCACTTTATTTCTAGCTTTCGGACTGCAGCAACTCTGGAGGAACATCGCGAGGTTGGTAGCTCGGAACTAGCAACTGCTGAATCGAGCTGTGGTTGACATGGGGTTGAGAATGTGAACTTGGTGATAGATTCCCTAAATTTATCTGTAACGGACGCATCTCCGTTATTGCGGTCTTCCTCGAGAGACATCTGGAGCAAGTTGAAGAGGAGCTCTTTGAGGTGCTCGTGAGAAAATTATTCGAGAGGTCGTTTATGTAAATTTTTGATTATTTACTAGTACGACTCCTTCAAGTTCAACGTTCAACAGTTGCTCCTCTGCATCGCATCAAGAACATATGAACACCCAGCTTCGTCGTACATGGCGTCAAATCTAGAAATGCACTCAGCGGCTAGACCTTGGGCCAGCTGCTTCAAACTGAGCTGTCTCAAAGATTGCTTTGTTTCACTACGGAGTCAAGGCCTGACCGTCTTTGACAGTACTAAGTTCCAGAGACAATACCTCGGCATCACGACCATAGGTAGGTGCCAGCAGGCTCCACTAAGCAAAGGGTCTAGCCCTGCTGATGATGTGGTTGCTGGGTTGTGTTTTTTTTTTATGTAAGTGTGGAGAGCCGATAGAAGATAATCTGCTGCGCAAGTGCTGCGCCCCTACCTTGAGCGGTCCGAGGTCCTGATACATACGAGGTATTGAAGAGAAGATTGTCGTTTCCAAAAGCAAAAGCTCCACATGACCTGCTACTCGATTCCAATCAAGTATTTGTTCTCCCATGACCCGTTTTTAAGTCGGCGATAACATAGAAGTTATTGAGAGTTGCCTCATGAGGCTGCCACGAGGCAATCGTTTGTTCCATGCCGATGCAAATTTGAAACGGTGCCTTTGTATACGTATACGCCTAAAGTCGGACAAACAAAGGAACTTCCTCCTTCAAGGTTTCACGCTTTGTTGTTTGCCTATCAGTTTCTTTCTTTCACTTGTACTTCTACATGCCACCTAAAGCAGCACCTGGTCAGACTCGTGAAGGCGGCGGAGGCGGCGGCGGCAGAGGTGGTCGTGGCGGTGGTCGCGGCGGCCCTCGCGGTGGACCACCTCCTCGCGGCGGCCCAGCTAGAGGAGGAGCAGTTCACTCTCCCACTGGTCCCGCCGCTCTGCCCGGAAGCCATGTCCAGGCCGTGGGGGTAAAACGACCTGGATATGGAACGGCAGGCAGAGCAGTGACTGTATATTCGAATTTCTTCAGAATTAGTCTCCCAGAAAGCGTTATCCATCACTACGACGGTTGGTAGTGGCTCTTTTCAGATATCGTCTCTTTGTCTGATTTCATTCTTTTTTCTTCTTGCGATTTAGTGGGTAAGTACTAAAGTTAATGATCCTTCGTGTGACTTGCTGTTGATCATCTCCATAATCTATGCGATCAGTGATATCGCCTGATGAGAAGGTACTTCCGGCGCGCCTTAACATGGACTTGATCCATCATCTTCAAACCATCGATGCCGTTGATGTCTTCACTCCTCGGGCCGTTTATGATGGGCGAAAGAACCTCTTCGCCCCCAGGGAACTCCCTTTTGGTCCACAGAATAGTCAAGAGGTGTGCTTATCCGATATGCTACTATACTCAACATTTACATCCATGTAGTTTGATGTCTGCCTATCCGATGATCCTAATCGCGGAAGCCCCGGGGAGAACACGGGAGGCCGCGGTCCTAAAGTGTACAAAATCAAACTGACTAAAGTCGCGCAAATCAACCCGGAGTAGGTTATCTTAGTTCTCAATGTCACGTTATTGGAATTCGTCTTCGTTAGAGTCCTGCAACGTTTTATTCAAGGACAGCAATCGCACGATAACAGTGTTTTGACCGCCCTGACAGTAGGTATTTTTATGAGGGACACTTAATCGATCATTAACGTCGTGTATTCTACAGGCGTTGAACGTTGTCGTCCGTATGGAACCGACAATGAAGTATCCCTTTAATGTTCGGTCTTTCTTTACCGATCGGGAGACTAAGGATATCGGTTCCGGCCTTGTCTTATGGCGCGGTTACTTCCAATCAGTGAGGCCTGCAATCGGGCAGCTCCTCGTCAACGTCGATATCTCGACTGGAACAATGTACAAGTCCGGAGCACTGATGGATGTTTGTCTCGAGTTCCTAGGTAGACCTGGGCAACACGCGTTGCTTAGCCCGCGCAGCGGCTTACCCGATCGTGAGCGAATCCGTTTGCAGCGTTTTATTCAAGGCATCCGGGTCAAAACGACTTACGCCGGCGAAAACAAGACGCCTCGCGTCGTCAAGAAATTGAGCAGCGCAGGGGCTGCGGATTTAAGTTTCACTTTGCGAGATGGAACCAGTAGGACCGTGGCTCAGTATTTCCAGACCATCCTGAACCGTCCTTTGAGGTTCCCAAACAATCTCTGCATTGAGGTAAGTCGTTCGCAGTAGATCTCGAAACATCTCATCAGGTTTTGTAGGTTGGCAGCGGTGCCTTGATCCCTCTGGAACTATGCACGGTTCCACCAGGTCAAATCATGAGGAAACAGGTACCCCCTGAGAAAACCAAAGACGTTCTGGAATTTGCTACAAAGCGTCCGGAGCACCGTCTTGCGAGTATCACAAACGGTCTTTCGGTATGACATTTGTCCTTCACAGCGTGCTATGCTCAGTAGTCTCGTTAGGTCCTCCAATATGGCCAATCAGAATACGTGCGCCAGTTTGGCATGCACGTCGAAGATACTACTGGACCGCTTACAGTAACAGCCCGTGTCTTGCAACCGCCTAAATTGAAGTACGGCCAGGGCAGCGCGCAGCCGACCATCGTCAGTAATATAGTCTGTTTATTTTGCTGTGTACTGATCTTTTCCTGTTCCTTAGACACCAAGTAATGGCTCTTGGAATATGTAAGTGTTTTTATACGATATATCTTCATTGCTCATAAGTTTCCAGGATCGACAAGCGATTCTTCCGACCTGCGGCCATTGATAGGTGGATTGTGGTAGTCTACGAGAGGCAACAGCGGTTCAACCAACAGGCTGCACAAGACATGATCGATGGCATGCTGAGGAGTTTCAGAGATGTTGGTCAGTGATTCACACAACAATATTTTGGGTCAAATTCTGACATATTCCAACAGGTATTCGCATCACTGACAATCAGCCGATGGTGAGTTGGCAAAACGGTCAAGGTCGGATTGCGGACGTAAGTGGTATTCTGCGAAGACTGTTTGAATCTGACTCGAACGCTTGCTTTAGCAACTGCGTGCCGCTGGCACCGAGTGTTTCCAAAGGACGAAACAACGCCCACAGCTCATCGTTGTGGTTCTTCCAGAGAACGGCAATGATATTTACACTGCAGTGAAGCAGTAAGTTCCTTGACATTCGTCTTATATCAATGACTCATCGCCCTTGATGCAGTTTTGGGGACATTACAGTAAGACTGCTTGATGGGCCCGCTACATGACCTCTGAAATTATGACTTCAGGTTGGTGTTGCAACCCAGTGCTTAAAGAGTCAGAAGTGCTTCCGCGCAAAACCTCAATATTACGCGAACGTCTGCCTCAAGTATGTAATTATGCATCGAACATACTAAATTTCGTTTTGATGTCTTACTCGTTACAGGGTTAACGTCAAGCTTGGTGGTATCAACACTATTCCCGATCCCCAGTCGGTCTCAGTTCTTACCGACCCTCGCAACCCCACCATTGTCATGGGTGAGCTTCATTGTTGCATTACCCTATATCTTGGAGTCAAACAATCCACCAGGCGCCGACGTGATTCATCCCGCACCTGGTTCTGATGGCCGTCCTTCGTTCACGGCACTCGTCGGCAATGTTGACTCCGATACCGCTAAATACATCGCTACAAGCCGTGTTCAAGCTTCTCGTGTCGAGATCATCGAAGACCTACAGGACATGACGAAGGTGAGCGGTTTTTGTTGTATGGATTGCCGGCCCTAATTGCGCACTCTTAGCACGTCCTGAGTATGTACATGAAGTATCGCCAGTTCGCGGAGAAGAAGACGGGGAATCTTGCCCCTGCGCGTCTCATCTTTTATAGAGGTTCGCTGCGGAAGTCATTCATACCTTATTCATTTACTGAACATGCAACGTAGACGGTGTTTCTGAAGGCCAATTTAAGCAAGTTCTTGAATCTGAACTCAAGTCGATCAAAGGCGCGTTCGTGTTACTTTTGGGAAAGTCGAAATCTGACAACCTATTCAGACGCTTGCGTGGAGTTGAAGATCAACCCAAAGATCACCATCATTGTGGTTGCGAAGCGTCATCATGTTCGCTTCTTCCCCAGTGGGTCTGGACCGGGTGAACAGGACAAGAGCGGAAATTGTCTTGCAGGCACTGTGGTCGACCAGGTGGTCGCCCACCCCACGGAGTTCGACTGGTATCTGCAGAGCCATGGTGGTCTGCTCGGTACGAGTCGTCCCGCGCACTACAATGTTCTCTACGATGAGAACGACTTCAGGTGAACTTCATGCTCTTATGTGGTGGATTGTATGCTGACAATGGTTGTGTATTCAGTGCCGATGGCCTGCAGTCTCTGTCTTTCGCTTTGTGTCATGTCTACGCACGGTCAACTCGGTCTGTTTCAATCCCCGCTCCTGTATACTGTAAGTCTACGCGCAAGAAGCTCGCCATCAACGATGTGACTGAACTACTCATCAGATGCCGATATCGTCTGCTCGCGCGCCAAGAACCATTACGACCCTCAAGGGAACGTTGATTTCTCCGACTCTGCCACGCAGCTCGACTCAGCTCAGGCTGAGGGCGCCTTGGAGGCGTACAGACGTGGATTCAAGCCTCTACATGCCAACATGGCAAGCTTGATGTACTTCTCTTGAACGCTGCTACTTCGATTTCTACTCCCCTAATTACATCAAAGCAAAAGACTGTTGCTTTGCTCGTACAAGCTGTTCTTCGTTTCTCTTGCCGCGTATACTACTCTTTCGTCTCGTGACCTCACCTCTCTGTAAAAAAGTACGTACATTGCATGAATACCATTGGTTACCCGTACTGCTTGACGTATGATATATCATGTTTGAAGTTCACGAAGATTGATCAGATCGATGAAGGTTCGAGTGCACTGGTGAGTTCGAGAAGTGTTTCACAATATAGGAGGTACCATTGCGCGCAACGAGAAGAAATGTTAAAAGATTAGATCAAAGTGATTGATAAAATCAAAAAGAGAATTCGAAAGAAATGTATCTATGATGTACGTTGATGATATGGACCGTAAAATTCAGTGAAGACACAAAGGACTAAAGCTCTTTGCTCAATTTTTGCACGTCAAGATATACGTGTCACCTCCCAAGTAGCCCAGAGCACAGGAAAGGAGTTAATAATCTATCAACGAGACCATGTGTCTGTCCTACAGCCAAACCGGCGTCAGAGTCCTCCGCAGCTTGCTCTCCGTACGTATAGTCACAATATTAGGTGTCATAACCTTGCGCCAACCAGTATATGGGTTGTGAGGGTCAGGGCGAAGCAACACGCAGAGATGCTCCTGCCCTGGCTGAAGAACGCCATCTCCACTCATATCGTAACACCAGTAGTCCACGACTCCTGCAGTATAGTTGGAGTACGCATCGGTTTGGACGTCCATAGTGCCAATCTTCTCGTAAATGGTCGCCTCCTGTTGTGACAAGTCAACGAGAAGTACTTTAATATTCAACCCGCGCTTCGTCATGGCGATGTTCTGATCGCCGCGCCACACTGTGGATGGCACAAGAGCGTCGCTGCTGTCTGCTGTACTGAGCGGACGGTAACCTCTCGGCGAGTCTGGGAATGCAGCACTGTCCGAAGAACTTGTTCCCGCCCAAGCAAAGATCTGCCACTCATCGCACTTGTGGACGATAGCCTCCATCAGCCTATAAAACGCCCGTCTTCCCTCTCCATATGCCACCATCATGCTCACGTCGAAGATTCCGATGAGGGAGTAAGCTTCATCTTCGATGCGTGTGGTCGTCCGAGTGGAAGCCCACATCATCTTCTCGTGGACGTTGCGTATGCCTGGCCGGAAATGACGTAGGTCGTCGAGAGGTATCCTCGTGGCGCGTGAGAGCGCAGTTATGACTTGGAAATTTTCCTTGTCATTGAGGTCGCTGGTGAGCGGCTGCCAGTTTCCGACGTAAAACTTCATCCTCCATGGTGCAAGCAGCTCTTGCAGAGTCCACCCGCGGGTGAACCATACATCTTCGTGGAGATCGTCGATCGAGGTGGTATCAGAGAGGTATGCGATGCATACGTGAGCATCACGATACCACTTAAACATCGACCGGATGGCTTCTTCGAGCTCGGTGCTGCTGTCCTTGTTGATGCAGCACGTATCGGACCATGCTAATCGGCACCCGAACTCGCCGGCTTTCTCGCAAAATTTCACGAGTTTGTCATAACCGTACGGCTTGAAAGATTTCAAGATGTCGTAGAAGGTGGGTTCGCCGCTGTCCAGCCAACGGTGCGACAGGACAGCGAATTTCACAGTATCCTTGACGATATCCCTGATCGCGTCCTGCCTCTCTGCCGTAGGGCATGATTCCCTTAAAGCGATAAGACGGCTGTGGATATCCTCCTCCGTGACCAAGGCAATGCTATTGCGGAACATTCGCTTCACTTCATTACGGCCGACAAGCCTTTTGTCCGGCACGTGAATAAGGTACGTGGGCAGTTCATTTTGCACGTATGTATTAAATATCCTTATAACATCTGGAATCCCAGATGCACTGGAAAAGCCCTGCCATGAACCATGAGCCAAGTGTGGCAAAGTAAGAAGCAACACTAACCGCGAGATCTGGGCCACTTGTGTCGTTGGGATCTTTGGGTGGAAGCTTGACTCTAATGCCTTTGATGCCCATCGCCGGCTAGCAGAAGGTTAGATAGATAACATCAGCTGATACAACCTCGTACAGTTATCTGTCCGTGAGGAAAGATATCGCGGACATCGTTTATAACTTCTCGTTTCAACTTGTGGAATTTTGCCTTTCAAGACACGTTCTTCCATAAGACAGTGTAATTTCCACTTTGGCAACGTTAACTCTTACCTTGAGTGCCCTTTGCTCATCGTCCTCCAAGGTGGCATCCATCACCTGGTGCACAAGGTCTTCGAAGAAATTACCCATCTCAGTTGAAGCGAGGCGAGCAGTCTGATGAAGATTCTAAGAAGGAAAGGGAATGATGGCCACGTCGACGAAGGAGGTCGAACTCCTTGTTATATGGTGCAGGATGTCCGGGATCCTGCATATATAGCCCAAACCACGACCCTATACCCGTAATGTGGCATGCTGCAGCATTGCCTGAGCACCGCGTCAAGTTTTGAGAATTTGCTCGTTGCAGTGAGCTTCGAATGGACTTCTGCTTGAAACTTTATCCAGAAACCTTAAGCTGCACGTTTTAGGGACGGCTACTGGGCAGATGACCATGAGCAGTACATATTAGTTTGGAATCAAGTTGTATCTTCCAATGATCGTTACGTTGCAACGCACCTTAGAAGTCACTGCCTCACCGCCCTATGGGGTTATGGCCCAGATCTCCTATAGCTTTGGGCACGAACCCCAAACGTGTCAATACTGAGTTGGTCGTTTCGAGATCTGCACTGGGCACTATATGGTAGTGATTACGAGACAGAAATGGAGAAGATAGTCCATTAAACTGAGTTCCGGTCCTTAACATATATGTCAAGTATTCTTAGCAGCACAAACAGCACAGACCCAATTTCTCTGTCACGAACACAAGGTCATGAATGAACAATGTTGCCGCAACTTGTTTAGCGAGCCATCAAGGCTCCTGTCGGACCAACATGCAGGCTTAAGGCGTCTAAAAATCACTGATATCATAACAACATAAACCCCATCCACGGAATAATATAAGCTTCCATACATGATAGATGTAGATATGCATACCAAAAAATAAAGCACACTCTTGATCACACTTCCACTCACGATTGAGCAGCCTCCCGACTAGCGAGGAACGCACCCATGTCTCTCGTTTTCCCTCTCGCGCCTGAAAGCCCAATGCTCGGAAATCCCCGTACATCCTCTCCTTCGATGGCGTGCTCCATGCGCTCATGGGGGACAGGGAATGCAGTAACAGCTGGAGACGCGGATATGGACGGAGCGGGAGTATAAGGTGCCGTGGACTGCGACGCTGTCGAAGATGAAAGAGTTGAGAAGCGTTTTGACGTGCGATGTTTTGACTTTTTGGCTGGGCTGGGCAGCTGCATCTCGGTCTGCGGGTATGATGGCGAGACAGCTTGTGCTAGTTGGTGATGGTTATAATGTAAATTTGTATCCCCGTTGGAGACTGAAGCAGATGTACGAGAGCGAGAGTCTGAACCCGAACCACTCCAAACAGGCTGGCGTTTCTTGCGGGTATATAGCTCTCCGCCAAGGTCAGCATCGTCAACATCATCGGAGCCTTCTCCTTCTCCTCCTATGGCTGATAATTCTTCTTGCCCCCGTACGAACGGCCCAAATTCATCGGCTGGCAGCGGGGATATCACGGATTCCCCACTGCCTTGGAACCCCTCGAAACCACCACCTTTTGCGAGAGAGCCACCATTAAGTGAGAGCAAAGTAGACATGCGCTCTCGCTCCCTGCGCTCCCTACGCCGTGCCTTTCTCTCCACCTTCCGCTGTGCTTCCTCATCACGTCTGCGCTGCTCGGTTTCTGCACGGTCTGGAGACGACAGGCGAGCAATAGTTGATGCATCTAGTGGTGCTGCATCTGAATCTAGCGTGGATGATGATGCAGTGCCAAGTGCTCTCCTCCTCCATCCCCGTTCGTCTTCATCGTCCGAAAGGTAGATCGGCGGGCGGCCGAATAACGTGTACCCAAAGAGTGTCAGCGAGAATGCGGGGCGCTTTCGAGGTTTTCTCCGACCAGCGCCGATGTTTGAGTGCAGGGAGAGTGTTTCTATTTCTGTGTCTGTGTCACGCAAGAGCCCCTCGAGCTCGTTTGATGGCGACCTGTGGGTTCTGACATCGCTGCGGGCATTATCATTGGAGTTGGCAGGCGCTATGCCACTAAAGCATGGCATGCACGAGGCCAACGCAGCTCGTATGCTGTCCTTGTAGGAGAAATTGTCTACAGCCATTAGTGTGATCCAGACAGTTGCGGTGACTGTGAGGTATAATTTTCCAGTGCAAAGCTAGCGCAAAGTATGCAGGTCAAGAAATAAGTTGCGCCGGGAGGTCGTGGTCACAGACGTAACTCCGGCCTGCCACAGGCCGCAAGAGCAGAGCAGCACAAACACGTGTAACGCAACCTATCGCCTGAATCAAGTATTGGTTCCGAACAGCAATAAAACACGCCGTTGCCTTCAAAACCAGTTTAGTAGAAAATACTACCGTTCTTGTATAGTAAGTACTTCTCATTGAACTAAACTGTGACTACATTATACAAGGCGAGTGCGAACTTGAAACCATCCACGAGACGAAAAGAACTAAAGAAAAACGTCATTCCATACCAGTCGAATCAGGGTCGAGTAAGCTGTTACTTAGGGTTAGCTCTGTGAATGAAATGCACGTGAAAAGCTTACCTGTACTGTTTCATCAGCGAACACTCGCCACCGCTCTCTAGATCGATATTGTACGAGTAGAAGTAGCCCTCGGACGAGATGACCATGACCTGTGGTAGCGTTCTGAACCAGACATGAGAAAACTAGGACGGGAGTAAAGAAACGCATTAAATCATACCCGCTGAGCGCAACAATGCATCTTGCTCCACTTGTTGGCAGTCGCAAGAACGCAAAGTCACGAGATGGTTCCCACATCTCGGTCAATGTATTAGGGAGATAGCCCCCAACTGAATGCGACAGACTCTTGGTCATTTGCAGCGACTTACGACGAAGACTCAAGCTAGACAATATCAGAAAGCAATTTTGGACTGCGCAAGAATAAAATCAACATACGAAACGCCGCTCTTCTTGCGTTCGTCAGCGAATGCTTCATACCCTCCATCCATCCCTGCAGACCCCTCCCTGCTGTCAATCGACTCGGGCGGGCTAGACAGGCCATCATTCTTCTTACTGGATGAGGACGACGGAGCTTTTTGAGGACCAAGTTTGAAGATGTGCACTGTGTCATGTGCCGAGCTCACAGCAAGCAAAGATGACACCACATTGAAGTTAATCGAATATATCCGTGCCTCGCGGGTCCCCCGACGAAATTGGTACAATTTCTCTGCTCCAGGGATGCTCCAAACCCGGATGACAGTGCCCTTGTCGGATGCAGTCGCAAGCATAGTACCTGTCGAATTGATAGAAAGGAAAGAGATGGGCGATTTGTGCGCCTGTATTACATTAGCGACTGTCAATGTACGTGTGGAGAACAGGAGAACGTCGCCAGATTGGTGACTGGAGGATGGAGCCTGTGAGGTAGAGGCCTGACTAGGCGATTGAGTGGTAGGGGAAGGGACAGGGGAAGGATATGCAAGGTAGGAATTGTCGGCGGATGGTGAGAGGGCACATGTTGCTGGCACAGCTCAGCTGTAGATTGTTGGTGAGCGGTAAGTAGCATGCTCACCTTCTGGGTTTGGTGTAGTCTCTATGATGTGCAGAAGACGCATGTTGGATATATCATAAATGTATATTTCGACTTCCAACACAATGACAAGGGTTTTCCTGTTCAGTTTGACAGCAAGGATGGAGGACGGGAACAGCAGTTCGCAGATCATGGATTGTCGCTGTCAGTGTATAGGGATGACATTCAGCTTTACGCAAACAGTTTAAGGAATATGTACCTTTGTATTGACGATCTGCAGTTTTCGTGG